>Ga0114919_10001998_pt1 | contig 16445 bp, 15 predicted proteins | sample BlataG_FD_88682 | JGI IMG/M metagenome (GOLD analysis project Ga0114919, IMG submission 88682) | Deep subsurface microbial communities from Black Sea to uncover new lineages of life (NeLLi) - Black_00105 metaG | ecosystem: Environmental > Aquatic > Marine > Oceanic > Sediment | place: Atlantic... | reverse complement strand
CTTCGGGCCGCATTTTGGAGAGGAAAGCCCTCTGGTGGGCCGGCACGGGTCCGGTACCATATTCTTTACCCACTGCAACCTCTTATGCATCTTCTGCCAGAATTACGATATCAGCCATTTAGGGCACGGTTATGAGGTCGATGAGCAAAAGATCGCAGAGATCATGCTTTCCCTGCAAAATACGGGATGTCACAACATCAATTTCGTGACGCCCACCCACGTGGTGCCTCAGATCGTGAAAGCTCTCCCCTCTGCCATCGGGCAGGGATTAAATGTCCCTCTGGTCTACAACAGCGGAGGGTATGATTCCGTCCCCACGCTGGAGCTTCTGGATGGCATATTCGACATCTACATGCCCGACCTGAAATACTCAGACGATAAGATCGGACAGAGATACTGCAACGCGAAAGATTATGCCAACAGGGCAAGAGAGGCCATAAAGAAGATGCACCAGCAGGTGGGCGATCTGATCATGGATGAAAGAGGAATAGCACAGAAGGGGCTTCTGATCCGTCATCTGATCCTGCCTGAGGATCTGGCAGGAACCAAGGATTCAATGAAGTTCATTGCCGGGGAGATTTCCAAAAATACCTATGTCAATTTGATGGATCAGTACCGCCCTTGTTACAAAGCCAATGATTATTCTCCGTTGGACAGGAGCATCACCGGGGAGGAATTCAGCTGGGCCGTGAAGATAGCCCAGGAGTTCGGATTAGAAAGGCTGGATAGCCTGAGAAGTCTTAAGCTCTTTTAGCCCGGCTCTTTCGAACCTCACCCCCTGACCCACTATCCACAATGTAGAGAAGGGTTCACCCTGAAGGGGAAAAGAAAGGGAGAGAGGTCATTTCCATGAAGAACTCCATCACTACAGTTTCCCATTCCTGGCGCGTTTCCGTTGACCAGGCAAAGCAGATCCAGCAGAAGCTTTCCGAACGGGTTGTCGCCAAGGACGATTTTAACAGGATCGAAAGGATCGCGGGGGTAGGAGTTGTTTTTTCCAGGAAACAGGACGAAGTCCTCGTTGGGTGTGTCAGTCTGTCCTTCCCACAGCTTGAGATAGAGGAGATGGCCTTCCGCAAGCAAAAGGTGAATTTCCCGTACATCCCGGGACTCTTCGCATTCAGCGCGGGGCCGGCAATTCTCTCCGCCATAAAGAAGATGCAAAGACCTGACCTGATAATGTTTCCCGGACGTGGCATCGCCCATCCCAGAGGATTGGGTCTGGCAAGCCATCTGGGCGTGCTGCTCGACCTCCCCACTATTGCCTGCTCCAGAACGCCCTTGTGGAGAGACTACCCCGAGCCATCCCCAGAGAATGGTTCGCACGTTTTTGTGAAAGGAAAAGGTAAGAAACTCATCGGGGCGGTGGTCAGGACCAGAGAGGGTAAGCAACCACTTTTTGTCACACCCGGGCACAGAATCTCAGTTCAAACCGCCGTGAAGATCGTGCTTCAGTGCAGTCCAGAATACAGAATGCCGGAGCCGTTGAGGCAGGCACACATGCTGGCAAGGAAGATGGCGCAGAGCGCGTAGGGACGATTCCCCGCCTCTGGCGGGATGTTTCACATGAATCGCCCCTGCCAACACAACTTCTCGGGTGGATAGTTTCAAAATGAGTTGACAATCCTTCTGAGATGAGTTAACATTAATTAGGCTCCGAGAACAATCTTCCCGGATTGAGGTCATGCCAAAGGTTTTGATCAATCAATACAAAAGACAAGACATCTTTCGCTGTTCTCACACGGCGCATTTCCGCTTCGAAAAGAACGTGTCGGTGTATCACGTGCTGAAGGAAAAGAAGTGCTTTCCCGAAGGGTGCATCTATTTTTTGTGGAAGTGCAGGCTGTTGAACAAGGGTAACTCCTGTCCCAAGAAATATCGACACGTGGGAAGAGACTGCTTCTCGTGCAAGAACTACTTCGACGAGAAGATAAACCATCAGCCGGAGATCATTTTAGATAAGGAAGCATATGAGAAGTTTCAGATCGATCTGGAGGAGTTTGAGGATTGGCTGGAGCAAAATGTGGGGAAATGGGTGGAGTTCTCCGGAATAATCAACTCGGTTCAACCGCACTTCAAAAAAGTCAGATACGGGTCAAGAGAGAGCCTTAGTTTTCCTGGATTCCTGATAAGCTTCAGAGAAGGATACATAGATCGGACCTTTTTCGATGATAACATCTACCTGACGGTGAGCAGAAGGACCCAGCAGAACCTAAAATTCGCCAAAGGGGATGAGGTTGACTTCCAGGCGCGGCTCAGAACCGATCGGGGAAGGATAGTCTTGGAAAGAGTCAGATACGTGGAGTTTCCGCACAAAGAGAAGGAAGAATCCTGGACTCAGAGCCGGGCTCTGGTGGCGAAAAGCACCGGGACGGAGATAGACTGCCAGCCGGAAAAATGCGTGATGTGCGAGAATGGGTGTCTTCTGGACGTGGTTGAGAAAACAGACAAGATTTCTCCTGTCAAAAGGCATCTTTTCTGTCTCGAGGGCATAGAGAACCCGGAGGAGTGTCTGTATCACCTGGTTAAGAGAATGAAAAAAGAGAAGGAACTGCGATATTCGTCAGAAGGTGAAAACCCTTGAGTTTCAGTAATCCCCCAAAGTCCGGGGATTCCCAATTCCTGGACGTTTCTTAACGGTAGGAATCAACGTCAATATGGCCGGTCATTTTTCTTCAGAGTTGCTCGATCAAATCCGCGACGCTAACGACGTCGTGGATTTAATCTCCGAATACGTCCCCCTGAAGAAGAGGGGCAAGAACTACGTGGGATTATGCCCCTTTCACTCGGAAAAGCAGCCATCCTTCACCGTCACCCCGGATAAGCAGATCTTCTACTGCTTCGGCTGTGGCGAGGGAGGCAACGTCATCAGTTTCTTGATGAAACACGATAAGCTGAGCTTCCCCGAGGCGGTTAAGGTGTTGGCAAAAAGGGCAAGCATTCCCCTGCCTGAAAAGAGCTTCGATGCAAAAAGAGCAAAACAGTTGGACCGGTTGTATTATGCCAACCAAACGGCTAACGAGTACTTTCTCAAGAATCTGCATCGGGAAAAACCGGGGAAACGGGCCAGGCAATATCTAAAAAAGAGAGGCTTCGATCCAGAAACGCAGAAGCTCTTCTCTTTGGGCTTTGCGCCCCTGGAATGGGAAGGACTGGTAAATTACGCCCGGACGAAAGGAATCGAACCGGAGACGCTGAATCAGGCCGGATTGGCGGCACCCCGAACGCAAGCGTCCGGCTATTATGATCGCTTCAGAAACAGGATAACTTTTCCGGTCTTCAACCTCTCCGGAAAGATCGTCGGCTTCGGAGGAAGAGTCTTGGACGATAAAGACGAGCCCAAGTACTTAAACTCCCCTGAGACACCCATTTATCATAAAGGCAAGATTCTTTACGGGCTGAACCTCTCCAAGGACGAGATCAGGCAAAAAGAAAGCGCCATCTTGGTGGAGGGAAACATCGATGTGATCAGCTTGTACCAGGCCGGAATAAAGAACGTGGTCGCCTCTTCCGGCACCGCCTTCACCCAAAATCAGGCCAGGCTCCTCTCTCGATACGCAGAGAAGGTCTTTCTCTTCTTCGATGCCGACACAGCAGGACAGTCCGCCACCTTCCGCAGCGTGGATTTGCTATTCAGCGAGGGGTTGGAAATCCTTGTGGTGAGCTTAAAACAGGGGGAGGATCCGGATTCGTTTGTCCAGAAATTTGGCCCGGATGGGGTGACCGAAGAAATCCAAAAGGCTAAGTCTTTTATAGATTTCAAATATGAATCATTGGGCAGGGATTTCGAAGAGGTCTCCATGAAGGAGCAGGAGAAGGTCATACGTGATCTGGCAGAAACTGCGGGAAAGATCACCGATGAGATCAGAAGGAACCTGTTCATCAAGAAGATCGCACAGACGCTTAAGATAGACGAGAAACCTGTGCGAAGGCTGGTGGACAGGGAAAAACCATCGGCAGGCGGCGGACGGCGGACGGTCGACGGCGGACGTCCCGGCGAAGCCTCGCTGAGCCGGGAGGAGAAAATCGAGAGGGGGCTGTTGAGAATTCTGATGGAAGACCGGAAACTCCTGAAGCTGACCACCGGGAAACTGGACTCCGATGATTTCTCCAACTCGGAGCACAAGGAGATCTTTCAACTTATCAAGGCCGAGAAAAAAACCGCCCCTGCCGTGCTCCTGGACAAAACGGAAAACGAGAAGACCAAAGATCTGATCCTTAAGATCTCAGGCATCGATCTGGGTCCCGCGGAGTTCTCCCTCCAACTGGAGGATCACCTCGCCACCTTGGCCAGGCTGAAAAAGAACCGTCAGATAACGGCCCTGAAGGACGAGATACAAACGGTTCTGCAAAAAGGGGACATAAAAGCCGCCAACCGGCTCACCAAGGAATTCGAGAAACTGAAAAAGACCTGAACGTACCACAACAGACAAAAGTAAGGTCGCTTCAGTCGCCGCCCACCGGTTTCCTCCATTAGCACTTGCAGAAGACTCCGCTGGTTCGTATGGTTAACATGAATTCAAATGTTCGAGAGGCCCGAGATGCCGACGAAGACCTCCCTCTATAAGTATCCCGCGATCTTATATGCGATCTTGATCTTCATCCTCTCTGCCAGCCCGTCTATTAGTCCGCCACCTGGATTCGTTCTTGAGGACAAGATTTATCATTTCATCGAATACGGCATCTTTTCTCTTCTTCTGTTTCTGGCGTTCTATCACTCGCGAAAGGAGTTCCTGAGGAGAAACGTCTTCCTTCTCTCCTACATCGTCGGAATGACCTACGGCCTGTCCGATGAGATTCATCAGAAATTTGTGCCGGGAAGAAGCTGTGAGTTTCTCGACTTTGTGGCGGATTGTCTCGGAATAGTCTTAGTCCAGATTGGGATCTGGTTCTATTTGAAAAAAAAGCGAAGGGATCTCACCGTGGCATAGTCTGCCTCGCGCGTTGGTCGGGGGTTCCCCAACCCCCGACCATTCAGGTTCGGGGTGAGGGTTCACCCTGAAGGGCACCCCGAACCAACGGTGAGGCGCTGATTTTTCCAGTTGCGAAGAACCCCAAAATTCACTATATATAGCACAGATGTCGATTGGGCACAGTTAACCTGTTTTTCGGAAAAACTTCAAAAGCAAGGAGAGAAGGAAACATGGCAGACGATCTGAAGAAAGCTTATGAGAGGCTCCTGAACCTGAGCAGGGAGACCTCTCTTTTGTATTCATGCATGTCCGTTCTGGACTGGGATCAGAAGATCTACATCCCCAAAGGAGGCGTTGAGCATCGGGGAAATCAACTGGCGCTTCTGGCAGGGATGAGTCATCAGAAGGCCACCGCTCCGGAGATCGGTGATCTCTTGAAGCAGTTGGAGGGAAGCTCTATCGCCAGCGACCCGGATAGCTTCGAAGCGGCCAACATCCGGGAGATAAAGCACTCCTACGACAAACTGGTGAAGATTCCGCAATCCTTAGTGGAGGAGCTAACCAGGGTCACTACCGTGGCTCACGAGGTGTGGGCGGATGCTCGAAAGAAGTCGGATTTCTCCATCTTCTTTCCCTATCTGGAAAAAATCATCAAGCTCAAGCACCAGCAGGCTGAAGCCGTGGGATACGAAAAGCACCCTTACGACGCTCTTCTTGACGATTTTGAGCCGGGGGCGACCATCGAGCAGGTGGCGAAGGTGTTCGCGGACTTTCGCGACGAGTTGGTGGAGTTGGTGAAAGCCATAATCAACTCCGGCAAGCGCCCGGATAGCTCCATACTCTCGCGGGATTATCCGGTCGATCGGCAGGAGCGTTTTGGCAAGGAGGTGGCTGCAGCCATCGGGTACGATTTCGACAGAGGAAGGCTGGACGTCACGGTTCATCCCTTCTGCACCGGCATAGGCCCGGGTGACGTGCGTATTACCACCCGGTACAACCCCAATCATTTTGGTCAGGCCTTCTTTGGCATCATGCACGAGTCTGGCCATGGTATTTACGAACAGGGACTGAATCCGGAAAGTTACGGCACTCCGGCCGGCGATTCGGTGTCGTTGGGAATCCACGAATCCCAATCCCGAATGTGGGAAAACCTTGTCGGCCGTAGCAGACCGTTCTGGAGGCATTTCTTCCCAAGGCACAAAAGCTCTATCCGGAGGCTTTGGGTAACGTGAAATTCGACGATTTCTACTTTGCCATAAATGAGGCCAAACCCTCCTTCATCCGGGTCGAGGCGGATGAGGTCACCTATAATCTTCACATACTGGTCAGGTTTGAGATCGAACAGGCATTCTTCGGCGGCGATCTCTCGCCCAAGGACATACCCTCAGCCTGGAACGAGAAGTTCAACAGCTACTTTGATGTCGCTCCGCCGGACGATGCCAAAGGCTGTCTTCAGGACGTGCACTGGAGTGCGGGCTATATCGGCTATTTTCCCACCTACTCGCTGGGGAATCTCTACTCAGCTCAGTTCTTCAACCAGGCCAAGAAAGAGCTGGGCAATCTGGACGAGCAATTTGCCAGGGGAGAATTCGGCAAACTAAAGGACTGGCTGAGAGAGAAGATTCATCGGCAGGGCCAGCGCTACCGGGCGGAAAAACTGGTGGAGGTGGTCACCGGCAAGCCGCTCTCGCACCGCCCACTCATGGATTATCTCAAGGCGAAGTACGGCGAGCTTTACGGAATTCGACCTTAGATCAGAAAACCGTCCGCAGCTATCTAAAGACTAGATCGTGGACTTGCTACACCACACGTGAGTCTTCGCTGAACAGAAGGTCTTATCACCAAAGGATCGGTTCGGGTCCCTTTCAAACGACGCCTTGTGGCGACACGTATTTCAAGCACAGATTTTGAAACGGAACCTACCCCGAAAGGAAAAGTCATGAGAAGATACCTCATTTGCCTTCTTGTTCTTGCGTTTATCATATCCGTGGCACCGGACAACGTTTTCTGCTCCAAGCCCACGGCGGGTGGAGACAAAGAGAAGATCCCTTCCCAGAAGAAGAAGGCCGAGCTTGTCTGGTACAAGTACGATGAAGGATTGGCCAAGGCCGCAAAAGAGAAAAAACACCCACTGGTGCACTTTTACACCAACACGTGTGGCTGGTGCAAGAGGATGGATAGAGATACCTTCAGCAATAAAGCAATCATAGAAGTGATGAATGAAAGCTACGTGCCCATCAGGGTCAATGGTCAATCCGGCGAGAAGGTCAGGGTGGATGGAAAGCAGATTAGCGAAAGACAGGTGGCCGGTAAGTACGGCGTGCGAGGCTACCCGGCGACCTGGTTTCTCAAGCCATCCGGAGAACGGATCGCCCCCCGCCGGGGATACGTGAAGCCTGACGAGTTTCTGTATATTCTAAACTGGGTGAAGGACGATCTCTACGAAGAGACCAGTTTCCAAGAGTTCGTGAAACAAGAGCAGAAAAAGCAGAATCCTAAAAAGAAAGAAAGCAAGTAAGTTATTACAACCTTAATCAGATTTAACCTTCCTCCAACCCTCTCCCTGTTCAGGAAGGGAGACTCCCTTTCAGGTCACGAGTTAAGTCTTTATCTGTCTTCTACTTGTTCATCGAGATGAAAAAGGGGCGGAACCATGCCGGTTTCCTGCAGGGGCAGCGTGCAACCTGAATCCGACCCCCGCGAACAGAGCTACTGCTTCTGAAAAACAAACGATCTGTCAACGGACTTGTCCTGCCCTTCGTCCTGCACTTCGTCCTGAGACCTCAGGGTCGAAGGAAGACCCAGTGTCGAAGGAAGACCTCAGGGTCGAAGGAAAGGAATTGTTTGAAGGATAGAACGGATTTTCGCGGCTTTGATCCGCTTAATCCGTTGACCGCATTGTTTTTTCCGAAGGCTCAGGAAAGCCAACGGGAAACACAAGTTTCCTCTTTAGTCACCGGATCGGCTGACTCAAGACCGGCTCATATCGTCTGAAAAGGGCCTCTGTTTCCTCTTCCTGCTTGAAGTCAGACAGATACCTCAATCTGAGATCGATCATAAAGGGATATCTTTTCAGGTTGAAAAGGGTGCGGTCATGCTTATAGATGTTTCCACTCACGACTCCGCGAAGCTCAAAATCGGGGTAACCGTAGGGATAATATTCTAGACTGTCCTTTAGTGACAGGACCATGCCTTCGGGAATCCTCAAGTAGGCCTTTCCGACCTTGGGTCCTCCGATCAGGTCATCGTACAACGGCCTGCCATCGAAGCTCTTATCCAGGAAACCATCGAACATGCCGACGTATGCTCTTTCGATCACCTGGGGATCGAAGGGCTGCCGGTTCTCAAAAGGTTGGACCTCTTGGAGGAACCTCTCAATCTCATTTTTTGACGTCCGGTGAAGATCGCCATAATTCTGTTTCACATAATCGAAATACCAGGATCGTCGGCATAACTCCGTGTCCAGGTAGTCGACATCAGGCCTTTTCATCTCAACATAACGCGAATATAGCCAGGGAGAGTAGTGATCCCACACGTTGGTGAGGATGATGGCGTCTTTCTTCACCGACCTCATGATGTTGGAGGCAAAATCATGGGCGAAGAAATCCCCGCTCCGATCTGCCTGAAAGTAATTCTTCTCAAAGATAACCACCGGCAGCAGAATAAACAGAGCAAGGATGAGATGTAAGAATCCCTTTTTTACTCGTGAATTCCCCATTATCTGAAAAATGAAAAGAAGGCCGACTCCGATGAAAATAGCATTCACCAAAAAAGAGCCCAAGAAATAAGGGTCAATGTCGGGAATGCCGTAGTTGATGCCATAGAGAATATTGGCCAAGAATATAATCAGAAGGAACACCAGAATCCTTGGGTGGCAGACAAAGATTCTCCAGATGCCCAGAAGAGATAGGGGCAGAAGATAAACCGGAAACTGATGGAAGAGGAGCTTGACGAAGTTTGCTAAGTTGCTGCCAAGCTCTCCGGTTGACTGGGCAAACATCCACACCTGATATTGCCAGCCGGTCACGTGCCTCTTGAAAGTTGCCCAGCTCTCCGGATTCCCCCAATCCATCACAGGATTTTGCATTGATCTGATGGGAAGAAAAAAGTAGATGGACAAACCCAGAAAAAACAGAGCTAAAATCAAGACTACCCGCCTTGGAGCAAACAGCCCCTTACCCAGGGTGGTTATCGAGATGAACAGGATAGCGGGCAAAAGAAGAATGGTGGACATGTGGTTGCCAAAGCTCAAGCCATAGACAAAAGCCAGAAGGAAGAAGATGCGTTCCCCCACCTGTGGCTTCCGGCTGGTTCGCCACAGCAGAACCAAGAGGATGATCAAGCTGTAGAACAGGACGTTCAGCGAATACACCTCATTGGAAGTAGCTTGCGACCACTGGGTCGAGGTGAAGGAGAAGATGAGACTTCCCAACAATGCAGCCCAGATGGCGAACCGGGAGCCTCCGTTCCTCCCCTGCAAGAAATCCCGTCCGATGATCACGATTGCGAAAAACAGGATGGCGCTGGAGAAGCAGGCCAGGAGGAGCGACATGAGGTCGACCCGGAAGATGACATCCTTGAGGGGGATTAGACAAAACAGCCTACCCAGAAGCGTATACAGAGGATAGCCGGTGGGGTGGGCGATGCCCAGCGTCTGGCACACCACAGCCAGCTCTCCGGAATCGATGAACTGCACCACCGGCGCCCGGGTGAGCAAATAGACGATAAGATCGATAAGCAGGAGGAGGGTGCAAGCGAAAACCGCCTTGCGCTTAAAGGGAGTCAAGGTTTGTCTTCAGTCTCTAGGGTGTTAGGTGCGCCGCCTTTCAAGCTCGCTGGTCCCCGACGATACAGCTCTCCGGAACCGGTCGGACCAAATCCTAAAGACGCACTCAATCCAGAACCTAACTTAAGTTAGGTTCTGGCCCGTGACAATACGAACTTCCGTAATTTCAGGCACTCGGCAGAAAGAGCCATTCAGATTAGAATGGGAGGTCGTCGTCCTCGGATTTGGTCTCCCCCGTCTGAGGCTCTTCAGCCGTTTCAGGAATCTCCTCTTCAGCCTCGCCTTTTCTCCCCAGCATCTGCATGGATTGAGCGATTATCTCGGTTATCCATTTTTTGTTCCCGTCCCGGTCGTCGTAAGAGCGGGTCTGAATTCTCCCTTCGATATATACCTGGCTGCCCTTCTTCAGGTATTCGTTGCAAATCTCCGCAGTTTTCCCAAAGGCAACGATATTGTGCCAATCGGTTCTATCCTGCTGTTGTCCCTCCTTATCCTTCCATCTGCTGCCCGTAGCCAGAGAGAATTTGGTTACGGCCTGTCCGCTGGGAAGATAGCGAAGCTCCGGGTCCTTTCCCAGGTTTCCGATCAAGATGACCTTATTCACTCCTCTCATGTTGCACCTCCACTGATTTTAGATTTCAGGCTGGTTCCTTGAACAAAGATAAATTCCGCAATAGAGCTTGTCAACTTCTAAATTGGCTTAATTTTTCTGTTGCTAACAGGGCGGTCTTATGGTATTCTTGGAAAAATCCCACGGGGGAATGTGCACATGTCTTATCTGGATCTGGACGCAAAGAAACTCTCGAAGATGCTGGTGGCTTTCATCCGGGATTTCTGCGCGAAATCCGGTTTCAAAAAGGTGGTGCTGGGTCTCTCCGGCGGGTTGGATTCGGCTGTGGTGGCGTATCTTGCCTGCCAGGCTCTGGGCAAGCGGAACGTCCTGGCGCTTATACTTCCCTATAAAAACAGCGAACCGCAGGCCCTCCGGGACGCTCGGGCGGTTGTCAGAGTTTTGGGGATAACAAGCAAAGTGATCGACATCACGCCCATGGTGGACGCGTACTACCGACGGTTCCCCGATAAGGACAGGGTCCGAAAGGGGAATAAGTTGGCCCGGGAGAGGATGTCCATCCTTTATGACTTTTCCGCCAGGGAGAAAGCTCTGGTTATAGGCACAGGCAACAAGACCGAAATCTTCCTGGGATATTGCACCATACATGGTGACGCAGCCTACGCCTTCAATCCTATCGGTGATCTGTACAAATCCCAGGTGCGGCTTCTGGCAAAGGAACTGGGGGTCCCTCAGAGGATCATAGACAAACCGCCCAGCGCTGATCTGTGGAGGGGGCAGACCGACGAGGGTGATCTGGGCGCAACCTATGAGCAGATGGATCGGTTCCTCTATCATCTGGTGGACAAGAAATATGGTCCTGCAAGATTGAAGAGGCTGGGATACAAATCCAACTTTATCAAGAGAATTGTCGGCATCATGAAGCGAAACGAGTTCAAGCGAAAGCCGCCGGAGATTGCCAAAATGCCCAATCCGAGGATAATGCTCAGGTGACCGGGCGAGGTTCTTGCTCGTACTGTGGCTCGCTGCCATCAGCCAGCCCGACGGGAAAAGACCACCCACTTCTAATTGCAGTAGCGCGCACAAACTTGCGTTAGGCGTACCGATTACTGCAAGTAACATAAGGAGCTGAGAGAAAATGACAGCCAAAGACGAAAAAGACGACAGAGTAAACCAAGATATAGAATTAAGGTTAGAATTCTTGGAAAAAAGATATAAAGATGCACTTGGCTATTTCAAGTTCACACTGACAGCCATAACCATCATATTCTTCTTTGTGGGGCTATTTGTCGTGGGGTTGTCTATCATTTCCAAGAACGACATCAACAACGCAATCGATAGAATGGAAAGAAGATTTGAGATTCTGTCAGGTGAAGCGTTGAAGAAGCCGCAAATTGAACTGTTTTATGATGATCAGCCAATTGGTGGAAGGCCAATTAATATTGAATTACCTACTAATGCATTAATACTGTTGAAGCCGTTCTATATCAAAAATGAGGGCGACAGAGAAGCAGATGACATCACTATTAAGTTCTACTTTTCAATACCTATTCGACATGTCACCACGATTATTGATGAGGGTCATTTTTCTGGCGATCCCTGGGGCACAAGTGTAAGTGCAGACCAGGAATTCCCGGGATTGTTAATTTATAATGAAAGCATTGCATTGGATCCGGGGGAAACGTACAGTATCTTCGGTTTTCACAGCGAGATAGGAGAACAATTTAGAAACTTGGAGAAAATAGACAGTAAAATCGTCATCTTTTTCGGAACTGAACGACCTGTTGAAAGCCACATGAATCTGATTCTGACGCAATCTGAGCAATAGGGCTCAGCTCTCGAAGAGATAGCCATACTGGATGAGCAAATCTGAAAAGGCTGAAAGTCCCGCCTCTGGTGGGACTTCGCATACCCGCGAAACGTTAGGCCAAACAATTTATCTAAAGGAAAGAAGTAATATATGAGTTCAAAAGAAATCCCAAAACTGAGAATAGGTAATTTAGAGGTTCGTATACCAATAATTCAAGGAGGAATGAGCGTTGGCATTTCTTTAGCAGGTTTGGCCGCAGCCGTTGCGAATGAAGGTGGCATTGGTGTTATCGGTGCCGCTGGTATTGGTATGCTTGAACCTGACTATGCTACAAATTTCAGTGGAGCGAACAAAAGAGCCTTGAGGAGAGAAATAAGGAACGCAAGGGAGATGACGGATGGGATTATTGGGGTGAATATAATGGTAGCCCTTTCAGATTTTGATGATCTTATACTGGTTGCAATTGATGAAGGGGCAGATTTGGTTTTCGTTGGTGCAGGACTTCCGCTAAGGACTCCAAAAACATTACCCCCGGATAGATTAAAAGAGATTGTAACTAAGGTTATTCCCATAGTATCTTCTGCAAGAGCGGTAAAAATTATATTTCAATGTTGGGCAAGAAACTACAATCATGTCCCCGATGCTGTAGTTGTCGAGGGTCCATTAGCCGGTGGGCATCTCGGGTTTAAGAAAGAGCAGATTAGTAATCCTGCTTATGCGCTGGATAAGATATTACCAGAGGTTATTTCTGTAATAAAACCCTTTGAGGAGCAGTTTAATAAAAGTATTCCGGCAATCGCTGCAGGAGGAATATTTACAGGCGCGGATATTCATAAATTTATCCGGTTAGGAGCTAATGGAGTACAGATGGCAACCAGATTTGTTGCAACTCATGAGTGTGACGCTTCTATAGAATTTAAAGAGGCTTATGTAAAATGTAAAAAAGAGGATATTATCATAATTCACAGCCCTGTGGGGTTGCCGGGAAGAGCGATTCGAAATGAATTTCTTGATGATGTCTCAGCAGGAATTAAAAAACCTTTTAAATGTCCCTGGATGTGCCTGAAAACCTGTGATTTTAGAAAAGCACCATACTGTATTAATCTTGCATTAACCCGAGCCAAGATAGGAAACCTCGAAGACGGATTTGTTTTTACAGGAGCTAATGCTTATCGCATAGATAAGATCATCTCTGTTAAAGAGCTTATCGAGAATTTATTAAAAGAATATGAAAGAGCAGCTTCTGCATAAATTGCTTCGCCTAACCGAGCGTACCTGAAGTCCCGATGAAATCGGGACTTCAGGTACGCTCGGGACGTTAAGCAATTTGACCAGGTTACATTTGACCAACTGATCCGATAGGGTTTCAAATCGATGAGCAAATCTGATCCTAGGGATCCAAATTCGGATAAAGCTGAAGCTGAAAGTCCCGCCTCCGGCGGAGAAATTTGTGTGGAGCGGGGGGTTCTGTATCTGGTGAGCACACCCATAGGAAATTTAGACGACATAACCTTGCGAGCTTTGAGGGTACTCAAGGAGGTCGATCTGGTGGCGGCCGAGGATACCCGTCACACCGGCATGCTCCTGAAACATTATGATCTTAAGAAGAGTCTAACAAGTTATCATGATTTCAACAAGGAGAGAAAAGCGCCGCTTTTGATCAAGCGTCTGAAAGCCAACCAGTCAGTGGCAGTGACATCGGATGCAGGCACGCCGGGCATCTCCGATCCGGGCTACTATCTGGTTCAACTGGCCATTGAAGAAGACATCAAAGTGGTGCCGATTCCCGGGGCTTCGGCTTTTCTCTCCGCCCTGGTAGTCTCCGGGCTTCCCACGGATAGGTTCGCATTTGAAGGATTCCTGCCGGCCAAGCCGGGAAAAAGAAGAAAAAGGTTGGAGAAACTGCGCGAGGAAGAGCGGACTTTGATTCTGTACGAATCTCCACATCGTTTCGCCAGGATGATGGATGATCTATCGGAGATCTTAGGACAACGGAAGGTGGTGGTGGCACGGGAGCTGACCAAGAGATTCGAGGAGATTCTGAGGGGTACGCCGGAGACCATCACAAAGTCCCTCGGCGCGCGCAAGATTAGGGGAGAGCTGGTGGTTTTGGTTGAGGGGAAGGGGAAGTGAGTTTTGATTCCGGATCATCTCCAGTCATTTCGCAAGCAATGAGTACCGGTAGGAACAGCAAGTATCTCCTGGTGGACAAGGCCACCTTTATCTACATGGTGACCTTGAGTCTTTTGATATTGGTCTTTCGGGGCAATCTCGCCAACTGGCCCACCTATCTGGGATTCAACCTCAGCATCTGCCTGGCGGTGGTTCTTATAGCCCATGCGCTCAAGGGCAGGACATCCGGATGGAAGTTCTTCTTCCGTCACTGGTATCCCCTGATATTATTCCTCCTCCTCTATGAGGAGTCCGGATATCTGATACATATGATCTTTCCGCAGCCTTTCGATCCCTTGATAAACCAACTGGAGTTGGCTCTCTTTGGCGTATATCCGACGGTATGGATGCAGAAATTCATCTACCCCGGTTTGAACGAATTTATGATGTTCTCCTACTGCTCTTATTACTTTATCCTGGCGGTGTTGGGGCTGGGGCTTTTCCTGGGCAGGAAGATCCGAGAGTTCGATGGTCTGTTCTTTACCTCGGCTGTTGCATACTACATCTCCTATCTGGGATTTGTCCTCTTTCCGGTGGAGGGTCCCCGATTCGCGCTCCTATCTCAGCACCAACTGGAGATAAACGGGGGATTCTTCACCTCTTTAGCCCAGGGTTTAATAGACATGGCGGGAATTCAGGGGGCGGCCATGCCCAGCTCTCATGTGGCGGTGGCTGTGGTGGTCTTGGTCTACGCCAGAAGACACCATCGCACTCTTTGCTGGGTGCTCTCCCCCCTGGTAGCCAGCCTGGCCATCTCTACAGTCTACGGCCGCTTCCACTACGTATCCGACGTGATAGCCGGAATCCTGGTGGGAGCAGCAAGCATCCTTCTGTGCGATAGAGTGATCAAAAAGGAGAATGTCCGGGAAAAAGGGGTCATGGCGGAAAAGGAATTTTCACTTGACTTGGCCAGATCGGATTGATATCATAGAGAGTTAAAATGGTGGGGCTCCAATCCCGGAGTTGAGTAATCGTGAAGCCCATGATCATGGCACAGTTGAAGCTCTTAAACAAGCATTGGGTGGCCGGATTTGACATAGTTATCCGGCCCGTCGCCAAGCTGCTGATAAGCTTGAAGGTTCATCCGCACGTTGTCACCTTCTCCGGACTGGCGCTCTCTATTTTGGCCTTCAACTTCTATCGCCAGGGACATTTTTTCTACGCCGGCGTGATGGTGGTGCTGGCGGGCGCATGCGACGTGCTGGACGGAAAGCTGGCCCGGGAGACCAACAAGATGACCAAATTCGGTGCCCTCATGGATTCGACCATCGACAGATACTCGGAGATTCTGCTGTTTCTGGGTCTGGCAATCTTTTTCTACGGCAAACACAGCCACGTGATCTACCCGATAATCTTCGCCATCGCCGGTTCGTTCATGGTCAGCTACATCCGGGCCAGAGCGGAAGGGCTGGGACTTGAGTGCAAGGTGGGGCTGATGCAGAGACCGGAGAGAATCACCTGGCTGGCCATCGGGTCCGTCCTGGGAGGCATCCCCAAGTACGGCATATATGTGATGATTGTCACCATCTGGTTCATCGCCGTCTTGGCCAACATCACCGTGATTCAGAGGATCGTCTTCATTAGAAATGAGCTAAAGAGACTGGAAAACCAGAATAATTGAACACAGATCGCGTTGGTCCAGCCACGGGAGAGTCCGACTAAAAAGGAGAAGATATGGACAAGGTGAGAGTGGCCATCATCGGCGTGGGTAACTGCGCATCCTCTTTCGTGCAGGGGGTGGAATACTACAAGAACGCAAAGGAAAAAGACTTCGTCCCCGGGTTGATGCACGTCAATTTGGGGGGATATCACATAAGAGACATCGAGTTCTCCGCGGCCTTCGACATCGACAAAAAAAAGGTGGGAAAGGACTTGGCCGAGGCCATTTTCACCTATCCCAACAATACCTACAAGTTCTGTCCGGTGTCTCGTTTAAAAATTCCGGTCCACCGCGGGATGACCCATGACGGCCTGGGAGAGTATCTATCCAAGATAATTCAGAAAGCCCCCGGCCCCACCGCGGACATCGTGAAGATACTAAAAGATACAAAAACCGACGTGGTGGTCAGCTATCTCCCGGTGGGCAGCGAGGAGGCTACCAAGTGGTACGTGGAGCAGGTCTTAGACGCGGGCTGCGGCTTCGTCAACTGCATTCCGGTCTTCATCGCCCGGGAGAAATACTGGCAGAAGCGG
>Ga0114919_10001996_pt1 | contig 16451 bp, 13 predicted proteins | sample BlataG_FD_88682 | JGI IMG/M metagenome (GOLD analysis project Ga0114919, IMG submission 88682) | Deep subsurface microbial communities from Black Sea to uncover new lineages of life (NeLLi) - Black_00105 metaG | ecosystem: Environmental > Aquatic > Marine > Oceanic > Sediment | place: Atlantic... | reverse complement strand
CATCGACCAAGGCACTAGACGACCTATTCCAGGTTGAGCCCCCCAGCCCAGCCAAAAAACTTCGCGAACTTCTCTACAGTGCTTTTTATGTTACTGACCATGTCACCCATTTCTATATCCTTGCTGGCCCAGACTTTATCATGGGCCCGGATGCCCCCGTAGCCGAGCGCAACATTCTGGGCGTTATTGCCAAAGTGGGCTTGGAACTGGGTGGAGCGGTAATCAATATTCGCATGAAAAACCACCACATTATCCACATGCTCGGCGGTAGAGCGGTGCATCCTGTCTTCGGCTTGCCCGGTGGTGTCAGTAAAGGACTTAATGAAGAGGAAAGACAAGAAGTTGAGCAAATAGCCAAGGACTCTGTAGAATTTGCCAAGCTTTCGCTGCAAGTCTTTGATGATATTGTACTCAAGAACAAAGAATACGTGGATATGATTGTCAGTGACGCTTACACCCACCGTACCTATTACATGGGCCTGGTTGATGAAAATAACAAGGTCAACTTCTATGATGGCAAGGTGAGAGTAGTCGACCCTGAAGGTAAGGAGTTCGCCAAGTATGCGCCTCAGGAATACCTTGACCATGTTGCTGAACACGTAGAGCCGTGGACCTATGCCAAATTCCCTTACCTCAAGAAGGTTGGTTGGAAAGGGTTTGTCGATGGCAAGGACAGTGGCGTTTTTCGGGTGGCTCCCCTGGCTCGGCTTAATGCTGCCGACGGTATGGCAACCCCGCTAGCCCAGGAAGCCTATGAGAAGATGTATTCCACTCTTGGTGGTAAGCCCGTCCATCATACCTTGGCCATGCACTGGGCTCGCCTTATTGAGATTATGCAGGCTGCCGAAGAATTACTAAAACTTAGTCAAGACCCCGAAATCACCAGTCCCGATTTCCGCACCATTCCCACGGCTACTCCTGATGAAGGTGTAGGTATCGTTGAAGCTCCTCGCGGTACGCTAACCCATCACTACATTACTGATGAAAGGGCTATAATTAAGAAAGCTAACTTGATTGTGGCTACTGTCAATAATATGGCTGCCGTTAATATGTCGGTCAAGAAGGCAGCTATGGCCCTTATCAAACCAGGCGTAGAAATAACTGAAGGACTACTTAATCGCATTGAAATGGCATGGCGACCATATGACCTTTGTCTTGCCTGTGCTACCCATGCTCTACCGGGAAGCTCGCCGGTACCAATATATGTTTATAATAGTAAGGGAATACTGATTAAGAGCTTGAGCTGAGATTAACTAAGAGCGGCGAGAGGGCGGTGGGCAACAATGAAAACACTGGTGTTAGGTCTGGGTAATCCCATCCTCGGCGATGATAGTGTTGGTCTGCGTGTAACCAGAGCTTTGGAGGGTGTGCTCAACAAAGAGCAGGTAACAATCATAGAGGCCAGCCTAGCGGGTCTGGACTTCCTAGACTTGGTGACTGGCTATGATAGAGCCATCATTATTGACGCCATTCAGACCAGAGAGGGAAAGGCGGGGCAGGTTTATCGGCTTGAGCCAGAAGCGTTCAATACCACCCTACACGCTGCCTCACCCCACGACGTAAACTTCACCACTGCTCTTGAGCTTGGCAAGAAGCTTGGCCTAGCCTTGCCCCAGCAGATTGTCATCTTTGCCATTGAGGTGGAAAACGTAACTTCTTTCAGTGAGGAGTGCACACCTGAAGTTGAGCGTGCCATCCCCGTGGTTACCGATATGGTGATGGCTGAATTGGCAACTTCCTCATAGTTACCCGTCCGTCCAATTATTCTGGCACCCCTGATAATTTTCTTGACAGTATCTCACAGAAATAGTAAAATATTTATACACATGGGAAGCTTCTGGACATTCTGCGTCACTTTAAGAAGTCTTTCGAACAGCTAGGGATGATAAAGGAGGTAAGAGAAGATGGCGATGATTGATACCCTGAAAAACTCTGAGCTCTTTGAGGGTTTCGAGACAGAACATCTACAAAGGCTGTCTGCGCTATGCCGTGGGGACTCTTTCCGGGAAGGGACGACGATTTTCAAGGAGGGGAATGAAGCCACGGAGTTGTACATTCTGACGGATGGCAGAGTGGTACTGGACATGGAGGTGCACCCTGTGCCCAGTCGCCCGGCCATACCTACCTCGGTAGAAGTAGTCACCAAAGGTGAGACCTTTGGCTGGTCGGCACTCGTTGAGCCTTACGTATATACGTTGTCTGCCCGGTGCATGACCAACTGCACAGTCCTAGCCATCAAGGGTGACATGCTTCACAAGGCTATGGCCGAGCACGCTGACCTGGGCTTTAAACTGATGGAACGCCTGGCCAAGCTTATCTCCCTTCGGCTCATGCATACACGGCTTCGCCTCACCAGCGGGCTTGGTCTCATTCTGCTTGGCAAGGAGATGGGGACATCCGAGTAATCAGCTTTCCAGGTCTGGAGCAGAAGCGTTGTCGGCTTTAGCAGAGTACACCACCTGGGCAAGCTCCTGGAAAGCTTGGAGGTGGATTGAGTCCGGGGTAAAGCATAGGTTTGGCGATACCGCCAAAGCGGTTGAGGCTAGAGAAAACGGTAGTTCATAGTAGTAAAATGGCTAAGCAGATGCCCACCTTACAAATGAACCAAACGCAATCCCTGCAGATGCGGCAGGAGCTCAGACAGGTCCTGCGAATGGAACAGGCTAACCTGCTGGAAATGCCTGAGGATGAGTTTCATAAGCTCATCATTGAGATAGAGCAGAATCCCCTTTTCCGAAGGCTATACCAGAAAGAAAAACTAGTCCGCTACCAGAGATTTCCCAGAACCGATATTTCTTCTAGCTTCTATCAACTTAAAGAAGAGATAGTAGCCGATAGAGGCACTCTTGATATTGAATCCCTTTTATTAAACAGGGAGTATATCGTTCGCCAAATACAGAAACTGGGGCTGGAGAAATTCAAACAGTATTTCTTATTCCCTGAATCAGGGATGACTCTTGATGAAATCGCCAGAGAGTGTAACCTGGAGGTTGCAGAGGCCCGGAAGATAAATAACCTTATTGATGAGTTCTCAATTATGAGTGAGTTTTATCATCCCTCCAATGTCACCTCAGGTGGTATCCGCTATTCCAAGGTTGCCTCAGTGGAGAAAGATAAGGAGGGCTTTGTTATCGGCTACTTTTCAGCCTCTTTGGCTCGAGGTCGGTATTCGATTGATTATGAAAGATTTGCAGAGTTGGCGGCAGCTGGTGCGTTTACTGAAGCTGAGGTTAAGAAAGTCAGGCAGTTACTTAAGAGGCTGGAACTGATTAATAGCCGTAAGGACACACAAAGTCAAATACTGCAAAATATTATTGACAAGCAAGCACTCTATCTAGGGTCTAGCGACGTGAGGTCTCTTTTACCCTTCAGTCAGCAGGAGTTAGCCGAGAAGATTGGGCTGGCTCCAAGCTCGGTAAGTCGCGCTATCAGGGGCAAAAGCATAGAGACACCCTGGGGTGCAGAAATTCCTCTTAAACATTTTTTCCCCAGGCCGAAGAGGTTTAGGAAAGAACTGCTCAGGCAGCTTCTTGAAACTGATAATGAGCTCTCTTCTGATGAGGCAATCCGGACCAAGCTCTGGGAGAAATTTGGTGTGGCAATCTCCCGACGTTCAGTAGCAAACTTGAGGAAAGAACTGAGATTTCCGGTGGCTCATAGAAAAACGATATCCTGCCGGGGAGGGTAGATAAGATGAGTATTGTTTACACTGAGCGAGAAAAATGTAAAGGATGCTATGCCTGTATACGTGATTGCCCAGCCAGGGCAATCAAGGTAGAGGAAGGTTTAGCTCAGATAATAAAGGAACGCTGTATCACCTGCGGCAACTGCCTCAAGGTTTGCGCTACAGGGGCAAAGCGGGTGGAGAGCGACATAGGGCTGGTTTGGCAACTCTTGGGGCAATATCCCTCGGCGATTGCTATTGTTTCTTCCTCCTTCCCGGCGGCCCTGCCCGAGATTCGAGCGGGGCAGCTTGTAACCGCCTTGAAAAAACTGGGCTTTAGTGAGGTTATAGAAGACTCTTTTGGTGCTGAGCTTATCGCCCGAGAATACGCCCAGCTTATAACTACGGACAAAAATAGGTCTATCCTGTCGTCCAACTGCCCGGCAGTAGTAGACTATATTGAGAAATACCATCCCCGGCTAATCAGCAATCTGGCACCTATCGTTTCACCCACCATTGCCATGGGCAGAGTGATCAAATGGCGATATAATCCCAAGGCTAAGGTAGTCTTTATTGGTCCCTGTGTTGCCAAGAAGGCTGAGGCTAAGGATGAGAAGGTTACCGGGGTGATAGACGCTGTCCTTACTTTTGCTGAGCTGAAAGAAATGTTCGCCGCCAAAGGGATTGACCCTGAATCTGAAAAGGAAGAGCAATTCTCTGGTCCCAAACCTGACCTTGGTCGCCTAATGTCTATATCCGGGGGGTTACTCAAGGTAATTGGACTCTCCGATGATATTCTGCTACACGATGTCATTAGTGCCCATGGTAGGGATTATGTGGTCAAAATACTCCGGGAATTTGCTCACGGCGATATTACTGCCCGATTTGTCAACCTGTATTTCTGCCATGGCTGCATTGATGGGCCAGTTATCGATAATGAGTTAAGTGGCTTTAGGCGCAAGGAACTTGTCGCCAATTATGCTGCGAGTAATGCAGACCCAGCTCAAACCGAGAGAGACATTCAGCAATATACCGGCATTGACCTCAGTCGCAAGTTTACCCCTCAAAGTGTCGGGCTAGCTACGCCTAGCGATGAAGATGTCCAAAGTGTCTTGGAGCAAATGAACAGGGCAAAACTTGAAGACCGGTTCAACTGCGGTGCCTGCGGCTATAACACCTGTCGGGAGCTAGCCATTGCCGTCTGTCAGGGTCTGGCTGAGGTTGAGATGTGCTGGCCATATATACTTCAGCGGTTGAAGACTACCCAAGAAGGTTTAATCCAGGCTGAGAAACTGACCTCTTTAGGTCAGCTAGCCGCCGCTGTTGCCCACGAGGTTAATAATCCTCTGGCTGGTGTCCTCGTCTATACCCAGTTGCTGACCAAGAAGATAAACAGCGACACGTTCTCCAAAGAGACTGCCCTAGAATACCTATCAAAGATGGAGTCGGAACTCACCCGCAGCACCAAGTTAGTCCGAAACCTCTTGGATTTCGCCCGGCAGTCACCCCCGAGGTTCTGGGAGGTGGACATTAACGAGGTCGTTAACCGGAGTTTTGACCTCGCTGCCCATTCAGCACAGTTACAGCATGTACGGGTGACGAAGGAGCTTGCCCCTTCCCTGCCTCAGGTTATAGCTGATTTTGACCAGCTTCAGCAGGTTTGCACCAACCTTATTATGAATGCTATTCAGGCGATGCCCGAAGGCGGCGAGCTGACCATCCGCACCTCAGCCGATAATAGCCAGGTCAAGATAGAGGTTCAGGACACCGGCGTTGGCATTTCTCCGGAGAATATGCGCAAGCTATTCACCCCCTTCTTCACCACTAAGCGGGAGGTAAAGGGGGTAGGCCTGGGTTTGGCAGTGTCCTATGGAATTATCCAGCGCCATCAGGGAAGAATAGAAGTACAAAGTAAGGAGGGAGAGGGTACTACCTTTACTGTCTATCTACCACTGCACTATGAAGAAAAAGGTTAAGATTCTAGTGGTTGATGATGAAGCCATTGTCCGCGAATCGCTTCGTGACTGGCTTAGCGATGTTGGGCACCAAGTGCTTACGGCAGAAAATGGTCCCCAGGCTCTCGAGGTTATCGAAAAGCAAAAACCGGGCATTGCTATTGTTGATCTAGTAATGCCTGGAATGGACGGGATTGAACTACTGCGGAGGGCCAAGGAAATATCCCCTGGCATTGAGATGATCATCATCACCGCTTATGGCAGTATCCCCACAGCTATTACTGCCATGAGGGAAGGTGCCTATGACTACATCGAGAAGCCCTTCTGCCCGGAAAAGGCAGAGCTATTGATTGAGCGACTGGTGGAGCATAAAGGACTAATTGAGGAGAACATCTCCCTGCATCAGAAATTAGAGGAGCGCTACCGATTTGAGAATATCATTGCCAAGAGCCCGAAGATGCAGCAGGTCATCGAAGTAATTAGGGTCATAGCCAAGAGCAATGCCACTGTATTGATTATCGGCGATACTGGCACTGGGAAGGAGCTGGTAGCACGGGCTATCCACTCCCAGAGCTACCGTAAGGATAAGCCCTTTGTCGCTGTCAGCTGTGCTGCTTTGCCGGAGAGCCTCCTTGAGAGTGAGCTATTCGGACATGAAAAGGGTGCCTTTACCGGGGCTCACGCTCAACGGAAGGGAAAATTTGAAGTCGCCCACAGAGGCACCCTGTTCCTAGATGAGATTGGTGAGATGAGTGCCAATATTCAAGTTCATCTGCTCAGGGTATTGGAGGAGAAGGAATTCACTAGGGTTGGCGGCAATGAGCTAGTTAAGGTTGATGTGAGGGTTATTTCAGCAACCAATAAGGATATGAAAACGGCGATAGCCAGTAGTCAGTTTCGGGAAGACCTTTATTACCGCCTCAACGTGGTTACTATTGAGTTACCACCGTTGCGGGAGCGGAAAGAGGACATGCCTCTCTTAGCCCAGCATTTCTTGAAGAAGTTTGCTGCAGAAAATCAAAAAGAGATTACCGGCTTTTCTCCTGAGGTTACTGATTTTCTTCTGAAATATGAGTGGCCGGGTAATGTTCGCGAACTGGAAAATGCTATTGAAAGGTCAGTCATCTTAGCCAAAGATTCCTACATTGAGGTTGCTGACCTTGCTCAGGGGAACCTATCACTGGCTCGCTCGACTCCACTGGGGCAAAGCCTTGGGAAGATGGAGAAAAACCATATCCTGACTATACTTAACGAAACCAGCAGCAACTATAGTGAAGCTGCCAGAATCCTGGGAATTTCCAGAGCGACACTGTACAACAAGATTAGGGCATATGGATTGGCTGTAAAGAAAATAGACAGTAACTGATTAACTCTTTTACAATGGAGCTTTCTGCTTGAAGCAGAGATTCAGGCCATCCTGACTATTTAGGATGGCCTTTTGTTTTGGCAAGAAAATTGCAGTTGAATAGAGTAGAGGTGATAAAGAAGGCAAAGCAGACAATGCCGGAGAAAAAATAAGAGGAGGTGAAAAGATGAAACCAGTATTGGTAGTAGATGATGAAGCTACTATGAGGGAATCTCTCCGAGATTGGCTAACCGATAGCGGTTACCACGTAGAGACTGCCGAGGAAGGCGAAGAAGCGCTAGAAGCTATCACTAAGCAGGACTTCGGTATTGCCATTCTTGACCTGAAGTTGCCGGGAAAGGATGGGCTTGAGGTATTAAGGGAAGCTAAGGTAAAGAGACCACAGCTTAAGAGCATCATCATCACCGCCTATCCCTCAGTACAGACAGCGGTGGAGGCGACGAGAGAGGGTGCTATTGGGTATTTACCCAAACCCTTTGACCTCAATGAGCTGGAGAACTTGATCCGGGAGACTCTGGGTCCGGTTCAGGTAGAGATAAAGCCGAAGGCTATCACTGAAGAAGCTGTAGCTGAACCAATCGTAGTCGAGGAGGCTAGGGTTGAGGAGGTCATAGCCATTGCTCCAGAGGAAATCCCAGTTCACCTCATGCAGGGTAAGGCTCACTTTGAAGCTGGTCGGTATCAGGAGGCTCTAAAAGAGTTTCAGGCTATCCTGGCTGTTGCTCCGGGAAGCATTGAGACTCGGGTTTGGCTCCGAAAGACAAGGGAAGCGCTGGCCAGGCCAGAGATCGAGGCGGTAACAGAAGGGGAGGCTGCTCCGGTCGCTGAAGAGGTCAAGCCAAAGGAGTGCCTGTGGATGAAGATGGGGATGGTTGCTTACCGCATCTGCACCAGCGACTACGATTGCCTTACCTGTGAGTTTGACCAGATGATGCAGGAGAAGATGGCTGCTGGAGCTCCAGAGCTTGATGCGGCGCTGGAAAGATTGAAGGAATTACCCGGTAGCCAAAGGCTCTGCCGCTATGCACTTAAGGGTGACGTCTCCTACCGGCTTTGCAGCCGTCTCTTCCAGTGTGCCACTTGCGAGTTTGGTCAAATGATGGAGGATGCTCTTCAGCAAAAGCTGGTTAAACTGGCTGCCCGGCGGGAAGCTCTGCGTAAGAAAGAGGAGCGGGCTAAAGCATAACCAAGAACCTCCAGGTTGTTAACATATAGTCAAGGGGTACGCTCTTGTTGCTAGGTGTACCCCCTTGCATCATAAAGGTCAAGCATGTATAATAGGCGATAAAGTGGATATCCCAGAGACATCACAGGGAGGAAAATTATGGGAGCCCAGAAAAGGAAGATTCTACTCGTAGAAGATGAGGCTGTGGTGAGAGAAAGTGTGCGGGACTGGCTTATAGAGGATGGATATGATGTTGAGTGCGTTGAGACCGGGGAGGAAGCCTTAGAGAGAATCAAAGAGGAAGAGTTTGGCGTTGTCGTTCTTGATCTAAGGTTGCCAGGCATCGATGGTCTGCAAGTATTCGAGCATGTCAAAGAGATGACACCCGAAACTAAAGGGATAATCATTACTGCATATCCTTCAAAAGAAACACAGGAAAAGGCAAAAAGATTGGGACTCCTTGACTATTTGCCCAAGCCTTTCAAGGTTGAAGAGCTGGAAAAGATAGTCAGTGGGGCGCTGGGAGAATTAGAAGAAAAAAAATTAGATAAAAAACATGTCTGGTTAGAACTCGGGGCTGTTTCTTTTCGACTGTGCACTCAAGACTATGAATGTGGCTCATGTGCCTTTGCTCAGGACATACAAGATAGATTTGGAACAATAGCAGTTATTGGTGAAGATGAGGTTGCCAGACTCAAGCAATTGCCTGGCAGTCAAAGACTGTGCCGCTATGCGTCGGTGCATTTTATTCCAAAGGAGGAGCCGCACTGAGGTTGAGCATAGCGAGCCTATCATGTCCTCAAGGAAAAGCCACTATTCTCGTCAGCCGATGCTATCGCCAATACACAGCTTTTTGACGGCGAAAGCAGTTGGGCTATGGCACTTATCTTAGACATGTGGTAGACAGCGTGAAAATATAAGTCACTAGGTACCTGCAATATGGTCAGTAAACCGATTTTAATTGTCGACGATGAGCCAATTGTGCGCGAATCAATCAGGGATTGGCTTAAGGATGCTGGTTACCAGGTGGCGACGGCGGAGAGCGGTGAGGAAGCCCTGGAAATGATAGAAAAACAGGACTTCAGTGTCATGATTCTGGATGTGAGGCTGCCCGGGAAAACCGGGATTACGGTGCTAAAGGAAGTGAAGGCACTGAAGCCAGAGATAAAGTCAATTATTATAACTGCTTACCCCTCAACAGAATTGGCAGCTGAGGCGATGAAGCTTGGTGCTGTTGATTATTTAATTAAGCCCATTGCCCCCGATGACCTGGAAAGACTTATCCGGGAAACTCTTCTTAAATGCGAAAGGCAAGAGTAAGGAGGCCACAGAGATGCTAGAGAACTCAGTACTGATAGTGGACGATGAGCCAATAGTGCGCGAGTCAATCAGGGATTGGCTTAAAGACGCTGGCTATCAGGTGGCGACGGCGGAGAGCGGCGAGGAAGCCCTGGAAATGATAGAGAGACAGGACTTCAGCGTTATGGTTCTGGATATAAGGTTGCCCGGGCAAACCGGGATAACAGTACTGAAAGAAGTAAAGGCGCAGCGGCCGTGGATAAAGTCTATTATCATAACTGCTTATCCCTCGGCAGAGACAACAGCCGAGGCGAAGAAACTCGGTGCCATTGATTATTTAATCAAGCCTCTTGTCCCCGATGACCTGGAAAGACTTATCCGAGAAACCCTTGATTCAGTAGGCCGGGAACCGACGGTTACTACTGAGGTAGAAGTACGACCAAAGCCCCCCGCTGTAGAAGTAGTTGAGGTTAAGAAATCCTTCATTATTACCAAAGAAAACCTGAAGTCTATGGTGGAAAGCCTGATTAAAGAGACGGAGGTAGTCGGGGTTAAGTCCAAGCATGGCAAGTATGTTTATGATAGAATAGCTGGTTTTAAAGAGCTCTGTCTCGACTACGATGTTACCGTTATGCCACCCACCAAATATCTCCTGCCAGCAAAGGAAATCCTTCTCAAGTTCAAGCTTAGAGATGATTCAAAAGTTGAGCCGGTGGTAGAAACCATCCCTAGAGCTATCATCGGTGTACACCCCTACGATATTAAGGCCATTGAGCTACTGGATGAGGTATTCATGGCTACCAATCCTGACCCCAATTACATTGCCCGGCGGCAGAATACCATCATCATCGGGGTCGACTGCTTAAATCCGTCTCCCAAGTCCTTTGCCCTCAGCATGGGCACCCACCTGACTGAAGCCAGCTTTGACCTGCTGTTGACCGATATCGGCGCTGACTACATGGTAACCGTAGGCTCAGAAAAAGGGTCTGAGCTTCTGGCAAAGTGTCCCCAAGTAAGAGAACCAACTGGCGATGAGATAGCCAAACAGAAAGCGGTGAGAGACGAGGCGTTGACCAAATATAAACTCTCCCTTGATGTACCCAAGGAAAGACTGCTAAAACTGCTAGAGGACAGCTACGATGACCCATATTGGGAATCAAGGAGCGAAACCTGCCTTAGCTGCGGCTCCTGCGTTATGGTATGTCCTACCTGTTTTTGCTTCGATGTCCAGGACGAAGTATCGCTGAACCTGAAGGATGGGGAACGCTTACGTAGGTGGGATGGTTGCATACTGGTTGACTTTGCCAAGGTAGCCACCGGTGAGAATTTCAGGCATGACAAAGCTGGCCGCTTCCGCCATCGAATATTCCGCAAAGGGAAATACATCCTGGAGAAATACGGCAAGGTTGGCTGTGTAGGTTGTGGTCGGTGCGCCACTGCCTGCCTGGCTGACATCGCTAGTCCACTAGAGGCTTTTAACACCCTGGCGGAGTCAGCCAGGATTAAGGAAGCAGCCATACGTATAGTAAGGGAGGCCAGGGCGGAGACTGAACTATATGCGCCTCGCCTCGCCGAATTGCTTAAAGTCGATGAATTGACTCCAAAGGAGAAGGTCTTTGAGTTTAGGCTTAAGGATGGCAAAGAGCTGGGCCAGCAGCCGGGACAATTTGTCGAGGTCTCAGTCATGGGCATCGGAGAAGCACCCATCTCTGTCTCCTCATCACCAACCAGAAACGGGACTTTCCAGTTGGCGATAAGAAATGTTGGCGATGTGACCAACGCCTTGCATAATCTGGAAAAGGGAGCCACCGTGGGCATTCGTGGTCCGTTCGGCAACGGCTTTCCACTACAGGCTCTTGAAGGCAAGGATGTCCTGCTAATAGCTGGAGGTATCGGCCTCTTTCCCCTGCGCTCGCTAATACAGTATATCCTCGACCGCCGGAGTTCTTTTGGTAAAGCCACTTTGCTCTTCGGGTCCAGGGCGCCAGCGGAGCGCTTGTTCCTGGATGAGCTTGCTGCCTGGAGCCGCAGCCCAGAGATTGAATTTCACGAAACCGTGGATAGGGGAGATGAAAGTTGGCAGGGGAATGTAGGGGTTATTACCACTCTTATCCCAAAGGTTGATATTGACCCCAGAAAAACCATGGCTGTGGTGGTAGGCCCGCCCATAATGTACCGGTTTGTTATCGTTGAGCTTAAGAAAAGAGAGCTTCCCGATGAGAACATAATCATGTCGCTGGAGCGGAGGATGAAGTGCGGTGTGGGCAAGTGCGGGCATTGCCAGATTAACAACGTCTATGTGTGCCAGGAGGGACCGGTATTTACCCTCGCCCAACTGAGAAACCTAAGGGAGGCAGTATAATGAAGCCTAAAGTAGCGTTCTTTGATTTCACCGGTTGTGAGGGATGTCAGTTAGACGCACTGAATCTTGATGGAGAGGAAGTTATAGACCTGCTCGACGCAGTGGATATTGTCAACTTCAGAGAGGTCATGACGGAGAGGGAAGATGACTACGATATAGCCTTTGTTGAAGGGAGCATAACCAGAGAATCGGAGATACCCCGGCTACAAAAAATACGTGACCAGGCTAAGGTTGTTGTCGCTCTAGGCGCCTGTGCCTGTATTGGAGGCATCAACTGTTTAAAGAATCACGTCCCCATGGAGGAAGCTCTGCGGATAGTCTACGGAGAGGATGCTAAATACTACGATACCATTCCTGCCCGCCCGGCAAATGCAGTGGTTACGGTAGACTACTATGTGAGAGGTTGTCCCCCAGTCACTACCGAGCTCGTTAAGGTAATTAAAGCACTGCTGCTGGGCAAGAAACCAGATATACCCAACTACCCGGTCTGCGTTGAGTGCAAGATGGCCGGCAATGTCTGTGTTTTCGAAAGAGGCATGACCTGCCTCGGCCCGGTAACTAGGGCTGGCTGTAATGCTATATGTGTTACCAGCGGGCGGCATTGCTGGGGCTGCCGTGGCTTGGTTGACGATCCCAACATCGACTCAGAGAAAGATATACTTAAGAAGTATGGCTTGACGGCAGAACAGCTCGTTGAGAAGTTTAAGATTTACAATACCTATGCGGAGGTGACCAAGTGACAGAGGTTAATGTCAACGTTCATCAGCTGACACGGGTAGAGGGGCACGGCAATATTGTGCTGAATGCTAGAGATGGTAATATTGAGGAACTCAGGTGGGAAGTTACTGAGTCACCCCGCTTCTTTGAGGTTATGCTGCGTGGCAGGTATTATGAGGATGCCCCCCATATCGCCTCCCGAATCTGCGGCATCTGCTCTATTTCCCATACCACCTGTTCTATACAAGCCACCGAAGCTGCCTTCGGCATCCAGCCGTCGGAGCAGACACTGCTCTTACGCAAACTACTGTATAATGCTGAAATTCTGGAGAGCCATATACTGCACATCCTTTTCCTTGCCGCCCCAGACTTCTTGGGAGTAGGTAGTGTTTTCCCCTTAGTGAAAACCCATAAGGAGGTAGTGCTGATGGCACTACGGCTAAAGAAGCTGGCCTATAACCTCGCTGAGTTGTTGGCTGGTAGGAAGACCCATCCTATTTCCTGTGTGGTTGGAGGCTTTGCTAAGCTACCCGAACTCAGTGAACTCGAGGCCATCCAGAAAAGACTTGGGGAAGCGCTGGTTGACCTTAATACCACGGTAGAGCTGTTTAAGACCTTGAGCATTCCTGATTTTACTCGGGAGACAGAATATATTGCCCTTAAAGACCCTAAAGAGTATGCCTTTATCAGCGGTGAGATAGCCTCAACAGACGCTGGCATAACCCCCGTGGATAAGTACCTCAAGGTAACCAACGAGTTCTGTGTTCCCCACTCCACCGCCAAGTACACTAAGAACAAGCGGGATTCCTATATGGTTGGGGCACTGGCTCGCTTCAATAATAATTATGACCAGCTCCTACCTAGGGCTAAAAGGGCTGCTGAGGAACTTGGCCTGAGTGCGCCCTGCCATAACCCGTTTATGATAACTGTCGCTCAGGTTGTTGAGACTATCCACGCCTTAGAAGATAGTCTCATCCTTATTGACGAGATACTGGCCAGAGGATTGAAAGAGGAAAGTAACGTAGTGAAGGTCCGGGCAGGGAGAGGCATTGGCGTAGTGGAAGCCCCGCGGGGCATCCTCTTCCATGATTATACCTATAATGACAACGGCGTGTTGACCAAGGCCAACTGCATTATTCCCACCAACCAGAACCACAACAACATCCAAAAAGATATGGAAGCTCTGGTGCCACTTATACTTAGTCACCCTGAGGATGAAATCAGACATACTCTGGAGATGCTAGTCAGGGCCTATGACCCCTGTATTTCCTGCTCTACACATTTACTCCGAGTAACTTTTGAATAACTGCTCTGCGGCCGGTTGCTCAATAGTGCCCATCAGGCTATCACTTTAGAGAATCTATTTTCCCCTCGCTATCACCGCGCAATTAGCCTGGATAGCCTGTTGCTAGATATGGCACAGACATTCGTGCTGGTATTATCGAGAAATGGGTTGTTCCTAGCTACTGGGCGAAAATGAAATAGAGGCTCTCATTGTGGCTGCCATAGCCCAGTAAAGAACGGGGGCTACCATTAGCATCCGTCCTGGTACCGACGATAGGGCTCCGCTTCAAGCGGTAAGGGAGTTTGTTGAGGACACAACTCGTGAAAACCTGCAAGCTAGAGAGCTTGACAAAAACACTTCAGCTATTTAAAGTATCGCTTATCACCTGGTATTTCTGGTGTCTCTATAGCATGGAGGATATATGGTGCCTAAAAAAGAACTAACCGTCAAAGAAATCCCCTTGGGAGCCCCAGGGTTAAAGGATTTTGTTAAATTTCACTGGCGGCTCTACCGGGGTGACCCCTGCTGGACACCCCCACTCAATGGAGACCTGTTGGGCAATCGCTTAATTGGCCTTAAGGGTCTGCTTACACCAAAGCATCCCTATCATCGCCATGCTGACGTTACCCATTTTATGGCCTGGCAAGGAAGGCAGCCGGTGGGGCGTATATCGGCGGCGATAAACAAGCAGTATAACGAGTATCACAATACGTCGATCGGGTTTTTTGGATTCTTTGAAGTCATCAATGACTATGAGGTGGCTCGAACATTACTAGATTATGCACGGAGATGGGTTGAGGAGCGCGGCTTGGCGGTACTGCGCGGCCCGGGAGAATACTCCAACTCCACCCACGAACGTCAGGGCATCCTAATCGATGGATTCCAATATCCGCCTACAGTAGAATTGACCCATAATCCTCCGTACTACGCCCAATTTTTGGAGCGCTATGGATTCCAAAAAGCCAAGGACTACGTTGCCTACGTTGTCGATAGAAACACCAGCAATATATCGCTCTTACGAAGACTGGCTCAGAAGGTAAGTAAGGGTCTGAACATTGAAACTAGAGCGCTCATTCAGAAAGAACTTAAAGCAGAAGTGCGTTTGATTTTGAATATATACAACGAGGCATGGGCACAGAACTGGGGATTCCTTCCTATCTCTGCTGAAGAAGGAGACGCTATCGCCGATTCTTTGCGTTTTATCATAGACCCAGGCCTTGTCCGATTCGCCTTTATAGATGGGGAACCTGTCGCTGTCATGGGAGTTATCCCTGACCCGAATTATGCTTTGCGGCCCCGATGGCGTTGGTATGGTGACTCGGACTTTATACGGTTGGCCAGATTGCTAATAATGCGTCGACGTATCCCAAGAACAAGAGGTATGTTCTTTGGGATCAAACCTGAATTTCGAAAACTGGGAATTCCGGCGCTACTTGCCAACGAAATCATGGACTATTTATTACCGCGGCATTACTCAGACTTCGATGGGTCATTAATCCTCGAAGATAATGAGGCAATCATTAAAATCATCGATGTTTTTGGAGGTAAATATTATAAAAGATGGCGTATATATGATTTATCCCTAAAGTGATAACGAGTAAAACGGCCGTAAATTTCTGGCTCAAAGCAAATTGGGAACCGGAAGGGAGGAATATTGAATTTAGCACTAAAGATGGCTAGTTCGTGCTTTAAGAACTTGACAATTCATCAAGGCAGAATAGGTTCCCTTAGATAGCCCCGTGGCTTCCCAGCCGGATATTCGCGAGAGTTCCATATTTGACAGAGAGCTACCTATTTCTTAAGCTAATCCCAGACTGAAAAATGGAGATTGATAGGCTTGACTTATAGCTATCGTGTTGACTTTTGCTGAAATTGTCTGGGTTTTTTCATTGACGAGGCGAGGTTGTCAGTCTATAATCTGAATACCATGAAAAAAAGTAGAATAGGTATTTTAACTGGTGGTGGAGACTGTGCCGGGATAAACCCTGCCCTCAAATGGGTGGTCAAAACGGCACTAGATGAGCGACTTGAGTGGGAAAGAGGAACCCAGTACGAGGTTCTAGGAATTCGGGATGGGTGGAAAGGTCTGGTCCGTGTCGAACCTACAAGCCCGGATATCCAGGGATACATCGTACCACTGAATCAGGAGATAGTCCGAACCTGGGATAGATACGGTGGCACCTTCCTAGGGACTTCACGGCTGAGTCCCTACGACCCCAAAAACGACCAGTCGAAAGTAGTAATAGATAATGTAGAAAAGCTTGGCTTGGAAGCGGTAATAGCTATCGGTGGAGATGGTACCCTGGCCATCGCTTGTAGGCTAGCACAAGAAGGAGTAAACGTTATCGGCATCCCCAAAACAATTGATAAGGACCTTCCCGAAACCGACTATACGCTGGGATTTGAGACAGCGTTAAATGTCATCACGGAGGAGGTTGATAGGCTGAGAACTACTGCGGGTTCTCACAAAAGAATATTCGTGGTAGAAACGATGGGGAGAAGTGCCGGCTGGTTAGCCCTAGAAGGTGGAGAATCTTGTGGGGCTTTTATTATACTGATTCCAGAGCATGATTTTTCTATTGAAAAGGTGAATGAGCTGGTTGTGGAGAAGAAGAGCCGGGGCTAGGTATGAGATTAT
>Ga0114919_10001995_pt1 | contig 16452 bp, 15 predicted proteins | sample BlataG_FD_88682 | JGI IMG/M metagenome (GOLD analysis project Ga0114919, IMG submission 88682) | Deep subsurface microbial communities from Black Sea to uncover new lineages of life (NeLLi) - Black_00105 metaG | ecosystem: Environmental > Aquatic > Marine > Oceanic > Sediment | place: Atlantic... | reverse complement strand
GACTACTATAAAAGGATAGAAGATGAGGCATTGGCCTTTGGCAATAGCTTGAGTTCCTTAATTACCCATGAAGGGTATATGTTGCTATCAAGAGCAGATAAACTGGGGGGATTTATAGAAGGAAAAAGAAAGGAATATAATCTCGCCTCTATTCAAATCTTTTCATCAAAATTACTTCTAAGAGCAGGCTCTTATGACAGGAGTATTGATTTAAAACCCTTTAAAGATCTGAGCATTGATATATTGCGCAAAAGTTTCAAGGATTCAACTGATATTAAGGTTATTCAAACATCTCCGCACGGAGACTTAGTCAGGGGCATTGTGCCGATATTTTCACGAACTGAGACAAAGGCACAGGTAGGAGCGATTGTGGTTGCTAAATTTATCCCAGGAGTAGTTTTGAACAGACTGGCAACTATTACCAAAGGTTTGGAAGGGTATAAACAATTAAAGATGCTCAAGAGACCTATAAAGCTAACGCCTTTGATTTTTCTGTCTATTGTTACACTTTTAGTCATTTTTTCAGCCATTTGGTTTGGCTTTTATCTTTCAAAGGGTATCACAGTTCCAATAGAGGAACTGGCTAAAGCTACTGATAGGATCGCATCTGGTGATTACGGCTTTCATATTGATCTGGAATCCAAAGACGAGATGGGCATTCTTGTAAATTCATTCAACAGGATGACAAAGGATCTCAAGGAAGGCAAAATCAAACTTGAGAATGTTTATAAAGATTTAATTACAAGCAGTACGGAATCAGAGCAGCGCAGGATCTATATGGAGACTATTTTAGAGAATGTGGCTGCTGGTGTTATATCTGCAGATTCTCGCGGAGCAATCTCAACAATAAATAAGTCGGCAGAGAAAATGCTTAATATTTCTGCTAAGGAAATAATAGGGAAGAATTACAAGTATATTCTTGGCCCAAAATATCGGTCAATTATTAGTGGATTTGTGGAAGGCGAAAATCGTAACAGAAAAGAATTTATACAAAGAGAGATAGGCATCTCAATAAAGGGGAATTACTTAAAATTGCTGGTTTCGTTGAATCTTTTGAGGGATGATCAAGATAATTATCTTGGACTGGTTGCAGTATTTGAGAATATGACTGAGTTAGAAAAGGCGCAAAGAATGGCTGCATGGAGAGAAGTAGCCAGACGTATAGCCCATGAGGTAAAGAATCCATTGACCCCGATTCAGCTTTCAGCACAAAGGTTGAGAAGAAAGTATGGTGAACGTTTAGCAAAAGAAAATGGAACCGTTTTTGATGAATGTACGCGGTTGATAATAGACAACGTTGAAGAGTTGAGGGTGTTAGTGAATGAATTTTCAAGTTTTGCTCGAATGCCGGCTTCTAATCCTGTTTTAGATAATATAAAAGAGATAATTCAGGATGCAATTTTATTGTATAAAGATGTTCATAAAAATATTACATTCAACTTTGTCGAAAATGATGATATTCCTAAATTAAAACTTGATAGAGAACAGATAAAAAGGGTTATGATCAATCTCTTAGATAATGCTGTGGCAGCTATACCTGATAAAGGAAAAGTTAAAATCAGGCTTTTCTATGACAAGGCATTGAGGATTGTCAGGGTTGAAGTTATTGATACCGGTAGCGGTATATCTAATAAGGATAAAGAGCGGCTCTTTGAACCGTATTTTTCTACAAAGAAATCTGGGACAGGACTGGGACTTGCAATCGTCAGCACAATAATCACCGATCATAATGGTTTTATCAGGGTTGAAGATAATAAACCACATGGTACAAAGTTTATCATCGAGCTACCCGCGAGGGTTTAAACTTGTTTTTGGTTGCTGGTTTCTAGTTAACGAATAGCAAGTTAAGAGAGACGAGTAACGAGCAATGCTTATCCTCTACCACCTTTTAGCTACCCTTATCTTTATCATTTTTTCCCCTGTTTTTTATCTTTTAAAAAATAGAGGTCGCTATAAAGAAAGGTTAGGCCTGAATCTTCCTGATCTTGACCAATCATCAGCTGGCAGGTTATGGATCCATGCCCTTTCAGTAGGTGAAGTCCTATCCGCAATCCCATTGCTTGAGGCATTAAAAAATAAACATCCAACAAAGGAGATTGTACTTTCTGTTAAAACAGCTACCGGTTTAGATGTAGCAAGAAAAAAGCTAAAAGATCCCGTTGACTGCTTATTGCCAATGCCTCTTGATTTCTGGTGGTCATTGAGGGGGATGATAAAAAAAATTAATCCAATCATTTTTATTCTGGTTGAGACAGACATCTGGCCAGGCTTAATCTCATTGTTAAAAAAGAGGGGGGTAAAAACTATCTTAGTGAATGGCAGACTTTCTCCACATACTGCAAAATCTTATAGGAGGTGGAGATTTTTAATAAAGAGAGTGCTGCAGATGTTTGAATTATTTCTGATGCAAACAGAACTCGATAAACATCGAATTATTAAAGGAGGACTTTGTCCAGATAAGGTCAAGGTTACTGGAAACATTAAATTTGATAAGTCATGGAGCCCTCTTAACAATAAAGAACGAGACAGATGGCTTGACCTCCTAAACCTTAAAAACATGCTCATATGGGTGGCAGGGAGCACTCATCATCCCGAAGAGAAAATCATATTTAATGTATTTAGTCAACTTCGTAAATCCTTTCCTGACCTTTCCCTTATAATCGGTCCACGGGAGGCTCACAGGTTTGATGAGGTGTACAATCTTGCCAAAGATTGTGGATTAAAGGTAATAAGAAAAACGCAATTGCCTGTAGACTCGCCTGCCACTGCCTTGCACGCCTCTTCTCGCAGAGCGGGACGGTCAGGGAGGCACGAGCGGGAAGAAAAGCAGAAATACAATGTTTTCATTCTTAATACACTCGGCGAATTAGGCCAAGTTTATGGCTTGGCTGATATTGCCTTTGTAGGCGGAAGTCTTGCTCCTAAAGGTGGCCATAATCTTTTAGAACCAGCATTTTTTGGTATACCTGTCCTTTTTGGTCCTTACACATATAATTTTACCACTATGTCAGAATTAATGATTAAATACAGGGCTGGCAAAATGGTTGCTGATGAATCGGAATTGCTCAGTGTTATGGGAGAGTTATTAGCTCAAAAAAGCAAAAGAAATGAGATAGGTAGAAGGGCCAAGGAATTTGTGGAGCAAAATCAGGGGGCACTGGATAAGGTGATGGGAATCCTTGAACCTTATATTGAAATGTCTAAAGTGCCTAAAGTAAATAATACGACAAACCTAAATAACACAACAAACCATAGAAGCCCAACAAACACAAGAAACTATGAAAGAGGTTAATTGGTCAGCTCTCCATACAAAAAGGAAAAAAAACCTTTTTACATTTTTCCTGAGGATACTTTCTTTTTTGTATGGTCTTGCTATTCAACTTAGGCTTGTAGCTTATACAATAGGTTTCTTGAGGACTAACCGTCTTCCTGCTTATGTTATTAGCATTGGAAATATAACTACAGGTGGTACGGGAAAGACACCATTTGTTGCCATGCTCGCCAAGTGGGCAGAAACACATGGATTTAGAGTTGCTATCCTCTCGAGAGGTTATAAAGGGAAGAGAAGCAATGACTCACTTGTTGTATCTGATGGAAAAACGGTTTTGACATCTGTCAATGATGCAGGAGATGAGCCGGTTCTATTAGCTAAAAAATTATCTTCCGTGCCTGTATTAATATCAAAAAAAAAATATAAAATCGGATCTTTGGCCTTAAAACTTTTCCATTCGAGGGTATTGTTATTAGATGATGGATATCAGCACATATCATTGCATAGAGATGTGAATATTCTTCTCATAGATGCTAAAAGACGATTTGGAAACAGATCGCTACTACCCCTGGGCCCTTTGAGGGAGCCTATTGAGGAGATAAAAAGAGCGGATATTATTATTATCACCAAATGTACAGATACATATTCTGGAGATGACCTTGTCAATTACTTTCAAAAAAATTTCCCAGTAAAATCGATTTTTCGATCTGGGCATTTTCCTGATCAAGTCATATTTCCCCTTGCTGGTAAGACCTATCCGCCAGGTATTTTGACCGGAAAAAATGTGGTAGCATTTGCAGGGATAGCTAATCCAGATGATTTTTTAGAAATGGTAAAAAGCTGTGGGGCCTCTGTTATTCACTTTAAAGCTTTTTCTGACCACCATTATTTTAGCAATGATGAGATTGAAGAGCTTGTATCTTGGAAAAAACAATCAAATGTAGATTTTTTATTGACCACGGAGAAAGACTGGATCAGGATTGACGGCAAAATTGATGCTGATTTGGACATTGCTATATTAACTATAAAGATTGGGCTGATTTCAGGTGCAGATACCTTTTTTAATAGCATCAAGCAGGGGATTATTAGATCAGATGTGAAAAAAAAATGAGGGCAAGATCCAGGCATAACATTTCAACTCAGGAGATTAGAAAGATACTGATTAGATCCGCTAATTGGGTAGGGGACACGGCAATGATGATCCCATCCCTCGTGGCACTAAAAAAAACTTTTCCTTCTGCTGAGATAACGGTATTAGCTAAGCCTTGGGTTATTCCACTCTTAGAGAATCATCCTTCAGTTGACAGAACAATGATTTTCGCCAAAGGTAGCGGTTTCTTTAACTCATTGAAAGAATTAGCAAGGATTATATCGTGGCTGAGGGCTGAGAGATTCGATCTGGCTGTTCTCTTTCAAAATGCCTTTGAGGCTGCATTTCTTGCCTATATAGGAAAGGTTAGATATAGGATTGGTTACAATACAGATGGGAGAGGATTTTTATTAACCCATAAGGTTATAAGGGATCAACGCATTCTCTTAGTTCATCAAGTTGAATATTTTCTCGGCCTTATAGAGGCCATGGATTGGCACGTTGAAGAAAGAGAGCCAATTTTATATGTTAATGACGAGGATAGCAGGTCAGGCTCTTTAATGTTATCTTCTATGGGTATAGGGGATACTTATTTTATTTTTGGAATTCACCCAGGTGCTGAGTATGGGTCGGCCAAGAGATGGCCAGAAGAGAGATTTGCTGTTATTGGTGATTGGGCTGTTAATAGATGGAATGCCAAGGTAGTAATATTCGGCTCTTTTTCCGAGATAGAAATAGCTGCTAAGATATCAGATTTAATGCATGCCAATTCTGTCAATCTCTGTGGAAAAACGACATTAGGTCAAGCTATGGCATTAATCAAGAGATGTAACTTTTTTTTAACAAATGATTCCGGGCTCATGCATATTGCTGCTGCCTTTAATATCCCTTTGGTGGCTGTTTTTGGCCCTACTGATCATATTGTAACCCGTCCAGTTAGTAAAAATGCAAGAATTGTAAGGCATAATGTAGATTGCAGCCCCTGTTTAAAAGAGGTGTGTCCTTCGGATCATAGTTGTATGTTATCAATTGAGCCAGAAGAGGTTTGGAGGCAAATGGAAGCCCTGAAAAGAGAATTGAAAATTGCAACTATTTAGCCACAGATTCACACAGATGAACACAGATGAACACAGATGAACACAGATAGGTTTAAATACAAAGAAATCACAGATATTATACTTATAATCAATTACCTGGCAGCAACAAATATTGAAGTTGGCTTATTATTGAACTTTGGCAAAAAACCAGAATTGAAAAGATTTTTATATATGATAAAAAAAGAAAAATATCAGTGGTAATCAGTGTAAATCTGTGGCGGAGCAGATAACGAAAATTTAAAATTGAAAAAATAAAGAATGAGACCGACGGTATTTATAGATAGAGATGGAACTATTAACGAGCAACGCGGTTATATAAATCATATAAGCCAATTTGTACTTTTACCTGGTGTGGGGAAGGCTATATCCCTTTTAAATAAAAATAACCACATTGTGGCGGTAACTTCTAATCAATCAGGCGTAGCGAGAGGTTACTTCCCCATAAAGTTGGTAAAAGAGATCCACGAGTTAATGGAGCAGAAGTTGGCAAAAGATAATGCTTATGTGGATGGAATTTACTTCTGCCCGCACCACCCAGATGGAGTCGTGCCTGGATATAGCAGGGAGTGCACTTGTAGAAAGCCGAATGCAGGCCTTATAAAACAAGCTGAGACTGAATTGGATATTGATATGGAAGCATCATATGTAATCGGGGACCGCCTACTTGATATAGAATTTGCACATAATGCAAATCTACCCGGTATCTTGGTTTTAACCGGCTATGGAAAGGGAGAATTAAAATATATTATGCCTCATAAAAGTATAAAACCTGCTTATGTGGCAAAAGATCTATTAAGTGCAGTACAATGGATTTTGAAACAGGAAAAATAACTTCATGAATAACAATCCAAATATCTTAGTAATTAAATTGAGTGCAATCGGTGATGTTGTTCATAGCCTGCCTTTCCTGGAAGTTTTAAAAGATAAATTCCCTTCTTCTGTAGTTGACTGGGTGGTTGAGGAAGATGCAGCTGGTATAGTACAGGGTCATCCTTACATAGATCAGTTGATAGTTTTCCCTCGAAAAAGCTGGATAGAGAGATTTATTAAGAAGGGCGAATATAGCAGCGTTGGAAAAGAGGTGGTCAACTTTCTTAAGGAGCTTAAGAAAAAAAAATATGATATTGTCGTTGATCTCCAAGGACTTTTTAAAAGTGGCATATTAACCTTCATTGCCAGAGGGAAAAGAAAAATTTCGCTTAATGGAGGAAGAGAGGCTAGTTCTATTTTTATTAATGAACGAGTGGTCATTCCTACTCCAAATATACATGCTCTCGAAAAATATATCTGTATCGCCAGGTATTTGGGAGCAACTGACCTTGACTGGAATGGCCAAATTCCCATTGATAATACAGATAAAAGATATGTGGACTATCTTTTACAAGAGATAGGTAATAATAAAACCAAGGTAGCAGTTAATCCAATGGCCAAATGGAAAACTAAACTTTGGGAGTTAGATCGATTTGCTTGTCTGGCGGATAGAATAAAAGAAGAATTGGGGGCAGAGGTTATATTCACTGGGAGTGAAAGTGATCATAAAGCAATAGAAACTATTCTATCAAGGATGAATACAAAAGCTCTAAATTTAGCTGGAAAGAGCACCTTAAAAGAATTGGCATACCTTTATCAAAAGTGTGCCATTGTTATATCTACTGATACTGGTCCCATGCATATAGCAGCAGCTATGACATCGCCTGTAGTGATAGCCCTTTTTGGACCTACATCTCCTTTTAAAACTGGGCCTTATGGAGCAAAACACAGAGTTATCAGATCGGGCCTTGAATGTAGCCCATGTTTTAAAAAGAGATGTGATGATATGTCATGCATGAAAAATATCACGGTGGATATGGTCTTTAAGGCTGTAAAAGAGGTGCTGGCATCAACACAGCAATTATGATTTTAAAAATTGGAAATTGAGGGAATGAAGATAGTAAGGAGTATGCTTTAAGCAGTAGTCAGTAGGAATTAACCAGCAATGAATATGTTCGTTTATTCCTGCATACTGCATACTTCTTGCTGCATACTGATTTATTGCAAATAAGGAGGATATAGATATGGCTATCAGCAAAGAACTGCTAGACATTTTAGTGTGCCCACAGTGTAAAGGTGAGATTTACTTAAATGCAGCAGGAGATGGGCTTATATGTGAAAAATGCAAGCTCTTATATGAAATTAAGGATGATATACCGATTATGCTTATAGATGAGGCGAAGCCAATATCAGATTAAAGAATTCTTTACCCTGATTTACATATATGACTCAACAATCAATAAATCCCTTTCTTCCAGATAGTAAATACGAGCCAAGTAACGGTACAATTCCGATACTACCCGTATTAATAATCTTCTTAGGGTTTAGTATCAGGTTTTTCTCTTTTCACTATACACATATTATCAACCCGGACGGAACCTTATATATCCAGCAAGCAAAGGCGATTTATTATGGTCTAAATAGCATGGTAACTGCATGCTATCCCTATCTGTCTGCATACCCAATTTTTGTTGTAGGCAGCTTTAAAATTTTTGGTGATTGGATTGTAGCTGCCAAGACGGTGTCTCTTTTTTTTGGCACATTAAGTCTGATTCCGCTTTATCTTCTTATAAGGCGCTTTTGCAGTGAAATAATTTCATGTTTGTGTTTACTGATTTTTGCCTTTAATCCCACTCTTGTTGCAGTAAGTGCAGACACCATGAGAGATCCCATTTACTGGTTCTTTTCACTTCTTGGGTTATATTTTTTTGTTCTACATACGGAAAAAAACCACAAGAATTACCTGCTGATCTTTAGTAGCGTTGCCTTTATCTTGGGTATTTGGGCGAGGATTGAAGCAATTGTCTTTATGGCTGGTTCATCTTTCTTCCTGCTAATTACAGATCAGGGAAAAAAATTAAAAAGCCTTTTCTTCTTTCTTATATTCCCTGTGATCATCTTTCTGATTGGAATAGCTCCTTTTTTTATGCTAAACGAAAGATCCCTTGACCTCTTTGCTATTCAAAAGATACCTGAAAGGCTCCTTGGGGCGATCGAAAACTATCAGACATTGCGGGAATATTTGAGCAAGCTCATTGAGCAAAGGAGCATGGATATCAGCCCCTATTTTTTTCCGAAGGTGAGAAACCTACTATGGTTGATTGCCTTAGGAGCGGTAGTGGTGCAGATAGTAAGAGCAATCTTTTTGCCTTTTTTTGTCATTTTCGCTGCTGGCTTCATCGGGCTAAAAAAAAGAATCAATCAGGATCATCGGTTGATTTATCTCGCTGTTTTATGTGTTTTTGCTCTGCTAACCTTCATTTTCCAGATTCTTGATACTTGGGCGATGGTGAGCAGGTTTATAGTCCTCTTTTTATTTCCCACTGTTGTGCTAGTTGGTTTCGGTTTAGAGAATATCATACGTTATCTCAGGGCTAAATTTAAATGGAAGGACTCAGCGGTTGTTGTCTTGCTATGCATGTTGATCCTATCGGTAGGATTGTCCAAAAATTTAAAACACAGAGAGAAAGATAAGATTGTATTCAAAGAGGTTGGAGAATTTATCTCCAGTAGGGAGAGTAATGGATTCGAGATCTTGGTAGCAGGATCTTTCAGACGTCTGCGTTTAGTCCACTTCTATGCCAATCTAAAATACCAGAAGGCTCCTTGCTTTAATAACGATTTGATATTAAAATCCCATGACACAAATTCCCTCAGGACCCTGAAACAAAAAGGCCTTCATTATTTTATCTGGGACGAGAAAAACTGGTCTGAAAATGATTTGGATCTGATACGAAGCAGATATAGCAAGACCCTTAATGATGTTCGGTCATGGAATAGTCCTCGTTTAGGAAAAGTAGTGCTTTTTGAGGTCAAATAATGAAGATAGGGCTTGTATCTAAGCAATACACTATTAAAAAAGGGGGGCTTGAAAAGTATACTATTTTTTTAAGCAGAGAACTTGTTCGTGCTGGCCATGAAGTCCACGTTTTTACCAATAACTGGCAGGCAAATGCCGATATTACTATACATCAAGTACCTATGATCCCTTTCTCGTTGCCCTTAAAGAATCTTTCCTTTGCCTATTTTTCAAAACAACTTTTAAAGAAAACTGAGCTTGACATTGTACACAGCATGGAACGAATCCTTTACCAAGATATTTATCGAGCTTCAGATGGTATCATTCCTATTCACCTTGAGCAACGCTATTCTAATCCCACCATTAGGTGGCTTAAGTCCATTGGTCCCCGACGCCTTGTACTTGCCTATTTGGAAAAGAAGATTTTTCTTGGCAAGGGATGTAAAATCGTTATGACTAATTCACATCTGGTGAAAAGGCATATTATTCAATACTATCACGTACATCCCAAAAGGATAAAGGTTGTTTATAATGCAATAAATACAGGCATATTTCGTCCTGATATCAGAAAAGAATATCGAGGTAGAATTAGAAAAAAATATGGAATCGGCGAAGAAGAAATACTTCTCCTCTTTATATCCAATGATCACAAACGGAAAGGACTTATGAACCTTTTAAAGGCTATCCATCAATTAGAAAAAAGGAATATCAAGGTGATGGTCTTAGGAAAAGATACAGAGAAACCCTATACCCAATGGGCTGAGAAGAATTTGTTAGGGGGAAAAATTCTTTTTTTAGGGCAAAAAGAAGACGTGCAAAGATACTATGCAGCTGCTGATATTTTTGTCTTGCCAACGCGTTATGATGCCTTTGCCAATGTATGTTTAGAAGCCATGGCCTGCGGGTTGCCTGTGATAACCACAAGCAACAATGGTGCCTCTGAACTGATCCAGGATGGGGAACATGGTTTTGTCCTAAAGGGCCAAGAACCTGATGAATTGGCGAGAAGGATAGAGGCCCTTAGATTCCCAAAGGCGAGGACCTGCATGGGAGAGAAGGCAGCCAAGAAAGCAAAAGGCTTCAGCATGGAGAAACATATCTCAGAGGTGCTTAATCTCTATGACCAGGTAAGGGGTCAGGGTTATGCATAAATTGAAAAAATTTTCTTCAACAGTCCATAGAGTGGAAAGGGAGCAGATGATTCTCAACCGGGACTACCAGGACCTCATGAGATATCTTGGTTTCAATTGTTTCGAATCAGTATGGCTTTACCGGAGCGGCGAGGCCATCAAGAATATCAAGGCAAGGTCTGTGATTTGTATTAGAATTCTAATCCATGGAAAAGAGAAATATTTTTACTTAAAAAGGCACAATACTGAATACATTGGGCTACGAAGATTGTTTATGCAATTATTTCCAAAATGGGTCTTATCCCAGGGTCGAAAAGAATTTGAAAATATATGTGATTTTCGTAAATGTGACCTTCCAACGGTTGTACCGTTAGCCGCAGGAGAAAGATTCGTCCGCTTTTTTTGGGCGGAGTCTTTCCTCATTACCGAAGACTTTACCCCTTTTATTTCCCTTGAATACCTGCTTAGAGACCACCCCGAATTTCTTATGGGCCCGGAAGGTGAGTTCCGAAAAAGGATCCTGATAAAAGAGATTGCTCTCTTCGCTCGAAGGATGCACCAGAGCGGGTTCAATCACCGTGATTTTAATGCGACCCATATTCTCCTTCACTATGGCAATCAATCGAATGTCCCTCAAATTGCCCTTTTTGACTTACAACGGGTTGACAAAGGAAAGTTTCTCAGGTTTCGCTGGATAATTAAGACTTTGGCTGAAGTAATTTATTCCCTATCTAACGAGATATTTAATAAAGAGGACCAAATTTACCTTTTTAAATCCTACAAAAGGAAAAAAAAGCTTGGAATTTGGGATCACTTTCAATTTTTTTGGATAAAGAGAAAAACGGCCCGAATCAAGAGACATACAGAGAAAATGATGGCCAGAAGAAAGGCGAGAAGGAAAATGGGACTTATGGAGAGATAGTTAATATTTAAGGGCACAGAGTTACAGTGGGAACAATGGGCCTATAATAAAAGGGCAAAATGCTATTTAATGGAGAATGAAATATTAAGTTATAAATTGGAATATATTTCCTGTTATCTATGTGGTTCCAAAGATTATGAAGTGTGGACTATTGCCAAAGATTTATTGCATATGACACCAGGAGAGTTTCACATTGTTCGATGTAATAGATGTGGTCTTGTTTATTTGAACCCTCGCCCAACCTTGGAGACTATCCCTTTGCTTTACCAGGAAGATTATGGGCCCTATCAAACCTTTAGAAAGCACAAAAAAGAAAGGTTGGGGTATATCCATCATCTTATTCTTTCAAATTTTTACAATTACCCTGGAAAGCGTTCCACCCTTCAGAGGCTCGTACTGTTGCCCTTTTACCTCAGAAATAAGTGGTACAGCAAAAAAGTTAGAATAATCCCATTTACAGGAGAGGGTAGACTTCTTGATGTAGGGTGTGGCAATGGAGCTTTTTTATATTTTATGAGACAATTGGGCTGGGATGTCTGGGGCGTTGAACCAAATGAAAAGGCTGTTCAGTATGTACATGAGGAGTTAGGGCTAAAAAATGTAAAAGGAAGCCTTCTGTTGGAACAGCGCTATGAAGATCAACAGTTTGATGTAGTAACCCTTTGGCACTCTCTTGAACATATGCCTAACCCGAGAGAGGTACTTGAGGAAATACATCGTATTTTAAAACCAAATGGACTTTTGCTTATAGCTGCCCCCAATATCAAAAGCTATGCAGCGCAACGTTTTAAAAATTTATGGTATGCCCTGGATGCTCCTCGACATCTGATCCATTTCTCACCGGATACCTTGAGTTATCTTTTAAAGGTAACTGGTTTCACTGTAAAAGAAATTCGTCAAGAAAGAAAGTTATCGAGCCTTCAAACTAGTCTTAAGAGAGAGGATAAGGTTATAGGTAGATTGATAGCTAATCACAGATACATCCTTCGTCTTTGGAATCTACTCATTCAAATAAGGAAACAAAGCGATGTAATAGTAGTGTTGGCTTCTCCATGCAACTGAACTAAATTGCCATAATTATGAGAATAGCCTTTTTAATAACTCGTTTTGAGAAACCGAGCGCCCGTTACCGGGTAATAGAATATCTTCCCTATTTCCAGAAGGCAGGCTGGGAGGTCAGTGTTTTTGCTTTTGGAAGGAGACGCTTGGATCGTATCAAAATCTTTTGGCATCTTTCTAATTTTGATGTGGTTTTTTTGCAAAAGAGATTATTTGGGCTGCTTGATTGGGGCCTCCTTAGATGGAAATCGAGATTTCTTGCCTTTGATTTTGATGATGCTATTATGTTTCACGATTCCTCACGAAAAAAAAATATATTTTCCCTTAAAGGGAAGATACGTTTTGGCCGAACAATAAGCAATTCTGATATTGTATTTGCAGGAAATCCCTATCTGTGTGATTTGGCTAAAAAGCACAACCAAAATGTATTGATTTTGCCTACAGCTATTGATATGGAGCTCTATACCCCTAAAAAACAACAAAACCCCTCTCTTGTTACGCTTGGTTGGATTGGTAGCAGTCCCACATTATTTCATATGGAAAGAATGATCCCAGTTTGGAATACTGTGCATAAAAAATATCCTCATACCCAGCTTAAAATTGTTTCAGATCACTTTTTTGACTGTGGTATTATGCCCGTAATAAAGAAGCCGTGGACATTTGAAGAGGTAGTGGATTGTCTACAGAGCTTTGATATTGGTATTATGCCTCTCCCAGATGATAACTGGACAAAAGGAAAATGCGGGTTTAAATTACTTCAGTATATGGCTGTTGGTCTCCCCGTTGTCTGCTCGCCCGTAGGAGTTAACCGAGAAATTGTTATAGATAGAGAAAATGGCTTTTGGGCTAATAATGTAGATGAGTGGTTAGATAGATTAGGTATATTGATAGAGTCTCCTGAACTACGAAATAGGATGGGAGAGATAGGGAGGAAAATTGTACTTAAAAAATATGCCTTAAAGGACCATGCTGCTTATCTGATCAGTGTGCTTGACAAGATGGTGGCTGAATCCACAAATCGTTCGATTTTGATTCAGAATAAAAATATCAGGGACTAAAAAAATTTTTATGTATAATAAAATAAAAAATATTCTTGTAATCAAGTTACGATACCTTGGTGATGTGGTAGTCACTACCCCTGTTTTTAAAGAGTTACGATACCACTATCCAAAGGCCTTTGTCGCTGCACTTGTGAACAAGGGCACCGAGGCAATGCTTACCCAGAACCCGGACATTAACAAGCTTTTAGTATTAGAGAGATATTGGTATTGACTCCGGCGATGCATATGGAAGCAGCAGTTAAGACACCTGTGGTGGCAATTTTTGGACCTCAAGATCGATTTCGATGGGGGTCATGGGTGAAGGTCATACTGTTATTCAAAAGTCATGGGATTGTGTGCCCTGTTACAACAAAAACAAAGGATGTAATGGAAAAGGCGGGAGTAAATGTTTGGACGCAATCTCACTTGAAGAAGTTGTTTCTGTATTAGAACCCAGAATGAAATTTATTTTAAACAATAGATATCTTCACAGCTCAAGAGCTTAATATTTTAAGATATTTTGACAATTTCATCCTGCTTTTTCACGCTAAGTGATATTGAGGGCAGATTGGTTTAAACAAAATTTTGTCAAACAGGGATTATGCAATGTTCTCATTTATGTCAAGTTTTTGGGGTGATATGAAACTCTACTGCTTTTAGATGAGAATTTTGGTAATTGAGGTCTGTGCAACTTGATTCTAGGTAGTAAATTTTGAATCAGTCTTTTTTTGCTACGTTAATTTCATTATTTGTCAAGTTTCCAGGTTAAGACTTAGATATTTAAATTTCCGATTTTCCTTGCTGGCAATTTGCCTCGTCGGTTTGCCCGCACTGGTCTGGGATGGGCGGGCAAGGCAAAACTTTGCCGGATAGATTAATCTATATGAAAGAAAATAAATACCTGTTTCTGTATGTTGGATCAATTTTTCATAAAATAGACTCATGGATTTTTAGGGTTAAGCCTGGCTATTTCGATCAAATCGAATCCCTTCTGAGAAGAAAGGAAACGATGTTAGGGACAAGTTTAACTCGAAAATACTCCGATATATCTACCCTATCCTTAGGATCGCATAATAAATGTATTTTAATAAAAAAGATTAAATTCCAAAAAGCTGCAGATTATTATCGTCGCTATATAGGCAGGTCACAGGCCTTTAGAGAATTTATTACATCAACTACTCTTTTATCCATAAAAGTCCGGTGCCCAATTCCTATTAGTTATGGTGTAAATCTGTCTCCCTTTGGGCAATATGAATCTTTATATGTAGGTGAATACATTGAAAATTCAATAAATGGTGTGGAATTTCTCATTCAAGAAAAAGGTATTGAGGAAAGGAATAGTTTTTTATCTGCAGTAGCTCAAGACTTAGCTACAATGTGCAACAATGGATTTTTTCATAAGGATAGCCATTTTGGTAACATCTTATGCAAACTTGTAGATCCTAGCAAAATTTTTTGGATCGATAATGATCTGAAAAAAATTAAATCACTTAGAAATAAATATGAGAGAGTAGCGTTAGGTCGTTTTCAAAAAATATTACGTCGCGATATTATTTCATTTAATGAATGGTATTTTTTCATTGAAACTTATTTTTCCAATCTTAAGAAATAGTAAATAATATCTAATACTTCTGAATTTTCTAAAAGGTCATAGATAACCTGTATATATTTTGCTTTAATTCCAAACTCTGGAATAAATTCGTCCTGAAAGCAAGCTATTTATATGCTGTGCACCTGAATACATTTAAGTGGCAAGCTATATAATCGATATAAATAAACGAAACCTTTTTGACCAATATGGCAATTCACTGACTTTTCCTGATCGCTTTTGAGAGGTATGTCCGCTTCAAACAAGGTTACGAGAGTCTGATGAGAAAGCAATACATATGACTAAGCCAAGTTTGTTTTACAAGATAAATGCAAAGATTCAAAGCTTTTTTGGCTATGGATGTTTATTGGGACATAAATTTCGTGGATTTTTGCCGATGGATTTTGAGTATTCATCGAATAAACTTGAAAAAGATCTTAATAAACTTTTGATTGGGTATCCCAGAAACCATGACTATAGGATTCGTAAAAAGAAACTTTTTCCGAGCTTCAAACTCTACGAAAGGTTAAAACTAGTTACTTCTCTTTATCCCGAGAAATTAGAAAGATTTATAGACATCGGTTCCTGTAGGGGGTTCTATGTAATGGAGGCGGCTCAACGGCCTCATTGCCAAGTATCAGTAGGGATTGATGTTTATGAGCCATTTGTTACGATATCTAATAAAGTCAGGGAATACCTGGACATTAAGAATGCTGACTTTTACCTTGCCACGCTTGACAAGGTGTCAAATAAACCAGAAGCTTACGGTGGTCCATTTCAGACAGTTTTGCTGATAGGTGTCTATCATTACCTCTTTTGGGGTAGCAAACTTAGCTCAACTGCATATTATAGTCACCGGGAGATTCTAAATAAACTTTCTAAGATAAGCACGGATAGGCTTATTTTCTCAGCTCGATTAGAAGTAGATAGATTGCCTACTGTTCTAAAAGAGAAAGCTAAAATGCTTGGAAATAAAATTACATATAACACTGCATATTTTCTTAAAAGAGCTGAGCAGTTCTTTGAAGTACGTCAAGCTGGATATCTTGGCAGATACCCTTTGTTCGTCATGTCAAAGAAGAATTCTTAGTACCTCTCAAAAGTGAATCCTGTTACTTTATATATATGCAGGATATTATTTACTTTGAAACAAACTTTATTAAACAGATGATTGCCTTTGCTGACTAGAGAATGGTTGCTTCTTTCGGCAACTAGCTGTAGCTCGAAACAAAGATATAACCATATGAAAAAAATTATCAATATATATATCTTCAAGGAGATGGTTCCCACTTTTATAACCGGCCTTATTTTATTTACCTTTCTTGTGCTTGCTGGCAGGGTATTAAAATTGACCGAATGGATGGTGAATCATGGAACAGACATCTCACAAGTTCTGCTCATAATCGTTTATACTATTCCCTATGTT
>Ga0114919_10001994_pt1 | contig 16455 bp, 13 predicted proteins | sample BlataG_FD_88682 | JGI IMG/M metagenome (GOLD analysis project Ga0114919, IMG submission 88682) | Deep subsurface microbial communities from Black Sea to uncover new lineages of life (NeLLi) - Black_00105 metaG | ecosystem: Environmental > Aquatic > Marine > Oceanic > Sediment | place: Atlantic... | reverse complement strand
TTGTATACAACCTCCCCCGATTCAATTTCACTCGAAATATGCGTTTTCATACATGTACAACAATATACAATTGAAAAATATGCGATCGCAGTAAGTACACCAACACAGGAAGGGTATACCAAAAGTGTATACCAGAGGATATTGATGGCCCCTTATTCATAGGTTGCAGTGAGGTCTTTGCTCCAGGCTGTAAAAACAGGGATAAAAAGGTGCCCAGTGAATTTGGCACACCTGAAGCTTTTAGCTTGAAAAATATTTGATCACACTAAGTACACCGACACAGGAAGGGTATACCAAAAAAAATTCAGAAATTCTGGAGGTCTCTCCGCACTCCGACCACCCATTAATAAACGCCATGCTTCTTCTCTTGCAGTCTGTATATTTTCTCATACATATTAGAGCGCTACATTTATTCTATCCATCATTTATTCGATATATCTAACCACGCTCTATGCTGGCATTTCAATCGAGAATCCCAAACCCAAGGCCTCCTTTCAAGAAAACAGCATGCAGAACCCGTAGACGAGTTGCAGTAATTACCTTGAGTAGAGATGACAACGATAGAGGCGATGCTACGCCACCTCTTCCAGAACCATCACCATCCTCCCCTCCTCCTCCGTCATCCCCGATTCGATCAATCTCCTGGAATTGGAAAGGCTTTGTTTACTTCCCAGTCTCCTTGTATGCCAAGTTCGTGAAATCTACTCTACCACCAGTAGGAAGAACACTCACTAAACCGGAAGAAGCATGCGATCCTGGAGAAAGGTTCTGCAAGACACCATTACATGTCTGGGAAGAGAAGTGTCGTGTGTGTTATGGCACCGGCATCGCTAGATCATCCAGTAGTAGAGGTAGGGGAGGTAGACGACAGATGGGCACGTGTATGATTTGTCATGGAATTGGATACATTAGACATGTATCTAGTAATGAAATACCCGATATAGATAATTATAATAGTGATAATACTAATAATAGTAGTGATAGTGATACTAAGACCACCGCTCCTCCTCCTCCTCCTCTCAACACCATCACCACAACTACTCCCGCTTCTAATAGAAAGACAACATTAGCACGGCAGAATGATTTGTATGGTTTAGATGAGAGTGACAGCAGTAATAGTAGTGATAGTAAAGATAAGACTAGGTATCGCTTCCCTCGTGGCAGACAAAAGAAGCCAGAATAATAACACAGCATCGATACACACTTAATTTCTAATGGCAGTACTATTTGTAACGTTCATCATGTGTCCATTGGGATCATATAATCTAGTCATACGTACAATCATATCATCACTAGGCATCCAATAGGCAGATATCTCAAACCCTCCCCCCCCATTCACTGCTACCATCTCCAGTTGAATTGCTACATTGTGTGGCAACCATAACGTTCCTCCTCCACTGCCATCGTTACTATTATCAGCAGCAAAGGCTACTGTACAAAGACTCTCATCAAGGAAATATACATGTGTAGGCACTATAATTCCAGTCTTAATGTTCATATCTTCAATGACACTTCCTGATACTTGAAACACCTTCCAATTCCCCAACATTCTGAATGGATCTAATCTAGTTTTGCTTGAATCAGTTTGTTGTGATTGTGTCTCAGTGGAGGGTGATTTGCTGACATATGTGCCTGGTAAGCCCTCCCATGCTTCTTTGCTCACAGTTACCCTTAGCAGATCAATGTCGAGTTCGTTTTGGTAGTAATCTGCAGCAATGGTGGCTGCTATTCTCACTCTTTCTTGTCCTCCCCATTGTAGACAAAACTCTATAATATGACTTGACAATGCTGCGGCTGACGATGATGATGATGATGATTGCTCCTCTGGGTCACTACTCTCTTCCTCTTCTTCTTCTTGATCTTGATCTGCTTCTTCATTAGTATCCACCTCCACCTCCTCCTCAACATCAGTCCCTGCCTCCAGCAACAACCTAGAAGGTCCCTTGGTATAACTACCACCATCAAAGATAAACAAGCCACTAGATTCATTATCTAAATACTCAGTATCCCACTCAAAATCAACACTGGTAGTAGGATCAAATTGATTGGATCCACCCCTAGCCATCTCCTCCATGAGTTGGTCAAGAGAGGCAGCTCTGGCAGTGTGTCGGACGGTTCTCTCCTCCTCCTGTCTTTCTTCTATGCAGCAGATGGAGACCTCTGCTTTACCAGTGGTGGGGGATAATTGTTCTAATTTGCCTGTTTGGGGGTTGTAGGCTCCTACTTTGCCGCACCACATGCCGTTGCTTACTCCGTTGAATGTGCTCCATAAGGGGGCTGGCATTGGTTCAGAGGCGGTGGTGATGGATTGGGGGGAAAGGTGTAGAGGGTCGGTGAGTCCCATCTGTGGTTGAGTTGTGGGTTGGGTATTTTTTTGTTTGTTGCTGCTGTTCTTGCTTGCTACTATAAATCTTGACTTATTGGTTCTGTGGCAATGGAAGCATGGTTTATTCATTGTATTCAGTGGCAGCCACTGAACCCTATTGATTCCTGCGCATTTCAATCCAGTGCCTGGACTTGTAAAACACGTCATCTTCTCTACTGTTTCTTGTCAAATACAGATCCTTGAATCGTGTGCGATTACCATGCCAATCGAAGGAAACAATTGGTTTTTTATGTCACAATCCCTCAAAAAACTTTATTTCTGCACACACCTTTTTCCTCGTTTGTGGTCGTCACTGCTCTTCTCTTCTCCTTCCATCTCTCTCTTCCTTTCCCTTCCGACATGTTTTCAATGAGTCACTTATCTTACATGGCCACTGTATAACTTCCCTAGTCAATAAAACCATGCATCTTTTCTCCCTCTTTCTCCATATACCATTGTTACCATTACTTCTTGGTAGGGTTCTTCTTCAGTTGAACACCAAGAACTCTAGATAATTTACCCAGGATCTGAGGATTGGGAATAGCTTTACCAGTCTCGTATTCATTAATCACTTGTGGCTTCTCATTGACCAGTTGTGCAAGCTGAGCTTGAGTTAATTTCTTAGCTAGACGAGCTTGTTGGATTTGCTTCTTCAGCTCGGAGGAGACACGCTCGTGCTCGAAGACCTCCGTCTCGTTTTCCAGTTTGTGAGCGGCTTTGACTGGTCCACCAGCGTTCTTATTGCCTGCTGTCTGCTTTTTAAGGGTATCTACTTGGCCACCTGTAGATACACAGAGTGAAAGAGGGACAGAAAGAGAGAGAGAGAAGTCAGTCATTTGGTCGGAAGTGATGATCGACTAAATGAAACGTCTGCGTCCTTGTAAAGTAGAAAAACATACCTGATCTAAGAGCTGCGTTCACTGCTCCTTTACTTTGAGCTTGAGAAGTTGTAGGTCTCCTCTTATTTATAATAACGGGTTCCCAATCCTGCCTTAAATCCATTTTTGTAGTTGAGTAGTCGTCAGTATCTCGTTGATATCTGTGAAAACTTGATGATAGCGATATGTCGATAATACCTAATGTGAATTTATGCAGTGAGATGGAATGCACATTCTATTTTTGTAGTCTTCCGTCCCCAAAACGAAGAGAGCAATGACGATCGCGAAGAGGAAATGGAGGATAGCCTCTTCTAGAAGGCAAGTGAGAGACACAATGTGCTGAGTTTCTTGCAAGTATAAGGCTTCTTATAAAATTGTACCACACATGTGAGAACGTATTAAGCAATTGCTAGTCTTTATACAACTATCAAGGGACAGAGAAGTGATCAGATCGCTATGAAAATCTCATTCAGAGGCAAGACTGTGCTTATAGACAGGCAGCAAATACAAACGTTCACACAGCTATCTGATGAAATCCAACGCCATTATACCGATGTAGACCCACAAACAATCAAACTCTTGGCGCCAGGAAAAGGCATAGTCCACCTCACAACCCAGCCTCCCAACACCCCCCTCTCCACTCTCCTCCTGGATCATCACAAAGAAGGAGCAGTAGTAATAAAGATGTTGGCCAGCAGTAGGACTGATGTTCAATCTATACGGCATGCCAAAGACCTACCTGGAATGCCTTCGTTTGAACATGAACTCAACAGAGAGCTAAATAAATCATCAACAACAACAGGAGGGCCACCTTCCCCCTCCTCCCACCAACCTCATATTATCAATAAATCATTCTTCGGTGCATTCAAAACATGGAACGCCCAAGGCATATCCCCACCTCATTCAGAAGCACTCACGTTACTTAAATGCCTAGCTAATGACCCTGGTATATTATCAGTAATGGAGAAACATAGGTATAAAGTAGGCCTCTTGTCTGAAATGCCTCCAGCTGGCAAAGTTGGCATATCACCTGTATGTATACTGGGAGTCAACATTAATAAAGGACAAGAGATCAGTTTGAGATTGAGAACTGATGATTGTAGAGGGTTTAGAAGTTATAAGAGAATCAAAGAGACGCTTATACATGAACTAGCACACATGGTACATGCCGATCATGATGTTCATTTTAAAGAACTCAACTCCAGTTTGAGAAAGGAGTGTGATATGGCTGATTGGACTCAAAAGACTGCTCAACAAGCGATGAAATCGTCTTCATATAGCAGTACATTGAAATACAATGAGTCAAATCTAGGTATCAAACCATCATCATCAACAACTGTGATGGAACAAACAGCAAAGTTGAGTGGCAAGACATTATCTCAACTAACTGGCGGTATAGAATCATTACAGAAAGGGGATGCAGTACTGTACTGCCATCCCAATGGCAGTACGCAGACAGCCAAGCTGGTATCAATTGATAGATCAATCATTCCTCCTAGTTACGGTGTAGAAATGGATGGGGGTACGTACAGAGAGACAGAGGGCAGTAGGTTGAGGGTGGTAGGAGGAATAAAGGGGCTGGGTCATCATGATGCTCAGACTGAGGCTGATGAAGAAAGAATGAGGCAATTAGAATAATAATTTGTATTGTAAGAATATATTCGTGAATAAGTAGAAGTCTGTGTACATATTGCAATCAATGTACTACCACCCCACGGTACCAGGTGCCCCTTTGAATGGTCCTTCAATATCATGAGTAATCCATCCACCATAAAACCCTCCTGGTTGAGCTTCTACCTTTTCATCATCTACATAACAGTCAAATGGTGATGCATAGAAACATATGTGTCCCTTGAGATCATAATATTGTTGGGTCGGGGCTTCATATGACCAGGCTCTTCTCTGAACTATATCATTTCTGTTATCTATGACGTCCCAGTATGTGGCTAGTCCTTTGTATTCACATAGTGTCTGTTGTCCTGAAGATTGTTGGAGGAAGGAGTGGTCTACATCTTGAGGAGGGAAGTAGTAGGTTGGAGGGTGGCTGGTTTCTAGGATTCTCTTGCCAGATGTGGTGTCGGCTATGACCTGTGGAAGGGGGGCGTCGGGGGAGATGGTGTTGGGGAGGCAATGTGTGGATCAATTAACAACATGCATCATAAGCGTCGCTGTTGTCACCTACATTTCCCTTGTATGTGACCCTGAGATGCTTGCTTGTTGGCTCTAATCTGGGAGGTCGGGGGTAATCCCACACGTTCTCTTTTTTATCTGAAGAAGACATCACAACTAGATGCTTTCTATTGACTATGGCACGCTGAAATTGACGAATTGATGCCTTCATAGCAATAATGGTGTCTATATTGATCGTGAGAATGATGTATGAATTCCATTTCCAAGGGTTTTTGCCTTCTTTTCAACTTCCAAGGCACCTCTCATTGTTCCCTCTCGACATCTCGCTCTCTGGCATCTGCTTCTTGCAGTCTTTGAACCATTGTGGCTTATTCTCTACCTGTCATCCACACAGCCTATGGGTTTGATATACCTGTTTGTATGGAGTAGTATGGGTGCCATCAAAGGTCTTTGCCCAGCCCAGTAGGGCTCTGCAATCAGAGAGCAAACTGGTGTCGAGCTCTGTGCGTGCTGAACGTACAGATAAAATGCTGAACCACACCCAAGTATGTCCATCTTCTTGCGATTTGTGCAATACTACAGATGATTGACATCTCTTGGAATGCTGCTTACACATATGGTGACGTTTTGCTCTACTCTCCAGAAATAAATCGAAACAAATAAATTTGAATAATAATGCAGGCCTCCCTTTCTCAAGACTTTCAGTGGTTACTAGATTCCGGTGACTTCAGGTAAGTACTTGCAGTGTTTGAATACTAGGGGTCTATCAATTTGCTGGCAAACAATACCTTGGACGTTCCACCGTTGTTACATTTCCCCGACTCATCCGGCGCCCACTCTCCTCTCCCACTCTTACGTTCACAGCGATATCACCTTCCAACTAGCAGACGCAACCACATTATCTGCTCACAAAGCCATCCTAGCAGCAAGATGCCCCTACTTCCGTGCCATGTTTGCCAACACACACCAGAAGAACCCCTCATCATCATCGTCATTCTCAGAACATGACACATCTGCCGTCACAGTACACCACATCTCCCCAGACACGTTCAGACACCTGGTATCCTACATATACTGTCAACACATAGATATCAACCTGGATAATGTACTCCCTTTATTAGAAGCTTCATCTTTCTATATGATGAGTGGACTGCAATCTCAATGTGAAGAGTACCTATGTAGAGATGCTTTGAAAGTGGAGGACACTTCTGCTGGTGAAGATGTTAGAAAGAAGAAGAGAGTAGAACCAGAAGGGCAGAGGGAGGAGGAGGGAGAGACTTCTCAACAGCCATCATCATCACAGCGACAACAGGAACAAATTATTGGCAACAAATGGGTTACCCAACAGCTGCCTCGTTTATGGACTCTTGCTGAGCAAACTGGCAGTACCAAACTGAGCACAGCATGTGCTGCCTTTGTATGTCTTTGGTTTCAAGATATGACTACTACTACTGATTCTCTACCGCAATGTCCATTCAACGATCTTCCCATAGAGCTTGTCCTACATGTACTATCAACCAAAGGTGAAGATATAGTAGTGAGCAGTGAGAGAGAGGTGTTAGAAGCAGTGATTGGATGGTGCTGGTCATCAATGAAGGCTACTTCCACTGCTCAGAAGAGTAGTAATGATGATAATAATAATAATAATAATAATAATCGCAAAAGAAAGACTGTTACTAGATCTACGGCTGTATCTCCTTCCTTCCCTACAGATGCATGGTGGACAGTGAGTCCTGAACAACAGTATACTGGAAAGTCTTTTGTTGATGGTATTGCAATAGTTGGAGAGCCATTGTGGCCCTATATAAGATGGAACATGTTGCCAGCTAGTCATCATCCTGATAAACTGCCTCCATTAGCAAGACAAATTGCAGCAAGGTATGTCCCATCATACAAATCTTGCAATAAACGATCAAGTTATGAACCGAGAGTCACAAATAAAACTAGGGAGCTTCTTTTAGATGGTCAATTGTGGGTGGGAAAAGGTAATGACAACACACAACAACAACAACAAGGTGCAGGTAGAGGTAGAGGTAGAGGTAGAGGAGCAAGAGTCGTACAACCTACTGCTTCCCCTTCTCCTTTTGAAGCCATTGCGTGGTTGGGCAAGGCAGGCCCTTCATTGAGGAAGCTGGATTTAAGTGGGTGCACTGCTCTGACGCCCATAGGAGCGAGTACCATCGGCTCCCTTTGTCCTCATTTGGAATGGCTGTCTTTAAGTGGATGTAATCAGGTGGGGGACTATGAGGTGATGAAGATAACAAGATGGGTACCCCGACTCGAGGTCTTGTTTTTAGATGATCTTCCAAAGTTAAATGGTGATTGTATTCAGGGATTGGAAGGGTCATGCCTAAAGGAATTGTCTCTGAAAGGATGTACTGGCATCACTGATGATGCTTTTAGAGAAATGTTCTTCAAATCTACCTGGAGTTGGCATGATTCTTTAGAGAGGATTAATATTTCTGGGTGTGAAAGGATAACTGGGCTTGGGATAAAACATTTGGCCATTTTGTGTCGTCGTTTGGCTGTCATCACAGTTTCAGAGGTGCTTGACTTTAGAGAAGAGCTACCAAAACGTCACGAGCTTGGCATTAGCCATCCCCCCATTCAATATATATTTGAGTGATTTATTTAAATAAGCACAGTGTAAAATAAAAACTACGAGCTAGCATTGACCAATTCCCTTACCAACCACTAACCCTGCCAACCAACTACCTGGTATCTATTTATCTATTCATTTCTCTTCTTTTCCATTCATCTTATCTGTATTCCTTTTTAGTAAAGACACGTATCAAGGTACCATCATGTCCAGATGATGTTGAATTAATGGGCACCTTGATCAAATCATACCCACCTTGATCAATGGTATTATGATGCTTCTCTCTAGCTGCCCTGATAGCCATGGTATTGACCTCCTTCAACTCCTCCAGACTACTATCACCAATAATTCTGTGTGGATACGTAACACCAAGGTGCACACCAGCAGCTTGCAATTCCGTATCACTAGCCTTCCAAGGTTGATGGCGATACTTTACTGGTAACAAGGCAAGTTCAGGAACCCATGTGATGATGTAGCTTCCATCTGGGTCTTGAGCTCTGCTCACCGGAGAGACACTGAAATTCCATCCATCCAACCCAGATTTACCTGCATTCTGCCAACTACTACTATTTATTGCCAAATCTGCATCTACCAATGTATCATGAAACCATCTAGCACCATGCACCCAGTTTATATGCATATATTCTGTCAGAAATAATGCAACTGCCATCCTGGCATTCTGTTGTATGTACCCCACCTTCCACAACTGTCTCATACCTGCATCAACCAGGGGGAAGCCTGTCTGACCTTGCTGCCATGCCTTCAACAGTACCGAGTCATCTCTCCATTCAATATCAGCATACCCTCTCCTTAACGGTTGATTAGCTAATGTCGGCCAGTGATACAGCTGCCAGTAAGTCAAATCCCTCCATACCAGTCGTCTATACAAAGTTGGAGATGCAGTCTTGCAATTATTGGATTTGAGAGCCTTCATCAGTGTTCTGGGTGACAGCTGACCAAAGTGAATATAGGGGGATAGTTGGGTAATGCCTCTGCCATCAGCAAAGCCTTTGTTGGCCTCGTATGTATCTACACCAGATCGTTCATTGAGGAAAGCATCCAGTCTATTCAGTGCGCCTTGCTCACTCACATCTCCCCACCATTCCTTGATGCTGCTGCCCCAATCAATATGGGGTGGCATTCTTGCTAGGCCAAGATCATTTAATGACGAGACTGATAGACTGGTATGTGTCTTTTCAGATGCAACTGCTAACGTCTTAGGAACAGGTAATGGAGTTGATGATGAGGAGGAGGATCTACAACCAACGCTCTTCTCCCAAGCTTTATAATAAGGCATCAAAGTACCAAAATGCCCGCTCCATTTATTCATATCAATCTTGACATCCCAAGGCTCTCTGATCAGCAATGCATTGAAGGACTTGACATTTAAGTCTGCATTTCTCAGGACACTATTCACAGCTGCATCACGGTGAAGATGCCAAGGCTCATATTGTTTATTATAATACACGGAGGTGGCATGTAATTCCTCAGCTAATTGTAGTAATACCCTTCCATAGCTTGATGATGATGATTCCATTGATGCCATCGTCCTCTCTTCTACTTTCTCTTCTTCACGATTCTTCTTCCCTTTGATATACATTATTGCAGCTCCAGGTCCGTATTTACCTTGCAGACTACTATCAAGACTATCCAGTGCCCAATGTTTCCATAGCTTGCTTGCACCTCCTGGAGGCCAACTTCCTTCCACTACCTCCTCATCTTCTTCTTCACTGTGTATGTAGACTATGTATATATTGCCAGCAACATCAGTAGCTGCATGTTGTAATGCTGGGTTGTCATGAAGACGGAGGTCTTGCCTCAACCATACTATGATATTGCCATCTTGATGATGAGGGGCTAGGTTTCCTTTATGTTTCTTGCTCTTTCTACCATTCTTCTCATTCTTATCCTTCTTATTGATGTTAGGTACAGTATCTTTGTTTGTTGTCTGAGATGCACTGATGTATGATGATGGTTGGCCCAAAGTACCCTTCCCCTCCTCCTCTTCTTCTTCCAGTATAATTGCATCGTCGGCAGCCATTATCAGTTGTGCTCTAGAGACAGAGGTGGGCATCAATTCAGCTAAATCTAAAAGTAAGCTTTTACAGATGGATTTATCTTGGAGTTCTGTCAAGAATGCAGTACAGAGATTTTCTGGAGACAAATTTCCTTTACGATACTGGCTGGATACTTGTTTTAATTTAGAAAACTTGGCAGCATCTGTGTTGAGAGAGTCGAGAAGGCGTCGGGCAAAGCGGTTGTTTCTATCGGCAAAAGATCCAGGAAATAATTCAGAGTTACAGCGAACAATGAAATGATGAGGTGTAAACGGAAGCCGAGGATGGATGGGTAGTGCAGCAATGAGTCTTTTCTGCGAGATTCGACCAAACATCCCAAGCAATCTGGATGTGATCTCTCCTCTCTCTTGCAACTGGAGTTGCTTGCAGAACTAAATATGCATCTGTGTCACTGCTGTATTAAAAATACAATATTATGAATGCAATGTGGGTGCAATGGCGTGCCAACTAAGTAAAGTGTGGTCAATGCTTGACGAGGGGAGCTCAATTCACCGTGGCACGACGACGAGCTCCTCTTCCTGGTCCACACAGACAGCTGCCCATCATCGTTCCGCTCCAGAGCAATGATTTAATCTTAAAAACGGGTACCTGCATATAATAAACTTTATTAAGTGAAATTCATTGCATACCGTGTCTTGTTATCCCCTATTCAACCTTCATCTTTGAAGTCACATCATCTTCTTCAACATAAACTGGCAACTTCCTGAACTAAAATGCAGACAATCAAAGCACAAAAGACTTTCATCGCTTGTCGTTCAGCTGCAGTCAATGCTACCAGATCAAACGGTGTTATAGTTCGCTGCAGTCAACAAGAAGATGCCATCAGAGCTACAATAAAGAAGGCAGCTGTGGCCGCTGCAGCCCTCACACTTGTCATGGTACGTCCATAAATACGCATAACATTGATATCACACATGGTTCGATGCCATCATCATCATCCAAGCACACACAGCATCTCTCTCCAATCTTCATCTCTCTTCCCGAGGATGGCCCCAATATATGTAATGTTCTCATCAGCCACACCCTCCTCCCTCCTTCAATTCTACCGTGTCCATCACAGGCTGCTCCTATGATGGCTGAAGCTAGGAATGTGTCCCCCAGGACTGCAAGGAAACAGGCATACGAGGCAGAACTCCTTCCCAACCTCTCTAAGCTCCCATCTTTGAAATCTTCACCAGGAATCTACACCAAGAAGACAGAGATGCCTGCCTTTAAAATGACAGAAAGCGAGGGCGCTAGAATAGAGACTATTGTCCGTCCAGATGGTATTCCAACACCGGATCCAGCCAAGCCAGCAGCTGTGAATGCTCCATCATCTCCCTCAGTTATGGCTGCTCCTCCAGTATCAGACCCTACAGCTCCAAAAGCCTCTATCTCAGCAAATTAAATACGAATCTGTGTCAATACTGCATTTATTAATACTATTTTGAAATGCATTGTGGTCAATGATTAATCAGTGAGAGAAGAGGGAGGAGGCGGGAAAAGGGAGAGGTCCCTCATCTGTCGCGGGCGGGAGGTGTGTGCTGTCCATCATCGTGCTGCTCTGGAGCAGTGATCCAAGCTTAAAGCCTCAAATGTGCAGTCTAGATCGGTCCTTATCAATCTCATTCATCATACCCTGTGTCTTGTTATCCCCTTGTTCACCCCTTTATCTTCAAAGGTTTTATCTCCAATCTTCTGCACAATATCCTTCCCCTGAACTGAAATGCAGACAATCAAAGCACAAAAGACCATTATCTCTGGTCGTTCAGCTGCAGTCAATGCTACCAGATCAAAGGGTGTTGTAGTTCGCTGCAATCAACAAGAAGATGCCATCAAAGCTGCAACAAAGAAGGGAGCTGTGGCCGCTGCAGCCCTCACACTTGTCATGGTTCGTTCATATATGTCCTGAAGCGTTAAATCGTGCAGGGTTTAAATGCCATTGCCGCCTGATCACTCCATCTCTCTCCAATCTCTATCTCTCCCGACTCTTCTCTCCCCTTATCCCCAACGTTATCTCGTCACTCACCCCCCACCCCACCCCACCCCACCCCCTCCTCCTCCCTTCTCCAATTCTATCAGGCTGCTCCCATGATGGCTGATGCCAGGATTGTTAATTCCACTGTCGCAAAGAAACAGGCATATGAGGCAGAAGTTCTCCCCAACCTCAGTAAGCTTCCATCTTTGAAATCTTCACCTGGAGGAATCTACACCAAGAAGACAGAGATGCCTGCCTTTAAATTGACAGAAGGTGGTGCTGTCAAGAAGACTATTGTCCGTCCAGATGGTATTCCAACACCGGATCCAGCCAAGCCAGCAGCTGTGAATGCTCCATCGGCTCCTTCAGTTATGGCTGCTCCTCCAGTATCAGAGCCAGGTGCAGCTCCAGCAAAGAAGGCTGCAGCTCCAGAAGCTGCTGCTGCCAAGGTTGCTGCTGCCAAGGCTCCAACACCACCTGCACCAGCACCAGCCCCAGCAGCATCAGTTTCTTCTTCATCACCAACGTCATCATCTGGTGGTCCACCAACTGCCGTGATTGGTGTGGGTGCAGTGGTGGCTATTGCTGCAGTGGCAGCTGTCGCTTCCAACAATGGTGAAGGAGAGGGGGCTGCAACAACGATGGCTGCAGCAGGTACTACTGGAGGCAGCAGTGATGTTCCACCAAATGTTGTCGAGGCTCGTGCATGGATCGAGGCATGGAAGGCCAAGAGTGGCAAGAAATAAATACTAGAATACTGTGTTCAACCAACCAAGCGACTTAGGGTTTTTTATATCTTCAACTTGACAATTTTCTGTTAAGCAACTGTATGTTTTGAGAAGAAGATGATGATGATGAGATGATGACATTTATTCGCGTGTAATAAGTATATATGCATGATTACATACATGATTTCTTGGTACAATGTTTGGCGTTTTGATGCTGCAATCAGGAGGATGAGACAGTGGCATGTGATGTGTACAGATGTGTGGTCGGCGATAAGATGATGGAATTTCAATCGCCATAGTCATCTACAAATAGGTAGATCAGACTATCTCGACACCTTGTATATTGATCGAATCTTCTGGTTCATTTTGAGTGTTTCTATTGGGAATATTTTGCACATATTTGATTGCAGAATCACTTGCAATCTAAGCAGGCAGACGGCTTCAGAATTGCTCATCAATACATCTAGACCAGTATTGACAACAGATCAGCTTCATTCGATGGTGCTTGGAATCCCCTCCCTCCATACTCGCCAATTCATCCTCCCCAGCGCACTCCGACCTTCACCGTTCCAACATCAACGCCGACTCCCCCTCCCTCCCTTCCACGCTATAGACCCAACCACAGTACCAGTACCAGCTCTACCAGATACAGATACTATCAACATAGCAGAATCTACCATCCATTATTTCCTTGACAAACTTACCTCATCCTCACCCCCCATCATTCAACCAATAGTATCCATCATCGGTGGTGATCTTGCCGATGTAGCCACCCTACACCTCTCCTCAGCTGGCCTTGCCAGACTGGTACTGATAGCATATGCCTTTCTATCGCGTCCTTCACCAGTCGTAGGTCTGTTAGATTTCTACATCATTACCCCATTAAGAACAGCAGTAGGTAGGAGATACAGTGAAGTGGACTTTGTATTGAGAGCACGTCTTGGTGGTGGCAACTATGGTCAAGTATTTGAAGCTATTGAGAAACTTAAATCAGGACAAGTAGAAGATATAGGAAGAGAGTTAACTCCTGAACAGAAGAAGAGGAGAGTTGTGTTGAAGAAGACAAACACTGACAATTCAGGGGTGAGGACCAATTTTTTAAAAACTGGCACTATTGCCCAAGGTGCTGCAGAGACGGGGAGGGTAGAGTCCTATATGTGTACTCGTATAGCAGCTCATCCTCTAGTTAAAGGCAGTGCAGCAGAATATCTAGGTAGATTTGATGCTGAATCCAATGGAGGAGGGTTCACAGCTGGCAGTCAGTGGCTGGTGTGGCGATTTGAAAGTGACGCCACGCTAGGTGACGCTATTGCGGGCGCCTTGGGCCCTTTCCCAGAGAGCATAGACGACCTGATGTTGGGAGAGAGAAGAGCAAGGTCGCTAGGAGAGGTGGATACAGTCAGAAGAGACGCTGCTATCATCAAGGCCATTATGAGAAAGATGTTGGTAGCCATGGAGAAGCTTCATTCATTAGGGATAGTTCACAGAGATATTAAACCAGAGAACTTGCTGATAACTGGGGGTGGTGATATCAAGATAATAGACTTTGGAGCAGCATGTGATCTATCTACCGGTATTAACTTCAATCCATTATATGGTATGCTAGACCCTAGATATGCTGCACCTGAAGAATTAGTAATGCCTAAAAACTTCCCTCCTGCCCCCCCTCCATTGCTGGCAGCAACATTAGCACCCTTGGCTTGGAGTTTTGGCCGCCCTGATTTATTTGATGCTTATTCAGCTGGAATAGTGCTGCTACAGATGTCTGTACCTCAGTTGAGGCCAATAACTGCATTGAGAGCATTTAATAGTGAGTTGGGCACCGCTCAGTATGATTTGAACGTATGGAGGAGGACAGCAGCCAGAGCTAAAGGGTGTGATTTCGGGTTGTTGGATAGGAATGGAGGGATAGGGTGGGATATGGCTTGCAAGATGTTGAGGAGGAAGAATGCATTCAACAGGGGGAGACTGTCTACTGCAGATGCGCTGAAACATCCATTTTTGAGGCTTCCTGATTAAGGGTGGACTAGATAGTATCATTGATGTTCTATTCTTTACAATTTTGGTTTGATGTAATACATATGGTCCATGATTAAGGCTGACTGGGGTTCGCTTTTCATTCAGGCACCTCCTCCCTATCCGTCTTGCCGAACCTTTCTTTTCCCATCCCCTCGACATCCGGAGTAAATTGAGAGAAAATGGATAAAATTCTAGAGCTAGAGAAGAGATACTGGGAGCACCACTTTGAAATGTATTCATCGCAATTTTATTCTAGAGGCTTAGGCAACAGGCAAACACACAAATTTAAAGCCGCCTTTTTAATATTTTTCATTAGTACTGCTACAATATTCACTATGCATCCAATCCTCTTTGAGTTCATTTGGGCAAATGGCCAGAGGAATAATCCAAAGTGGGATGCATACAACTAAAGCAACAAGGGCAAATGGCCAGAGGACACAACCTCCAATGACCATTGTAAGGCCAGTCCACCATCCGATGCATTGCTTTTCATACTTCCAAAAGCTCTTTGTAAAACTCAAAACTAACATGAGGCAATCTACTGCACAGCAAATGACAAAGAGGACAACATAAGCAGAGCCAAATAGACGAGCAGCAGTAACTGCTAAAAGCAACAGTGGGCCTACTAGATATAGGCCGAACATAAAAATGTAATATAAGAATTTAAAAGTGGAGAGCAGCTCGAGCAAAATATTAACTTCTTCTTGCTGTCGTTCTGGAGGACCAATAACAGCTTCAAAGAGGCCTTGGGCTTCCCAAACTTCGAGCTCTTGAAGGAGTTCCTCCTTGTAACCATCATCGGAAGAGGATTTGGGGGAGTTTTGTGCATTTGGAGCAACACGGAAAGAGTCTGCTGTGCCCTGGCTGTCGAGATGGAGGAGGGCCCCCCCGGGGGCGAGACGGTGGTCGGCAGTTGAGCCACGGCATGATCTTGAAACCGCCTGAATGGCGTATATGGCTGCAATCTTATCAGAATCATCTGTGTTGGTAACCGCTGCAGTTAAAAAGGGAAATAGATTGGTTAGTAACCTCATTGGCCAATATTGAGAATTTGAAATGAAAACTGTGTCGGGTACCGAGGTGTTATGCAACTTACCTAGCTTGATCTCGGCCTTTGAATAACTCTCATTATCCATATCATCCTTTTGGATGCATTTAAAGCAGGAAAACATTCTACAAAGCTTCATTCTGTTGCTTGCGAGTGTTTAAATCACGCTCTTCTTTCTTCTCAAACGTCTGGTTAGAAGATTACAAAACGCAGGAATTATTCCAATTGACGCTATTTAAAATCTTTATTGATAATTTAGTTAACTTTACAGACTTCCGCCTAGCTGCTCTCTTTTGTGTGTATGCCAACGAGGACAACTGCAGAGGTCATGGATTTAGCCTAGCCTCTCCTCGTCGACTTGAAGACGAGGAAGATGATAGAAGCTGGCTATGAGAATCATGCCCTTCACATGTTAAAGATAAGCAAGAGAGCAAGTATAGCAAGCCATTATGTGAGTGAGACGTGGGAAAACGAGCCTGAAATTGCTTCTGATGATGAAAACTGAGAGCTGATATTCTCCAAATTTTCCGGGGGCGGAGTAGTGGTGGACTAGTTGATGTTCTATTCTCTACAATTTTGGATCCGTGTAATGCATTTCCTGAATATTTGGTACATGATGGAGACTGACTGGGGTTCGCCCTCACTCCCCCCCC
>Ga0114919_10001993_pt1 | contig 16456 bp, 9 predicted proteins | sample BlataG_FD_88682 | JGI IMG/M metagenome (GOLD analysis project Ga0114919, IMG submission 88682) | Deep subsurface microbial communities from Black Sea to uncover new lineages of life (NeLLi) - Black_00105 metaG | ecosystem: Environmental > Aquatic > Marine > Oceanic > Sediment | place: Atlantic... | reverse complement strand
GGAGCTTGTGGAACTCATCTTCGTGAAGCCAGTATTAAACGCCAAGGTTGCTCAAGAATCTCTTAAAGTGACATTTCCCGCTGCCCAGAAAGCCATTAGGGCCCTGATAGAAGAAGGTTTTCTGGCCGAGATTACCGGTGGCAAGCGGAACAAAGCCTACGCGGCGAAAAAAATCCTCGAGATCCTAGAAGAAGAGACCCCATCCCCGACGGAGGGAGGCCGTGGCAGTAAAAAGCAATGACAATCGGCGGATTACCTCGCTGCAGAGCCTGAATATCTACGTCAAAGGAATCTGTTGCTGGGAATCCGCCATCACTCCGCCTTCCCTCCGCTTCAAGTCCCTAAAGTGCTTTCAATCCCACTATGGTGGTATTTGGGGGACATAATGCCTGATTTGCAGCGGGCCTGATTGGTATGGTACCCGTGGAATTGTTACTCGTGTTACAAAAATGAGCTCGTGAAATAATCTACTAGTCGAGACTCAATCTGACAGTTCCCTCAACTTGTCCACAACCCAAATCATTCCTTCAGTATCCAGCTTACAGTATTTGAGTAAATCCGCCCGTACCTTGGCAATTTCCTCTTCTGCTGCATTACCATACATTATTCTCCCGTAAGCGATACTTGCGTCCATCCCGGCACCTATACCCATTTCTTGGTAGCCCTTTCCGGTAACTGCTGGCAGCACTTTCTTGAGCGAAGCCGTATCTTTCTGCGAAGCATTGTAGTAATGGAAGTTGGTAAAGGGAAAAAGCAAATCAACCATCCTCGTGAGAATACCTTCGAGCCAATCGGTGTATTCAGGAAAAGCCTCAACCAACTCCTTCAGGACGCCCTCCTCAAAGCCGGCATTGTAAGCAATAATGCTGCCTTCAGAACCGAGTAGCCTTTGCAGTTCACGAAGAATCTGCGGCCTGGGGTCCTCTATCCCCCCGGCCAGGAACGAGTGGTGTACCGGTTCGGATTCTTCACTTTCTACAACATGTAATGAGAATTGAAACGGCATATCCTGATACGGTCTCGTCCCATCATAGACAGGTATCGCCGGGCCAAATGTCTCGAAATCCAGATAATATAGCGGGTATTTCAACTTGTTCAGAAATTGCCGGATTTCCTTCTTCTCGACATGTACATCTCCTGTCATTACGCATTTCTTCTGAATCTGTTGCTGCCTGGACAGAGGAATGTCATCGGGAATATCCTTGATGGACAGAATTCCCTGCTCATAGAGTGAAAATTGCCTTGTCTTCCCACCGCGCAAATCAAAGACGCTGTTTTCAGGCAGGAACCCCCAGCATTCCATTCGGAGCGGACATTCGTATGGTGCTAAGCAGTGCTGGCCAATACTGACTCCGGGGCATGTTTTGTTCGAGATAACCTCGAGCAGGTTAGATACCCGTTCCTCTATACCCTCGCTGCTTTCTTCCACCTGAGTCGAGATATCCTCCAAAATGAATAACCCTTTCGGATCTATTTCACCATTCTTCACATACTGCTTATTCATGAAACCTAACTTACAGCTCCTTATCTCTAGCCCGGCTTTCCCACAGCAGAACTTCTGAAAGGACACATCATCGACATGCACATCTTTGACTGATGTACTGGATTTTATTTCGACTATGTCCCATTCATCCTCGCTGGCTGGGTTTAATATGTCTAATCTGCAATAGATTCTCCCGGAGAGTATACCCGCTTCGAACAATGGCTTTCTCTCTGCAAGGAGCTTCTTTGTTGTGACGATGTTACCCATGAAATCGTCATGTTGAATATCTATGCCGCCGGGAAACAGCTTCTTAGCATATTCACCGACGAGATGCCCCTGGTCGAATATATATTGAGTAATAGTATCCGGCTCAGGAATACCCTCAGGTTGGTTTATTTGTGTCCAGAGCAGTTTAGGACATTGGAGACCTGCTATATATTTAGATTTTGACAACAATGATGCCATTGTTATCTATTCGATATCTTCCCTTGGACGAGTAATTTTTGGCAGTTCCACAGTAATATCCCAAACCAGCTGCAAGAGTCTTTCGGCATTCTCAAAGTGCTGAACGTCAAGGTCCATGCTCATGGTATATTCTCCTCCCTGAGTGACTCCAGGGATAGCGAGAAACCGTTGGCGTAACTGATTTCTATATTTAGAATCGTCAATGTCTCCAACATATCCTTGAATGACTGCTGAATCCCTACCTGGACCTCCAGAAGGAAAACCGTAGAACAATGTTGCTAGCTTGCCAGTGTGGTCGGGAGCCCTGAGGCTGAAGCCGCTGGTGCCCCAATAAACCTGCATACCTCTCTCCTGTGATTCGGTGATAGCTTTCCTGAAGAAGTCCCTGGTATCCACGGGACAGTGTTCTAGGAATGCCTCCAGATTTAGACGTCTCTTACTGGTCCCAGTTCTTTGTTTCTTCTGACGAATCACCTCCGTTTGTCCTATGAGTCTTGGAACCAGAGCTTTTATACTAGACCCGGCGTATTGAACCAGTTCTACACCCAAGACCTCGGCTTTGTCCATCTGATCATTCAGAAACTCAATAACGCGTCGGAGTTCCGTAGGCAGACGATCTGCCACAAATATTAGACGCACACGCCCGTCATGAAGATTCTCTTCGACTTTGGCCCAATAAGCCTCGATTTCGGTCGCGATGTTCTCGGTAGATTCAAGACTCAGAAGCCTTATCATAGCAGCGTCGGCTACTTCTGATCCTCCATGCTGAATCGCAGCCATTGACCTTATATGGTCAGCAGGCCAGTAACGTTGGGCGTTAGCCGCATAGTCAAGCATTTGTCCGACTATTTCCCTACGGATACGGGTATCCGAGCTGCGTTTTGTCTCAACAAAAGTTGGAATTGCGCTCTGGTCTAGAAGTAGATGATCAGTTGCCCAACGGGCACCTTGTTGTTCCCCATCGGGTACACCGGCCTCGCGTTTGATTAACATCCAGCGTACTGGTTCATCAGGATTGATCTGATCACCAGCCAACAACTCCGGATACTCTGCGATCAATGATTGAAGAAGATCCTCGCTATCATATGGCTGCATCGGTACTTTTTCCAAATCCCCCGAATCTTTGAGTAAGAAGATAACTTCATCAGCATTATACATTTTATGCTCCTTACCTGAATAAAATCCTGAAAATTCGGCAAGTTCCTCAGGCTTTCTTCGTCTAGGAACGTGTCGCAGTGAGTATTATATCACGGGAGTACAGTATAGCAATTGAGTCTGATGGGCTTAGGTGAAAGTCATCAATACCACCAATAAATGTCAAGAAAGTGCAGGCTACTACACATTCAGAGACGAAGACGGTGGCATTCTGGGGCATAGTATCTCATTTGCGTTGGGCCTGATTGGTATGGTGTCCCTGGAATTCGCAACATTTGCTTCAACAATCTTGACTAATTGACAACCTCCGAACTAATATCAAGTATTAATTATAAGGACAGCAAGTAGGCAACATGACGCACAAAGATGATGTCCTAGCATTTCTTGTAAGCCATCCAGAAAGCTCACACCGGGAAGTTGTTGAAAATTTGAATATCCACCCTCCACAGCAAGTTTATAATATACTAAACAGTCTAACGAAGGGTGGCTACATTAATCGTAGAATGAACAAAGGGATATTCAAATACTATGTGCTGACACCAGATTCCATAAATCGACATAGTACACAAGCCTCCTCAATTAAACCGAAAGTTATCGCAAAAACACAGCCCGGTATAAGTCAAGAACAGCAGGAAGCAGAGAAGTGGCTCATTGATCGTTTATCTAAACAGTTAGGCGTATGCCTAGCGAAAAAGAGGTTATATCCTATTGGGAGGAGTTGGCTCGAACTAGATGGCTACAGTAAAAATCCATTGATAGTCTGTGAGGCGTGGGCACATGTTGGACTCCCAAAGTCCGCTCAGAAGAATAAGGTTATGGCAGATGCATTGAAACTGCTATATGTGAAAGATTTCCTTAAAGAAAATGGTAGATGTATTCTCCTATTTGGCGATGAACAAGCAGCCTCACATTTTCAACATAACAGCTGGAACGCAAAGTGCCTTGAGTCTCATGGTATCGAAGTTAAGATAATAAGATTTACACCTGAATGGAAAAACAGGGTTCTAAAGGCGCAGGAACGGCAGAAGCGTTAGGCTCGTATTCTGGGGACATGATACCTGATTTGTAGTAGGCCTAATTGGTACGGTGTCCCTGGAATTCACTGCACTATTTTCAGGCGCCCTGCCCCCCTATGTCCAGACATCTGAACTTTAATTTAATCCTATGTGATTTGATGAATCAATTTACTAGTCTCCGCAGGAAGATTCCGTCGCACTGCTAATTCATCAACACCTATTACTGGAATACTTGTACCATATTCAGTTAATTCTCTTAGTTTCTCGGTTGGAGCATATCCTGGAGTCAACGGATTATATAAGTATATAGCGAAACTTGCTCCGTCTCTTGTTCTAGTCAAGTATATCGGTATCTTCACCTCATCGAGTCCTGGCAACGCGATGGTTTTATCTCTCTCTAAATTAACAGCTTCAAGCCCTTGCCTCTGTAGATCCTGGAACAGCAAATCAGTTGACTTGTTTAGTCTATCTTCATTGATGACTGGCGTTTCTCCCGATAGCACAAACCTAAGTAGGCTTGATGCCAGATGACGGTCCAACAAGTCATGTTCAAGCTTGTTCTTGAAGCTACGCAGACACCTGTAACAAGAAAAATCACACTTACCTGGGCAGTCCTCAAGGATGGACAGCGCCTTATCAAAGATACTTATTCCTAATTCGCCAGTTCTTCGTGAAAATCCAGCTCCTCCTGGCAGAGTATCGTAAAGATATATCTCGACCTCTGTACCTTCTTTACCTTTGGGTGTGAGTGCTGGACGATACTCTGCTTGAATTTCGCCAGCTTCCAATTCAAGAATTTTGCTGCTAGCTGTGGCGAAGACTTCGCTCAACGTTCGCAAGACTGTGTTAGTCGCCAAAAGACCAGGTTTCAATATCAGGGGTGGGCCCACTGACATCGAAATCAGAAGTATATCTGTGGGGAAAGATGTTCCCAACACTAGACCTGTGACTCCGGCTCCTCCTGGGCAATTCTGATTAGTGTCGCCAGGATAAGGCTTTCGATGAGCAGCGCCGACTGAACCTCTGGGGAGCACAGATGGTTCAATACGTCCACATCTTCTGCAATAGGTATAACCTTCGTTACGGGGACCACGATTCGTAACAAGTAGACGTCCGTGCATAGAGTAGGTGTGCAAATGAGGGTTTAGAGTCTTCCATTCGTCCTTTGACTGTGGAGTCGGTGCTAGTAACTTCGCGTGAGTCGCGTAGCTTTTGGCTGGTTGGTCATCAGGAGAAGTACCTTCCTTTCTATCCACAGGATGTGCAAAGCCAGGCGGTCGTAGCCAGTAAGTTCCTGGTCCAAATGAATTGACTCCCCCGCATGCATCACAATCGCGCCTCTCACCAATTGCCCCCTCTTCCATGGAGTATGTACGTGCAAATCCGCAGATGCTACACTCGTAGTAAACTCGCCTTTTTTCCCAAGCCTCATCTCTGTCATCTCTCATGGGAGAATATATAGCTCCGGAGGTCCACAATTTGCTGTCTACCCAGACTTCTTTTCCAGGAGCATATTGTGAGAGCGCAATCGAAAGACCTTGCGATGGAGTATAACGAAAAGCTGGTCGATAGGACGTTGATCTATCCTGATCGAAGATATAAAAAGTGGCTACGTCCGTCGGAAATGCATAACGCGGCAGTACCCCCCTGAATAAAAGCCGATCCAGAAGACGTTCTTTCAGTGGATCTCTGGAGGGATTCTCAATCCCGTCTTCTTCTTTAATCTCCAGGTCCATGGCCTCGGATCCTTCACTTGCAGCAACCTTTGTGATCTTAGAATTGCTATTAATTGACGACTCGGTATTTGCACTATTAAAATCAATTGCACCATCAATTAGGCGCATAGTTTCCTGTACTAGATTGTCAATAAGACTCTTCTCTTGGCTGTAGGATAGTTCTTTTGGTAGCCAGTCTTGTACCTCCGACTTTAGGAGGTCCTGATTTTTCTGCAACCAGGCTGCTAAATCGTGCCTATTCAGAACTTTACCAGCTAGACGAAAGTCGGCGACATAACCAAGCACGGCAAAAAGCTGGGGTTGATCCTCTGGTTTTATGTGTGGCATTCTCTCCTGATGATAACGTTGAAGTAAATAGGCAGTGATATGCCGCCTAGCAATCTCTTCGTTGTCGAGGGTCAGCTTTGGATCAGTTACTATACCGCGTATCATCTGATCAGGTTCAGAAAAGTAATGCTCATCATGGCTGTCAGCACTACCAAAAGCAGTAACCGTTGCTATAGCATTCCCACGCCGACCTGCTCGTCCAGCTCTCTGTTGATAGTTAGCTCTTGAAGGAGGCATGTTACGTAAAGATATTCCTGACAAACTACCTATATCGATACCGACTTCCATTGTGGTAGTACAAGATAAGACATCTATAGCGGTACGCATTTGTCCTGTTTTGTCTGGACCCAAATCAACGTCCTGGAAAAGTAGTTCGTATTCCTCAGCTTTGGAAAAAATATCATCGGGCTGTGCTGTATTGAGTTGTGCTGTGTGCTCGGCTGCTATTAGCGACATTGGAGTTATGGGCTCGGGTTTTAGAGCATCTATGGTACTCGTGCGATAGTAGCCCTTTCTCGCAGTGAAAACTGGATCTTTGTCCGGATCCAAACTCAGGACTGTTTGGCCACCACAATTAATGCAGATGTTGTGGCCAGGAAAAATTCGCTGCGTGATTCGGCATGAGCGACAATATCCCCAATCACCTCCAACTGACAATGCTAACTCGGCGCCTTTAAGTCGGTACTTACCTACTGTGGTTTGTGCTGTAAAGATGTTCAAAAGTTGAGGGAGCCATTCCTTTTCAAATGTGCTACGTGTACCTTTCACACCAAGGAATCTCTGAATAGTTGAAAAGTTGCCATTGTGCTCTTGAACCTCGTCTTTCCACCATTGTAATGGCATTCTACTGAGCCAAAAACCGGGATTATTCCAGCACCGTAGCCATAGTCGAACAAGTGCGATTTTTTGTTCTGATGTCTCCGCTCGTCCAGGGATCGCAGGCAAAGATATTAATCTCGCTGTGTGTGCGGCTCTTTCGATGATTGAGGCCAAGGCAAGAGACTCCAAACCGTAGTACTTATTAACTATGCAATAAACCATGCCTCTCAGCAAAGACTCAGGAGGGTTTTCATTGCGTAACCTCAGCATGAGATCTAGCATATCAGTGTCTGATATGGGAGAACCTTTATTAAACGCTTCCTTGACGATAATCTGAGCAGCATGAAGATTCTCACCTACCTTAAGCTCTGGTCTAAGACGAACTTTAAGAATTCCAGCTGCTAGCAATACTGCTAAGTATAAATCTTCAAGTGAAAGGTGTGGCTTGATAAAGCTTGAACCCGACAAGCGTGAGAAACCAACCACGATTAAGGGACGCAATGTATCCCGCTGTGAGTAATTCTGTAGATTGGGCGCTAATCGCGCAGCTGTCTGTCGCGAATCAGAAAAAATCAACACTTTCCTTCCCCGCAGTGGGGCAAACCAAGTTGGCTTTACAACGGATGGTGGTTGAACTTGGATTTGTTTAGTAATTAATGCTTGAAAAGGTTCATCACCTTTTGTTTGATGGTCCTGCACTGATGTACGGCCAAAACTCGCAGTAGTCCCGCAAACAGCACAGGGCTTAAACTCTCCTGGTCGTACAGTATCGTTTTGGCCAGAATTGGGCGTGGTAATACGATTCTTGTTTATGTAAACCTGTCTATTTCGAGTCCCTAACGTGGATGGATTAAGTCGGCCTGTTACAAGATCATACTCTACAGGTTCAACATTAGCCTCAGGTGGTTCTTCAAGTAATAGGTCTAATGGCTCTAGTTCATCGTATAGTCCCGAAATCCCTCGAAATGCCACTCCTGGCTCGGACCATAGAAAATCAGGATCCCGTACGTTGTCAGTGTATGCTCTTGCATAAGAGGTGCCACAATTACGACAAGTGTACAGTTCGAGCACGCGAGCGCCACATTTATCACAGGTCTGTCGCGGTTGGTTATATAGCTTTCCACACGGACCACCGCGCTTGTCGAGTGGCAATGCGCTGCAATTTGGATCCATGCATACCCAGAGTCCGGGTAAACCCCGGAAAAACGCATGTACGCGACAAGGAAGCAGCCCAGGTTCACTAGCATTAGGATGTGCTAGACTCCCTATTGCCATGAGTGTAGTCACCCCCTGTGCGGCGAGATCTTCATCTATATCTCCAAATACCAATGATCCTAGAATGTCAATAGGTTGTGCTGAACTCATGGTCAGATTCACTAAGCGAGACATCGGAGGATAATCTTTTAGAGCTTCATAGAGCGAACTCTGCAAATCCCAGGGTGGTTCTATCCCCCTATATTTAAGAAACGTGCTTACTATTTCAGTTTGCTCTTTCTCTGTCGAAGCGCTATATAAAGAGTCTAGGTTAATCTTGCATAATTCTTTCGCATCTGCTGTACTGCCCATCGCCTCGTTTGGTCGAGGTTGCAGGTGGCCTGTAACCGTGACGAAATCTTTCTCCTCTTTACCCGTTAGTTGACTGGCAAACTTAGATGCGTAAGTGTCATCATGGAAACTTGCGCTGGTGCAAATTACCTGAAGTCGTTCCGGAGTAATTCCTAATCGCTTTCGAAGGCGTCTAATTAAATATGCTACTTCAGTTCCTGCTGCACCTCTATAAAGATGGGCTTCGTCTATCACTAGAAGTAACCGCTCATCATTGGAGTCGAGCCACTGCCTAGTGTAATCGAAGATTGGGCGCTCAATCGGCCTCATAAGCATGTACTCTAACATCGAGTAGTTTGTAACCAGAATATCAGGAGGCGAATCTTGAACTTCGTGTCTGGTAAGCAATTCTGAGTCATTAGCTAAAGCCACACAACGTTTAAAGTTGCCATTATGGTCTTGCCACCGAGATCCCTTCTGGCCATACCAAGAAATAAGGTCCGGTTTGGCTGGCCATTTACCTCTCTTTTGAAGCTCAGAAACGAGTTGTTTAGCAGCTTTCTGCTCATCCGATACTGCCCCGTTCGCTAGCTCTAGATTGTGCACATAATAATCACCAAGAGCAGAAAGGCGAGCCTGATCCTTCTTTGCACTCCGTACGCCAGGATAAGGAGTCCTGCTCGTGTATCTAGCAAAACGGATCGGATGCCCTGACCACGTAACAAACCTCTGCACGACACGTGGGTCACCGAAAAGCTTCCTGAGTCGGCCTAGCTGGTCATTCACCAGAGCATTCATCGGATACAATATAATTGCCCTGACGGCAGGCGTTCCGAAATTGATACCTTGAGTTGAAGCCTCACGTATGAGCTTGCCTAAAATTGGTAGAAGGAAACACTCTGTTTTGCCGGATCCCGTGCCAGTCATCACTACCAGGCTTTTGTCTTGTAACAGTGATTCCTTCACTGACTCCGCCTGATGTTCATACGGCGGATCATGAATAACCGCATCCAGATTATCAACTTTAGTTGACAGAGCACAGAAAATGTCAAGTATTGCGGGTTCTAGACCCATCTCAGTAAAACTAGTACCTGTCCGATATCTTTCAGTACTCTCTACGTAGGGCCGTTGTGATATTACACTTGGTTGATCCAGCAATTCATGGCGTGCAGAGATTAGCCTTGGATTGCTCACGTGGTAAGTGGCTTCGATATAATCTCGAAGCGCTACATGAAGTTGCTGAATGGTCTGCCCAATTGTTAATGCCATATTACCCTCCTAGTTCACTCCGCCCACTCAGTCCACCATAACTTTCTTCGTAGGAAGTCAAGCTCCGGCTCGATGTCCGATTTTGAAAATTCAAAAGACAAAAGACACTTGATGTTTTTTACTGGGTTTCCGATCCAATTCCAACGGCGATCCATCCAATTCGGGATCGGCGAAAAAATGTCAATTGTGTACCTCGAGTCCGTGGTCTTGCGCACTCTGTATTGTTGCGGGTGCCCGAGCCGAGCATCAAGAGCCGACTGCAGACGCCATGCTTCATCACAACCACGTAATCCGGTTGAGGATGGAAACGGGAGATCCAAAAACTTTTTAGGTTTTCCTTTGTCTAGTTCCAGATAGCACCAAATGTCATTGCCGTAGGCTTGGGGGCGTCGTCCTAAATAAGTACCGCTAAAGGATTTTGGAGATGACCATCGACCCCGATAATATCGCACATTCTTTGTCGAATCAAGAATTGTCAGACCTGGGATATCTCCGCATTGAGCGGCACTCTTTATAGCACGGTTAAATCGACTAATATAATCTTCAGCAGTTTCATCCGGCGGAATCTTGAGCCAGTTGTCTTCAGGCCATCTTATGAGACCAAATTGGGTAAGAACTGATACTACTTCGTCATCTTCATGATCGTTTTGGCTCGATATTCCAACTATCTTCAAAATGCGTATCCCCGAAGGAGTCACGACCTTCGCTTCTTCTCCCACAGCCTTGCCCAAAAGCGCTTTACCAACTAGGGAATCTACAGAGATCGTTCCGGAAGAAACGTTAGCCTTGTGAGAGGCTGCAATAATATAATTTTCACTTCTCCCTTCGAGATTCTGGACTGATACACTTGAGCCTATTTCCACCCGTGGAGGTTCTCTTCTTAAGAAACGAAGACATCCTTTGAATCCTATCGTTTGCTCTACATTCTCGGGTAGGAAAGGGACGTTGTCGGGGCTAATTCCAAGTAAAATCACAGTCCCACCAGAAAGAGAAACGAAACTTGGTGGCGCAAGATAAAGAAGCATAGAACTATTAAAAGCTACGTTTTTGAATTCTTGAAGATCACCAATAGCTATCAATTCTTCAAGCACATCTCTTACAGCCACCTCTAGATCATCATTTGATTGGACCATATGGCGCAGAGGTTGCGTAACAGCAGCGATGAGTGATTTTGAGGGACAAGGACACAGAAAGCTGGCAGCTCTTCTTATCACTGCTGCCAAAACCTCGCGCGAGTCCACTGAGAGAGATGCCCCACCCAATCCCAGACCTGCTATTATCTCTGCCTGAAGTTCAGTAGTCGAAATAATTCTCAATGTTAATCCCACTCCCAATCCGAAGATGTTTCTTCAGCATGTTTTGTTGTTTGCTCTTCAATCATTATTACCATTGACCTCGCGGCTCGTATCAATACAGGTTGCTGAAGTATTTGGTCTATGCCCCATCTCCAATTTTTTTCAGCCCAGCCTAAGACTCTTTCCGGCTGGCTGGCTAAGCGGAGCGTAAGTTCAGATAGCCAAGCTCTACTTGGAGTCGGTGGCCTACCTGGCGATTGCTCGAAGCTGATCTCTAGGAAAGGTTTGACAACTGAGGATAGCACATCAACTCTCTCTGAAGTTGTCATTCGCTTAAGATTAGGGCGTATAGTCTCAATTTCCTTACGTAGGGCTTCATTTCTTGCCTTACTATATATTCCAAAAACAATCGTCTCCAAGCTCAATGGGTTAGTCGATTTGTACATTCCATCCTCGACAGCCCCCCACTTCTTTCCCCCCATCAAAGAGAATAAATATCGAATTAACGCTTCAATAACTTGCTGCTGCCTGATTCCGCAAAGCAAATCACCTGTTAAGCGAGCGTCAGACCACAATTGAATGGCTCTAATGATTTCTCTAACGCCATCTGGGGATCTTACTCGTGGAGTGACTTCAGGATAGCTATTAACTTTGGCGACTACATCGAAAGACTTGTCCCAAGGAGGCAATATGATTGCACAGGTAGTTTCTCCTGATTGGGCAAAATACATGCCATTAGACGCGGAGACAAAATCTCTTTGAAAGATTCCATCTTCTTGAGGTAGGGCTTTGTCCGGTTTTTCTAACTCGTATTTAGTAACTATAGGATTGGATGAAGCACCAGTGTCATCAATCAGCTTTAGTTTATATCCGTCACCATCATGATGAAGGATCCAACGAAGTGCACAGAACTCGCGTTCGCAATGCAGCGTAAATGAACCAAGCTCGCCTGCCTCTAACATCAATTTGCAGGAGTAGGCTCTATCATAAGCATCAGCGATATCTTTTTCAGATCTGACCTGGCGATCGAAATAGGAGTGCCACTTAGAGGCATCTACTGGGAGTTCCATTGGAGTTAGCAATTTCGAAACAAAGGGTTGGGTACAGCCAGATTCAAACAAATCAAGTTTGCACTCGATCTTATGCGCTTGTGGACCAAAAGCCTGTAAATCAATACGGTTCTCCCAAAGCTGTTCGATTGTCGGATTTCTTGGTTCGATTAGTACCATCAAAGCATTCCTAGTTCCCATCCCAGGTTGCCATATCTGTGGATCACGAATTGCTATTTTTAGAGATCCACTTTCGCTCTTGAGATCGGCGGTGGAATATTGAACAGAGATGGTTATCTCGTGAGTGCCAATCTTTAGATGTGGCAGAACTATAAAAACGGGGTCTCCTACCTTTTCGGGAACGAAATGTAGCGCTTGAGACTGGTCATCATCAAGTACGACAGATAATTTTCCCACCTTGTGGTCGACTTTAAGGCCAATGCAAGGATGTTCAGTGGATATCCATTCTGCACAACCTTCACCATCCCATTTTGCAGCGGTCAACCCTGCCGGCCAAACTTCGATGGTCTTGGCGATATGGAGATTCAACTTATTGATAACCTGCTCGAGTTCCGGATCGACCGAATCAGGCATTTCTAAGATAACCGCATTGGAGTTCTTGCATTCTAGGATAGTTGGTAACAACCATTTATTTTGCTGAAAAGATCCCGAAGTGCTCACAACGATATACTTATTCTGAGGCCTTAGTGCCAAACTCCGAATTTGGTATGCGCGCCCATCTGAAGCAACCTTAAATAGAAACACCTGGCCGGGCATTAGGAGGCAATCAGTACGAAGCAAAAAGTCGAGTTGTGGAGAAGACCTCTCGAATTTCAAAAGGACTTCGTCCGATTTTGGCCACTCTTCGAGCGCGATAAATTGAGGACCATACATAGTCCAACCGCGCGCCTGCCAACGACCTGATGCACCCGTAACTCTACATCGGGATTCAGTGAGAATTCCCTGCAATTGAGGAAAACGAGTCGACATCCGAGACAAGTCAGGAATCTCAAGCAATACTCTCCAGGTGCTTACCTCTGTTGGTTGAAGAATCAGACGCGGCTCAACTGCCAGGTCCTCAAGTTGTTGGCGGGCATGACTTATCGTATAGGTAGGCCTAAGAGCAGTTCCCTTACTCCCCTTCGATAATCCTTCTAAGCGGACACGCTGTGCATACCCGCTTGCCGTTCTAAGCCAATCTCGAGCGGAACGCACATCATCCAAATCGCTTCTAATCCTATTAAGCGTTGTTGGTAGAATAAGAGTCTCAAATCCATCTTGACCTTGAACCAGTAACGCAGTGGAGATCTGACCGATGAGTAACGAGTTTTGCGCGAAGTCTTGAAATCTTGAGTTAGCAGTCCATGACCTTTCTGCTACCATCTCACCAAGGATCTTGGGGTTATCAAGTACTTTCTTTGAGAATTCATAGCGGAGATCATAGAGAATCTTAGCTAAGTGGCGTTGAAGGTCCAATGGAAGAATTGCATGGGTGATTGGCCAACAGATTATTGAAAAGTGGTCTGCCCATATTCCACTTGCTTTTGCACCTCCGTATGAACTGCAAAAGTTCATAAAGCAGCTTCGGATCCAATACCGGTTACCGTGGTATATCCATCCAGGTGTTTGCTCCTCGAATGTCTGCCAATACTCATAACCTTCGTATCGATAGCCAATTTCCGTAGCGTATACGACCCACGGTAGTATGTGATCAACTGATGGGCTAAAGTTCGAAATTGATTCACGAACATCTGTTTGGAGTAAGTTGATTTCTTCGGATGAAAGGCCATGCTCCAATGCAAAAATCGGCCACTTGTTCTTTGAGAGAACTCTTTGTTGATGGAGTCCCTCAAAATGCTTGCTCAAATGGGTATTCCAAGCCTCAACGCTCACGACCGCTTCCCTGTTCTATTATTTGGAGCACAAGCACTTTGGTTCTAGCCCCTTGTTGCCAAAACGCCAGCGCGCGTATAGAAATCCTCTTATTCCGACCTAGTAGCCTTACCATGATCGGTACTCAGAGCGCTATTGTATTTTGTTAGGGCTTGCCAAGTATCCGAACGTCGCCAACCAACCCAATCTGAGCATCGTTCAGCCCGTGGAATAACCCAGCGTTCTACTGCAGCGAATCCGATATCGAAACAAGTTTTTCCGCAGCCTTCCGGCTTATTTTCTAAACCTAAGAGTATTTGTTTCCAATTTGTAGCCAATGGGATTGCGTAGGCTTCTCGTTTTATCCCGTGACGGAGTAGGTCGGAATCCATATTGAGAAGAGTGCACGCCTTCCTAAGCGCTCTCAATCGCCAGTTTGGTCCCTGTCCAAACTTATAATTGTCGTAATATGGATCGTTATACGCCTTAAGGACTAAGCGCACTTGCTTGAAGATATCGTCAGTTACCAGAAAATGCCCCCACCCCTCGGTTGTTCCTATCTTGATGAATTCAACTAAACCTGGAAGATGGAGACGATTGTAAACGGAGGATCGCCCTAGTGCTGAGGTTGTAGTTGCCAACACAAGATGAGCATCTTTCTTGACCTTCGATATTAAACCTGCCTGATTTCCATATTTATTCCTAAAATCAGATCTTATTTCTGACGAAGCGATAAGAGCCCCAACGACTTTCGATCCCAGCAACGAAGAGTATGGTGGGACTGCTCCGAGTACGTAAGCATCCAGTACGAAAGACAGGCGTTCTTTTCTTTGAATCACATTCCATCCTATCCACTGGTCTCTACAGCGTAGATTGAAGACAGGATCACCTAGTGCTAATATCCCCAGAAGTTTGTGATTATGTTCGTCTAAGACAAGATAACGCATCCGACGACCATAGCCTTTAGATACTGGAACAGACCAAAGTAGTGTAGCGATACGAAAGAGATGACCTTCCAAGCTATCCGATTTATTCACTAGTACTAATTTTGGAGTGATTTGGTCAGGTTCTACTTCACTACCTTCAGCGAAGTAAGTGAGAAGATTTTTCCCATGCACCGACAGCAAAGCCGACTCAGCTTGAGAACGCTCTTGACGCTGTGGGACATGCAGTTGTCTAATACTCTCTTTGGTTCTTTCCTTACCGTTGGAACCATTGAGTGTTTCGAAAAGCAGGTTACGTAGCTTAGTTAACTCCTCGAGATTATCATTCTCACCCATTCCGGGCAGCATTTGAACAGTCGGCACCGCTGGTTCTCTAATCATGTTAGTCACCATACCTGTCACTCTGTCATCGCATCTTTGGGTTTTTCCGTCGTTGCCTCTCGTAGGACTCCGCAAACTTATTCAAATCCTGCTTATGTATAAGCCATTTATTATGTACTTTCTGTGCTGGAATTTGACCTTCTCGGCATAGTCGTTTCACAGTCTCCCAATGTATACCGAGCGTTTTGGCTGTCTCTACAACGTCGACATACTCACCTAAAATGGGCATGTTACCTCCAGTTGTATAATGATATCGCAATATTAACAACTTTGCCTTAATCGCGTCAAGGCAAAGAATGAAACATAAAAATGACTGGAATAATTCTCCAGCCTTTCCGATTTGTTAGTTTTGTGGTATGTTTCGTTTCTGTTCGTATTGTCAGCCACTGTCGGAAATCTTGCTGTCACAAAGATAGAAAAACGGGGCATCCAGCTTTACGATAGTCTATTCTAACTGTTCTAACCATTCAGGCCAGTAACCTGCAGCCGGATTTCTCGGTGGACGCGGAACTGACGTTGGCGAGTCATTGAATGAAGGTTTGTGATATCCCTTTCTTCTTTCCGCATAGTAGCAGGCTAGAGCAACGGAAAGTACCAGATCATCATGTGTTCCTTGCCGCCACACACCATATAAATCTTGAGCTGAATCCGAAATTTTTACCTTGAAGTTTAATAGCTCCTTCAACAGTTTTTCTGCACCCGGAAGACCCTCGGCGATTTGAAGAGGTCCGGCCTGTGGTAAGACTTGTAGAGTACTCACCAAATCTCTAAAAAGTTTAGTTAAGCGCGATGTCCTCGGGCTTCAAGCAGATGCTCCTGTTGAGAGCAGTAGACAGTAGACAGGAGACAGGAGTCAGCAGTAGGGGGTCAGGGAGCAATTAAGAGAATTCGAAAATCAAAAGGCAAAACAAGGTATAAGTGTTTAGGGAAACACGTTAGCTTTTTCTTATCCTGATAACAATGTTGTCAGCTTCTCCAGCGCCTCCGAGATTGTCTCGGTTGGCAAAGTGCATATCAATTCGGCATTTCGAGCGCGCCAATCCAAACTCTTAACCTGGTCAGATAATATTGCTCCTGCCACTGGTAACCCCGCGGGAAGG
>Ga0114919_10001991_pt1 | contig 16461 bp, 14 predicted proteins | sample BlataG_FD_88682 | JGI IMG/M metagenome (GOLD analysis project Ga0114919, IMG submission 88682) | Deep subsurface microbial communities from Black Sea to uncover new lineages of life (NeLLi) - Black_00105 metaG | ecosystem: Environmental > Aquatic > Marine > Oceanic > Sediment | place: Atlantic... | reverse complement strand
GGGGGGTAAAGAGCAGTTCTAATATGTACACACTGCTCTGCTGATGTCTATATATTGTAACGTGTATTTCTTAAATGACAGAGAAGATTCACTTTCATAACAACCATTACTACTCCAACACACACAGAGAGAGAAGCTCTCTATTCCCTTGAAGAACAAGATTGCTAGTGTTATTAATTCTTTGTGATTGTTTTATTGTATTCATTGACCCAATAGTTACCACCTTTTTCCTTCTCCACCATCCCTATTAATACTTATTATTACTTCTTTATTTTTTTAATAACCCATCATGCCACCCATACCTCCAGCACCAGCTGGCCCGCCAGCTGGCGCCTCTGGCTTTGCAGCCTCCACCACAATAACTTCTGCAGTGGTCAACAAACTGGCCACTGACGCAGCATCCAACAACGCCGTCCTTACCACCTTCATTGGATCTATAACACCAGCGCTCACCATGTTTTCGAACTTGCCAGTTGCAGCGTTGTAGCCAATCAACTCATCTCCTTCCATCTCCAACAATTTACCCACGATCACCGCTCCTTCTTGACCAGCGTTGCTGGCAATAGTGGCTGCTGGAACTCTGATTGCTCTTTGAATAATTTGAACTCCAATGGTTTGGTCAAAGTTCTCGCACTTTTCTTTGACGCTTTCGAGGGTTCTAGAGGCATATACCAGTGCGGTACCACCTCCGGGGACAATACCTTCCTCCACAGCTGCTTTAGTTGCATTCAAAGCATCGGTGATACGGTCTTTCTTCTCCCCGACTTCAACCTCAGACACTCCTCCTACTTTCAGAACAGCAACACCTCCGCTCAACTTGGCCAATCTCTCCTGAAGCTTCTCTCTGTCGTAATCAGAGGTGGTAGTTTCCATACCCTGTCTGATCATTTCACAACGGTCAGTGATGTTGACCTTCTCACCTCCACCATGCAAAATAATGGTATCTTCCTTTGATATAGTAACCTTCTTAGCTTGGCCCAGCATAGCCGTGTCAACATTTTCCAGCTTCATTCCCAAGTCTTCAGAAACAACAGAGCCCCCAGTCAGTACGGCAATGTCTTGCAAGTAGGCCTTGCGCTGCTCTCCAAATCCTGGCGCTTTGACGGCGGCAACCTTGAGACCTGCTCTGAGCTTGTTGACTATTAATGTAGCCAAAGCTTCACTCTCTACATCTTCAGAGATGATGAGCAATGGTCTCTGGGCTTTAACAACAGCTTCCAGCACTGGAATGATAGAAGTCAGTCCGCTGATCTTCTTCTCGCAGATGAGGATGAATGGGTCCTCCAGCTCGCACTTCATCGTCTTTTGATCTGTGACAAAGTAGGGAGAGATGTACCCTCTGTCAAACTTCATACCCTCTACGACTTCGAGTTCGTTTTCAAGGGTCTTGCCATCTTGTACGGTGATCACACCTTCTTTGCCCACCTTCTCCATGGCTCTGGCAATGAGCTCACCGATTTCTCTCTCTCCATTGGCGGAGATGGTACCGACTTGGGCGATTTCTTCAGTGGTGCTGATCATTTTCGAGCGGTTCTTAAGTTCTTTGACGACATGATCTACAGCTAGATTGATACCACGGCGGAGGTCCATGGGGTTCATGCCAGCAGCTACGCTCTTGCAGCCCTCTACGAGGATGGCACGAGTGAGGACAGTGGCGGTGGTGGTACCGTCACCAGCGACGTCATTAGTGGCAGAAGCTACTTGCTTGACGAGGGAAGCTCCTACGTTCTGGAACCTGTCACTGAATTCAATGGATTTAGCTACAGTGACACCATCTTTAGTGATCTTGGGGCCTCCGTAAGGCTGCTCAATGACAACGTTTCTGCCCTTGGGGCCGAGGGTGACTTGGACGGCGTCGGCGAGCTTCTCTACGCCAGCTAAAACACCAGCTCTGCATTCATCGCCGAATCTGACTTCCTTGGCTGCGTATCCACGCGACTGGAGGAGATCAAAGGCCTGTATATCATTAAAATAGAGGGGAGGGAGAGTATTAGGACAAGGGATTAATTAACGAGTGATGATTCAGTCAGCCAATATAGAAAAGTCCAAGAACGCTCGGATCACGATTATTGTCGCTGATCTAGACTCTTCTAATTCCATGCAGACTGAAATTCTTCACAGCCAACATGTTCAAGAGGGAGATGCAAAATCCACTTACACTTCTCTTTCCACGACGGAGAACTTGACTGATAAGCTTACTACTACCCTGCATATTGCTATGGACAATGTGTGTTTAATCAAATACAATTTATAGTCACCAAAACTAGGCAAACTCGGTCCTCAAAATAGCTTCTAGAGAGAGCCTCCTCTCCAATTCCCCTCTTCTTGAGCTTCTCTCTTCGGATCACATCTCTCTCTGTGGTTTCAAGACCTTGTTGTCTCTCACTGGATAAGGAGGATATTGCTGCATTTGAAAACAATACCAAGTTATACATACATAAGGACATACTCATAACAGATATTTGAGCCGTTGTTTTCTGCTAGTCAGCTCTGTACACCTAATATTTCGAATTTTAAGAAATGTTTACTACTCTGCCAACGCAGACCAGGCCCATCCAGGCTGCTCTCTGCAGCAACAAACAAAGCAACAGATCAACCAGCCGAACCCAGAGATTACACATAGCAGCAACCGCTTCTGATGTTGAATCAGCCAAGGCAGTCCTCGATCGCGCCGCCTCTGACACGCGATTCGACGCTCGTGCCTTCCGCCGCTCCCTCAACCAGACTGGCAGGTACACTCGCAAACCTGTCAATGACGAACAGAGCCTACAACTCATGGAAGAACATGGCGTTGGATACTCTAGCACAGGCATTGTAGCACAGATGAGAGAGCAGGGTTTCATCTGGCAACAGGGGGATGTTACAATAGAGCTGGCAGAGGCCTATGGCTACTGCTGGGGAGTAGAGCGTGCAGTTCAAATGGCCTATGAAGCCCGTAAAGCCTATCCAAACCAGAAACTCCATATCACCAACGAAATCATCCACAACCCAGGCGTCAACCAGCGTTTGAAAGAAATGGAGGTCCAATTTATCGACGCTAATGCAGATGGCGACAAGGATTTTTCCAGTGTCAAACAAGGCGATGTGGTCATTCTTCCTGCATTTGGAGCATCTGTACAGGAAATGCGGCTATTGAATGAGCGTGGAGTGCAAATTGTAGACACTACATGTCCTTGGGTGAGTAAAGTATGGAATGCTGTTGACAACCAAGCTCGTAAGGGGCATACATCCATCATCCACGGCAAGTGGGCCCACGAAGAGACTGTGGCCACTGCATCCTTTGCTGGCACATATGTGATTGTCAAGGATCTTAAAGAAGCTCAGTATGTATGCGACTATATATTAAACGGAGGTGGTAACAAGGAGGAATTTTTGAAAAAGTTTGAAAACGCAATGTCTGAAGGATTTGATCCAGACAGGGATCTTGAGTTGGTGGGAATGGCCAACCAAACGACCATGCTCAAGGGGGAGACTGAAGCCATTGGAAAGATGATTGAAAAGACTGTTATGCAGAGATGGGGTCCAGCTAAACTGAACGAACACTTCTTGGTGATGGATACTATTTGTGATGCTACCCAAGAGCGTCAAGATGCCATATACAAGCTGACTGGAAAGCAAGAGGGATCAGAAAAGCTGGATATGATGGTGGTTGTCGGTGGATTCAATTCTAGCAACACTTCTCATTTACAAGAAATTGGAGAATTGAAGGGCATTCCTTCCTTCTGGGTGGATTCTGCTGCTCGTATTGACGTTGACTCCAATGCTATTACACATAAACTGGCACATGGTGAGTTGGTCGAAACAAAGAGTTGGTTGGGAGAGGGTGCACTGAGGATTGGGGTCACATCTGGAGCGTCTACACCCGATAAAGCAGTCGAAGATGTGCTGGATAGGATTTTTAAGATTAAAGATCCTTCATTTGCTGGTGTTGCTCCTAAAAAGGTGGCTGTGGGAAAACAGCATCATGAGGAAGAGTGATGGAAGTCGTAGAAGAAGAAGAAGAAGAAGAAGAGAGGTGTGAGAACATGACTGGTTTGAGGATGACGTTTTTTTTTTTTTTGATATTGTTTTGATTTGATTAATGATTTGGGTGTTGATTCTTTCTTGTTGATGTTATGTAAATAAGAAGATGGGGATGATGACTTGTATGGGTGTCTGAATATCTGAAGAATGTGTGGGGGTGGCTGATTCAACACACGTCGGGGGAAGACCTGGCAGTGGACCAGGAAGAACTTGAAAAACCCAGGAGAGGACATTGCCCACAATACTATTTCATTCTGCAAAAAATTGTGAACAGATAATCAACAGTCTAGCAACTATAAAGTCTCGTGGCACTGATATAAAAAGAGAAAAGATCATTTCCTCGTCACTTTTCTGATTAAGTGTGGAAATATCCAAGAAGGTAGGTATATATCGATTACAGATTGTTCTATAAGCTATATAAAGGGTTCATTGAGGCAGAATTGACAAGTTCTTGGTGTTCTTTGGGCATCGTTGCAATTATGTTCAAGCAATTCTTGCCAGCACCACGCCAGTAACTTCGAAACTGCCATCTTCTGGACTTATATCCCATTATACATCTGTCCAAGGGTCGCACGGACACTTTACTATCCGCAAGTACAAGACAGCAACTTGGCCCTTTCCCTTTCCCAATCTCACCACCCGCTTCCCTCCCAACTCACCATTCGTTCGCGCACACACACACACACAGATCAAGCAGACCCTCCCTGTACATACACAACAACCACCTCTAGATACAAACAATGAAAGGAACTACTATTACTTTGCAACGCAGCACTGCTGCAGTCAGACTGACCCGTCCATCTCGCTCCTCCTCACTCCGCACCTCTGCTATCGCCGCTCCTGAAGCCGCCAAATCCAAACCCAGCCCCCTCATCATGGCCAACCAAGTCTCCCACTCTGCCAGCCGGGAGCAGGTTGCTCTCCTAGAGGGCATGGGTGACTTTGCTGAGAAGGAAATCCTCCCCCTCCTCAAGCCAGTCGACAAGTGCTGGCAATCACAAGATTACCTCCCAGATCCAGAATCCCCAGAATTCACTGATGCAATCCACGAGCTCCGTAAACGCACCCAAGACATCCCAGATGAGTACTTCATCGTCCTTGTTGGTGACATGATCGCAGAGGAAGCTCTTCCTACCTATATGGCCATGCTAAACACCTTGGACGGTGTGAGAGACGAGACGGGGGCCAGTCCCAGTGGGTGGGGGAAATGGACCAGACAATGGGTTGCTGAAGAGAACAGACACGGAGACCTGATGAACAAGTACTGTTGGTTGACTGGACGAGTGGATATGAAATCGGTCGAGGTAACTATTCAAAATTTGATTGGGTCTGGTATGGATCCCAAGACTGAGAACAATCCCTACCTGGGCTTTGTCTACACCTCCTTCCAAGAGCGTGCCACCAAGGTGAGCCACGGTAACACTGCCAGACATGCCATTGAGTACGGAGACAACATTCTGGGTCAAATGTGTGGAGCTATTGCCGCTGACGAGTCCCGCCACGAAATTGCCTACACTCGCATCGTAGATGAGCTCTTCCATGTAGACCCCGACAATGCCATGCTGTCATTCGCTGATATGATGAGAAAGCAGATTGTCATGCCTGCCCACTTGATGAACGATATGAAGCATGAGCAGACAAACCCCGGACGCAACCTCTTCTCTGATTTCTCAGAAGTCGCTGAGAAGCTCGGCGTCTATGACGCCAACGACTATTGTGATATTATGGAGCATCTTATTTCCAGGTGGGAAATTTCAAATGTGAATGTGAAGAGTGGGGAGGCAGCTGCTGCTCAAGAATATTTGATGCAGTTGCCACCAAGGATTCGTAAATTGGCTGAAAGGGCTAGTGCACGTAAGAGTAAGGTGAAGCCTGCAAATGTGGGTTTCTCTTGGATCTTCAACAAGGAGGTCGTTCTTTAAACTTCTAATTCGAGAATTCACAGCCATTCTTTTTCTATTGGGTGTGGGTGTAGGGTGCTTAGTTGCTAGATAGACCCTTTTCTGTTTCTCTCCTTCTTCTGCCTTTTTTGTATGCAGGGAGTTTAGCTTCAAAAAATAAGTAGCAAGTTTGATATGAATTTTACTTCTCTCTCTCCCTTTACCTAGTAGTAATGCACCCTTCGCGTACCCAATAATCATATTTAGAGAGAAAGGCCAGAGGGGCAAGCAATAAGAATGAAAATGCATGTGCTATTTTGTGTTGTGCTGTTTTTTCTTCACTGTTTTTTCTTTTTTTTTCTTCCCCCCCTAGTCTATCAATGAAATCCATTAGAGAGAAAGAGAGAGAAAAAGATATTTAGTTAGGGTATCAATATGATGAGAAAATGAGCTGGCTGGGGAGATGAGATGGTATTTTCTAAAGCGCCGCTTTCCTCTCTCTACCCGTGTGTGTGCATTTGTCTGATGTAAGAAGAAATATACCAACTGTGTAGTTGTTTCAATATTGCTGCAATGATATAGGTATATATGTTTACACATCTATGGGCTAAGGATGCACAGATCCTATCCTATCATGGTTCTTCTTCTTGGGCCCCCTCTGCTGCTGCTGCTGCTGCTTGTTGTTTCTTCTTCTCCTTGAACTTCTCAGCTTCCTTATTTGCCTCTTCATAATCCTCGTCATAGTCACCGTAGTCATAATCATCCGTTTTATTGGTTTTGTTGTCCTCTTTAATAGTGGTGGTGTCTACAGCAGATGTTGCCGGTGATGCAGTGGTGTCCCCTTGCTGCTGTTGTTGCTTTGCTGCTTGCTTCTTCTCTTCTTTCGCAGCAGCAGCTTTGGCAGCTTTGACAGCCTCTTCTGATGCTTTATTTTCAGTTTCCTTGTTATCTTTCTTCTCTTGCTGTTCTGACTTTTCTTTATTGGCATCTACATAGTCCTCAAATTCGTCCTCGTAATCATAGTCGTCTTCTTCATCATCATCTACGACTTGTTGCTGTTGTTGTTTGGCAGTTTTCTGGGGGCTTTCTTTGGGTTTAGGGACTGGATCCTTCTTTATTGACAGTGCTGGACCAGTGACAACTCCAGTCTGAGTTATACCTACTAATATGAGTGCTACGAGAGCTAGTATGATGCCACCGACGATGAAGACCTGCTTGCGTCGTTGAGATGTGGTCGAGGATGTGGTGTTGGCTTCAACATCGAGTGGTTTGACTCGGAGATTTGAGAGCAATCTTTGTTCTTCGTCGTCATGAATCCCCTGGGACTTCAGTTCGTCTTCTATGAAACGAGAAAGTTCGCTCGCCATTATTTTCAAGATTAGGGAATAGATCCTTGCTGCGTAATATGATATCGACCTAGAATGCACTGAGATTCCAGTCTCAAATGTTTAGTTTTCTCTGAATGACTTTAAATCAATCAATGAAAGCAATGCTTCTTAAGGTAGGGAGGCAATGAGCAATTGCACAATTTTGAATGATGAGGTTGAAGGGAGGGAAATTTGCAGTCACCAACAAATTAAAACACAATTTCTATATTCGACAGTCTACCAGAAGCCAGTGTATCTGATAAAGGTGGTATCAAATCCACTTATCCCGTTGAACAAATTTAAATTTCAAGCTCAAGTTCATTCTGAGCTTGGTTTCTGTTGATACATACAAAATGGTTACTGCAGAAACTGCTCGTCGCACTTTTCAGATAGTAGTCGCTGCCACCAAACAATGGGGCATCGGCAAAGGTTTGTGTCCCACAACTGTCAAGCAATTCCCTGTCGATCCACTCAACAACCGCCGTCTCACCCCCCTTTTTCCTTCTTCTTTCTCCCCAATTTCCCAGATGGAAAGCTACCATGGAACCTCCCAGGTGACATGAAATACTTCAAAGAACTTACTTCTAAAACCACAGACCCTTCCAAGAAGAATGCCATCATCATGGGCCGGAAGACATGGGAGTCCATTCCCGATAAATTCCGCCCTCTCCCTGGCAGAGTCAACTTCATCCTCTCTAGGAGTGCCACCTCCCCCCTCACTAATGACACCACCACCACTCCTTCTCCTTCTGCTCCAATGCGCCTTACCTCCAGCCTGGACAATGCCCTGGCAATGCTGGCAGGACCAGAGTTTAAAGATTCCATTGAAACTGTGTTTGTAATTGGAGGTGGACAAGTGTACACTGAAGCACTGGCATCCCCCCTCCTCACTGCAGTGCACTTGACGCTGGTAGAAGAGGCAGAGGGTGGGGCTCCAGTTGAGTGTGATACATTCATGCCTGGCATGGATGAAGGGGCATTTAAGTTGTGGAGTGCTGGGACGCCTAGACGTAAGGACAATTTGAAGTATTCTTTTTTATGCTACATCCGTACAGGCAGCAACAATAATAACAATAATAACAATAATAGGAACAGCAATAGTGCTAATGGTGTTGAGAATAAGGAGAATGGTGTTGCCAGCGACTCAGCACCACTATCATCATCAAGTAAAGTAGCTCCTGAAGGACCACCCACCGTCTTACCACCAGGACTGGCAGTACCACATGAAGAACAGCAGTATCTCAACCTCATCGCTGAAGTCATGGATGAAGGCATCTACAGAGGTGACCGTACCGGTACTGGCACTCTCTCTAAATTTGGTGCCACCATGCGTTTCAACCTCCGACACTCTTTTCCCCTTCTCACCACCAAGAGAGTGTTCTGGAGGGGCGTCGCAGAGGAGCTACTCTGGTTTGTCAATGGATGCACTAATGCCAAGGTTCTGCAAGACAAGGGTGTCCACATTTGGGATGGTAATGGATCCAAAGAGTATCTGGAGTCTATTGGGTTGGGGCACCGTGAGGAGATGGATTTGGGACCAGTCTATGGTTTTCAATGGCGTCATTTTGGTGCGGAATACACCAACATGCATGCAGACTACTCCAATAAAGGTGTGGATCAACTTAAAGAACTCATCCACAAGATTAAAACCAACCCCACAGACCGAAGACTGGTACTCACCGCTTGGAATCCCGCTGCTCTCCCCGACATGGCCCTCCCCCCATGTCACATGTTTTGCCAATTCTACGTCGCAGATGGGGAACTTTCATGTCAAATGTACCAAAGAAGCTGTGATCTGGGGCTGGGAGTCCCTTTCAACATTGCCTCGTACGCTCTTCTCACCAGGATGGTCGCCCAGGTGTGTGGCCTCAAAGCGGGCGAGTTTGTCCACGTCCTCGGGGATGCGCATGTTTATAGCAACCATGTGGACCCCCTCAAAGAGCAGCTCAAAAATGTGCCCAAACATTTCCCTACTCTGAAGATCAACCCTGCCAAGACGAACATTGATTCGTTTACTTTTGATGATTTTGAGTTGGTGGGATATGCTCCTCACAAGAAGATTGCTATGCAAATGGCCGTTTGATTTTTTTTTTATAAATATAGACTTGAGGGGTATGGGATGGAAGGAGTATTTTGTGTTTGGGGTACCGTTGTTATTATTGTTTGGTTTCCAAGGATTCATTCGATGAAGAAAAAAGTCAGCACACACGTTTGTAATAACAAAGGCTGGGATCGTCGTATGTGGTCCTCCTTCCAATCATTTAATTTTCGTTCGTTTGTAATAACAAAACTCTCTCCTCCCCCCCTCTCTTACTCTCACATTTCCCCACATTCAGCAATCATACAGGGCAATTTAGGCTTATTCTGCTGTCCAGTTGCAACTGCTTCCAGTTTCCTCACTACCAACATGCTCACACCATCATCCAACACTTTACCTATTACCACATGTTTCCCATCCAGCCAGTCTGTTTTGGCACATGTGATGAAAAATTGGCAACCATTAGTATTGGGCCCTGAGTTAGCCATGGAGAGAAAGCCTGGGCCATCATGTTTGGCAGTGAAGTTTTCATCTTCAAATTTAGTACCGTAAATAGAGGTGGAGCCTGTTCCATCTCCTTTAATGAAATCTCCACCTTGGATCATGAATCCTTTTATTATCTGTAAATTGGGGGGATAGGTAATGGTAATGGAGAGGTTGAGGGTGTTGGAGAAGAGTGAGATGGGAAAACAATAAAGAGGCAGGGATGGTGTGTGTGTATGTGAGAGAGAGAGAGAGAGAGAGAGAGAGAGAGAGAGAGAGAGAGAGAGAAAAGAGAATAGACAACACATACTCTGTGGAAGACGCATCCTTTATAGCCAACAGGTAGTCCATTCTTCCTGAATTCACCTGTACAGAATTGTCTAATATTTTCAGCAGTTTTGGGGCAGATGTCTGCAAAGAGTTCAATCTTTATGCGGCCTATTGGTTGGCCACCGATTGTGACGTCTGTGCACAGTGTCGGGGAGCGGGGAAGATGTATTGGTAAAAGAACATCGAATTAGACTGGTAATATTCTCAGATAGATACAGATCGATAATTAATGTCACTTACCAAAGAATATGACCGGATTAGATGGGTTTTGAGGTCTATCTGCCCAGTTTTCGGTCTTATTCATATGATCAGAGTTGAATAAGAGAGGTTACCTATGTTTTATATTAATTGTGATAGAGATGGATATGTATGATGTGTTATTGTACATGCCTGTGATCAAGATGATGAAATAGAGGAAACTCGTCGTGAATGTTCTTCTTTTCTGTAGTGCTGCTGAGTAAACGTCATGTTGCAAAAGTGATGGCCACCAATGCTATCAACCTGGTTCAGAAGTATTATGCCAGGTATTGCATACTACACTGCAATGGCTTCCTTAGTTGAAAATAATCAGTTGATGTACAAGCATAATTATTTTCTGTGGGTGTTACCTACTTGTGTTACCAGCTTACTGAACAATAATTTGTTTGGCTCCGCTCCAACATGAGCTCTCACGACATACACTACCAGCTGCAGCTCTGAGATGTGTCACTGAGGTATTCCAAGTCCAGCCTCTCATGCTAATACTCCTAAAATAGATGTCTTGATCTTTTCGAAAATATACTTATAAGGCCTTCACAATTCATCCAGTGGAATAAAGCATTTCTGACATGTATTTGTTTCTCACACTTGCTCACCTCCGAATCACCCTCTATGAGCTCGGATCCGGATGGGAGCCCATGCACGACTCTATAGAGTCCTCCAGATTTGGGCCAGTCAGATGATTTAAAGAGGAGACGAAGTTGGTCCTAAACATGTTTGATTCTTCTGTTTTTTGATCTCGAAATGCTTTTCAAATAGGTACAATGCTGTGAAGGAGTTGTAGTGACCAGGATGCAGCCAGAGAAAGATTCCCGAATTGTGAGGGCTCTGCATAACTTTAAGAGCTTCATATCCAATAAAAATAAGAGTAACAAGGATGAGAACAGGTAAGGGAGCGATTTTGAATTGCACGGAGCTAGGAAATGAATGAAACCAGTCCTCCAAGAAGCTGCACCTCAATCTTCCACAACCACTGATTCTATCTCTCCCACCTCTCTTCTTCAGTCACAGAGTCGAACAGAATTACCACTTACATCTAGGCCACTATAAACAGGTACGCCACTATAACTGGAACTGTGGTTTGCAGAGATTTTACACCAATCATCTCACTGATTATCTGATATGTTCCCCCCCTCCCCTCCCCCCCCTCTCCTCTCCTCTCCTCTCCTCTACACAATTAAATACCACCACAGATAAGCATTCTTGGAACTGGTACTTATGGTGTGGTCATTAGAGCACAGGACATCATATCACCAGAAAAGAAACATGTAGCTATAAAACTTCTCCCGAGAGGCAGCGTAATCAAGCTCTACAAAGATTATGTCGTCAGAGAAATAGCACATCATAGTGTCCTACGACATCCCTTCATCATAGAACTCAAAGAAGTATTTGTCACTCCAGACTACCTAGCTATCGTCATGGACTTTGCACAAGGAGGCAATTTACACAAATTCCTCCGGGATAGATGCGAGAACAACCGCCTCGGTGAAGATCAAGCTCGCTGGCTGTTTCAACAACTAACCCTCGGCCTAGACTTCTGTCATAGAAATGGGGTAGCAAATAGAGACTTAAAACTAGAAAATCTCCTATTAGACATGGAACCCACATCATCTAATCCATTATTACGAATATGTGACTTTGGCTATTCAAAACATGATGCCAGCAGCTTTGCAGATACCAGACTAGGTACCCCAGCCTACATGGCCCCGGAGGTTATCTTCCTCAAGGGGGAATACTCAGCCAAGCAGGCAGATGTCTGGTCACTGGGTGTCATCCTCTACGCCATGGTATGCGGGCATTATCCTTTCAACCCCCAAGATCCTGAACTGCCCAAAAGATTATCAGAAGGCAAGGTTATCTACCCTAAGAATGTAGAATTGACAGATGAATGTAGAGATATCATAGGTGGGATGTTGCGGCCAGATGTGAATGTGAGACTGACGTTAAGCCAGGTGCTAGAGCATCCATGGTTTGTAACGGATCTTCCAGATGGTGCACTTACCATGAATGACTGGTACCTAGAACATGCGCCGAGTAAAGAGAGCAGGGAAGATGCGGTGATGCAGTTGGTGGAGTTGGCAGCTGGGGATGCTGATCTGACGACTGTTACTGATGCTGTCACGCATTATAGCTTTGGGGCCGGGTAGGTGCAGGCAATTAGGAGGAAAGGTAAAAGACAGTTAGCCACCACGAACTTTTATTTTTTTAGTTAACTATTGATGGTGAGGAGTAAAAGGTTGAATAATAATAAATGCAGGGTTTCCCCCTCCCCTTGATATATCTTACATTTTGTGAAATTCGGTTATGTTTGTGACTGTGTGTGTTTCTCTCAGTATCCTGTTTTTTTCCCCTTGTTTTTTTATGTGAGGTTGATCTGCTCCAGACACTTGTCCCTTTCTTCTTTGCTTCATATCTTAACACCAGCACAAGTCTGGAATGCATAAAGGTTACATGCCTCTTATTATTGTTTGATAATAATAATCAATAAATTTACAATGTATGTCTCAAGTCGTAAAAACATATGCGTACAATTGATTATCTCTCTATAGATAGATATACCGGTATACACACATGCACGGTACTCACCATTCATCACTCGTCACTCGTCATAATAATTAGCTAAACCAAGCTCCTTAAGCTTCCTTTGCTGTTCATCTTCTGACAATTTATAAAACTCAAACACACTCTTATCCCCAATATCATCTTTAATTGGCTGAGTGTATTTTCTACCCGCAAATAGTAACAGTAACAATGCCACTACTACTGCCAAGCCTTGCTCCCCCTGTTGTGGGATGAAAGTGCTCAAGTGACCTAACAACCAGATGGGAATGATGGCAGTTAGTAGGAACGCTTCCCATTTACCATAACAAACACCTTCTTTAAAGCATACACCGGTTAGCGATGCAAATAAAGGGCCTATCAACCAGACATTTGATGGTTGCTGAGCTACGAGACTTACCAATGACAAGTCTGCGGGCTGCGCTTGTGAGAAGAAGAGGTAAGCTCCACCAAGAGAGCCAGCCGACCAAAGAAATTGGAGGAATCGTTTGAGAGGGGTGACGTAGATGTGTATTTGAATTAGGGAGATTAAGAGTCCAGTGGTACCAAGGGCAGCAAGGATGATGGTGGAGTGAGGGGAGGAGAGGGAGGGGAGGGAGAAGACGTTGGCGACAGTGGTTGTGGCAAAAGTTAGAGCTGTTGCAGATAATCCGAGCCTATAGGAATAGACTTCTAGAAGGTCGTTGGAATCAACCTTCCAATTCCCGAATTGGCCTCTATATGTAGGAGACTCGGCGCGACATTTTATGTTTGATGGAAACTCCCTCAGATCTCTTTTGCGTTTCAATTGTAGCGAGGTTTGAATAGTGCAAGCACATCTATTGATCTTTAAAGTTTTTGATTGAAGCATATTGCATATTAAAAGTCAGAATACAAGGTTACAAAGTCTAGTTTACATAAATTTCCATTGTTTCTATACTTTCTCACTCCCCTCGCCATTTTATCCTCCTTGCTGCTCTCCTCCCTCCAAACCTACGTTGACAAATGTTGTTCCAACTTCTTAAATTCTTTCAACCCCTCTTCTTCAGATTCATCAGGCTCTGCCTCTATCACTCCCTTCACTTCAGGAATATAATGCATCAACATATTTTCCACTCCACTCTTCAATGTCACTGCTGAAGATGGACACCCACTGCATGCTCCCAACATCTTCAGCGTAACCAACCCACTATCTACGTCCCATTCCTGAAATTGTATATCCCCACCATCTTCCTGTACTGCAGGCCTAATTCTAGTTTCCAGTAATTCTTTAATCATTGCTATAACTTCGTCATCATCTTCAGTAATGACGTTTGCAGCATCTGGGGAATCTGGGGATGTTTCGTAAAATAGTTCTTCTCCAGAGGAATAAAAGTCCATAATTGCAGCAAATACATCGGGTTTGATAACTGACCAGCCATAGTCATCACTTTTTGTTACTGTGATGAAATCTGAGCCGAAGAAGACTTGAGAGATGCCATCAATGAGGAAGAGTTTCTTGGCGAGAGGCGATGCCATTGCTTCCCTGGCATTGGCGAAATTACGACCGCTGGCTTCTCCTACTACTGGTTTGCCTGGAATGAACATGAGAGATGTTGGATTTGGTGTGGTTTGGGTTTGAATGAACATGGAACGGCGGCACTGGAGAGACTGAAGCTGGGTCCAGGTTGTGGTGGGTGGTTTGAGAGTGTCAGTGGTTGGGTGTGGGAATGAAGTCAAGGCTGGGGCAATGGCACGTAAAACAGACATAGACCTAGTGGTAGTGAGTGTGCTAGATTCTCCATTAGCTAGGCTTAAGGCACGCTGTCGAAGGATGGCAAGGGCACGTTTCATATTGTCTTTTAAGGAAAATCAGCTGTAATATTTCTCCCCCTTGAAAGTACTGGCTATGTATCGCTGATTCTATCTTAATATGAATGCGTAATGTATTTATGATTCACAAACAGCAAGCACGTTGCAGTGCTTTTGTATCAAACCTCCCCAACGATCGGCATTCTCTCTGCTCTCGCTTTCCTGTGCTTTCTCTCCCTTACCTTATTCCTCTGACTGTGTATCCAAATTTGCAGCGTATACGGTCTTTTTCGACACGTGTATTCTTAATCCAAATATAGATAAACACATTGAAACCCATTTCGAGACGGTACATGCTCTAAACCGAAGGAATTATATGTGATGAAATCTGACAACATTAGTGGACGTCTTTTCAGCACTTTACAGTCACAATTGCGAGCCTACCAGTCCATATTGAGCTTATATACCATACCAAGCAAAGGAAGAGCTATAGTAGCTGCCAAAACGTTAGATTCGCACGCCACAGTCATACAAGAAGAGCCAATTGCCGCCAGCTCCTTCCTTCAAGGTGACCCACCTCACCTCGCCTGTCGACAGTGCTTGAAACCCATCCCCCCTTCGTCTTCCACTACCAACAATTCTTCCTTCTGCTCCACTACATGCCAAACTAGAGCTGACAATGAATGGTCTATCATCGACAGACACTGCAATTTTGACGCTCTTACATCCAAAGCCAAGCAACAATCTACTAAATTCCCCCTCCTTGCTGCCCGTCTTGCCACCATGATACTTCAATCACAACTACAACTACAACACCATCTTCCTACCACCACTCCAGATTCATTATACCCTACTAGAGGTACTATACATGATCTAAACAATCTATGTTTTGTCAACAATATCCATAACAACAATAATAATAATGATAACACCAATACTGAGGCGTCAATACCTGAAGAATGGAGGACCATGCATCATCTCCTAGCCCAATCTCTCTGGCCAGTCACTCATACCTACCCAGAATTAGCTTCTTATATAACTAATAATCTAGATATAGGTTGGTATACGTGGTTGATGTCTAGATTACATGTCAATGTGTTTAGAATTGATATTGTAGCTCCATTGATGATGTCAGCATTAGGAGGAGGAAGAGGAGGAGGAGGAGGGGGGGGAGGGTTTGATAGATCTGCTCTTCTGAAAGCTGCTATGGCTGCTGTAGGCACTGGAGGTGATTTCAGCTTGTATGGTAATAGTGGCACCCCTTCTGAATCTGCATCCTCTTCCTCTCAACAACAAGAGTCAGGTACAGGTGTGTATGCCCTTGCAAGTATGTTCAACCATTCTTGTGACCCCAACCTTGATGTTTTATTTCCCCACAATACCTCTACATTGTGTCTGCAAACTGCAAGAGAAGTTATGGTTGGAGAGGAGCTTACCATATCATATATTGATGCGATGGGTATGAGTGTAGGAAAGAGGCGACAGTATTTGAAGTTTGCATATGGCTTTGATTGCAATTGTGTTAGGTGTCAAGAAGAAGAAAATGAAAGACAACCACCGAACTTATGAAACAAAAATACATTTCATTCCATTTTATATCTTTATGTGTGTATTCTTTTCATGTAACACCCCCCCCCCCCCCCCCCCCCCCCCCCCCCTCTCTTCTTTTCTCCTCCCCCCCCCCCCCCCTCTTTTCTTTATACATCCATCTCTTTCAAATTCAATCTTGCTATTAATGCTACACATCTATCAT
>Ga0114919_10001990_pt1 | contig 16462 bp, 16 predicted proteins | sample BlataG_FD_88682 | JGI IMG/M metagenome (GOLD analysis project Ga0114919, IMG submission 88682) | Deep subsurface microbial communities from Black Sea to uncover new lineages of life (NeLLi) - Black_00105 metaG | ecosystem: Environmental > Aquatic > Marine > Oceanic > Sediment | place: Atlantic... | reverse complement strand
TCCGGCGCGGATTTTCTTTTGCGCCAGCGCCGGCAATGCCCTAAACTCTCAGCCATGCTTGCTGCCGATACCATCGTCGCCGGCGATTGCGTCAAGCTGATGCAGTCAGGCCGGGTGCCGCCCGCCGACCTCATCTTCGCCGACCCGCCGTTCAACATCGGCTACAAGTACGACGTCTACGAGGACCGCAAGGCCTACGGAAAGTACCGCCGGTGGACCAGGGAGTGGATGAAGGAATGTGTGAACTGCCTCAAGCCCGCAGGCACGTTCTGGATCGCCATCGGCGACGACTACGCCGCGGAGGTCCGCCTGATAGGCCGGCGGCTGGGCCTGCACCTGCGGAACTGGGTGATATGGCATTACACGTTCGGACAGAACACCAAAAGCAAGTTCGCCCGCTCCCACACCCACCTGTTCTACTGGACGCGCGACCCGCGGGAGTTCACCTTCAACGACATGGCAGTGCGAATCCCCTCGGCCCGCCAGACGACCTACGCCGACAAACGCGCCAACCCCGCCGGCAAACTGCCCGACGACGTGTGGAGCTTCTCGCGCGTGTGCGGCACGTTCAACGAGCGGGTAAAGTGGCACCCGTGTCAGATGCCCGAACGACTGCTGGAGCGGATCGTCAAGGTGTCGTCCAATCCCGGGGACCTGGTGTTCGACCCGTTCAGCGGATCGGGCACCACGCTTATCGTGGCGGCCAGGCTGGGCAGGCGATACCTGGGCATCGACCTGTCGGAGGACTACGTACAACACTCCAAGAAGCGCCTGGCCGATACACTGGCGGGCCGACGCAGGCACACGGAAATATCGGAAGACCCCGCCGCCAAGCGGGCCGCGCGGGCAGCGAAGAAGCGCCCAGCCAAGCCCACCGAGGCGCCCGCCAGCCAGATAGGTCAGTTCCCGTGGGCGTGAATACCGGAAATCTTCCGGCGCTTCTCCACGTGCTTTTCATGGCGCTGGGCCTGTCGATACTGATATTTCTGGCGGGGGTGGTGGCGTGGATTGTCGGGAAGCACTACGTGTGGCGGCTTCGTCGCTCGGCCGCCCGCAGGGGCGCGCGGCGCAGGAAGACCCGCCCCGACGGCCTGCCATACCCGCCGACGGGCATGGGCATTTGCAGCGAGTGCGAAAAGGCGGGCCTGGAGGTGTTTCACCTTCCATCGGGGCGGTGTTTGTGCAAAGATTGCTACGCCCGAATCGAGGGCTTTTCGAATGACGGCGCCGATAGCGGCGCCAACGGCGACGCGACCAACGGCCCCGCCAGCGGCCCCGCCGACAACGCCCACCGGAGCCGCACATGACAGACATCAACCCCATGGACGCCCCGCTCGTGACGGGCGCCGACGGCAAGGCCTTCAGCATGCGCGGCCTGCTGGACAAGTTCGTCGAGTTCGGCTCGATGCGCGTCAGCGACCTGCACCTCAAGGCCGGCCACCCGCCGCTGTACCGCGTGGACGGCAAGCTTCGTCCGATGTCGGCCCAGCCGCTGGACGGCGAGACGGTCGAGCAGCTCGGCCGCAGCCTGCTGTCGGACATCGAGCGGGAGTCGCTCGCGGCCAACCGGTCGGTGGACAGCTCGTGCTTCACCGACAAGATGCAGTTCCGGCTGAACTGCTTCTACGATAACGACGGCCTGGCCGTGGCGATCCGCGCGCTGGACCAGTCCCCCCCGGCGGTCGAGCAGATCGGCTTCGCCAACAACGTCTGGCAGGACATCATCGAGCGCCACCAGGGCCTGGTGCTGGTGACTGGCATAACCGGGGCGGGCAAGAGCACGACGATCGCCTCGCTCATCACCCGCATCGCCCACACGCGGGCGTGTCGCGTGATAACGCTGGAGGACCCAATCGAGTACCTGCTGGGCGGCGACAAGGCCGTCATCTCCCAGCGGGAGGTCGGGCGGGACGTGACGTCCTACGAGCGGGGCCTGCGCGATGCCCTGCGGGAAGACCCCGACGTGATCTTCGTCGGCGAGATGCGCGACCGCGAGTCGGCCTCGTGGACGCTGACGGCCGCCGAGACCGGGCACCTGGTGTTCTCCACGCTGCACACGCGTGACGTGCGCGGCTCGATAACGCGGCTGATGGACATGTTCCCCGACAGCCGGCAGGACGAGATCGCTGCGCAACTTTCTCTGGGCCTGATATACGTCATCGCCCAGAAGCTCATCCCACGCAGCGACGGGAAGGGGCGGGTCGTGGCGATGGAGATACTCAACAACAGCTACGCGACGGCCAACCTTATCCGCATGCGCAAGCTCGAGCAGCTCTACTCCATCCTCCAGATCCGCACGCGGGACGTGCCCGAAGAGCGGATGACCACGATGGAACGGTCGCTGGCGACGCTCGTTTCGCGGGGGGTGGTCGCGCCGCTGGAGGCGGAGAAATGGGCCGAGGACCGCGCCGCCTTCATCGACGAACTGACGCAGGTCCAGCGCGAATCGTAGGCGTCCGCAAGCGGGGCTACTCGGTGTTTTCCGCCTGCTGGCCGGGCTCGCCGACCAGGTCGATCTCGCAGGCCTTTTGGGCGGAGAAGGTCTTGCCCGTCAGGTAGTCCACGAACACCACGCGGACGGTGACGATGTCGTTGGCCGGGGGATTGTCGCCCCAAGGGCAGTTGAACGTGTAGTGATAGCTCATAAAGCCGCTCGCCCACGCCCCGGGCAACTCCTCGACGGTCCAGTTGAACTCGGCGATGAGGCTCTCATTCGGCTCGGCGGCCAGGTCGTACAATTGCACTGTGGCGGCGCCGGCGGCCTTGATGGCCGTGCCGTACTGATCGCGCGGCGAGAGGAACACCTTGACGCCGTCCTGCTTCCCGTCGCCGTCAAGGTCCCACCCGCCGGAGTATCGCCCGAGCTTGATGCTGTCGACGAAGTAGAGCTGCTCCAGGCGCTTCTCGCCCAGGGACAGGAGGGTCTCCATCTGCCTTTCCTGCCGCAGGAGCTGCTGGCCGAGCGCCTCATTGTCCTTCTCGAGCCGGCGGACCCGTTTCTGCTCGGTGATCAACTGGCTGTGAACGTCAGGGGGAATCTGGTCGCATCCGACGATAAGCCCTGCCAGCATCACGGCCGTCAGGGCCAAAGCGAGCGAGGTTTTCATGGTCGCTATCCCTTCTTGTCGTCCTTGCCGGGCGGCATGCGCTCGAGGACCTCGTCCACACATCCGTACTCGATTGCCTCCACGGCGTCCAGCCACTTGTTGCGGTCGCAGTCGCGTTCGATCTGCTCGAGGCTCTTGCCCGTGCCGTCGGCGAGTATCTGGTAAAGCCGCGTCCGCAGGCGGAGGATTTCCTGCGCCTCGATGTCCAGGTCGGTAGCCGGACCCGTGAGAATGCCGCTGATGAGCGGCTGGTGAATGAGCACCCGGCTGTTGGGCAGGATAAAGCGCTTGCCCTTGGTTCCGCCGGCCAGCAGCACCGCCCCCATGGAGGCGGCAATGCCGACGCAGTAGGTCATCACGTCCGGCCTGACGAACTGCATCGTGTCGTAAATGGCGAGCCCCGCCGACACGCCGCCACCGGGGGAGTTGATGTAGACGCTGATGTCGGCTTTGGGGTCTTCATTGGACAGGAAGAGCAACTGGGCGACGATCAGGTTGGCCATGTCGTCGTCCATGCCGCCGGTCGCGAAGATGATGCGGTCCTTCAGGAGCCTGCTGTAAATGTCGTAGCTTCGCTCGCCGCGGCCGGTCTGCTCGATGACGACCGGCACCAGATGCTGATTGAGTGTCATATCGCTGCGTCCTGTCAGGTTGGTCACTTGTCGGTGATCTTGGCCTTCTTGGTCTTCTTGGCCGGCTCGACGATTTCGTCGACCAGCCCATATTCGACGGCCTCTTCCGGCGAGAGGAAGCGATCGCGCTCGGTCTCCTCCTCGATTTGCTCGAGGGACCGCCCGGTGAGGTCGGCCAGCAGGCCGTTGAGCATCTTCTTGGACTTGAGGATCTCCTCAGCCTGTATCTTGATGTCGGCCGCCTGGCCCGTAACGCCGCCGTAGGGCTGGTGAATCATTATCTTGCTGTGCGGAAGGGCGAACCGCTTGCCCTTCGTGCCGGCTGCCAGAATAATCGCCGCGCCGCTGGCGGCATGGCCCACGCAGTACGTCGCCACGTCGCACGACACGAAGGACATCGTGTCGTAGACCGCCAGCGTGTCGTCCACCGTTCCGCCCGGCGAGTTGATGTAAAGGCTGATTTCGCGGTCCGAGTGCTTGGCCTGCATCTCCAGCAGACGCATGATGAGCGCCCCGGCCGTGGCTGGGACTATCTCGCCCCACAGGAACAGGATCCGCTCCTCAGCCAGGCGTTCTTCCAGCGTCATCTCGCGGCGGTACGTGTACTCGCGGGGGCTGGCGGACACTATCTTCGGCGGTTGGTTCATCAACGTGCTCCCGGGTCCGGATTCCTCATGAGGCTGGGGCGAACTCGTATCCTAGTCGGATTTGCCGCCTGCTTTCTTGGCCGATTTCCTGGCAGTCTTCTTGGCTGCCTTCTTGGCTTCAGGCTTCTTGCCCGTCTTCCCTCCTTCGCTCTTCGAGCTACGGCGGGTCTTCGACTTGGCGGTCTTCTTCGCAGCCTTCTTTTCGGTCTTCTTGGCTTCAGGCTTCTTGGCCGTCTTCTTGGCGGCGGCTTTCTTGGCCGTCTTCTTGGCTTTCTTCTGCTTGCGCTTGGCGGCGGGCTCTTCGGCGTCGGCGTCCTTTGCGGCCTTGTCCTCGGCGCGCTTGGCCTCGGCCCTGGCGGCGAGCTCCTCGGCCGACACTTCGGTCACCTCAGCGTCTTCCAGGAGCTTGTCCAGCGCCTTCTGCTCGCGGATGGCGATGGCCACCTGCTCGATCGTACCGTCCTGCGTGAGCTCCTGCCGCAGCCGCTCTGGTCGGCGGTTGTACTGGGCCGCCATCCGGGCGACGTGTGAGTTGATCTCGTCCTCGCTGACCTCGACCTCCTCGGCGTCGGCGACCTTGCCGAGGATGAACGTGAGCTTCAGTTCGGTGGTCGCCTGCGTGGCGGCGTCGGCCTGAAGCTCGGTGAGGTTCTCGTCGATCTGCTCGCGCGGAACGCCCCGTTGCAGCAGATCGACGTATCGCCGCTGGAGGGCCCGCTGCGTGTGGCGGGCGACGACGCCTTCCGGCAGGTCGAAGGCGACGGCGTCCAGCAGGTGCTGGCATATCTGATTGCGCATCGCCCGCTGGGTCTCGGCGGCCAGGTTGTTGGAGAGCTGCCCGGAGATGAACTCTCGCAGGTCCTTGATGCTGTCGAAGCCCACCTGCTCGGCGAACGCGTCGTTCAGTTCCGGCAGGATTCGCGCCGTGACCTGCTTGATCGTCAACTCAGCCGTCACTTCCTTGTCGCGCCACGGCTCGTGCGGATGAACGGTGGGCGCAGTGGCCTTGACGGTGGCAGTCTCGCCGGCGGACTTGCCGGCAAGCGCATCGCCCAGCTCGACTATCGCCAGGCCCTCGACCTGTCCGGGGCTTACGCGGAATGTCAGGTCCTCCCGCTTAACGTCGTCGCAGCCTTCAGCCGTGAGGACCACGTCTACGGACACCAGGTCGCCCTCGGCCGCTGGGTTGTCGGTCGGCTCGGACTTCGCGCGAGACATGCGAAGCCGCTCGACCTGCTCGTCGATCTGCTCGTCGGTGACTTCCAGCGCAGGCTTATCGACCGAAATGCCCTTCGTCTCCGGCAGGTCGAACTCGGGAGCCACCTCCACCTCGAAGCTGTACGCCAGATCGCCGTCGTCGGGCAGCTCGATGGCCTCGAGGTCCAGGTCCGGCTCGCCGAGCGTGGACAGCTCCGCCTGCTCCAGCGCCTGGCCGATCGACTCGCCGATGATGCCGTTGCGGACGTCCCTGCCGACCTCCCGGCCGAAGCGCTTCTCGATGAGCCGCCGCGGGGCGTGCCCGATGCGAAAGCCCGGTATCTGCGCGGCGTGGCCGAGCTCGCCGTATAGCTCGTCGAACTTGGCCGCGATCCGCTCCCGCGGAACGGTGACGGTGACCTTCTTCTTCAGCGTGCCGGCGTCTTCCACAGCGACGCCGCACTTGGGCAGGTCGTCGGCGGCTTCCTCGGCGTCGGTGGTTTCCTCGGCGTCGGCGGTTTCCTTGGCGTCGGCGGTGTCTTCCTGGGGCTCGGTGGTGGGGACGGTGTCTTCCGCCATGTGAATGCTCCTGCTCGATTCGCCGCGACCCGGCCGGGCCAACGCAGCCCGCCGCCGGCGGCGATCTTTCGCCCGCAGCCAAACCGGCGCGTGCGCCGCCCGCGAGCAACCGGGAAGTCTAAGCCAAACCGCCCACAGCCGTCAACATAAAGCCAGACGCCTCGATTGCGGACTTGTCCTCCGTAGCTTCAGCGACTTGTCCTCCGAAGCTTCAGCGGAGGAGGAAGGAGGAATGCGAAGTGTGGATTGCCAGCCCGGACCCTCTAGGCTCTGTCTGAAAACTCTCCTGAGCCTGCAAGTTGCGGGTGGCACGGGTTGCTTGCAACCCGTGTTTCCGCGGCTGCATGGCCCGCCGCGGCGGGCCGTGGGTCAGCCCTATGGGCGGGGGGGAGTAGCCGGCGAGCTCGCGCCAGCGCGCGCCCGGTGGGCGAGGGACCAACCGGTGAGGCGTTGCGCGCCATCGCCAGGCAGGCGGGTGGGACTTTGTGCGCGGCCGCGCCTCAGCGCCAGCCGGGCAGGCGAGGGACCAACCGGTGAGGCGTTGCGCGCCATCGCCGGGCAGGCAGGGCTCCGGGCCGGGGCGTGGCCCGGAGCACCGGGTAGGGGGGGCAACTTCTGCGCGGGCGCAGCTCCGCGCCAGCCGGGCAGGCGAGGGACTAGCCGGTGAGGCGTTGCGCGCCAGCGTGCGCCAGGCAGGCGGGGACTAGCCGGTGAGGCGTTGCGCGCCAGCGCCGGACAGGCGGGCGATGCCTCTGGCGCGGCCGCGCCTCAGCGCGCCGGGTAGGGGGGGACCCAACTTGTGCGCGGGCGCAGCTCCGCGCCAGCCGGGCAGGCAGGGCGAGCTGCGCTCGCCCACACAGCCGTCCGTTCGGACGGCTGACGCCCGCCCTTCCGGGCGGGCCTGCCTGCCCTGAGGCTGTCGAAGGGCCCGGCGTGAGATTACCGACCGGCCTGTCCCGAGTTGGTCGAGGGGCCTGCCCTGCGAAGTCCGGCGTAGTTCCGATCCGCAGGAACGAAGCCGGAAGCCTGTCGAAGGGCCCGTCGCGAGCCCGCCGGGCGAGCCCTTTCCGACGGCTGAGAGAAAGAGCGAGTGGTAACGGCCAGCAGCGGCATACGCCAAACGAGCGGCCGACGGCAGCCGTTCCGCGTGCAATCCGCCGCGGCGGACACGCCCTACAGGCTAGGTCCCAAGGAACTTGGTGATGCGCTCGCGAAGCCAATCACTCTTCTTTGCGCTCGTTTGGCATTCCCAAACGACGAGCACCTTCCAGCCTTGGGTCCTAAGGGCACGTCGGAAGCGATTGTCTCGCTTCCGGTTGGCTTCGAGCTTGGTCCGCCAGAACTCGACACGGGTGCCCGGCATCGAACGGCCTTTTCGACAAGAATGCCGATGCCAGAAGCAACCGTGAACAAGGATCACCTTGCGGCGCGATGCGAAGACAAGATCGGGACAGCCTGGGAGTTTGCGGACGTGGAAGCGGCACGTCGAGTCGCCAAGGGCGTCACGGGCGTTGTCTACTGCGCAAACACATTGTGGAGGTGCCACTTCAGGAATCGCTGCCGAGGGAAGAAACGTCGCGGCGCATGTAACGATTTGTCGGCGAATTCCACGATTGTGTGCTGAACAAATTCGCTTCGGCTTTTCCGGGCTTCGCGCGAAACGACGATGACCATCTTGTCATCCACGGCCAACAGGCCGCGATCATAAGCTCGATCGTGCAGAACACACAGGCAGAGGCCATTCTCGGGATTCACTCTATTCTGTTTGTCCACCGACCACGGTACGATGTGACTCGCGATCAGCAACATCGGGAGATCTGCGCCGCAAACGCAGCATGTGAAATCATAACTGGCAAGGACGGTCCGCCGGAAGAAATCCTGGTACACCCGTTGAACGCCAACAACTGGGCGTTCGGTTGCCCCAGTCGGCAGACCGACTTCGGGCTCGTCGTGGGGTCCTTCCCCTTGGGGTATGACTCCGGGCGAGGCAAGCAGTCGCTGGCTCTCTCGCACCAAGGCGTCCCAATTGTTGGTGAACTCCTCCCAGACTGCTTTGTCTGTCTTGCTGTAGTGCGTGAGTCCGCTTATGCCTTTCTTGGCGAGAACCGGATCAAAAGCTCCGAGATTGCCGAGTTTTCGTGCGACAGAACTTGGCGACCGTCCCAGAATGCTGGCCAGCTTGATGACCTCTGGATTACTGGCCTTGGTCCTAGCGAATGGAATTTGGCAATAGTAGTAGAGCGCCAGAATCAACTCGTCGCGGCTCCAGGCAACGCCGTACTTTTGCTCTGGGCGCGACATGATCTCACCTGTGAGAGAAAGGCGCGACGATCACACAATCGCCGTTCTGGTCAGTTTGCGGCTCATAGTCCGGATCAGTATCGACCGTATACTTGGCGCAAAACTCCGCTGCTCGCATTCTCTCGATATGATACCACACGCCGTCTATCAAGATGGTCGCGACCTGTCTGCCCCCTTCCGATTCCATAGGGATAGATACGCCATCTCCGTGCCAAGTGGTAATCACCAAGCGTTCACTAGCCATGACGGCGACCTCCTGGGGGTACTGCTTCGACGCGGCCCGCCGTACAGTTCTTGGTGAATGTCGCACAGCATGAGCTGTCCCGTTCGACGGCCAGGAGGGTTCGGAATCCAGCCCGATGCAGTCCGACCGAGAACCCGCCGCACCCGGCGAAGAGATCGATGGTCGTCAGCTTGCGTTTCTTCACCGCGGGCCAGTGGTCCGGTATTGAAGCGCCTTCTCTTACGTTCTTGGATTCGAAGGGATAAACTCGATATGCGAACTCGCCGGTCCTCTCGATGGCGATCACGTCTCCTTCGCGCATTTCATGCTTCTCGAAGAAGCGTCCCCAAGAACGGTTTCGGAAGAAGTTCCGGGGTGTGCCATTGGAGCCTTCGGTGGCGATGTCTGTTTCGATGGGATCGGGAAGGCCCTCAACATGCAGTGTCAGGAGCCGGCCGAGGCCCTTTTTCTTGCTTGATGGCCCATAGCACTCCTTGGGGAAGAAATCGTGGTGCCCGCTAACGTAGATATGGTTGTTGCGCAGATTGCCGCGCTTAATGGATATCAACCGTTTTCTGTCGCTTACGTCGCCACTCATGCAAGTACCCGTCCGTCCGTGAATCCGTCCGCCATGATACGTCATCGCCAGCTGGATGCAACCTGTTCGTGCGGCTAATCGTAGGCCGTGTCCGCCGCGGTGGACACGCCCTGCCCGCTTCGACCGGCTGGATTGATGCGCAGTCTAGCTGAAGAACTGCGGCAGGCGGTCTTTGCTGGCGAGGAGGAGCTCTTCGAGCATGGCTTCGTTCTGGGCGGGGGACAGTGACATCTCGTCGAGCAGCATGGCCTGGAGCGCCAGCCGGCGGTCGCCGGTGACGGCTGCGTCCACGACCATCTCCTGCCAGGCGAAGCGTTTCTCGAGCATGCCCTTCAGCGCGAGCGGGCATTCGCCGACGGCGAGGCCGCGGACGCCGAACGAGTCGGTGACGGCTTCGACCTCGACCAGCGCGGTGGCCGGCAAGTTGGGGATGAGCCCGTCGTTACGGATGTTGGCGATGCAGACCGCCCGGCGGCCGTGGGATATCGCCGCGATGATCCGCGCGAGGCCCTCGCCGGCGACCCAGTTGTCGTCGTCGGGCGGGCCCGGCAGGGACGACGCTTCAAGCGCCTGTGCGTACTGGGCTTCGTAGTCGGCCAGGGCTTCGTCGCTGGGCGGCTGGCGGGTCGGCATTGGCTCGGTGTCGTCGAAGCCGTGCCGGCGTGCGCAGTCGGCCAGGTCGGCGGGCAGGTCGTCCAGGCGGGCGACGCGCGTGGCGAACGGGTAGAACTCTATCAGGTGGTTGGCACTGGGGATGCCGACGATGACGCCATACGCGGCCGACAGCCTCCGCCACATGTTGTCGGACTCGTCGTCGGCGAGCGCGGCGACCTTGGCGAGCAGCTCGTCGGTACGGTCGACGCCGCGGCAGGCGACGCGCGTGAACCAGTAGTAGTGGTTTGTGCCGAACCACTTACAGTCGAGCTCGGCGGGCGGCACGTCGAGCATTTCGGCGAGGCGTCCGATGGTGCCCTGCACGCCGTGGCACAGGCCGATGACGTTGATGTCCGAGTACTTGGTCATCGCGCGGCAGAGAATGGCCATAGGGTTCGAGTGGCTAAAGAGTAAGGCCTGCGGGCAGTACTTGGCCATCGCCTGGCAGATGTCGAGGTACGCCCCGACGGACCGCAGCCCCATCATCATGCCGGCCGGGCCGCCGTGTCGCCTATCACCTGGCACAGCCAGTACTTAGCGGCGATGTGCATGTCCGCCTTGTGGTGGTACGTGCCGTAGACGCTCACCGCCGCCTCGCCCCCGCTGCCGCCGATGGAGGAGATCGCGAAGTCCGCGCCGTCCATGGCGTCTGCCTGGTCGGCTGCGGCGCGGACCGTAAACCCAGTGCCGGCCTCGCCTGCGAGGCGCTCGCCGACGGCCGCCACGCGCTGGGCCTTGGCGGGCACGAGGTCGTAGAGCACGATTTCCGAGCCGGTAAGGTCCTCGCGGACCACCAGGTCGCCTATCGCGCCGGGGAAGTAAAGGCTGCCGCCGCCGATACATACGATCTTCTTCTTGGCCATGTGAGTTTCCTTCTGGGTTCGCCGCGGGTGTCGGTCCGGCGCGGGCGACACGGGTCGCGCCGACGGTCGCGCGGCGACGACCAGCGATATCCTAGTGTCCTGGCTGCCGGCCGCAACCCACAGCTTGCCAATGCCTGCCGCCACTTGCCGGCCGCTGCCGCTGGCTGCCACTGGCTGCCGTCGGCTGCCGCTACTGCCCGAATGGCGACCCCGTTTTTGCGCGCAAACGACGTGCCTGAACCGTCCGGCCGATCTCTCGGCGCGCGAGGCGCCGCCGCGCGTCGCACGCGAGGCAGGTAGACAAGCAGAGCTTGTCCGTGCAGCCGTCCTTGGGGACGGCTGACACCCGCCCATTCGGGCGGGCCTGCCAAGCGAGACCGGTCAGACGCGCAGCGTGGTGGCGGGAAGTGAGTTGACGAGCAGCCATCTTCGGCTATCATGCAAGCAAGGATTCGAAGGAATCCAAGGGCATCACCGCCGCCCCGGCCAACCGAACAGGCCGGAGCGACGAAGCGTAACGGCCCGGCCAACCAGGGGACCAGGCCAACACCGATCCCCTCTTGTGCCACAGGCATGCCGAAGGGCCGATCAGGATACCGGCATCGATATAGGAGTTCCAAATGGACACGTCGGTCCGAGACAAGATTATCGAGCACCTCAAGGGCAAGTGGAAGGATGCGAAATGCCCAATGTGTAATGAGGCGATATGGGAGGTAGTTTCTACGATCTACTCTCCGCCGCAGTTCGCAAAAGGAGGCGTCGTGTTAGGTGGGGAGGTCATCCCAACCGTTCCTGTCGTGTGCACAAACTGCGGTTTCACGGCCTGGGTCAACGCTATGGTTGCGGGCATCCTCGATCAGAAGGAGGATGCGCAATGAGCCAGTCTCCTGGAACGTTCGAGCCAGCGATAAGCCAGCCAGTATCGATCAGGCGCCCCGTCAAAATAGATGCGCTTGCCGTGAACGTCTGGATATGGGAGGACATCAAGCGCAAGGTCCGACAAGTACGTGACCCAAGCAATCTCTATTTCACCTTAGGCACGGGGATGGTCGGCGTAGGGGCAGCTGCCTTGACAACGGCTGTTGTAGGATGGTTGACTGGCCAGGCCGATCAGGCCAACTACGCGCCCATGATCTGGGCGGGGGTCGCGATCATTTTCATAGTGTGCGGCATATGCTGTCTTCATGTGGGCGTATGCCACCGCAAGGTAACCAGTCAGCGAGCGGAGGATATCGTGAGCTATATGGAGTCCTGGGAACGGTCATGGCTGGGGAAGAAGGCTGGTGAGGCCCCGCCGGACAATCTAGGCTCATCGGGGCTGCGGGTGGCGGATGTGACCGGGACCTGGCACCTCACGTTTAACCCGCGCACTGAGCAAGGCAAAATAATTGATTTATCGCCGGATGGAAGCATAGGGCGAGGGAAGAACAACAACGAATTCCAATGGCGGCTCCGGAACGGTCTCCTTGAGTTCATCAATTCTGCCGAGAAAGTTCACAGCAGATTCAAGTATGATCCACAAGACGGGCGGTTCAATAGCACCAACGACCCTGACACTCCGGCCTTCAAGGACCAGTTTATGGTGCGGATACAGGGCTGAAGGGGCATGCCACTACGCGCAAGCGAAGGCAGGCGTTAGCCGTAAGAGGGTAGTTGGTTGGCCAGGAGAGAACGGACAATTGGCTCGGTGAAGTTGGAACTGGTCACGAAGTCGCGTGAGGCAGCGCTTACAGCTATCCGCACGTTCAACGATCCCCATGTGTCGTTTAAGTCGGAGACGTATATCGTCTTGATGATGATCGCGTGGACTTACCTTCTACATGCCTACTACCGTTCGAAGGGAATCGAGTACAGGCACTTCACACAGGGGGAGAAGCGACGGCAATTCCACAGGACAACGCGCGGAGCTTTCAAGTACTGGGAGCTTGAGCGATGCCTGAACGAGAGTTGCTCACCTATCGACAAGGACACGGCAAACAATCTTCGTTTCCTGATCGGGCTGCGCCACGAAATTGAACACCAGATGACGCGGTCATTGGACGGATGGCTCAGCGGCAAGTACCAGGCGTGCGCCGTGAACTACAACCACTACGTGAAGAAGCTCTTCGGGAATCACCATGGGCTGAATCACATGCTGAGCTTTAGCATCCAGTTCGTCGAACTTGCTCAAGAGCAGATCGCGGGAGCACGGGCGGAGGCGACCATCCCAGAACAACTCAGGGCGTATATTGCAGACTTTGAAGGATCTCTGACCGACGAGGAGTACAACAGCGAACGCTTCTCATACAGAATGCTATTCACGCGGAAGCTGGTCAACAGGCCCGGTCAGGCGGACAGCGTCGTCGAATTCATTGATCCGAATTCGGAAGTCGCGAAGACCATGCACAAGCAATACTGGCTGCGAAAGGACGTCGAGCGCCCCAAGTTCCGAGCAACCGATGTCGTCAGGGCGGCTCATGAAGCAGGATTCAAGGGCCTCAACGTGTATGGGAGTCATGTGGCCATGTGGCAGGCGGAAGACGCCAAGGTCCCAGCCAAAGGCTACGGAGTGGACGTGCAGGGCTATTGGTACTGGTACCAGTCCTGGGTAGACCGCGTTATCGAACTGTGCGAAGCAGCAGGTGACAAGTATCGATAACGAACTAGGGACAGTTGGTAGGGCGCGTAGCTGTGCCACGCACACTCATCCTGCCCCGCGGCGTTTCACGTGCTCAGGGAGGGCTCTTGGGTGCAGTTCATGGCGGGGCGGCCGCTCATGTCGAACCCCGGCTACCCGCGGCCCGACCGAGCGTTGAGACAGTGGCGACGTTGGTGCTGGCGTTATAAGATAAAGGGCGCGACATGGTAGCGACGATGTCGTGTTGAAGCAGGTGTCCACGATGGCGATGAAGCGCGAGCTAGGATTTTGGGGCGTGTTCGCCGTGGCGGCTGGAGCGATGATAAGCTCCGGGCTGTTCGTGCTGCCGGGGTTGGTGTTCGCCGAGGCCGGCCCGGCGGTCGTGCTTTCTTACGCCCTGGCGGGGGTGCTGGTAATTCCGGCGCTGCTGGCCAAGGCCGAGCTCGTCACCGCCATGCCCAAAAGCGGCGGGACGTACTTCTTCGTCGAGCGGTCGATGGGCGCGCTGCCGGGCACGTTCGCGGGTCTGGCCAACTGGGTGTCGATCGCGCTGAAGAGCGCGTTCGCCCTTATCGGCATCGGCGCGTTCGCGCGGCTGATCTGGCCGGACGTTACCATCTGGCAGGTGAAGTCGATCGCCATCGCGGCGTGCGTGGTATTCGCCACCGTCAACATCCTGAGCGTCAAGGGCGCGGGTTGGTTGCAGGTCGCGCTGGTCGCGGTGCTGCTGGCGATGCTGGGCGTGTTCATCGTCTTCGGCGTGCAGGCGTGGGGCAAACTGGCCGGGCCGGACCATCAGCCGTTCGCGGACTTCATGGACAAGGGTTTCATGCACGTGCTCGGCACGGCGGGCATGGTGTTCGTTGCCTTCGGCGGGCTGACGAAAGTCACCAGCGTCGCCGAGGAGGTGCGCAATCCCGGGCGGAACATTCCCGCGGGCATGTTCGCCGCGGCCCTCGTCGTGACATTCGTGTACATCGCGGCGGTGTTCGTCACCGTCGGCGTCCTGGAGCCGGAAACGCTGTCAGGCAACCTGACGCCGCTGAGCCTGGCAGCCGGTAAGTTCCTGGGCCCGGCGGGGATGATACTGCTGTCGGCCGCGGCGATGCTGGCGTTCATCACCACCGCCAACGGCGGCATACTGGCGGCCTCCCGCAGCCCGATGGCCATGAGCCATGACGGCCTGCTGCCGGGCATCTTTCAGAAGGTCGGCCGACGGTTCGCCACGCCTTACGTCAGCATCCTCCTGACAAGCGGGTTCATGATCACCGTCATTGCCATCCTTGACATTCCCGGCCTCGTCAAGGCCGCCAGTACGATGATGCTCGTGTTGTTCGTCATGGTCAACCTGGCGGTCATCATCATGCGGACCAGCCGCATTCAGAACTACCGCCCACTCTACAAGCTGCCACTGTTCCCCTGGCTGCCGATCGCCGGTGTCGCCATTTACCTGTTCCTCATCGTGGACATGATCGCGGCAATGGGCCGAACGCCGCTGCTAGTGCTGGGTGGGTTCGTCGTGGTCGGCGCGGTATGGTACGTCGTGTACGTCCGGTCCAGAATCAGGCGGGTCAGCGCGCTGGTGCACATGGTGAGGGGCGCAGTGTCCAAGGAGATCCGCCACGCGCGGCTGGACGCCGAATTGTTGAACATCGCACTCGAACGCGACGAAATAACCCACGACCGGTTCGACCACCTCATCGCCGATTGCCCCATCCTGGACATTCCCGAGGCCGTCACCGCCTCGGAGATGTTCTCCCGCGCCGCCGAACTGCTCGCCCCGCGGATGAACAGCGACCGGCAGACGCTGCTGAAGCTCTTCGAGGCCCGCGAGGCCGAGTCCAGCACGGTCATTCAGCCGGGCTTCGCCATTCCGCACATCATCGCCGCCGGCGAGGGGCTGTTCGACATACTCATGCTCCGCTGCAAGGGCGGCGTGACCTTCCCGGGGCAGGACTCGCCCGTGTACGTGGCGTTCGTGCTGATCGGCTCGGAGGACCAGCGGAACTTCCACCTGCGTGCGCTGATGGCGATTTCCTGCATCGTCGGCGAGGGGGAGTTCTTCCAGCGCTGGATGACGGCCGGGACGAGCCAGCACCTCCGCGACATCGTGCTCCTGTCCAGCCGGCAGCGGGACATACCGCACGCGCCCAGCGGGCAGTAGCGAGTCACCCCGGGTGGTCTGGGAGCAGGGGGGCGAGGGGCCGGCGTTTCACGCGCTGGTCAGGGCGGGCTCTTCGGCGGGTTCTCCCGTTCGTCCCGGCGGGTCGGGACTTCGGGGGGCAACCGGGCCGGGGTCCGGGGCCATCTCGCGCCACAGCAGGCGGTCCGTCCGCATGCTGGCCCGGTAGCAGAGATTGCTGACCAGGGCGAACAGCGGCGCCCGCCTTCGCGACAGGGCGTGCCACAGTCGGTGGCCGATACGCCGCGGCGAGTAGAATCTCCGGTTGCACGCATCCATTTCCCCCAGAATGTCGGCGCGGGAAAGGTGCTTGTAACGGGCAACGGGGAAGTTGAGCGTGAAGTACTTCCAGTCTTCCGGAAACGTGTCGGTAGCGATGCGTCCGTCGGCCTGCATCTTGTCCCACAGCCGCGTGCCCGGCAGCGGCGTGAGAAACAGCACGTTGAGCAGGTCCACGCCGTAGTGGCTGGCCGCGTCGGCTATGCGCCTGCCGATGCCGGGCGTGTCCGTGTCCAGGCCCATGATGAAGGAGCCCATCACGCCGATGCCCTGCCGCTGCACGCGGCGGACCGAGTCCCTATGGTCGCGATTCTTGCGGCCATTGAACTCCTTGCCGACCTCGGCCAGGCCTTCGTTCGTCGGCGACTCAAAGCCGATGAACACGCCCTTGCAGCCCGCCTTGGCCGCCAAGGCGAGCAGCTCCTCGTCGTCGGCCATGTTGACGGTGGCCTGGCAAATCCACTTCTTGCACAGCTTCGCGCGAATCATTGCCCGCAGCAGCTCCTTGGCCCGCTCGACGTGGGCGGCGCTGATGCCGATGAGGTTGTCGTCGACGATCAGGACGAGCTTCTCCCGCACGGTC
>Ga0114919_10001989_pt1 | contig 16467 bp, 25 predicted proteins | sample BlataG_FD_88682 | JGI IMG/M metagenome (GOLD analysis project Ga0114919, IMG submission 88682) | Deep subsurface microbial communities from Black Sea to uncover new lineages of life (NeLLi) - Black_00105 metaG | ecosystem: Environmental > Aquatic > Marine > Oceanic > Sediment | place: Atlantic... | reverse complement strand
ATTAAGAAGGTATATCGAGGTTGTTACGCTACAAATAATAAGAAAGCATTCGAATTTTGCGACCTAATTGATATTCGAGTAAAACAAAATAAATTATTCAAACCTAAGACTCAATTTGGAACCCAAGTGCATGTTACTATTGGGATGTTCACAGTTACGGGGAATTTATTTCCATATTATAAAAAAAATGGGAAAAAGATTCAATTAGAAAGTTCGGGTGATTTAAACACATATAATGCCTTTTTATGGTTAAACGAAAAAGTCTTTATTAATAAGGAAAGAAGTACAATGCTTTTAAGTCGATTGGACCTTCCACCGACAACTTTAAGGATACTTGGTGCAGCAAAATTGATCACAGTAATTAGAGACCCTCCAAAATTGTATAAGTTTAAACTAAAGAAAGGATATGTTCAAAACCCCGAACATATTCAAGGTATCGTTTGTAGCGGTTTAGCCCAAAGCTACGAAGGAGCTAAAAAAATCATTAGTCGCAAATTAGAACCCCCATTTACTAAAATAATTGATACCTTTGGAACGAAAGGATTAGTAATTGTAGGTATCGAAAAAAAAGACCAAACTGTGAAAAAAGGTGACCCCATCGCTTTAAAAGAATTACGGAGTTTCACTTTGAAATCTAAAAAAGATTTAAATTTGCTGAATTAATTAATAATATTAAGTGAGGTTGATAAAATGGAAAAAATTGAAACATCAGAAATTAACATCGATCAAGAAATATTGGCGGAAATTATGCAAAATTTAGAGAAGTTAGAAAGTTCTACAGATTTGGAGGGTTCTGCAATCGTATCAAAAACGGGATTGAGAATTGCAAGCTCTGAAACTGCCGATATTGTAGCAGATATTTATAGTGCGAGCCCTGCGACATTAATTTCATTGGGAGAAAAAATTAGTAGTGGTTTGGGACAAGGAGATTTAAGAGAAATTGTAATTAGAGGGGTAAAAGGTTATACTATTATTTTAGTTGGAGATTCAGACAATAACTTCATGCTTTTTACGAATTGCTCCAAAGGGTATAAATTGGGTTATTATTTCCATAAAATCCGTAAATCATTTAAAGAAATGGAGCCCGTTCTTAAGAAAATTGAATCAAAAGATTTACATACTTCATAAATTATTAGATTTGTTAGTTTACTTCTTTTTAAACGAGCTCCCATGTAACAAGATCACTAGATTTTAAGGGATATACTGATGCTCCTACACTGGGGCTAAAACTATTTATCATATATATCCAATTTCCACTAACACCGTCAATTTCTCTAACTATTATGCCCCAACCTAAATCATCATATCTAATAATACACCATTTCTCTAAGGCATCGAAGGCTGTAGTTTTACCATTATCAAGGGTAAAATTTGTTCTTGTTTTGATCGTTCCATTATTATAATCTACAAATAATGAGATATCCTCTACGCTCCCCAAAGTTTCAGGTTTTTCATACAAAATAAAATTGAAGATTATCAGAGACGCAAAAGCTGATACACCAACAAGAGTAATTAATATTAACTTTATTTTCTTTTTCATAAAATCTTCCTAAAAATATAAAAATAAAAATTTTAATTAAACTTTAACTTCTTATTTGTCTTCGCCGTTACTATTATTAAGGCTCCTACTACCATTATACCGAAATACAGAATAGGGAATGCATGTATCAATTCGTTGGGCGTTGTTGGTAATGAAGGTGTAACGGGTGGAGAAAATCCGTTAATAGTCATTTCTAATATGTATGGATTTATAAATGTATCTACCCACAATAAAAGTCCTGTTCGTTTCTCGTAAATTAAATGTGTCTTCTGCTCAAATCCACCTACCTGTTCGTAACTAATTTTTATTGTTAATTCTGTCTCACTGATCATAACTTCACCCGGATTAGCTGCAGCTATAGCTATTTCTTTTATGAAAGTTATGTTATCAATTGAAGGTATCATATAACCAGACTGGAGTCCTCCGAATCCGATTCCCATCTGCATCGCTGCCTCACGGTTGGAGATGTTATTAAGCGAAATTATCGGACCAATTGGGCTGAAAAATCCATTATAAAAAACTTCTATATCGAACCAAGCCCTTTTTATATCAGAAGGAAAAGCATCCATAGCCCATACGGGTTCTCCTGAGTCTTTCAAGTAGTAATCAGTGAAATTTATTGTTACCAAACCACCAGGATTAGTAGTCCATGTATCGATATAATTGAAATCCCAATCGTACCAAAAGGCAGCACCTTCAAACTTTGACACATTATAGGCATACAATTTATCGAAATCCATTGAGAAATTTGTTAAAAACATTTCTAAAGTAAAACCTAAAGGATTTGTAATTGGAATCATTTTAGTTCTTGCCCACACTAACAATCCGCTTTGTTTTTCGTAAACTAATGTGGTATTTTGTGCACCAGAATCTTGATTAAAGTCGAAAGAAATGAAATTGTACGTTTCTTCAACGGTAATATCTCCTGTCATAAATCCAGAGTCTTGTGATAAAGCTTGTTCCTTAAGCTTTGTTAGGTTATTAATAGGAATTAAAAACCCCGATTGAAATGTGTTATATCCTAATAACATGTTAAATGCTGCTTCGCCATTGGATACATTGTTAAAAGTGTGATTAGAAACCAGCATTCCCGCTTGATTTTCTATAAATTCTATATCCATATACGATATTGGACTTTCAAATAAGTTGAATATATCGCTTGGATGTTTGTCGAAAAAGCCAGTGAAATTTAAAGAGATTTGACCACCATTATTTGTAGTAGTATTATACTTTGACGCCCAATTAAATCCAATCCAATTTAAATCACCACCCCATTGAGTAACATTATAGACATATGTTCCGTTTAGATTGAGAGCTTGATAAAATTCTTCTGGGATTTCTTGGTTAGCTTGTACATTTGGGATTGATACTAAAAATATTGCTTGAAATGCTAATGTTAAGGTAAAAATACTTAGGAATATAGGTTTTTTTTTCATATAAATCAATTTTTTTTATTTTTTTTATTATTTGACAAAAATGTTAGGAAACTTATCCCATTTTCCTAAAAATTAAAAGGAAAAATATAATAAAAAGATTATGAATTTTTTAGTTAAATCCTAGCCATGTTTCCCGCTTTCTACTATAGATAGAATTGATCTATAGTGGTTACTTTAAAAGATTTTTTGAAGAATAGAGTTCGAAATAATTAGGATAAATTACCTATATGTGATCTTAGAATAGAATAGAATTAAGAGGTATTTCATCAAATTTTTTCTCAATTAATTATTAATAGAGAAATATATGCGAAGATATTATTTGTATCAATGTAGAAATCAATAAGATAACTTGTAAACCCTGTAAATTTAAATATTTGATTTAATAAGATTTTAAATTAATAATTAATTAATCAAATTTAATACAAACAGTTTTGAAATATTTAACTTTAATAGAATTTTGCCAAACAAAGAAGGAATAAAAATTAAGATGAGTATTGAATCAGAAGTATCTAAAGAACATGAAAAATCTCATATCTCATTTGAAAACAATAGTGGAAGCGAAGAAATTGAAAGAGTTAATCAATCAGTTTGGTTAGAAAGAAGAAGTTTTCGAATTGCGTTAATAGGTACATTCTCAGCCTTAGCAGTTGTCTTAGGATATATGTTAGCGTATATTCCCAACATTGAGATTTTTACCTTGATGATCTTTTTAGCTGGTTTCGTTATGAACAAAAAGGAAGGAGCCATAGTTGGGTTATTAAGTTCAACCATATTTACTTTTTTTAATCCATTCGGACCTTCGCCGCCACCACTTTTCTTTTACCAGTTAACGCATTATACATTAACTGGAGCGTTAGGTGGGCTTACGAGAGATTATTTATGCAATAAAAAATGTTTTAAGCCAAGGGAAGATTTGTATAGTTTTCAAATTATGTTAATATTTGGAGTTTTAGGTGGGTCGATTACTTTTTTATATGATCTTTTAAGCACTTTATTCGGTGGATTTATAGTTTCTATTACGATAGAATATTTTATAGCGTCATATCTTTCTGGGATAATATTTACAACGATTCATTTAGTTGGAAACATTCTAGGATTTATATTTTTATTACCTGGATTAATTCAACTAATTATAAACTTATTAGATTAAATCCAAAAAACAAAAATAAAAAAGATAGGCAAAAAATAATAATGATTTGATCATTTTGCTTCCGAAAGAAGTGTTACTCTTCCACCAGCAGATTCGATTTTCTCAATAGCTCTTTTAGAAGCTTTATTAACTGAAATATTAATTTTTTTATTAATTTCTCCACGGCCTAAGATTTTTTGAATATTTACATCTTTCAAATCAATCGTATAAGTATTTCCCGATTTTGAGGCTATGTTCTTTTTAGTTAAATCCTCTATTTTTGAATCTAAATCTTTTACATTTAGAGCGTTTACTTGATAAATGCGATTAATGTCTTGGGGTCGTTTAAAACCTTGTTTTCCTAAATCCCAATCTGGGTCTGGGAACCCAAGTTCTTTTTGCTTGAGATAATAGGATTTTTTACTTTTCTTCCATTGAGTGGTTTTACCTTTTCCAGCTCTCTGACCTGCTTTTCGATGTTGCCCTACTTTTCCATATCCATGTGTACGGGTCCCTCTCATTTTTCTAACTTTTTTTGGGAATTTTCGCATAGTTTTATTTCACCTTTCTAATTAAATCATTTTATGAATTATTTCATTAATATATTGCTCTACATATCCCAAGGTGCCACCTTCACGATAATGTTTTTTAATCGTACCGCGGTGCCCTTTTCTGGGGGGGTGCAATCGAAACACGGGTTTTATTTTATTTATATCTTTCGTTCTGTATTGAATTTCTCCAGATATTAAAGCTTTAGTAAGTTCTTTTAAATCCTTATATTTAGTTAGATTTTTAATATGTTCGTTGGTGAGTGGTTTGTTTCCTTCTACTTTCCCTCTAGCCCTTAATAATCTCAACAGTGTTTTTTCGTCGATTTCACCATAAGCTATATAATCTTTACATTTTTTAAGCATACCAACATAGCTTACTTCACCCCAAATAAGAACTCCATGGTTAACCTTATGCATTCTCAACATTTTCAATGTGTCTAAAATTATGCGTTTCATTCCTGGTGCGCCTCTTATACGAACTGCAAAGTACAGGACAGGAGGTTTCGGTTTTTTTATTTTAGATTTTTTTCTAACTATAACATTATTTTCAGCCATCATATACACCACTCATCATCTATAAATTGAAATTAAATTTGTGAGCATTTTTAAGCGCGGTAACAGTAGCTTTTACAAGATTTTCGCTTGTTCTAGTATCACCGAAAGTTTTGCTCCAGATATCTTCGATACCAGCTAATTTTAATACTTGTTTGACTTTATCTGCACAAGCTAACCCCACTCCTTGTGGCGCCGGGATCAATCGCATTTTCACAGAACCACATTTTCCATCTACCTTAAATGGTACGCTGTGAGAATGACCACAACCACATTCTTTACTACCACAACCTCTAAGAACAGGTATAACAGAAAGCTTTGCTCTATCAATTGCCTTTCTTATTGCCGGTCCTACCTCTCGTGACTTTGCTGAGCCTACGCCAATAAAACCATCCGTTCCGACAAGTACAACTGCTTTGAATCTAGATCGTTGACCACTAGCAGTCATTTGTTGTACCATGGAGATAGAAACCACACTCTCATTTAATTGTGGGAGTAGAATGTCAATAATTTCTTTCTCCTTGACAATGAGATTATTAGCAAATATTTTTTCTAACGTGATTAGCCCTTCTTTGACCAATTCGCCCAAGCGCGTTTTTGGAACCCATCCTTCGGTAGGGTTTCTTGGTTTTCTTTGTCTTTGATTTCTTTGTTGACTCATTTTAACTCACTTGTTTAAGCATTATTTTCAATTGCTTTGAATGTATTTGAAACAATTTGACTAATTTTTAAAGGATTAATATTATTTTTCTTTAAATAACCTGAGAAAATTTGATCGTATTTTTCTGGATTCTCGCTTTTTAGAAGATTTGCAAATTTTTCTATTTGAGCCCCAGTGATTCGTTCCTCCAAATCGTCTGGAAAGAAGCTTTCCTTATAGGGTACCTCTAATTCTGATTTTAAAATACCTTTAAAAGCCGCGAGTACTCGAATTCTACGACAAAAAATACCTAAATCGAGAATAGCTTCATGGATATTTTGTTTTCTAGCCCTTAGGCCTGCTAAAAAACCAGTTAAATATGCTGCTGGGACATTTCCTGTATTTGCTTTCCATCCAAATTTTGATGTTAATTCCGTAGAATGGGCAGAGACTAAAACCTTATCGCCACCGAGTTTAGATTGAATAATTTGGACAATAATATGATTGTTTGAAGCCCTAATTACAACTCTTAACTTCTTTGATTTTAATAATCTTAATCTCCTATGGTAATTTGTTTTACCTTCTTCTCTTCTTCGATTAGATCTACGATATCTCGGTCCTTTTGCCATTTACGATCTACCTCTCTTGATTAAATCTTTTTCTTTAATATGGCGGTTCATTTGAGCAACACTACTAAACATTCCACCTTTAGCGTTTTTGTATAGCTTTCTATATGTTGCTGTAGTAATTAATTTTCTATCCCTCAATTTCTTCAATTCTCGTCTCTGAGGACGAATGCGTTTCATCCAAGCTTTTTTCTTGGGAGTTCTTGCGCCTTTAGTTCCCTTTCTTTTGCCTAATCCTCTAGCCCTGCCTTTTTTCTTTCTTTCGTGGCGAATAATTTTTCTATATTTTGAGTTTCCTTTTTTATATTTTTTCTGAATTATTCCTTCTTTAATTAAATTTCGGATATCTATTCGAGTAATTGCCATTTTAATCTCATCGATTAAATAGGGATTGCAATAAACTCGATTTTCCCCACATTTTAGAATTTCTGCAGCCATTCTTTTTTGGGCTTTTAAACTCATATTTTATCACACAAATCTATTATTAATTATTGATATTCTTTCTAATCCTCATCGTCAAGCAAATCCTCATCGTCCAGATCTTCAATAGACGATTCTAACATTGCCTCTAATCCCTCTAATTCTTTTTGAGAAATTCCTAAATTAAGAACTTTAAATCCTCTACTTTGAGCGTAATCAATTAAAGCTATTCTTTTTTTAACACCTAATTTACTTGAAACTTTAAGTGCTTGTTTTTTGTTATTTAAACCTATTATATCGTTAATTTTGACAACTCTTACTTCTTCATATCCAGATGGATGAAGTCCTCTAACTTTTTTAGGCCCTCTATACCCCATTGATGGAGATTTAACACCAGATTTAGATTTTATTCGAGTTCGTGAATCGATCCCTCTAGCTTTTCTCCACGGATCTTTTACTCTCACATATCTCCACGATTCTACACGTCTAAATGATGGTCGTTTTTTATTGATTTTTTTCCTGAGTTCTATTAATCTTTTTTGTTCCATCGCTTTTACCTCAATTTATTTTATTTCCCAAGTAACCTCTTCTCCAATCTGTCTTTTGTAGAGGTATACTCCATCTTGAAAAACTCTTGGATCCTTCTTCCTAATTCTACAGCATTTTTGTATATTTGCTGCTGTTTGTCCCAATGTTTCTTTATCGGGGCCAATCAAAATTACATCGTCGCCTTCAACCTTTACTTCTACATTATCTAAATAATGTGTAACTCTTGGAGCTCTTTCTCCAAGAAAATTGACTACATGTATTTCTTTTCTATCAGGCTTCACTTCCACAGTACATGGAAAATGACTATAGCATACTTTACAAATATATTTATAATTTGTTTGAACCCCGATTATTAAATTTTTAATTAAATTGATTATGGTCTTAGTCAAGGCGAGAGTTCCGCTTTTAGGGAAGTTTGTAGAAAAAATTATTTTATTCCCTTCAATTGAGACCTTTATACCTCTCACATGAGAGAAATCTTTTGTTATTTTTCCGTTGGGACCTTTTACAGTAATATGATGGTTTCCATCAAGGGTAACTTTCACTCCTTCCGGAATTTCCATTTCTTCCTTATAAAATGCTATTTTTACCATTTACTATTACCTTTGTGCAATATTAATAAATATAACATAAGGTCATGCCACCAATATGTTTTTCTTCTGCCTCTTTCATGGTCATAATACCTTGGCTAGTGGTTAATATAATTATTCCTAACCCTGGCGCTGGAAGCAACCTTCTTTCGAGTGATTCGTATTGATTAGTATTATAATTAAGCCTTAATAAACCAGCACAGTGATTTATTTTACCTAATAGCGCAATTTTAAACTTTCCTTGCCTTCCATCGTCATATCTCTCAAATTCTCCGATATATGCGTGCTGCTGGAAGATGCGAAGAACTTTTTGTGTTAATTTCGAAGCAGGGTTAATTGCTACTTCTTTTTTTCTGGCTTTTTCTGCGTTTTTGAGATTGTTGCACATATCAGCAAGTGTGTTTGTTATTTTTTACACCTCATTCCTAATTTTAATTTTAATCGTACCTATAAAATCCAATTTCTTTTCCAATTTCGTAAAAACAACGACGGCATATATATAAACCATACCTTCTTATAATTCCTCTATGTGTATGGCAGCGTCTACACTCTCTTTGACCCTTACCTATCTTACCTTGCGGCATAATTATCAAAATTATTTTTTTTCTTTACATATATTCTAATTCTAATTTCTCTACTATTTCGATTCCAAAAATTTTTTCTAAAAAATATTGAGCTTCCGCTCGAGAAACATAATGGCGTTTAGGAACTTTAGCTCGACTTTTTCTTTTGTACTTAACTCTCATACCAGGTCTAACTATTCGACCAACAACATCAAGACCCCAGATGCCAATCAAGTTATCATATTCGATTCCTGGAATAGTGATATGTTCAGTAATACCAAAACCAAAATTACCATAATTATCGAAGCTTTTTCTTAAGATTTTATCGTTATTTACAACAAGAAGTCTTTTAAGCAATTTTTCAGCTTCTTTTCTCCGTATAGTTACCATCGTTCCAATTGGACGTCCTATCCGCAAGTTGAATTCTTTTACGTTTTTCTTAGAAAGAGTTTTTACAGGAGTTTTTCCAGAGATCGTTTGTAATACCGTAAAGGCTCTTTCTAATTCTTCACCCCCAGCACCTACTCCAATATTTAGAACCACTTTTTCTAAGTAAGGTTTCTTCATTGGATGAGTCCACATCTCTTCAAATGCTTTTTCTTGTTCTTTTCGTGATTTTTTCTGAGTTTTTTTTGCTTCTTGAACTGACATAATTGAATTCACTTCTTTATTTTATTCTATTTTTGGTATACTAATTTCGGATTGATCCTCTCCTATAATAAAAGTATAATCGTAAAGAGTTTCTGTATGTTCAGAATTATGTTGTATAGATACTGTGCTTGCTTTCGGACCAAAACGCTTTAATATATTTATAACTTTTCCTAATTGTCCGATGTTTTTCCCGGACATGATGATCGCTAAATTTCCTTCTTTAAATTTTAAAACTTTAAGAATTTCTTGTTCTGGGACTGAAATTTTTAAAACATCCATTCTTTTGTAAATATCCTCTTTAGTGTTTTTTGGGTCTTTAACTCGTATTAGAATGTTCTTTCCATCGTGTAAGTTTAATTGAATATGTCCTCCCTTTATCGTGGTTTTTTGGGTTATTCGACATAATTTAAAAGTACTTTCTGCTTCAGTTATTTCATGCAGCATTAATCCATAGTGAGAATCTGGTAGAATTCGATAATGTTTGTTCATTTTATCTATACTTAACACATCCATTAAACCTACTGGATATGTTGTATCTTTTACTACCCTTCCATCTACTTTGAAATTGCCGAGTCCTATTAATTTTTTCGCTTCCCTATAGTTATCGACTATCTCCAGAAGATCCCTGACAATATGGAGTAAAGGCAAGCAGAATCTGTTTGGATGAGGGCCAGATGAGGGCTTCATAAAGAACTTGCCGTGCTTTCTTTTTATTTGTAGAAATTTAGGCGTGTTGAGTCTTTTTAATATTCTTGAACCGCCATGTCTGGTCATCTATTTCTCCTCCTCCTCTTTTTGTTTTTTTGGAGCTCTTAACTCTTCTTCCATTAATCCAAAAACAGCTTTCCTGTCAATCATATTTGCTCGCCAGGGGTCCATTTTTTTTTCTTTAGTGAATTTTGTTATTACCAAATTAGATATGTGAATAGCTGGATGAAACTGCGTTCCATCTGCTTTATCAAAAGTTGCTTCCTTAATTTTTGCTCTCTGGTTTTTAGTGATCTCCATAACTTCTCCCTCAAAATTTTTGAATTCACCCTTCACAGCTTTAACTCCATCTCCAACTCTAAGGGGAAGTTTTCTAATCCCATACTCATCTCTTAGAAAATCGGCCACTCTTGTTGATAATAGTTTTGACCTTTGATGATTCTTATGTGTAAATAACGCTTTCCGCTGCTTTTTAGGCTGTTTTGATTTTACTTTCATACTTTTTAACCTTATGATCTTAATTAAATAATTAATGAAGAAATGGATGCTAAACGTGGAAATAATTCAGCAGCTTCCCTCGCAATTGGACCCCGAATTTCTGTACCTTTAGGATCGCCTTCCTTGGTTATCAAAACTCCTGCATTATCTTCAAAAGATAATCTTGTGCCGTCTAATCGCCTAAATATCATCTTTTGTCTAACGATTACAGCTTTCAATATATTTCCGCGTAAGTCAGGGCGACCTTTTTTAACGGTTACCGTGCAAACTGACCCTACAGAAGCTTTTGGCAACCTTTTTAAACGGGTTTTTGCATGGTCGACATTAATAATTTGTGCAATCTTTGCACCAGAATTATCAGTAATAAAAATTTTTGAACCATTTTGCACACCGTAACTAGTTCTTGCTTTCATCTGATGTTTTCTTCCCATTTTTCTTCTAGTTCCCATCTACATCGCCCCACCCTTTATTTTATCCAATACTATAAATGCTTTTGTCTTTGAGAGTTTTCTGCTTTCTCCTACACGCACTAAATCTCCTACTTGAATTTCGGGAGTCAAACATTCGGGTAAATGACATGCAAGACGTGAATTACGCCTTTCATATCGTTGATATTTCTTAACAAATTGAACATAGTCTTGTCTAATAATTACAGTATTTTTTGATTTTTTATTAACTACTACTCCTTGAGTAATCTTACCTCTTATTCGTGTATGCCCGTGAAATGGACAATCCTTATCGCTACATTCACGTACTTTTGGAGGATTTACTCCGGGAATACCGATATTTCGAACACTCATTTTATTTTCTCAACCACTTCTTTTTTTTTAAACTTCTTAATCTATTTTCAGGAACGCCGACAATTCTAGAACCATTTAATTCTAATGTTCCTTCTTCAAGCTTGAATCTAAAAATATAATCTTTTTTGATATACTTTTTTATTGTATTATTTTTTTCTGATATTAACATATTTCGGGTATCGTCAATTATCATACCAATATCCGAGAATGTGATACTATTTGATTTTGATTTAAGTTTAGCGTACGCCTTAAAGCCAATTAAATCGTGATAAATCAAATATTTTGGACTTATCATTGTACATTCAACTTTTTCATTTCATTATTTACTGTAAGAACTCTTGCTATTTGTTTCCTTAAAAGCTTTGCCTTTGCGGGATTATCAGAGATACCACCACCCGTTTGTTGGCTATATAACATCATTAATTCTTCTCTTAATGTTAATAGGGTTCGCTTTCTTTCTCGTTCGTCCATTTCTCGGACTTTTGCCGCGGTAATAATATCCATCTTTTACCCTCTTTTTTCCTTTTTATTATCTTTTTCTTCATCCTCTTTTTCTGGTTCTAGCGAAATTTCAGAAATATCTTCCTCTTCTACTTCTTCGAATAATTCTTTTTCTACTTCGGTGAGCTCTCCTTCTTCTACAGTAATTTCGTAATCTTTCTCTGCTCTCGTTTTGACTAATTCTGCTTGCTTTTTTACTTGCATTTTTGCTAGTGCTTCATAATTAATTTTAACTGTGTCTCCCATTCTTATGTCCGCTTGCATAATTTTCACTATGATTCCAAGAGTTCCACTCTTCTGAACGCATTGGGCTACTCCTTTGTCCACTCCTACTTGAGCAGGTTGACCCGATTTTTTCATTGTTCCAGCTCTAAACACCGTCGTCCTAGCGCGTTGTGAAGTGACCTTACCCGAAACTATAATCTCTGTACCCTTTGCTCCAGAATCCATTATTTTGCGTAATATGTAATAACCTGCTCTTCTATAATGCCTTCCTCTATCGAGACTATACGCTAACCTCTCAGCCATAATTTGGGCGTTTAAATCGGGGTTAGGGACCTCTTCTACCTCTATCTGGGGTAATTCCAGATCAAATTTGGTTTGTAAGACATCCGTAATCTCTTGAATACGCTTGCCGCCTTTGCCTATCACGAGACCGGGACGACTTGTTTTAAGCGTTATTCTTACGCCGAGTGGTGTCTGTTGCATTTCAATACCTGCAAATCCAGCTCTAACAAACTCTGAACGCAAGTATTCGTTTATTTGCATTAGCTTAATGCCCTGTTCAATGAAATGTTTTGCCAAGGGAGTCATTATCTTTAATATTCAACTTTTTTTTAAATTTATTTTCATTAACTTGGAAATTCGTAAATTACAATTTCTACGTGACTTAAATGCCTAAATTTTGCGGTCGATCGACCGTGAGCGCGTTCAATGTAGCGTTTTATGATTCGCCCCCTATGCGTAGCAGCGTGAATAATCCTGCATTGGTCGACATCTAAACCTTTATACTCTGCATTGGATTCGACGGAAGTAAGAAGTTCATATATTCTTGCGGCAGCTTTTTGAGGATATCTACCGGCATACCAATTGAATTGTTTTAAATCTTTTCTATGAGCTTGTTTTTTTTTATGTCTTCTGAAAGGCACTGATTGTTTTAACTGAATAACTTTTTCAAGAAACCTTTTAGCTTGGTCCAATTTCATACCATTTATCACGGCACAAATTTCTCTTGAGGGTTTTGGCTTTATCCGTAAATCTCTCCCTGAAGCTTTAGCCAATCTATCTACATCGTATTTTTCTTCGCTAAAGGAATAACCCCAGTTAGGCATTTTATATCATCTCAATTATTTATTATTTAATTATCGTATAGATTATTTTAAAGGAACATATTTGCTTGAACGTGTGGCCCCAATTCCGGGAGAGCCGTGTTGAACGTGCCTTCTAGTGAGTGAAAACTCTCCTAAGTAATGTCCAATCATTTCAGGTTTTACATCAACAACTTCATATTGTTTTCCGTTATAGACACCTATTTTCAAACCTACCATCTCAGGGAAAATTAACATATCTCTCACATGTGTTCGCGTAAGAAGATCTTTTCCTCTTTTTTTGGCTCTGTATGCTCGTCTTAGCCTTTCAAGGAGCTTTTTCTGTCTAGGAGGTAATCCTCTTTTTAATGATCTTCGCGCTCGTGCTGGTAGCAATTGAATAAACCCGTCCATATTCATTCTCTTTAATTGGTCTAATGTGTGACCTCTGTAATGAAATTTAAGACGATCTCTTTCTTTTGCAAGATCTAATTCTTCGGTATCTTCTACTTCTTCAGATGATTCTTTTGCAGCATCTTCTGGTTTCGTTTCTTTTTGTTCTCCATCGTTCTGTTCTTCATTTGGAGCCATTTTTCCACCAATCTACTTGTTCCATTTAATTTATAATGTTTTTTTTTACACTTTTATTACTTCGTGTAATGATAGAAGTTATCTATCAAATTTTAATTTTATTAAAACAAAGGAACTAAAAACACAAAATTTAAAAGGTTGGAATATGAACTCCAAGGAAAACTATATCATCTCAAAATCTCATATTTTATCGGATCAAATGAGCAGTAAATTCTTACTTTCGTGAATTATAATTAATGATAATTATTGGGGTTGAACGCTCTTATTATATCTTCTTCGTCGAATTCACCGCTCCATTTTTCTTCTATTAAAACAAATTGTTCAGGATTGTTATTAGGATTTATAACGGAGTGGTAAGTCATTTTTGCGTTTAAAAACTCTGTTCCCTTTTCAACAAAATAATGAACTTTATTCCCGTTAATTATAATTGGTTTGCCTTTCAATACTTTCCACATTTCACTTCTAAATTTATGAGTTTGAATGGAGATTCCTATCTTAGGTTTAATAAATATTAAATTATAATCAGGGTATGTGAATTTAATACTGTACCACTTAGCTAAAGTGTCGATATATCCATCTGGAACGTTAAATTTCTTGCTAAATGGAATTGGGTCAAAATCTTCTTTTTTAGACGATTCGTATTTATACGGTTCATAAATTACTATATGATTAGAAATATCGATACTATATTTTACATTAATTTCCTCATCTCCTTTATTAATTACCATGTAATAATCGTTTGGTTTGACATCTAGATTAGACGCGCTTAAATTTTGAGTGAAAAAAGTGGTACTATTTATAAGAAATATTTTTTTTAGAGCATCTGAATCTATCAGAATTGTTAGTTCTTCTTGCCCATTTTTTCTAAGATTTGTGCTTTTCTCAGGTTGAATTATCTCTTCTAACATCTTTTTAACACCTACATCGTCTATATCTTATAAAATTCTTTATATTTTTTGAAGCGTGCTTCAATTTCAACAATAAAAGGCATTGATTCTTGCGCTCCTTTCCTCGTTACTGCTATTGAGGCAGCCACTGTTGCGTACTTTACCGAAGTGATTAAATCTTCCCCTTGGTTTAACTTGCTTGCTAAAACTCCGTTGAAGCAATCTCCAGCACCGACTGTATCAACGGGTTTAACCTTAAAAGCGGGTATTTCAGTAATTTTATCTTCTGCAGCGTTATATATCATACATCCTTTACTACCTAATGTAGTTACGATTGTTTTAACTCCTAATTTTGAAATATCTTTTGAAGCTTGAATAATTTTACCTTTAGATTCGCCAACTAACTCTTTATGATTTAAAAGCGAATGTAAACGTAGTAGTTCTCCCTCGTTGGGGATTATTACATCAATATTTCTCAAAATTGATAAACTAATTGGTTTTAACGGCGCAGGATTAAGAATTTTTACAGCCTTTCCTTGAACTGCTATTTTAAAAATTTCTTCAATTGAATCAATGGGAATTTCCATCTGAACGATCAAAGCGTTAGCGTTTTTAATGACTTCGGAATATATTCGAATGTCTTCTGGCGTTAAATTGAAATTTGCCCCGGGTGCTACACTAATCATGTTCTCTCCATTCTCGTCTATCATTATAAAAGCGATTCCACTCGATTCGTAAGGATCCCTTATAATATGTTCTATTTTCACGCCTTCGTTGTTTAATTGAGAAATCATTTGGTCTCCGTACGAGTCTATGCCGACCTTACCAATAAAAATAGTATTTGATCCAGATCTCACAGAAGCTACCGCTTGATTCGCACCTTTTCCTCCCAGGAATTGCTTAAATGTGCCCCCAGTTACAGTTTCACCTGGTTCTGGTAACCGTTGCGAGTATATGTTTAAATCCATATTACTCGAACCAATAATTAGAACATATTGGTTGCTATTTGACATAATTTTACCACTTTAAAATCGCGATTTTTTGAACTCTCTTCGGTTTATATAATCAATTTATGAAACATCATAATTAAAAACAAGTGATTCTTAACGAATGGTTTTAATTTAATATAATTTTAAAAATAATATTAAGCAATGTAAATATGCTTGAAAAAATATACTAAAAACTAAAAATAAACTAAGGTATTGAAAATGGCAAAAGATAAGATAATTGGAGCAATCGTAATGCTCCTTGGTATCTTTATCGCGGTAGTTTATACCATGGGAAGTGTCGTTGATTTATGGTTTGGCACTCTTGGTGCGGACCCAGATTGGGACGCTGCCCTCCGAATATTTGGTATCGATTGGCTCGATTGGAGATTATTCACCGTTCTACCACTCTGGATTATGGTATTATTAATAGCAATTATTGCTATATGGATCGGGTACAGCATGCTTACAGTATTCGAGCACTTCGCTGGATTCAAGTTAAACGCCGGCACCCGTTCCATTAGAAGAATTGGAAGAGGAATTAGCTGCTGAAGAAGAATCTGGAGAGTAGAAAGAGCATAATTAACTTTTTTTATTTTTTTTATTTTTACATCAAATTATAGTCAAGAATTTAAAGCATTTTCAATCAATTCCTTCATGGTTTTACCAGTATGTTTAGGAATGTAACGGGATGCTGCATTTTTTCTTAAATTTTCTTCTGAGTAACCAAAATCTTTACAAAATCCAAGTTCAAATGCCAGTTTCACTGCGGATATTCTTTTTTTAGTTTTATTATAATTTTTTATAATGCTAATAGCGTCAGAAAAATAGTCTTTTTTAGGTTTAGAATGATACTTTTTATTCAATTTTTTTATTCCTCCTAAATTGTTAATGATAAACCGTTTCAATTCCCATGATTTTTCTCGTATTGTAACACCAGGT
>Ga0114919_10001987_pt1 | contig 16477 bp, 10 predicted proteins | sample BlataG_FD_88682 | JGI IMG/M metagenome (GOLD analysis project Ga0114919, IMG submission 88682) | Deep subsurface microbial communities from Black Sea to uncover new lineages of life (NeLLi) - Black_00105 metaG | ecosystem: Environmental > Aquatic > Marine > Oceanic > Sediment | place: Atlantic... | reverse complement strand
ATGATCTGCACAAAAGACGCAATTGCAATACGGGCATGTGAAAGCGAGATCATCCGTCCCGCAGAGTGAGCAGTTCACCATTCTAGATACACCATGAAGCTGTCGAGTTTCGCTGTACTCGCGGTGAGGCAAGTTCTTTGTGTTAATATTCGTATTCCTAGTGGACATTAGAAGCCGTCCGCCTGATTGTCTGTCACAGTCGGAAAACAATCTACACTTCACAATGCTTATATACCAAATGGTCCCTAGTAACTACGGTACTAGTTGGTCCCTAGCGGACCTACTGGCATACATACACAGAATGGAGCCCCAAAGGTGACTCTTAGGGCGGCAAAGCGCCGCCCGGGGCTTCAAAAAGGGAGGCCTGTAACCATGATTGAAGACGATTTCGATGAGATAGTACGCCGGATGTTCGAGAGCTTTTTCTCCCGCTCAGGGGGTTTGAGCGAAGAGGGAAGCACAACCACGAGGTTTCAATTCGGACCAATAGGTGTACCCAGCATAGGCACAAACTTGGGAATTGCCGAAAAGGAGCCCAAGGTTGAGACGGTTGATCTCGGGGACACATGCATATTAGTTGTTGAAAACGCATCCGCTAACCAAGCCCCAATGGTAAGAGTTGAAGGTAGAGAGTTGATAGTGGAGTTCGGACCCGAACAAGAGGAACAGCTGAAGCTCGAGCTTCCGTATGCTGTCGATGTTGACAAATCGAGCTTTTCTCACCGCAACGGAATCACTGAGATTAGCCTTATCCGGGCGGTAGATGAGGGTACCAGCTCTGACGCAAATGATCGATACCTGAGTAGTGTATAGGACTGGAGTGTAACTAAATTGACAAAAGAAGTAATTAAACTCAAAGTGGCTGCTGCAATGCCGAAAGACCAAGGCCGCAGCATAGTCCGACTGAATTCAGCTGTAAGGAATCGGTTGGGCGTCAGGTCAGGCGACTTTGTCTTGCTGAAGGGCGAGAAGGAAACTGTCGCTGTGTGTTGGCCTGGATTACAGGAAGACGAAGTGCTTGACATGATCAGAATGGACGGTTTGATCAGAAGCAACGTTGGTGTTAAGCTGGGTGAAGCCATCGAAGTTAGCCCCATCAATGTAGCAGAGGCTACTCGCGTTGTACTAGCCCCGAGCCAGCCGGTGCGATTTCAGAAAGGCTTCGAGCAATACGTGAAACAGCAAATCACAAACAAGCCAATCACAAGGGGCGACATACTGGTGGTTGCATCAATCGGACAAGGACTACAATTTGTGGCAACTACGGTTTCTCCAAGCAAGCATGTGCACGTCACTTCCACAACTACTGTGGAGGTTCTCACGAAGCCATCCGGGCCGGAGGATGTTACTGTGCCTGCGGTGAATTACGAGGACATTGGAGGTCTGGGCAAGGAGCTTCAGAAGATTCGAGAGATGATTGAGCTCCCGATGAAGTCGCCCGAGCTCTTCAAGCGTCTCGGAATTACGCCACCGAAGGGAGTGCTTCTCCACGGTCCTCCAGGGACCGGCAAGACGTTGATAGCTCAAGCTGTCGCGAATGAATCGGGTGCAAACTTCAAGGTCATCAATGGCCCCGAGATTATGTCCAAGTTCTATGGCGAGTCGGAACAGAAGATGCGCGATCTCTTTGAGGACGCAGAAAAGAATGCGCCAAGCATAATCTTCATCGATGAACTGGATAGCATTGCCCCCAAGCGCGCAGAGGTGACGGGTGAGGTTGAGCGCAGAGTAGTTGCGCAACTTCTCGCTCTGATGGATGGTCTCGCAGGTCGAGGCCAAGTTATTGTCATTGGCGCCACGAATAGAGTTGATGATATCGACGAGGCGCTCAGGAGACCTGGAAGATTCGATAGGGAAATTGAGATTGGGGTCCCAGACAAGAAGGGCAGACTTGAGGTTCTCCAAATACATACGAGGTCTATGCCTCTGGAAGAGGATATTGATCTGGAGAAGTTGGCTGCAGTTACACATGGGTTTGTTGGTGCTGACCTCTCAGCGTTGGCGCGTGAAGCAGCGATGCAGGCTTTGAAACGAGCGTTACCTCATGTAGACCCGGAAACAGGTGACATCCCCCCTGAAATTCTCAACGACCTCTTCGTCACCCAGGTTGACTTTGACACGGCAGTTGCTGATGTTTCGCCCTCTGCATTGAGAGAATTTCTTGTAGAGCGACCAAATGTACTTTGGACGGATGTGGGCGGTCTTGAGAAGGTCAAAGGACAACTCAGAGAGGCTATCGAGGCTCCACTCAAGCACCCAGAGGTCTTTGAAGAGATGGGCATACGATCGCCAAAGGGAGTGCTATTGTTTGGCCCCCCGGGAACAGGCAAGACACTCCTGGCAAAGGCAGTGGCTACTGAGAGTGAAGCCAACTTCATCTCAGTCCGCGGACCTGAGATCTTCAACAAGTACGTTGGCGAGTCCGAGAAAGCCATTCGTGACATCTTTAAGAAAGCTCGTCAAACGGCACCTTGTGTTCTTTTCTTTGATGAAATAGATGCAATCATGAGTGCCAGAGGAACGCGAGATGATACTGGAGTTAGTCAGAGAATCGTGAACCAGTTCCTTGCAGAACTTGACGGTATGCAAACCCTGCGAAACGTTCTAGTCATCGGCGCAACGAATCGTGCGGATATCCTGGACCCAGCAGTTCTACGCCCAGGGAGATTCGATGCGATTGTGTTCGTTCCTCCGCCCGACAAGGCAGCGCTCATCGAGATCTTGAAGGTCCATACAAAGAACATGCCTCTTGCTGATGATGTGGACTTGGAAGAGATTGCTGATATGGCCGAGGGGTTCTCGGGTGCAGACGTCGAGGGATTGACTCGAGAAGCCGCCATGGCTGCAGTCAGAGACGATTGGAAGGCAAAGCCTGTTGCGATGAAACACTTTAAAGCGGCAATGCAAGAGGTTCGACCAAGCATCTCTTCCGATGATATCAAACGATACCATTCGATTGCTGAACAGGTGTTCCGAAGGCAACCTCACAGGGATGAAGCTGCTGCTGCATACATATAGAGTAACGACTTGGGTGTGAGCGACTCATCTTGCGCCCCTTGTCACTTTTTTTTCAAGTAGGCAATACCGTGTAGCTTGAGCTTCAAAGTGAGTATTCAGACTGAAGGTCCAATTGGCTCAATAACGCGTAGAATCTATCAAGCTGCTCGTGAAATACAGTCACGATAGCCTTTTGAGCCGCAGAGAGGAGCTCTCCTAGAATCCCACGAGCACAGGTGAGTTAAGCGCATGAGCGATTTCTATCCGATTACTCCGATTGTGGTCATAACAAACACAAGCTACGCTGGTCAAGCTGGTGTTCTAGGTGAGAAGTGGGCTGTTCGGGTCATCAGGGGCCAGAAGATTATCGCTGAGAAGCCAATTAACGAACTCGCACTGGAAAGCATAGTTGGCATGATATACGGTCACATTAGAATAGAAGGTCTTGGTAGACACGCTGTGGCGCAGACCGCCGGGCGACTTATGCAGTTCTCTCGTAGATACCAGCAGTCTGGCGTATGTCCGAATTACGCAGATCCTAAGCTGGTCTATGGCGATGATGTGGAAACGTCTCCCACAGTGTATGCAGAGCCAGAAACAACTGTAGCAGAATCCAAGGTAGAGGTCACAATTGTGGAGGAGCTGCCGAAAATATCGGCCTTCAAGATAGGCAAGGCTTGGACTGCTATTGTCGAGGCGCACTCCGTCATGATTGCGCGAATGGCAGCGTATGGGGCATCCTTACCTGAGGGACATCTTGAATCAATGTTCGAGCAAGCCGCAAGTGACTTCGTTGACCTTTGGTTTGCTCAGGGTGAAGCTTCTGAGCTGATATCCCGATTCGCTGCAATGGTACAAAGCTGTTCTAGAGAGAGCACTGTGTCTGAGTCAACAAAAAGCAAGATCATCATTGAAACCGTGAACTGCACGCTGTTGGAGAGTGCTGGAAACCTCAAAAAGACTGGAATCACGTTTCCGTCAGGATTCCCCTGCAAGTTTCACGAGGAAGTCGCAAAGCAGATTTCTGCAAGGACCAAGACTAGGATATCCATTAACACAACTTCTAGCGGATGCACGGTCACAATTGTCCTCTCGTGAATCAGAGTTGATTCTAACCCAATAGTCTTAAAACAATCCGACTGAATCAACTATCATAGACGAGACCGCACAGCTGTTGTCTCGATTTGGGAGAATAAACAACATGTCATATCTTACGTGGCGTGAACACATTCGCTCAGGACCGGTGTGTCTTGGAGCGATTATCGTGATTGTGGGTGCAGTTATCGCTTTGCTACCCTCCATCAATGAAGCATATGATTTCCTGGCACCCAATACTGTACTTGCAGGCGGGTTGGTTGCTGCTCTTGGACTTGTTTGCATAGTTTGTGGCTTCTTCTTCACCAAGAAGAAGCGCGATTCAGTGCTCACACGAGTCGACACGCGTGTAGATGATACGCCCCCCCCACCTCCACCACCAGACTAAACGATTCCTGAAACTTGAATTGTTCAGCCAGGGGCCCCGGGAACATCGGAAAGCATGTTCCATGGGCTCCTGACATTCTTCTTTTTCTTGACTAATCGCCCTTCTGCTTTCAAGCAATGAGGGGTGCAATTGACCACCCAGACTTACGGTTCTCCTGAGGGGAGTTCAACGCACATACTAGTAATCTCAACCAGTGGTAGTTGACCCCGCAAACGCTTATACGTAACGAAGTCAGGTCAAGATAGAGAGGACCAAAGGACGGTACCAGTTCCATGATAATCCTTGAATATCGTGATAGCAAGTTCCATGAAGCATCTGGACCATCAGTGTCAGGTATTTCCTTGAAGGTTGATGAAGCCCAGAAGAAACTCATACTGATCGTCCCAGCTGGGGTTAGTATGATTCAACGCAGGGCAGCTGAGCGAAACGCTCGTGGCATTTCGAAGATTGGATTCCAAACAAAGACCAGCGGTGGTGTTGGTCGCGGGTTTGAAATCGTGTTCGAAGGCCATGGCGGAGGACTACCAGATCGGCTCAAGCATTCTCCAAGAGAGGTTTATTAGCTCTACCATGGTCGGCGGCCGGTAGACACTTGTCTGATGCAGCGCGAAGAAAGGGTCAACAATTAGAAGTGCATAGGAGGAGCGTGAACAGCCATGTCGAATGATGATATCAAGCGAATAATTGAGGAAGCTACCAAGGAAACCCTGAGGGAGTCATTTACCGAGGCAGGCCAAAAATACATCAAAGCCGCCGAAGCCTTGGAACAGAGAGGCGATTCTACAGGAGCGGAAAAGCTCTACCAACAGGCGGCTGCTACATTCTCAAAGGCAGCAGAGAAATACAGAGCATCGAAGAGCTTCAAGAATGCCGCACTGAACATGACTTCCGCTGGAGACATATTATCGGATATGGGTCAGTCAGTCCAGGCCATAGCTGCATATTCGCAGGCAGCAGATGACCTCTATGCCGCCGCTGGCGAGCATTTGATGTGGGGCGAAAACACTGAAACCAAGAAGGGCGCCACGTTGGCGATGGCGGGCTCTATGATCTACATCATGATAGGCAAAGAGGTTGATGGTTTCCATCGGGCCAAGACATTCTCGGCTGAGAATGCCTCCAAGATGATGTTTCCGGATGTCGTTCGCCTTAGCCAGATTCCTCAGATGCTGGAAAGTGCAATCCAGTCTGTGGATGTCAATGCGTTTGCAGCTGCAGAAAATGCAGTTGTTACAGAGCTGAAAACTGCGTTAGCTAGTTCTGGTGCTCAGGAATTCTCAAAGTACGTCGACAAGGGTCTCGACATGGTTAGGGAGATACTCCGTGGGAAGCTCAAGGTTCCAAAAATCATCATGAAGCTGAGCCTTCCTATTGACATGACATTTGTCGAACAGTTCCCGCTTCGCGTCATCATCCAGAATGTTGGTGATGGAGCTGCCACAAAACTGAGAACAGAGTGGCACATTGATGAAGGTCTCGATCACATATCTGGTGATAAGACCAAGACCATATCTTCACTGCCACCTGGCGAATCAGCCACATTCGAAATCAACGCAAAATCCTCTCAAGAACTCATGGGCGTCAAAGAGTACTCGATACTAGTTCGTGGCTCATACATGGACGAGCTCAATACGGAGTACTCGCTACAAGCCGGTCCTGGAACTCTAGTTCTGAAAGATTTCAAAATAAGTGAGAAGATTATACGCGATTTGGATGTGACCGAGGCTAGAGTGGAAATTCTGAGTTCCACTATCGATGAGTCTCCTCTCGACAAGAATCCGCTGCATAGAATCGTCGGAGGCCTCTCGGACTCTCTGAAACAAGTCCGGGCCGACGTTGATGAAAAGGATCTTGATACAGCGAAGGCGCGACTCGGAGTCGTTAATCAGATGGTAGATGCGATGGACGCAATCTTCGGAGATGAAGCCATGATGGAGGAGCTGGCTAAGACTCGGAACTACGAGAAGAAGGCCTACGCGAAGTCTGTTTTAGAGCCCGTTCGCGATAGTGTAATTTCAGCAATCGCTGAACAGGAGCACAAGATGGAATCTGAGGTTTCTTCCACAAAGCCTGAATTGACCATTGAAGCCGAGAAGAAGAGGAAAGTCGTGAGCACACTCACAGGGCTCAAGGCGAAGACTTCTGAGATTATCAGAAACCTCGATCAGATTTATTCTCAGATGCCAAGTGCAGCGACCACAGACATGCCTGATGAAGCTGCAAGAAGAACTAGACTCAGGAGCGCGCTGGAATCGGCTAGGACCAAGACAGTCGATGTGGAGTCAAATCTTGGCGCCATTGCGAAAGATGAAGCCTTTGCACTGAAACCGACCTCGGATGTCCCAACCAACGCCGACCTCACATTGGTTGTTCTGAGGTCTCTCAGGAATAGCATAACTCAGATGATTGATGAGAAGAAAGCTGAGCTGGAGTAGTCCGCACTCTACCTTTTCTCCATGAATGCCTCCAGTCTGTCCATTGCTTCTGTAATAGTTTCAGGCGGCGGAAGGTAAACACTCCTGAAATGACTCGCCCCGTATGTTGGACAGAAACCTGAACCAGGCACAAAAACCACTCCTGTTTCATTTAGGACGTCAAGGACGAATTCTGTATCGTTCTTCCATCTGTTCCTGAGATCGATTTTGGGCATGATATAGAAGGCAGCATCAGGTATTGTTGTAGAGATGGAATCAATTGAGTTGAGTCGAGCGGCAATTAGGTCTCGACGACCTCTCAACCTTCGCATTACTCCCTTTAGGTGACTTCCGTCGCTTCTGAGAGCCGCAGCAGTGGCCAGCTGAGCAGGAGCATTGGTGCAAATTCTGATTCTGGCTTGCCGGACCATTGCATCTCTCAAAGGCTTCAGCTCTCCGTCATCATCGTGGAAATACACGTATCCAACTCTCCAGCCAGGTGCAAGGTATACCTTGCTCACACCATTGAATCCAACAACTGGGACATCACCCGCAGCTTTGACCATTGGCGTCTGATCCTTGTCAAAAGTGAGCTGGTCATAAATTTCATCCGAGATGAGAGGGAGATTGTGCTCTCCTGCGATGTTAGCTATCTCTTTCAGCACTTTGTGGTCATAGACTGCACCAACCGGATTGTTAGGGTTGATGACAAGTATACCAACAGTCTTTTCGTTGATTTTGCTTCTTAGGTCATCCACATCTGGGCTCCAATCTTCTTCCTCAACTGTCCGATAAGTGATGGGAACACCTCCGAAGTAGCCCGTGAATGCGATATATGGGGGATAAGCAGGTCCAGGTATGAGGAACTCCGAGCCTTTGCTCACTAAGGCCCCCGTAAGGAACTGAATTGCTTCGGAAACTCCGTTTGTGACGAGTACCCTTGACGGGTCGATGTCAATGCCATTTACTCGCTTCTCCTTCTCAGCAGCCGCATGTTTGAGCTCATCGAGCCCCTCTGAAGGTGCGTAGCCATTGGTGCCATCTTGAAGGGCCTTGTAGAATGCGTCAATCATGAACTCAGGAGTCTTCCAGTCGTACTTGATGGGATCACCGATGTTCAAGTACAGCGGAGTTTTGCCTTTCTCCTTCTCATATCTCTTGGCCGCGACTACGATATCACGGATAGCATATCTGAGATTCGCCGCACGTGGGGTTATTGTGAGTTTCATGAATCAACCCTGACCTAGCATCAGCTATGTTCCGTATATCGTTTGCTGTTAAACGAAGTGCATTCGTATGCGGCGTTTGTCAACAGCTAATGACGAAACCATACAATCTACTCCATTGAGCGACTGGTCTTCAAATCTCTTGATAGGTCAAAGCGTCAAACTTGCTTGCACATTATGTGTTCCTTGGAGGAGCTGAGATTCTCACACCGATATCCCTATCGTTTGCAGGATGAGCCATTCCTGTTACCGGAGAGCTAGATCGAAAGATGGATTCAAGTTCATCACCAACAATAATCCCACAGGATTGATGATACGGATGATTGTCTGATTATAGTCCTCTTCTGAAATTTAGTGAAGGTTTCTTGTCTGCGTCGCCTTAGTGGCCATTCAAGTGAGCCGCTTTTTTGCTACTCAATTGATAGGAAATTCCTGCGGCCTTGACTTCATGTTGATGCCCCGATAATTCCCTTTTGCTTAAGAATCACAATAACTACGATTACGACTATAGCCCCAACCAAACCAATCATAACAAGTACCATTGTCATGTCACCACCTTCTGTTGGGGTCGTTGTAGTCGGAGTCGTTGTAGTTGTTCCAGTTGTAGTAGTGGTAGTTGTAGTAGTGGTAGTAGTGGTAGTGGTAGTTGTAGTAGTGGTAGTTGTAGTAGTTGTCGTGGTTGTAGTTGTACCAGAGGAGTTCACTGTGATAATGACAGAATCACTTACGGAATTGCCACCAATATCTGTGGCAATACAGGTGTAATTCCAAATCCCCACCTCAAGTCCATTAAGAGAAATTCTGATGAACTCTTCGGAGGCATTCCATAGACCGGACGTGAGTATCGTGCCATTTCTTAATATCTGATATGTCTGCGGATGATTGTCAGTCGGATTCCAATCAATGAACAAGCCAGTCTCTCCTTCTGTGAATTCCATATCCAACGGACTGTCAATAGTGGGATCAGTAGCATCTACGACGTGAGCCCACACTGAATCACTTGCCCAGTTGCTGTAGGTGTCATTGACGTATAGTGTGAAGTTGTATGAGCCCAGACCAAGGGAATCGACATTGATGGATATCGCGGAACCCGCCCAGTTTCCCGAGTCAATCTCTGAGCCGTTCCTAAAGATAATGAAACGATGCGGATTTGAATCAGATGGGTTCCAGGTGATGACATTGCCAGTTGCGCCCTCACTGAACTCAAGATCTGAAGGCGAATCGATTGTCGGATCGGTTATGTCTCGAACGGTAATTACTACGATATCACTTGAATGGTGTCCTATGGTATCATAGACATCGATTACCAGAGAGTGCGGTCCAACTGAGAGGCCGTCAACATTGACAATGATGTTGCCTCCCGCCCATGTTGCGTTGAGAAATGAAATACTATCAATTGTCACGTTGTAGTGACTCGGATGGTCGTCATTTGCGATCCAAGTGATTGTATTTCCAGTGGCACCGTCATCATAGCTTATGTCATCAGGAGAGTTCAGAGCAGGATCTGTATCATCGCAATACACTGTCAGATTAATCTTGACCAGATTTCCAAGCGAATCCATCGATACTATTGTTAGGATGTAGGTTCCATCTGACCCCGGTTGGAATCGATAGCTGAAGTAATGGTTATGGTTTCCGGAAGTCTGATTTGCACCGGGCTCCGGCAGTATTCCATCAACTAGTAGGGCAGTCCAGTTGACCGTAGCGAACTCCTCGTACGAATGAACATCCACGTCCACGAAGCTGTCAAACAAGTAGTCATCTGGACAACTGATACTGATAATATCTGGACCAGTGTTATCTATTCGAATGTAGATTGATTCTGTGAAGGTCTTTCCATCAACAACAACAATCATCTTGAATTCATACAGTCCATCTACAAATTCACTTGTATTCAGGTCGAAGAGAAGATTGCCAGTTAGACCGTTTGCAACCTCCGTTTCGTTCAATTTGACCGTGAAGGTTCCAGTTGTACTACCCACATATAGCAAACCTACAATAACATTTGAAGTGACATTTGCAGGAACTATGCCAGTGAGCAAGTCATTGTCCAATGGATTAGCTGACGAGAGATATACCATGACACTGGTTGGTGGTATAATCAATGGAAGCTCATCAGAGATGTAAGTACTCGTTGCATAGAATCGATGACGCGTGTCTCCAATGCCATCTTCATTTGCATCGCTCCCTGAATAATCGAACCAATAGTTGCCATAATCCGTCCTGTTCAGGGTGAATTCATATGCGTGTTGGGCAGTGAAGGAGTATGCTGAGTAAAACGCATTCACATAGAATGTGTTATTGGTCGTTTCAAGGAAATACGAATCAATAGATATTGTTCCCGTCGAGTTGAAGGTATTCCTGGAGAACATATTGTCACTGGAAAAGAACAGACTCACTAAGTGCGTGATTGTCGAGTTCGTAACGGTACAGTTGTTCGAGTACGCCAAGTGTAGACCATCAACTGTTCCAATCATGGAACCATTGACCGTCACGAACTCGCAGTATGCAATAGTGAGGTGATTGGTATCCAGCCCTGTGTGTGTCGTTCCTGTTTCGTTGTAGATGAAGTACACAGGCTTGCTCTCTATTGTGTTGCTTGTATCGATGTCCTGATTCCAATGTGCTTTGGACCATAGATTCGCGAAGACAATTCCTTCATCTGAGTTCTGGATACTGCAATCTCGCATCTTCGTCAGGGTCGTGCCATCAATCCTGATGCCCACAGTGCCAGTATCAAGGGCTATGTTGTGGAGTGTTATGTTCGTGCTCATGTCCAGATGCACGCCAATCGAGTACCCACTAATAGAGAAATCAGAAATGGTCATGTTCTCAACGCTCCGCAGATAGACTCCTGTCGTGCAACCAGATATGGTTTCGTTGGCAATCAGATCATTATGCCCACAACTTTGTAGGTGAATGGGAACATCAACATCCGTGTAAGTGTTCCAAGCAGCATAGAGACTCCCTCCGATACTAGTGCTATGGATTCCGTAGTCAGCATCGCAGACTGTGTTGTTTATGAGAGCAAGACTACTTGCACCCAATCCACTCACAATCGTGCCGCAGTAATGGAATTCGTTATGCTCAACCCGCATAGTTCCGCCACAGGGAGTAACGGCAATTGCACAGCCATAGAAGTAATTGTCAGTGATGTTGCAACTATCTGTGGTGTGGGCATAGCTTGGAGCAATAGCATTGGTGAAGTTCATAATTTCACAATTATACATGATTCCTGTTGACGTGCCTAGACGGAGAACGTTTGAACCATTGAATCCATAGCAATCGCGTACCTCAAACCAATCTATGTCGAGTTCGAAGTGAAACATACCACCGCCGTACAGACTGAAATTGCCACCAGTGATTGTCATATTCGCGGTCGAATGGCCATTGATAGCGGAAACAGTCACATGCGTAGCAGTCATATTCGTTACAACAAGTGTATTGCCATTCCAGAAACGGACTCCAGTATTAACCAGTGACACGTTTAGGAACTGAATTAGAACCACACCGGTGCAACCAGTTGCATACACACCGTAGGTCGCAGTTTCAACGTGTACGTAGGTCAGAACGGGATTCGCACACACGGAAAGAATCACACCAGTATCAACGTTAGTCATATGGATCTCAGTGATGTTTAGATTCACACAGTTATCAGCGCGAATGCCGCAATGACTTGCACCATTAATCGTGATTTCAGTGATAATCACATTATCCGCTAGTTGTAGAAATATGGCATCATACGCATTCGTGAGAACCAAGTTAGTGAAGTACGTATCATCACTCATTGTATGTATGTGGTAGATATCGATGAAGTGTGTGCCGTTGACGTACGCGTAGCTTCCAGGAGCTACGAAGACATAGAATCGGTATGTTTCATTCAAAGCCCTATAGAATCCGTTGTATTGATAGAGCGCCCCATCTGGGTCTATGTTCAATCCAAACTCAAAGTCAGATGTACAGTTGAACCAGATTGTAGCATTCTTGATGTACATTACGGAACTGGCATGCACTCTCAATTCGCCTCTCAGAGTGTAGTTGATTGGAAGAACGTAAGTATCCACAAAGACCCACCAGTCCGCGTCATCAGAAGGCCACGAACCCCATACCATCAGGGGGAGTGAGTCAGTGCCCGCAGAAATCACGTACGATGTGTCGCCGATTAGGTTTCCGTCTGCGTCGAACCCGTCATAATCCCAATAGAAATTCCCATGCGTGCCATTATGAAATGCGTTGCCTGTGCCTCCACCGTGGATGTAGTCGTTCTCTCCATTGAAGAAGTTAAAGTAGATCGTATTGTGGTCAGCATTAGCCCACATGTAGACTCCAAAGGGCACATTGACAAAAGTGTTGTAGAAGACCGTATTATGGTCAGCGTCCTTCAATATGATTCCGGTACTTCCACAGCCAGTCAGATTGTTTTCCTGAATCAGGCAGTTCGCAGATCCATCTAAAATCATTCCATACGTGACTGTGTCAAAAGAGAATACAGTGATTGTAATCAGTGACGAGTCTGAAGCATTCACGCCTGTTCCACAGTTTTGGCAGTGTATCCCGGTTGCATTCATGTTTGTGCAATCAACCAAGAGTAAACCGACACTATAGCCAGTGAAATTACAGTTCTGAATCTCACCGTCCGACGAGCTGGTCAGACGCATCGCAAACTGACTGCCCTCGAACGTAAGATGTGACGCATCTAGACCGGTACAGTTGTAGGCTATTATCCCTGCGGGGCAATCGGAGAAATCTGAGTCATGAATCTGGCACTGTGGCGAACTGGTCATGTTAATGCCCAATTGGCAACTATCGAAGTTTAGGTCAGTCATACTGCAACCGGAGCAGTATTCAATGACAACACCTCTTTGACATTCAATGAACGTCACATTCTCCAAGCTGAAGCCCATTTCACTGGATTCTATGTAGATGCCAACAGATGTTGAGTATAGTACGACACTGTCCAACAAGCTGGAGTTGGCACAGCCCGTGAAGTACATCCCAATTCCTCCAGTATGGTTCGCAACATTGTTGCTGATTGTCCCATTAATATCGTCTGCGAGATACAGACCCTGTAGACCATCGCTAATCGAGTTGTGCGCGATAAGGGTACTGGTGGAGGACGCGCTATGATGAATCCCAGTGCCTGTTATCAGTGAAATCTGGTTGCCCCAAATGACGGCGTTACTGCTGACACCTTCAATGGCATTATGACAGCCTGTGATTATGTTGTTGATAATCGTGATATTATCGGAACATGGAGTGCTGGACGGGTAGCAGATGCCATTGCCGCCACTCAACGATAGCGTGTTGAGCTCAATCGTTGCGTTTGGACATCCGGTGAAATACAGGCTCTCATCTGAATCGGTAATCGTATTGTTGTAGAGCCAAAGGAAATGGTTGCCTACACAGTGCAGCGGATTGAAGTCATAGTATTCCTCAAACGTGCTGTTGGCAATTACAAGATGATCGCAGTATCTTATGTCAACTGTAAAAGTATTGAAATGGCAGCTTTCGAATGTCAGGTAATGCGTGTGATCCCAAACATCGAGGTCTGAAATAAGGCAGCCTGAAATCGTGACATTCACATTCGGAGCAGTAATCCTGAATGTGCCGCTTGCAGAGCTATCTTCAACCTGTTGTCCTGCAATGCCAGACAGGGATATGTCACCACTCAGGACTTGCACCTCTGAGAATAGCATGTCTTGGTCATGGCAGTCCAGAGTCAACGACCCCGAATCGATCACCGTGCTCTGAAACCGTATTTCACCGTACGAGTCAATTGATAGACCTCGCGTCACATTCGAATCCACAAAAGCAAGAAACGTTCCTCCCGACAACGATATTGATGTGGGGTTATCAGTGAGCAGCATTGTTATGTTGAGAAGCACGAGCGCACCAAGAGAGGAGTTGTAAATCTCGATGCTAGAAGGGATGCTGAGATCATGTGCCCAGTAAGCGAGAGGCTTCTGAATACTCCAGACTCCGGAACCGGGTGGCAAATCTCCCACTCTGAACATTGGGTTTGGGTCAGTTATGTTTGCATCCAACACATACGGGGAATCGCCAAACCAGTCGTTGGTCGAGTCCCCACCGGTGTAGTCAGGGTACCAGAGATTACCGTGCGTTCCGTTGGACCAGCTGGTTCCTGTATGATTGTAATCTCGGGCTGACAAGTCATTTGCGATGAAGGCATTCTGGTAGACTGTGTGGTTTAGGCTTGTGTCGCTCATCTCAATTCCAATAGCACTCTCAACTACCATGTTCCCATACACGGTATAGTTGCTGGGACAGTACGACATGCCAACCATACCTATTTGGATCCCAGTCCCGCCGCAGTCCTTAACAACGTTGTAGCGTATCGTATGGTTATAACCGCCCATGGAAAGGATGCCAGCATCGTTCGTCGACTGTATTGTGTTGTACTCGACAAGATTCCCAGAGCCCGGATGCTCTGTTCCATACCTACCCAGGAGAATCGGACACTCACGGTAGTTAGACCCAGGTGTTTCACGTACGTTTTCGAAGATGTTGTTTGAGAGAACACTGTTACTGGCGTAGAGCTGGATTCCACAACCCCACACGTCTCGGAATGTGTTCGATTCTATAGTGATATCAGCGGATCCTATTCTCATACAATAGATTGCCCTTGTAGTACTCTCCAGCCCGATTCTCTCAAAAATGTTTGACGTTATTGTGCTATTGGGAGCAGAAGCAACGGAAATCATGCTCCGGCAGAGCGTTCCTTGGTAGCCATTCACAATGCCATAATCATGGAATCTGTTTCTATGAACTGTTGCGTTGCTTGCGTCACCCAAGAACACCGTGAAAGACGCGTTGTTGTCAGGATTGTAGAAGTCATTAGATGTGATGTTGATTTCGTCCGCATGATGTGCCCATATGGCCCGGTCGACCCAATTGAAGAGAGTATTATTGCAGATCAGGATGGCGTGAGAAAAGGCAGTCGTTTCTGTTGATCGGATCTGGATAATGTCGAAGTCCTCAATCCGAGAGTGAGTGATACTGCCATCTGAGCCGTCATTGTACAGAATCTGAAAAGGACTATGGCCACTGTAGGTATAGAGACGGCTGTTGTTAATAATCAAGGCACAACCGCTTTCCACACTGATTGAGGGTGTCTCATAATTCATATTGTTTAGGCTTACGTTTGTGCCGCTTATGGTGAGTGTTGCCCCGCTGGTTATGATTATTCCCCGCTTTAGGTCCTGAAAAGTCGTCCATGTTGTATCAGTGCTTATGGTTACGTCGTCAGTGTCACTGAGTGTGTACACGATTCCATATGGTGAATCACTCTCGCTTTCCGTCAGTTCAGAACTCCCATCTCTGGTTACATCCGAACTGCCTGCACCAATTGCAAGAAACAACAAGAAGACAATTACTAGTATGTTATGAAGTGGCAGCGTGCTCTTTGACACTTTTCAATCTCTCCCTATGCAATAGCCGTAGGCAAAGCACCGCATAAATCTTATGTTAAACTATCTGACAAATTCAGGATTTCAGAGTTCACTTTAGCAAAAGGAATTTATAGCCAGTATGCGGAACGCGTAGTGTTCGGTGTTCATGCGTTCCGGAGTTCGTTTCACCGGGGTTGCCAGGTTAGAATGGCTTGCTGAATCCGACAATTTCGATTGAACTCACGAGCAGATGGACCATTCATCCTCCGATTCCTGTTCTTCGGAATATCATTTGTGGCGCCTGCATAATGCGGAAACAACGTGGCTCGTAGGTTCATTCGTGGGTTGTTGCTTCCTGAGCGCGTAATCTTACTTCTTGAGAAGCTGACCAACTTCTCTTGCATACTTCCTCATCTGGGTCACTGCCAACCCCATTGAGGTGAGGTCCTTTGCAGCGCCCATGAGGAGAAAGTCTCCTGCATGAGAGAGAACCACAAATCCTCCTTTTCCACGGATTACAACCTCATAGAGTTCGTCAAGGTACAGCTTGTCAGCAGCCATCTCTCCTGTCATGAGCAAAGCGGCACTCACAGCTGCCATTAGATCCGGATCCGCGTCTGATTCTTCTGTCGCAAAATAAGCCAGCTTGACTCCTTGTTTGCTCACTACGGCAATGGCATCGAGGTCAGCGTAATTGGTCAGGCCCATCAGGAGCTCTACAAGCTCCCTTTCCTTCTGGGGGTCGATCTGTGTTGACATTCTCTTTACTCCTTGTGTTTACTGATCCATGCTCATTTCGCAACGAGCTTGCTCTTCTTCTTGCCTGCCTTCGACTTGGTCTTTTCGGCCGTTGGCTTCTCTTCTTCGATCTCAGAACGGAAGAATGTGATGAGATCGCCAAGTCTTTCTTTCATCTCTGCCTTAATTGGACTTAGGATAGCGTCAGGT
>Ga0114919_10001984_pt1 | contig 16494 bp, 12 predicted proteins | sample BlataG_FD_88682 | JGI IMG/M metagenome (GOLD analysis project Ga0114919, IMG submission 88682) | Deep subsurface microbial communities from Black Sea to uncover new lineages of life (NeLLi) - Black_00105 metaG | ecosystem: Environmental > Aquatic > Marine > Oceanic > Sediment | place: Atlantic... | reverse complement strand
TGGCCGTGACGGCCGGGGGACGGCTGGACAACTATTCCGATTACGGCAGCCAGCCCACCTTCAGAATGGCGATCGCTCTTCCCATTTCGTGGATCCGTCTGCGGGCGTCAGTAGGAACCGGATTCAGGGCTCCGAGCCTCTACCAGCGTTTCAGCCCCGATTACGGGAATCCTGATCTCGATGCAGAGAAGTCACTGGGTCGCGACGCAGGAATAGAAGCACTGCTTTTCGGGCGTGGAAGCGTCCGGCTGACTCGTTACCGGCAGGATACTAAAGGTATGATTGACTTCGTTACCGATCCCACCACCTGGGTGTCAAGGTACGAGAACGGGAGCCGGCTTCGCCTGGAAGGATGGGAGACCGGAGTAAAGCTTGCACTCACCGGGTGGCTCGGCCTGGATGGTGGCCTGACAGCGATGGAAATCGGGGACGACTCTGCCGGTGCCGGGTTGCTGAGGAGGCCACGGCGTACCGCTACGTTTGGTATGAGCAGCCGGCCGGCCTCGCGGTGGAGCTGGGGTCTGCGAATGCGCTATGTGGGTGAACGGAGCGATAAGGACTGGTCGGCCCCGCCATATCCGGTTGTGGAGCTTGAACCGGTAACTCTTCTGGATGGTGAGATCTCCTACGATCTGGGTCCCGACCTTACAATACGGCTCCGCGCCCGCAATCTTACCGACCAGAATCCCGAATGGGTGTGGGGCTACGGCAGCCTCGGGCGGGCATTCTATCTGGGAGTACTTTTCAGAAAATAAATTTCCGTCTGGAAATGAGTTGAGCCCGCCCGGGAATCCGGGTGTGCGTTATGGGAAGAAGATTTCGAAGGTATATGTTTATACCAGGAGCCTGTCTCCGACAGGCTCCTGGTAGCATCACAAGGTGCCATGTTGAAAATATCATCAAGGCAGTGGAGTGGATTCCCATGAGAATAGGGAAGAAAAGAGTCAGAGTAGTCCAGCCGCTGGTGGCATTCGTTTTCATATTCTTCACTCTCGCCGCAGGGCATCTTCTGATGGTCATCATCAACAATATTGATGAAACCATATCCCGCGAACAGTATTCCCGGCCGGTGGTGGAAGGTCGATGGTTCGGAGACGAATCGGTCGGGGTGGAGCTTGAACATCTCCTCTCGAGTGCCAGACAGAGCGGAGGGATGGAAGAGGCCGCGGTTTATCAGGAGGCTCTCGAGGAATTCAATGAGACCGGACGGGTGACGTTCTTCATGTTCCCGGTCTCCGGTTTTGTACTGGTGATAATGGGTGCCATGGTCCTTCTGGCGCTTATCCTCCTGGTTGTATCCAGATACACCAAAAGCAATGTCATCCAGACCATTCTGGGGATCTTCTCCGGCCTGCTTCTCTGGACAGGCGCGGTTGAATACGGATTGATGACGGCTTCACGGGTCCTGGGGATCGCCAAGACCTTCGAGGTCTATGACGGCGTCCTGATCGGGCGGTTCGGAGAATATGTGCTGCTGAAATATTCATGGGGGTTTCTGTTTCTCGTCATCTTCTACATCCTATTTCAGGAAAGTGTACGGTGTAATTTCTTCCTCTTTTTTCGGCGGAATCTCAAACTGATGCGGGGTCCCGTGGCTTCGGGGCGAATAGACAATTATGCTCCGCGCGTCGCTTTTATGTATGCCACGGTCATGTGGTTTTTCTATGTGCTGCTGCTCCTGGCCTATGATGAAAAGATATTCGGGATATACAGCTGGTTCACGTATGCGGTCTTCTTCCTCTCTCTCGCCTTCACGGGCTATATGGTGTTGAAGCTGATGACACAACCCTCCACGGGAGCGACCCTGCGCTATGCCATCCCCGCGACCATGGTGCTGTGGAATGATGTGGAGATCATGGCCAAATGGCGATATTTCAAAGAGCCGTGGTTGATTCTTGAGCCCTTGAACGCCTTGATCTTCTTCGGCGGTCTTATTCTCGGAACTATCCTGGTTCTCAGAGGGATCCGAAAGCAGCATCAGAGCGAGTCCACCGCCTCCAGGCTCCTGCGTCCCGGAAACGAGTGATGCGCGGTTTTACATTCCTTCCCGAAGTATGTTCACGATATGGAACAATACTTATGCAGGATTCAATAATGCCGGATCAGACAACTCTCACGGGTTGAAGAAACGCGGACGTCCCTGTCCTTCCTGCCTTGATTCTACCACCTTGAAGGTCACCTTTTCGGCAAAATCACCCCTGACCACTTCCAGTGAGTATGTGCCCGGATAGATGTACCAGATCATCCACTCCTCGAAGACCTTCTCCTCCTCCTGCTCCTCTTCCTGTTCTTCTTCCTGTTCTACCTCTTCTTGTGGCTGGCGGCCCGGCCTTCCCTGCCGCCTTTCGGCCTGCTTCGCCTCCCGCGACTGCCTGGCCTTCTGTGCCAGCTCGGGGTCGAGCGTGTGGTCCCATTTAACCACGTTGATCCCCACTATTGCCTCGTCCTCAAGGATCCGGAGAGGGTTCCCATCCTCATCTGCAATTGTCAATGTTGTGGGGCCGGCCGACCGGCTGTAGTAAAGCAGATCTTTAGTAGGCGGCTCGGGCGGGTCTATCCAGTATGCGCGCTCGCGCTGGTTCTCCCACGGCCAGCTGCGCTGTTGGGATACGTCAGCCACTTCATAGACGTGGAGAGGCTTCTCGATGACCTTTATCTTCGGTACCTCCTCCTGCTCGGCTGCTGCTTCTTCCTCCTGCTGCTGTTCCTCCTCCTCTTCCTCAGCTTCCTCCTCTGTTGTTTTAATCGGTACTTCGTCGAGCAGGCGCTGGATGGGTGCCACATCGAGAACGAAAACGCTTCGTCCATGTGTACCCAGGATCAGGTCGTTGTCGCGGGTGTGGACGGCGGCGTCGTGCACCGGAACGTGTGGCAGTTCCCCGGCCAGTGCGTGCCAGCTCTGGCCGGTGTCGAGGCTCATAAAACACCCGGTGTCGGTGCCCACGTAGAGGATCTCGGGATGTCTGGGATCCTCCCTGATCACGTTCACAGCCTCGTCGGGGAGGTTTCCCTTTATCGGGTTCCATCTCCTCCCGTAGTCATCGGTACGGTAGAGGTAGGTTGTGAGATCGTCGTTGCGGTATCCGTTCAGTGAGACGTAGGCAACGCTCTCCTCGTGCATCGAGGCCACGACCCTGCTCACGTAGCGGTCTTTCGGCAGGCGTCTGGTGATTTTTGTCCAATTTATCCCGCCGTCCCGGGTCACGTGAACCAGCCCGTCGTCGGTGCCGACGTATATCAGCCCGAATTTCTTTGGTGACTCACTGATGGTCACGATCGTCGAGAAGGGAACGTCTCCCTGCTCGCGGCTGGTGGTGAGATCTTCACTCAGGGCGGTGAATGTGCGTCCCTGATCCAGGCTGCGGAACAGCCTCTGGGTGCCGAAGTAGACGATCTCGGGGGAGTGGGGCGACATCACCACAGGTGACTGCCAGTTGAAGCGGTTCGATACCTCGTAGATATGGCTGCGCGGTCGCAGGCGCCACCTCCGGTTGTTGGCGCGGTCAACCGCGGAGTAGCTCCCGAACTGGGACCCGAGGATGACGAGCTCATTGGTTCGCGTATCGACCTGGACGCGCATTCCGTCTCCGCCGCCGATCGAGGTCCAGCTGTTGTTCTCGAAGGTGCGGTTGGCGGGCCCCATCCATACCCCGTTGTCCTGCAGGCCGCCGTAGACACGGTACGGCTGGGCCATATCGTAGCAGATCGCGTAGAACTGGCCTACGGGTGGGTAGGTCATGTTGACCCAGGTTTCCCCGCCGTCGTACGAGATATCCAGTCCTCCGTCGTTGCCGTTTACGATATGGTTGTGGTTCCGGGGATTGATCCAGAGTGCCTGGTGGTCGGCATGGACGCCTCGTCCAGAGGCGCTCTTCCAGTTCCTGCCCCCATCAGTAGATTTTATAAAGGGCACCCCGAGCAGGTAGATCGTGTCGACATCCTGGGGAGAAACGCGTATGTCTCCGAAATAGTAACCATATGTGCTGTACAGCCCGTCGAGGTAGTCTTCGTTCTGCTGTGTCCAGCTCTCTCCGCGGTCGTCGGAACGCCAGACCTGGGCGCCGGTTATCTGCTTGTCGAAGATCGTAGGTCTGTTCTCGACCAGGCGGTTCAACATGTCCTGAACGGTCAGCTCCCCTTCTCGGACCATCTCGCGAACCTTCTCAACCGTATCATCGGGATGGAACTGGTTCAGGAAGTCGCGGATCTCCGAGTCCTTGAGGGCGAGGAACTCCTCCTCGGTCATCTCCTTCAGGTTAATGGCGGCGAACGGGCTCTCACTCGGTTCGGGCTGGTCCTCGTCCGGCTTCGGCGCCTGGTTGTCGACAGAGGCGTAGATCACGTCAGGTGCGTCAGGAGTCACCGCGAGGCCTATCCTGCCCACGTGTTCTCCGCTCGGGAACCCGCCCCCGAGCCTTATCCAGGTCTCGCCGCCGTCGTCGCTGCGCCACACACCGCTCCCCATCCCCCCTTCCACTAAGTTCCACGCTTTCCTCTCCTTTGTCCATGTGGAGGCATAAAGCACGTTGCGGTCCGTGGGGTGAATGGCCATGTCGGCGACACCTGTTGATTCATCGACGTAGAGTACCTTCCTCCAGGTACTGCCCCCGTCTGTTGTCTTGTAAACCCCCCGGTGTTCGCTGTCGATGTATAGGGGCCCCTGGGCGCCTACCAGAACCGTATTGGGATCGTGCTCGCTGATGATAATCCTGGCGATCCGGTGGGTGTCCACAAGGCCCATATGCTGCCATGTCTTGCCCCCGTCAGTGCTCTTGTAGACACCGGTACCCGAGTATGTAGACCGACTGGAGTTCTTTTCACCCGTACCCACCCAGATGTGGTCCGGGTTTGTGAGGTCGACAGCCACATCCCCCATGATGATCGATGCCTGGTCGTCAAAGAGGGGTTCGAAGGTGGTCCCGTTGTTGGCCGTCTTCCACAGTCCCCCGGAGCCGTAAGCGATCAGGAATGTAAATGGGTTATCCGGGTCGGGGAATTCCACGTCGACCAGCCGCCCGTTCATTTCGATGGGGCCTATGTTGCGGAACTCAAGGTTCCGGAAGACAGATGTACGCTCCATCTCCTGACGCTTTGAAAAGGAGGCCATCCGCTCCTGTCCAGTGGTGGGGTCGTTCTGGGGGGCCGGCGACGCTGCCGCGGTGATAGGGAATGCAGCAGCGGCGATAAGGGCCGCACAGGCGGCGGTCGAAAGCAGCAATCCGTTCCCAAATTTCATTTGGTCCACTCCTGTAACTTAGTACACCACTCCGCAATTACGCTGGCATTCGAGCACCGATGCATTCCGGCCAGCCGCGTTGCTCGTCGTCGCGATAGACACCGCTATCCCTCCTCCTCGTGCCTTGCTGGCCGTACGCCTCGGCGCTCTCGATACATCACCGTAATTACGGAGCGGTGCACTTAACTGTAGCAGTGCATGCTTAACTGGACGGAGGAAGTGTAGAATGTGATCAGGCCGCGGTCCAGCTTCCTTTGTCCCATCCTGAGTTTCCGTGTGGGGGCAAGCTTTAATCTAACAGAACTTTTCAGGGGCACCGGGGTATCCTAACTTTACATGATACACTTGTTGTTACAGCGGCGAGTGTGAGTATCTTCGATGCGGTTTTATGGTGTCCCGAGTCAGAGGTCCGTTGATGTGAATATGAATTACGACGTAGTCGTCGTCGGAGGCGGACTGGCCGGACTTCAGACCACGCGCCTTCTTGCCATGCGCGGTTTGAAGGTTGTCTGCCTGGAGCAGCATCTGATCGGCGAGGTGATCCAGCTCACCGGGTTGTTCGTCCAGGAAGCATTCGAGGAGCTCCCCTTTCCGCAGCATCTGTTCGGTTCGGGCCTCTCTCGTATAACCATCCACGCACCGGGAGGAAACACACTCTCGGTAGAGCATCCACACTACCGGTTATATGTCGCCGATATGCCGGCCCTTCTCGAATGGATGGCACAGGAGGCGAAGCATGCCGGAGCCACAATATTGGAGCGTCACAGGCTGGTGGAACTGCTTCCCACACGGTCAGGTATGGAGCTCCAGGTACAGTATCCCGGCGGTGACCCCTTTACCGTCACCAGCAGATTCGTGCTTGGAGCGGACGGTCCGCTTTCCAGGGTTGCGGCATGCCTGGGGCTTCCCCGATATCGGCGTTTCCTACACGGGATCGAGGAGCACTACAAGGCCGATGAGATCGGGGAGGGTGTCGTCCACTGGTACTTCGGGCGCAGGCTCGCGCCCGGCTATCTGGCCTGGGTCATTCCCGCCGATGGGGGGTACCAGGTGGGCCTTGCAGGACTCGTGCGTTCCGGGTGGTCACCGGCGCGGGCGCTTGAAGGGTTTGTCGAGGTAGTGCGTCCCGAGTTCAACCTGGGAGAGATGACGTTCAGGCGCGGTGGTGTCATTCCGTGCGCCGGACCCCGTCCTGTTCTCGTTAAGGAGAGGACGATGTTGGTGGGCGATGCGGCCGGACTGGTATCCCCCCTCACGTCGGGGGGGATACACTTCGTGCTGCAGCAGTCTCGCCGTTCCGCATATCTGGTGAGCAGATATCTGGAGACAGGGGACACACGCCTTTTCCGACGTCCGCTTCCTCCCGAGGTACACCGCCGAATGGTCATGAAAAAGTTCGTGCGCCGCGTCTACGAGTTGGGATCGAAGGACTGGCTGCTCGACCTGGGCATGGCGGTGGTACCCGCCGTACTGCGTACGCGTCTGGTGAAGAGGGCCTTCTACGGGTCGAAGCGAAGCAGGAGCCGGCGGTGGATGCCGGTGAATGAAGAGTTGTGAACATGCTGCGGGTAAGGCCCCTGTCAGCCGTCATTCTCACCGCGTGGGTGATCATGATGGGCCTCCTGGTGAAGCGGGAGTACTTCACAGCGGAACCACTGTGGCGCCTCGGGGCAGCGCTTCCCGATACCGGAACGGTGGAGTGGTGGTCGGGCATATATATCGGGAGCGAGAAGATCGGTTACGCTTATACACACCGTACAAGCCAGGGAGATACCCTTTTCCGGGTGGTCGGTACACAGCTTCTCCGGCTGACTACCCTAGGCCAGGCCCAGGTTATCAACGTCCGTAGCGAGGCCACCCTCAATCCCGACCTCAGCCTGCGTTCGTTCTCCTTCGCCATGAGTACCGATGATGCGGCCTCGAGCCTGACTGCACCTTCCCGCCGCCGCAGCCCGACGGGCACTTCATTCGAAGTACAGGGAGGGGTGGACGGCAACAGGCTCAAGATAGGTGTGAGGCAGGGAGGGGATACCGAGAGGCGTGAGCGGATCATCACCATCAGCGGCCCGATCTACATTGATGCCGGTCTCGATCTGCTTCTAGGCCGGGGAGGGTTCGAGGTGGGTGAGGAGCTGAGTGTGCCCACCTTCGACCCTGCGACCCTCGGGACCGTGACTGCCGAGATCCGTGTGGCTGCTCTCGATACCATCGATCTGCACGGTCAGCGGATCCCCGCCTATCGTCTGGAGACCGAATACTTCGGTTTCACCGTGCATGTATGGGTGGACGAGGAGGGTAATGAACTGCGCGGGGAGGTCCCCCTCGGTATGGTTACCATGACAACCGTGCGGGAGAGCCGGGAGCAGGCACTTAACGAAGGGTGGGACCCCTCAACCACTCTCGACCTGGTCAACCTGGCAGCCATTCCTACCGGGATCATGAAGATCGAAGGGGCGCGGCAGGCTGACTCAATGAAGGTCAGGCTCTCCGGAATAGATCCGGGGGAATTCGATCTGACCTTCGGGAGGCAGGAGTTGATCGAGCAGATTGTGGTGATCAAGAAGGAGGATATGGGAAAGCTAGAGGACTACCATCTTCCGAACAGCGACCGGGCCAACCGGTACTACCTGAAGTCCACCCCGTTTATTCAATCAGAGAATTCCTTCATAACGAGGCGTGCCCGCCAGATCAGGGGAAGGAACCCCGGTGCCCGCGATTTCGCCGAAGAGCTTGTACACTGGGTGTACAATTACCTCGAAAAGGTACCTACGGCGGGCGTGCCATCCGCCCTCGAGGTGCTCAGGCGGAGGGCAGGAGACTGCAACGAGCATACCGTGCTATTCACCGCACTCGCCCGCGCTGCTGGTCTGCCCTCCCTGATGAACGCGGGGGTCGTATACCTGGATGGGCGATTTTACTATCATGCATGGCCGTCGGTGTGGCTGGGGCAATGGGTGGCCGTGGATCCCACCTTCGACCAGTTCCCTGCCGACGCCACTCACATCAGCTTCGTCAGGGGTGGTCTCGACAGGCAGGTTGAACTGATGAAGATTATCGGGCGATTGAGTATAGATGTGGTGAACTATCACCCGCTTCCGGAGGAATTGATCCCTTGATGGGCAAGACCGCTGTCCATATACGGAATAAAGACGCACCGGCTCTTGAAGTGAGGGGTCTGAAGAAGCACTTCACTACGGTGGAAGCCATCAGGGGGATAGATATCCGCGTGGAACGGGGGGAAATCTTCGGTTTCCTGGGTCCAAACGGGGCGGGCAAAACAACGACCATCCGAACACTGGTCGGGCTCCTGCGCCCTACCGCAGGAGAGATATTCATCGGAGGCTTTTCATTGATGGACAACCCGGTCGAGGCTAAAAACATAGTGGGGTTCATCCCCGACCGCCCTTACATCTACGAGAAGCTGACGGGACGCGAGTTCCTCCGGTTTGTCCACGGGCTCTACAATGTTTACGGCGATGAGCCGGGCATGCTGGAGGAGCGTATCGACGACATGCTCGCTTTCTTCCAGCTCGAAGAGTGGGGGGAGGAGCTGACCGAAGCGTACAGCCACGGCATGAAGCAGAGGCTCGTGATGAGCTCGGCGCTGCTCCACAACCCGGAGATCATTATCGTCGACGAGCCGATGGTCGGACTCGATCCGAAAGGGGCCAGGCTCCTGAAGAACCTTTTCCATCAGAGGGCGGCCGGGGGGGGTGCTATTTTCATGTCGACGCACACGCTGGCTGTGGCCGAGGAACTGTGTGACAGAATAGCCATTATTCAGGATGGGGAGATCATAGCCGAGGGCACGATGCCGCAGCTGCGTGCACGGGCCGGAATGGGTGATGATGAAGGAGCCCGTCTGGAAGCGGTGTTCCTGAAACTTACTGCCGATGAAGAAATGGATGAGATAATCCAGGCCCTCCGCCCATAAAGGAACGGCCGCCCGACCCGGTATGCGTAATACACTGACGAACGAACTGTATCTGCTGCTTTCACCGAAATGGTACGGCCTGCGTAATCGCCTCCGGTTCCGTTCCAGAGGTGACCTGACACGTTCCATAGTACTTGTGGGTATTGTGGCCGTTTTCTGGATTATCATCTATCTCCTCTTCACCAATTTCCTCTACCAGTTCAAGGTCGTGGAAGAGTTCGGGGAGATCCTGCCGGGCAAGCTCCTCTCCATGATATTCCTCTTCTTCCTGGGGATCCTGATGTGGTCTTCACTGCTGACCAGCTTCGGGGTTTTCTTCATGAGTTACGATCTGCAGCTTCTGAAAGCCACCCCGGTCTCCGAAGACGCTATGTATCTCGCACGGCTGGCCGAGACCACCATCAACGCTTCGTGGATGGTGCTCCTTTTCGGCCTTCCGGTTTTTATGGCCTACGGAACAGTGTTCGGAGGGGGAGTCGTCTATTATCTGGTCGTAGTTATCTCGAACGTTTCCTTCGTGATCATCCCGGCAGTACTGGGTGTAGGGCTGACCATGCTTCTGGTTAATGTCTTCCCGGCACAGCGGGCCAAGGATATGCTGATGATCGTCAGCCTCCTTTTCTTCGCCGGGCTGATTCTCGCATTCCGCATACTGCGCCCGGAACGGCTGCTCGATCCCGACGCCTTCAACAGTCTCCTCGACTTCTTCACGGCGATGCGGGCTCCCCTCTCTCCCCTGCTGCCGAGCCAGTGGGCTGCAGAGGCTATCTCGACATATATCGTGGGCACACTGGTCTACGATCCTTTCTGGCTCGGGGTGCTGGTGATAACTTCGATGGCTGCCGTAGTTATTGGTATGTGGGTAAGCGGCAGGACCCACGACTACGGCTTCACGAAAACACAGGAAGTCCGCCGTTCACGGTTTGCAGGGTCAACGGTTATCGATCGGTTGATATCCATGTACGGATTTCTGTTCCCACAGCGGCTCAAGCAGATAATCAGCAAGGACGTGAAGACCTTTGTCAGGGATGTTACCCAGTGGTCACAGATCTTCCTGCTGATGGCTTTGATTGTGATCTATGTCTACAACTTCAGGGTGCTGCCGCTGGCCGGTACTTATATACCTTCGGTTTATCTGACCAACCTGGTGGCTTTCCTGAATCTGGGTCTCTCCGGATTCGTGGTCTCCGCCGTGGCTGCCCGCTTCGTGTTCCCCGCCGTAAGCCTGGAGGGGAATGCATTCTGGATTGTGCGTTCGAGCCCGCTCGGACTTAAAGGGTTTCTGTGGAGCAAGTTCTGGATCTCCTTCTTCCCCCTGCTGCTGCTGGGGGAAACCCTGATCATCCTGACCAACGTGCTGCTGGGTGCGCACCCACTGATCAAATGGGTCGGTGTGATCACCACATTCTTCACCACTATATCCGTCACGGCACTCGGTATTGGCATCGGTGCGGCATTCCCCAAATTCCAGTGGGATAATGTCAGTAAGATCCCGGCCAGTTTCGGCGGAGTCATTTTCATGGTGCTTGCGGTGACCTTCGTCACCGTGGTTCTTGTAATCGAATGGAGGCCGGTCTACCTGATCATGCTCTCGATCCTAGGCGGCGGGTCTATTACGTCCAATCAGATCATCCTGAGCGCGATCAGCGCCATCTTTGTGCTGATACTCTGCACGTTCTGCTTTTTCGTTGCGATGGAGACCGGCCTGCGCAGGCTGGAAGAGAGAGAGATATGGTGAAACCGTCAGGAATCCCGGCGTCGGATCCGGTCAATGGCGGGAACAGCAGGAGGTATTGAGAGTATGAATTCACGGTCATATGCCCGGGTGCTTCTATGGGCAGTTTCTCTCGCGGTGGTGGTTTCGGCGTGCGGAGAGCCGGCGCCTGAGAAACTGCTTGCAAGGAGCCGCAAGATTCCAGAGTTATATCAGTTTGGCGCGCTCTACGTACCGCTCTATAAACAGGCCGTCGCCGACAGTGACTGGACGGCAATCCGGCGGAACATCAGGGGAATCGTCCGCCTGGAGCGGGCAGTGAACCGCATGGATGTACCCGGGAAGATAAGACTCCAAAAGCAGGAATGGGATTCTTATCAGCAGTTTTTCAACCGGGCGGTCGGCAACCTGAGCGTCGTAATGGGCTGGACGGGTGAGAGGGAAGAGGCTGAGAAGATTGAAATCGCAGAGGGTGTCCAGCTCGTTTACGACTGGTGGCAGATGTTGGTTGAGATGATCAGATAGTTCCCGGACAGAAACTTTAGATGGGTACTAGATAAACCATACGAAACCCGGAGCAGTATCCGTGATCAGTGTTGAAGGATTGACGAAACGCTACGACGGAACCCTCGCGGTTGATGACATCTCGTTCGAGGTGCAGCAGGGGGAGATCCTCGGCTTCCTGGGCCCCAACGGCGCCGGGAAGACCACAACGATGAAGATCCTCACCTGCTACATGCCTCCGACATCGGGGGATGTCGTCATCGGCGGCAGGTCGGTGTTGCAGCAATCACTCCATATCCGGCGGAGCCTGGGCTATCTGCCCGAGGACACACCGCTCTACAACTTCATGCCGGTTCTCGAATACCTGGAGTTCGTCTCCGAAATGCGTGGTATCGATCCAGGCATCAGAGGAAAGCGGATTGGTGAGATGATCGAGGTCTGCGGTCTGAGCGACGTACTGGGTAAAGATATCGGTGAGCTCTCCAGGGGGTACCGGCAGCGTGTCGGGCTTGCGCAGGCTCTCGTACACGATCCCGACCTGGTCATCCTGGACGAGCCGACATCGGGTCTCGATCCCAACCAGATAGCCGAGATCCGTTCCATGATCCGGGAATTCGGCCAACAGAAAACGCTCATTCTCTCCACCCATATCCTGCCCGAGGTCCAGGCCACGTGTGACAGGGTGATAATAATTAACCGCGGAAAGCTGGTTGCCGACGGAAGCCCCGACGAGCTGGCCGGCCGCCTGCGCGGCTCCCAGAAGGTGAAAATCGGATTTGCCGGTGAGGGATTCGATACGGGGGAAGCGGTCGCCACCATACGCACCGTTCCTGGGATCACCAGCGTGGAGTCATCCGGTGTCGAAGGGGGGATTCAGATGTTAACCCTCGAGGCCGAGAAGGAGTCAGATCCTAGGCTGGATCTTTTCCGGATGGCCTCGGAAAATGGATGGCCGCTGGCGGAGCTGCACATGGAGAGGAGCAGCCTGGAAGATATCTTCCGGGAGCTGACGGTGGGTGATGAGCGGGCCGAACAGGCGTCGCAGATGAGAGGGGAAAGGGGAAATGTCTAACCAGATCGTTGCAACAGTGATGAGCGGGAATATCTGGGCGCTCTTTCGTAAGGAGTTGAAGGCGTACTTCAACTCGCCGATCGCATATGTTGTGATGACCGTTTTCCTGATCATGGCCGGCTGGTTCTTCACCAGCGATCTCTTCCTTGTCGGCCAGGCCACGTTGCGAACCTTCTTCGAGGTCAGCCGGCTGATCTTCGTGTTCTTCGTGCCCGCGGTGACAATGCGCCTGCTTGCCGAAGAGCGGGCGAGTGGTTCACTGGAGCTGCTCGTCACATATCCGGTGACGGATATCGAGATAGTGCTCGCCAAGTGGCTGGCCGCAATGACGCTGCTGACCATCACGCTCGGGTTCACCTTTGTCTATTTCTTCACGGTGGTAGTGCTCGGCAATCCGGATGAGGGCACCGTATTCGGCGGCTACCTCGGGCTGCTGCTGATGGGCGGGGCCGGCAGCGCGCTGGGCCTCTTCACCAGCAGCCTGACCCGCAACCAGGTGGTGGCCTTCGTTCTCGCCTTCGCGGTGCTCTTTGCACTCTTCATGCTCGACAATCTGCTCGTATTCATTCCGGCGAGCATCGGGGCCGTCGTCGAGTATCTCTCCTTCGGCTACCACCTCGACAACCTGTCGCGGGGAGTGATCGACAGCCGCGACCTGCTTTATTTCATATCACTGACCGTGATGGGGCTGGCGCTGGCTTCGGACCGGCTTGCGGACCGCAGGGCATAGAGGGGGTTGGAGAGGATGAGCGAAGCAACCGTCAGCACGACCGTACAGCACGTACGCCGGACCCGGCTTGTCAACCTGGCCCTTCTTGCCGGTATCCTGATCCTGATCAATCTGCTGGGCATGAACCAGTTCATCCGGTTGGATCTGACCGGTCGGGGGATCTACAGCCTCAGCTCCGCCAGTAAAGAGGTGATCCGGAACCTGGAGGACCAGCTGACCATTAAGGCCTTCTTCAGCGAAGATCTGCCCGCGCAGTACGCCAGCAACGCCCGGTTCGTGAAGGACAAGCTGGACGACTACAAGGCATACGGCCGGAGAAAGGTCCACTTCGGGTTCATGGATCCGGGCGGTGAGGAGGAACTGCAGCAGGAAGCGTCCCAGTACGGGATCCAGCCGGCGACAGTGAGGGTCGTGGAGAGGGATCGGCTGGAATTGAAGCAGATCTATATGGCGCTGGTCTTCTTCTACCAGGACCGTACCGAGACGATCCCCCTGGTGCAATCAACCGCCGGCCTCGAATACGACATCACGACCGCTATCCGGCGCGTGAGCCGTACCGAGCTGCCGGTGGTCGGTTTCCTTTCGGGCCGTGGAATGGCCACTCCGGATGATCAGCTGAGCAGCTGGCGGCAGCCTCTGGAGCGCCACTACCAGGTGCGGACCGTCAGCCTGGACTCATACGAGTCCGTCCCGCCCGATATCGAGGCGCTCTTCCTGGTCGGACCCACCGAAGGGCTGGATGAGTGGGAGAGGTATGCCGTCGACCAGTTCGTGATGAGGGGTGGAAAGACGGCCTGGCTGCTGGATGTTATCGACGCCGATCTGCAGCGCTCGCAGGAGGCGATGGCCCAGCCGCTCCAGCTGGGCATGGACGCCTGGCTGGCCCACTACGGAATCAGGGTGCGTCCGGCCCTTGTAATGGACCGCCTCAACCAGGAGATCATGGTCACACAGCGTCAGGGCTTCTTCCAGGTGCAGCGCAACATGCCCTATCCCTTCTTCCCCATAGTGCGGAATCTGAACAGCGAGAATCCGATGGTGAAGGATCTTCCGGGCTTTACCCTATTCTACGCGAGCCCGATCGACACGGTCTTCACACCACCCGATTCGACCCGAGGCGCGGCCGGGGATACGATCAACGCGTGGCCTTCCTCTCCACCCGAGGTCAGGGTCGAGCCCCTGGCCTTCTCGACCGATGTATCCAGCCTGCAGGAAGATTTCTTCTTCATCCAGCCCAATCCCGCCTTTGCCCGCTCGAATTTCAGCGGGGGACCTTACCCGCTGGCCGCCACCGTCACGGGTATGTTCTCGAGCGCCTTCCCTCGGACTCCGGCCGTACCCGACACGGTTATTCTGCCGGCTCAGCTCCGGGGACCGGTGGAGAACCGCCTTGTGGTTGTGGGAGATGCCACCTTTGCCAAGAACGAATACGTGGGGGTTGAGGGGAATGTCGCATTCCTGCTCAACATGGTTGACTGGCTCTTCCAGGATGAGGCGCTGATCGGCATACGCGCCAAGGAGATCGACTATCGCCCCCTCACCGAAGCTTCGAATGCGGGGCGCGTCATCATCAAATGGCTGAACATCCTGATCCCGCCGGTACTTGCGATACTGGCCGGGCTTTTATGGTGGCGGTATCGACGGCGTCCGAGCCGGCAACGGTTGGCTGCCGTGACCACACTGGAGGTTTGATCGATGGCTACCTCTACACGCCGCCTGCTCATCGTCTTCCTCTCGCTCCTTGTTATCACAGTGGTCTGGAACGGTCTGGAGAGGAGGCGGACCACCAGCCGGGAGAGGACTTTCGATAAGATCGACACCGAGAAGGTGACCCGGGTGGAGCTGGGTGGCAAGGGCGACGAAGTTACGCTGAGTCTGAGGAGCGGGCGGTGGATGGTTACCGAGCCTATCGAGTACCCGGCCAACGAGACGCTGGTCAACAATCTCCTCGAACAGGTTGAGGAGCTCGCCGTTACCAACCTTGTCTCGAGCAATCCCACTAATCACGATCTGTATGAAGTGGAGCCCGATACGGGTGTACTTGTCAGGCTGCTGGGGGGAAGGGAGGGCAGGAGGAGGCTCTCCGAGTTCTACGTCGGCAAGATGACCAGCGATTACGGCCACACCTATATCAGGCGCTTCGGCGAGGATGATGTCTTTATAGCGAAGGGCCTGCTGCAGGGCTACTTCAATAAGACAGTGAGTGCATGGCGCGACAGGACCATCCTTTCGCTTCAGCCTGAGAACATCGAGCGGGTGGAGCTGATCAGTGAAGAAGACGGCTGGATACTCGCCCGCAGGGGGGTCTTCCCCGAGGTGCCCGACGCCCCCTGGGTGGTGCGGGTAGATGGTGAGTTTGTAGAAGCCGATTCTACAACAGCCGCTTCCATAGTACGCCGGGCAGCGAACCTTACCGCGAGCGATTTCCCATCGCCGGTCGAGCAGATAGACGTCGACTGGAATGAACCGCTTCACAGGGTTGTGCTCTACCTGGTGGGAGACGTATCGGTAGGGATCAATGCATATCTGAAGGGAGAGGATACCTCACGCCTCTGGATCAGCAAGGACGGCGACGACACGATATTCATCATCTACAAGAGTACCTTCGATACACTGACCAGAAGCAGCTCCGATCTGGTTGCTGAAGGCAATCCATAAGTCTTGACTGAGGAACAATCGGCACCTTCCTGGGAGCGGCTAAAGGAGCTGGGACCGCTCACGGCCTTCTTCCGTACGGCATGGAATGTAATCGCCGGTCCGGTACGCTTCTTCGAAGCGCTTCCGGCCAGGGGACCGGTGATACCGGCGATTCTCTTCTGGGCCCTTACAACACTTCCGCCCATGGTCTTTTCGGGCATCCAGGCGAACTCCTTCCTTAAAGAAGTGTTCTCCATGACAATGACCGCTCCCAGACCCGGCTACCTGGAGATACCCTGGTGGGTTTTTACTGTGGCGGCCCCGCTCCTGCAGTTCACATGCCTTCTGGGAGGTCTTGCCGTCGTGCACATGCTGCTGCAGATGATGGGGTACGACAGGGGTGGCTGGAGCGGGACCTACCGCGCGGCTGGCTATGCATCCGGCCCGGCGATCTTCGGGTTTGTACCGCTGGTGGGCGCACCCCTTGCAGCGCTATGGGTGGCACTGCTCCAGTTCCTTGCCCTGAAGCGCATCCACAGGGTGCCCACCGGGATCCTCCTTCTAGCATATCTACTGCCGGCTGCCGCGATACTCCTCCTCGGGGTTGGGGTGCTGCTGGTGGTCATGGCGATAGTCGCACCCGATATACTGGGTATCGGCGCTCTCG
>Ga0114919_10001983_pt1 | contig 16504 bp, 15 predicted proteins | sample BlataG_FD_88682 | JGI IMG/M metagenome (GOLD analysis project Ga0114919, IMG submission 88682) | Deep subsurface microbial communities from Black Sea to uncover new lineages of life (NeLLi) - Black_00105 metaG | ecosystem: Environmental > Aquatic > Marine > Oceanic > Sediment | place: Atlantic... | reverse complement strand
TTGTTGGATATGTCGAAGGCAGCGATCCGGCTGTTTCCGATGAGTATGTGATTGCAGGCGCCCACCTCGACCATGTGGGGAATCAGGCCGGCGTACTTTTCGCCGGTGCGCAGGACAACGCCTCAGGGAGTATAATGGTGATTGCAATGGCCGAGGCGATGAGCCGCTCCCCGGTAAAACCGCGAAGGACGGTCTACTTCGTCCTCTTCGCCGGGGAGGAGCTATTCCTGGCCGGTTCGGAGTATTTCGCCGCTCACCCCCCACGTCCCATCACCGGGGCGGCAGGGATGATTAACCTGGACATGGTCGGCACCGGACCCGTCCTGAGGATGGATGGAGGCCAGACTACTCCCATCTTCCAGCAGATGGCCGTTGAGGCCGACCGCCTGTACGGGGACTTCGGCCTGGCAGACCAGAAACCCACACCTGCCGTCGCCGGCGCAAGTGATCATTCAGCCTTTATCAATGCAGGGGTCCCGACAATCTATATGCACAGTCGCGGAGCCCCGGGCAGGGTTCATACGCCGGAGGACGTGGCCTCCACCATCGACTATGACGCGTACTTCAGGACGACCTGCGTTGTGTACCTTACTCTGTTCCAGATGGCGGACCGGCCGTAGTTTCCGGATGAGAAATAGCTACTCGACGGTCAGAACCACCTTCCCGATGTTCTTTCTGTCCTGGATATAGTGGTGGGCGTCGGCGGCCTGCTCCAGGGGGAAAGTGCGGTCTATGACAGGATCCAGCTTCCCCTGCTCAATCAGCTCAACCAGAATCTGCATCTCCCCCCGCAGGATCTCCTTCCGGTGCCACAGATGCCCGATATGCACGCCGAAGACTCCTCTGTTCTTCACCATCATCCGCAAGGGACTGAACCTCGGGGTACGTATCACCTCAAGCAGCGCCCGCAGTATATGCCGGGCCTTTCCAGGGGCTGCAGAGGATACGCCGTATGAAACAAGCCGTCCTGTATGGGCAAGCTGCTCGAACCCTTTCTTCAGGGAACGTCCCCCGATCGGGTCGAATATCATTTCCACACCTTCACCACCGGTTATCTCCTTCACTACTTCGACCCAGTCTTCCTCACGATAGTCGATCGGATGGTCGACACCCAGCTCCCGCAGGAAATCGTGCTTGCGAGCCGAGGCAGTCCCCAGGATTACAGCCCCCCGCAGACGCGCTATCTGCACAGCGGCCGTTCCCATGCCGCCGCCGGCATTATGAATGAGAATCCGTTCACCGCGATGCAGGTTGCCTATATATACCAGGGAGTGCCAGGCGGTAATATACGTCACGGGAAATGCCGCGGCCCTTACGGGGTCCAGGTTCCCAGGCAAAGGAAATACCAGTTCCGCCGATGTCACGACACGGTCGGCATAACAGCCGAAGTTGCGCATACCCACCACGGGATCGCCTTCCTTCAATCCCTCCACATCCTGTCCCAGGGCGTCTATCACCCCGGCACACTCGTAGCCGGTAACAAAAGGGGGTTTTCCCGCATCGCGGTAGAGTCACATTCGAGCCATGATATCGGCGAAGTTGACACCGCTGGCCTTGACCGCAATCCGCACCTCTCCAGGGCCCGGGTCGGGATCCGGAAGCTCGACTACTTCGAGAACATCCGGAGGACCGAATTTTGGCACACGAACCTCACGCATAACTACCGCCTCTTCTATTTCTTTCACGTCGCCATGACCGGCTGATCAATGTAAACTTGTTGTCTTGGTCCGACTTTGTACCGGGAGAAGTGCTATGCATGGCTACATCCGGCTCTATTCCTCACATGTGTTGTGCCTGAAGGCCTCAGCATGCATCGCACTCCTCCTGCTGGCGGCGTGCGGCAGGGATAGCGGGCCACGCCGGGAGGAAGTCAACGGAGTCGAGCATGTATACAACAGGGCACACCCCCTTGAAGGAGCCCCTCTCCCCCAACCACAGGAGGCGCAGTCACTCCTGCTGCTGCAGGAGGGCAGCGAGGAGGTGCCGGCATGGTCTGCGGTGCGTGATGTGCGGGCTGTACCCGGCGGCGGGATGGCCGTCATCGATATGCACCGCACCGAGATAAACTGGTTCGATCGCCAGGGGAACACGGTGGTCAGCATGGACCTGAGCCGCCCCCCGATGCGACTCACCTCCCCGGTCGCAGCTGCGTTCTTTGAGGATGGAGGCGGGGTATCTATCGACATGGCCCTGCGCCGGGCCGTGGCATTCGATTCCGAAGGCTTGCTCCTCTACGCTTTCGATTTCAATGGCGGGCTTCCAATGGACATGGATCTGGGGACCGAGGGGGACCTGTATATCCTGACATGCTCACGTCCCTTCAGCGGCAGGGAACAGGTCTGGCAGGTGCGCAGGTATGACATGGCCGGATCTCCCATGTCGATTGCAGGAGCTGACAGCCTTTGCCTGGGAAAGAGCCCGGCCGAGGGTACGCCCTATACACTGTTGACCAGTTTGAGTGTGGGACCGGACGGGATATTGTATGCATCCGGATTGGACTATACCATCCACCAGATCCTGCCTGATGGTAAAAGGCGTGTGATTACACGACCGACAATTGAAAGCCGGGTGCCCGACTATGTACTGGAACAGCGCCGCAGACTAATGCAGCGCCGGGTTAGAAGTCAGCAACTGGAAGTGCCGATCACCGAGGAAGTGACGATCGTACAACTCCTTGCTCTGGATGACGGGGGTGTACTGGTCCAGACAAACGAATGGCATCCGACACTGCTTGATGAAGCAATAAACAGTCAGGTCAACATCCTGCTGCTGGATCGGTTTTCGGAGGATGGCACCTTTATCAGCCGTTACGCAGTCGAGTTGTCGCTGCCCAGAACCGAGATCCACCTGACAGATGCAGGGGACGGTTTCATTTACGGATACGCAGTCCCATCGGCGGGGGAAGGTCCTACAACAGCCTTCAGCTTCAGCCTTCCAGAAGAGTGATCTACTCGCCAATTATCTTCACCAGAACCCGCTTGCGCCGGCGCCCGTCGAACTCCCCACGCCCCATTATCTGCCTTTTGAGATGAGCATCCGCATTATCCTCCCCGGTCCTGTTATGCAGATATCCCGATACGGGTTCGTGCGGAATGTGCACAATTCTCGATGTCGTATTGTACGGTTACAAAGTTATTATTCCAGTACAAAATAATCTGCAAGTTAATTACAGAATAATCACCAGTTATTGTCGTTTCTCTTTGACCAATTCCTCTTAATTAACTTGCGCATTTATTCACACACATTAAAATGTGTCTATCAAGTAGCCAAAAGAACTAAGAATGCAAGGGGGAGTTGATTATGGCTAAGTTTGAACACATTAAAGGGGGCGACGCTGAAAAACGATTCGCAAAAAGTCGCGTCCACGGTGTAACACGTGAGTATATGGCCTATCTGGAAACATTGAAGAAAGAAGGCGGCGTAGGCGTGTTGAAACCAGGACGCGGAGAAAGCCTGACAACATTGCGTAACCGTTTGCGCCGTGCTGCTGATCTCCTTGAGACAGAAATAAAGACCCAGAGAGATGGAGAAGAGCTTCTGATTAAAGTAATAAAAAAGTAAAAATTATGAAAGATTCCCGAGTATATTTCGTATCAACCTCAATTAAACAATGAAACTCTGAACTACCGAACATCCCATACCCAGCCCGGGAGACAGACATGTTGTATAGCCTAAGAATTAGGACCCGTTGGATCGGTTTTGCACTACTCGCATCTACAGCCATGATTGCCGCCTGCGGCGGCCCGAAGGCACGCATGCAGGAGATCGACGGTGTCCTGCACGTGATGAACCCTGCCGAGCCGATGAAACCGAAAATGACAATCAATATCCAGGAGGAGCTGCGGATCGGCCAGGACGAGGGAGAAGACGAGTACATATTCCCGGGCCTCGCAGGGCTGACAGTCGATGATGACGGCCGGGTATTCGTGCTGGTAGCTCAGGACGACGCCGTCCGGGTATTTGACGCAGACGGTTCATACAGCCACACGATCGGGCGCCAGGGACAGGGGCCAGGAGAACTCATGGCTGCCCAGACCATCAACCGTGGACCGGATGGCAACATCTGGGTCTCGAGCATGGGTACACGGCGACTGACTATCTTCCAGCCGGATGGACTCTACCTGCGTGACATCACCTTCCCGGTGATGCCACCCGTATTAGTTCAGACAACCGCAGACGGTTTTATGGGCCTCTACGTATCACCGCGTCCGACCAAGAATGAGATGGTAGTGAATATCACCTACTCGCTGCGGAGGTTCACGGCTGAGGGAGATACGCTCAATACTCTCTTCGACAACACGATCCAGATGGACCTGACTGATCTCCAGCTCGGGGGTACGGGGGAGCAGGTCCCACTCTACACACAGGACGGCCAGGGCAGAGTCTGGCAGACGAGGGCGCGCACCGACATCTTCGAGGTCAATGTCTATAACCCCGAAGGCTCCCTGGACCGGGTCGTCGAGAAGGAGCATGCCCGGATCGAGAAGAGCGAAGAAGAGATAGAAGAAGAGCGGGAGATGGTCCAGCGCCTGCTAGCAGCCCAGATGGGAGATGTCCCCGAAGAAATCAACATCAGCTACGAGCCGGAAAAGTACCGTGCTGCGACAGGTCTTCCCTATTACGATCCCCGCGGTTACATCTGGGTTCAGACCAGCCGTACGGGCACACATGATACCAATGCCTTCCTGCTCTTTGATTTGAGGGGGCAGTACCTGCAGCAGACGTTGATCCCGGATGTGAGTGCACCCATGTTCCTGACTTTCATGGGTGACAAGCTCTACCTTACCAATCAGGATCCCACCGTGACACCACAGGTCATCTTATACAAGGTGACAATCGAGGAGTGAGAGCAGCCCCCGGCCCCTCGCATATAAGCTGATTCAATGCCCTCCGCTCAAAGGCGGAGGGCATCAACTTCTCATACTCTTTTCGAATACTGAAACAAGCTCGTCGATCTTCTCCCGCCGCTCTCTTTCAGAACCTGTGGTGAAGGCCTGATAGACACAGTGGTTGACGTGCGCCTCCAGCAGCCTGGAAGCCACTTTGCCCAGTGCCCCGCGCACGGCGGCTATCTGCTGCAGGATATCCACGCAGTACTCTTCCTTCTCCACCATCCTCTGGATCCCCGCGATCTGACCCGTTAAACGATTGAGCCGTTTCCTTACCTCATCTTTGACCGCCGGTGAGTGCAGACTTGAGTTCGGCATTATTCCTCTCCCTCTCCGATATCGGTATCAAGGCCTGTTGCCCTGATATCGACGCGACGAAGTCTCGCACTGTTCGTCACCACGTTAACACTGGAAAAGGCCATCGCTCCTTCTGCTATCAGGGGATGAAGCATGCCGAGCATGGCCACCGGTATCGCCACGGCATTGTAGAAGTAGGCCCAGAAGAGATTCTGACGGATCTTCCGGAACGTGGCACGGCTCAGCTTCACCGCCTTGATGACTGCAGTAAGATCTCCCTGGACCAGAGTGATATCTGCAGACTCGATGGCAATGTCGGTCCCGGTGCCGATCGCTATCCCTACATCAGCCTGGGCGAGTGCGGGCGCATCATTGATGCCGTCGCCAACCATCGCCACCACGTGGCCTTCACGCTGCAATCTGGCCACTTCCTCGCTTTTTCGATCGGGCATCACACCTGCCACAACCCGCTCTATTCCCACCTGCCGGCCTATCGCCCTGGCGGTCGATTCGTTATCACCGGTGAGCATCACAGGTTCCATACCCATACGCTTCAACTCTGCAATGGCCCTGGCCGAGTCCGGCTTCACCGGGTCAGCCACGGCGACAACCCCCAGCGGCTCGCCGCTGCGGGATACCGCGACGACGGTTTTGCCTTCTTCCTCGAGATCCCGCAGTACCGGCAACAGGGGCTCCAGATCGACCCCCTCCATTTCCATGAAGGAGCGTGAACCGACCGCGATCCTCTCTCCATCCACAGTGGCAACCAATCCAAGTCCCGCCACAGCTTCAACATCCCCCGCATCGTCAAGGGAGAGTCCGTTTTCAGCAGCATGAGCGATAATTGCTCCGCCGATCGGATGCTCGGAGTTGCGCTCGGCAGAGGCCGCCAGGCGGATCAGTTCGCTTCCGGTGATGCCGCCCTTAAGAGGTCTAACATCCGTAACAACCGGCCGGCCCAGGGTGATCGTGCCCGTCTTGTCCAGCAGGAGGACATTTACTTCTTTCATCAGCTGGATCGCTTCGCCCTTGCGTATCAGAACCCCGTTTTGCGCCCCCATCCCGCTGCCGACCATCAACGCCGTCGGTGTCGCAAGACCCAGGGCGCATGGACACGCGATAACCAGGACCGCTATTGCGGCATAGAGCGCAAGGCTGGTCGTGCCGAGAGAGGGATCCACCCAGGGAAGCAGCCGGTTCGCCCACTGTGCGACACTGCCCATCGCATCCGGAAGCAGCAGCCAGAGAGCCAGGGTACCCAGCGCAAGCACCACTATCGTCGGGACGAAAACGGCCGTCACCCTGTCTGCGAAATTCTGTATCGGCACCTCGCTCGCCTGTGCCTGCTCTACCAGCTTGATTACCTGAGCCAGGAAGGTCTCCTCACCTACCCCCGTCGCACGGACCTTCAACACCCCGCTGCCGTTTATCGTGGCCCCGATTACGCTGTCGCCGGGCTTCTTCGCCACGGGAATCGACTCCCCCGTCGCCAGTGATTCATCCACGGCAGAAGTTCCCTCGACCACCTCACCGTCGGTCGGGATCTTTTCTCCGGGCCGGACGACCATAATGTCTCCGACCTTGACCTCATCGACTCCGACCTCCTTTTCCTGCGAGCCGATAATCAGCCGGGCGGTCCTGGCTTCAAGGGTCAGGAGCTTCTTGATCGCCTGAGACGCCCTGCCCTTCGACCTGGTCTCCACATACCGGCCCGTGAGGTGGAACACCATGATCATCGCTCCCACCCCGGCATAGTTCAGAATCGTAGGGATGGAAAGCCAGTGTCCAAGGAGGGCCATCACCCCGGTCAGAAGCGATGCTCCCGATCCCATTGTGATCAGGACGTCCATATTGGGTGAGAGATTCAGTGCTGACTTCCAGGCGCTGCGGTATGTAGGCCAGCCCGCCCAGAAGAGCACCGGAACCGCCAGCAGAACCATCCCCAGGTCGTAAACGGCACGTGTGGGCCAGCTGATCCCGAAGAACATCTCCGGGATCATCAGGAGGATGATCGGGATGCTGAGCCCCCACGCCCAGCGCATGCGGCTGGAGGCTTCGTCCATCTTCCGCTGATCCGCAGCCATCATTTCCTCACGACGCTGCTCGGCGCCCGGAGAAGACGGTTTCAGCACATAACCTGCCCGGTCCACCGTTTCGATCAGTGAATCCACATCCAAATTCTCGATCTCGGCCTCGATATACGCCTGGTCGGTAGCCAGACTCACTCTGACATCACGCACACCGGGTACGCTTCTGATAGCCTTCTCCACGTTGGCGACACAGCCGGCGCAGTGCATCCCTTCTATATCACATACAATTGGATCTTCGGTCATGGCGGCATCCTTTAAATGGAGTTATTATACTATACTACAGTATAGTATATTTAAGTTCAAGGTGAAACAGAATTGTGGGCAGTACCTGCAGAATCTTGTGACCATTCACGCAGATGCCTGACATCTGATCACTTGCCTTTTTAACACTTCAGACACCATCTTCTGCTGGTCGACAGCCTCTTTGACGGTCACATTCCATGAGCGAGCCCCGCCAGTGATACTGACGACAGGCTGGAAGGAGCATAGATGAATGGAAGTTCAGTTTGAAGGGATCCTGGTAGAGTGTATTCAGGGTGATATCTCAAGCCAGGAGGGTTTCGACATCGTGGTTAACGCGGCCAACGCCCAGCTGATGCCCGGCGGCGGTGTAGCAGGCGCCATACATCGTATGGCTGGCCCGGGACTGGCCCTGGAGTGCAGGACGCTTGCACCTATCAGGCCTGGTGAAGCTGTAATCACCAGCGGACACGACCTGCCCAACCGCCACGTCATCCACTGCCTGGGCCCGGTCTACGGGATAGACAAACCGTCCGGGGAACTGCTCGCAAGCTGCTACCGCAATGCTCTTCGACTGGCGGAAGAGAATGAGCTGAACTCCATAGCTTTCCCCGCTATTTCCACCGGGGTCTTCGGATACCCGATACAGCATGCCGCCAGAGTCGCTTTTAAGACCATCAGTGATGAAGCCGCATCACTGAGACACCTGAAGAGAATCAGGTTCGTCCTGTACAGCGAATCAGACCTCGAAGAGCATACGAAGGCGATGAACGAAGTTGCACGACTTTGGAATCGATTTCGTGTATCGTAAATCTGCAACGGCGATAGTGCATTTTTTCATACGCCTGAGTTCCAAATATTGAGGGAAGAGTAGAAGATACTTAAGGAGCATATAGCTTTATGGGAACTATAGATTCTGAATTAGCCAGATTAAGTATAAACACAATCCGAATGCTGGCGGCCGACGCCGTCGAGGAGGCCAATTCGGGACATCCGGGTGCGCCAATGGGAGTAGCACCCATGGCATACCTGCTCTGGACCCGCTTTCTCAATCACAACCCGCAAGACCCCACCTGGCCCAACCGCGACCGCTTCGTTCTTTCTATGGGACATGCCAGCATGCTCCTCTACAGCATGCTTTTCCTCACAGGCTACGACATCACGCTCGACGACATAAGGAGCTTCCGCCAGTGGGGAAGCTGCACACCCGGACATCCCGAGTACGGTGAGACACCCGGCGTTGAAGCTACAACCGGCCCCCTGGGCCAGGGCGTGGGCATGGGTGTGGGCATGGCATTGGCCGAACGCATCCTGGCCAACCGCCACAACACCAGAGAATTCCCGATTTTCGACCACTATACATACGCCTTCTGCTCCGACGGCGACCTGATGGAGGGAGTGGCCTCTGAAGCCGCATCCCTGGCCGGACACTTGAGGCTCGGCAAGCTCATCTACTTCTACGACGACAACGGGATCACCATCGACGGCCCCACCGACCTGAGCTTTTCGGAGAACGTCCGAAAGCGTTTCCAGGCCTACGGCTGGCACGTTCAGGAACCACTGGACGGAAACGACCTGGAAGCCCTTTCCGGGGCGATTGTCAAAGCTCAGAGGGATAAGCGCCCCTCGCTGATCATCTGCCGTACCAATATTGCTGAGGGGAGTCCCAACAAGGTGAACACCTCTGGTGCTCACGGAGCACCCCTGGGGGCCGAGGAACTCCGTCTGACCAAAGCCAACCTGGGCTGGCCCGAAGAAGAATCGTTCTTTGTCCCCGAAGATGTCCGACAGCACCTCTCAGCCTTAGAGACCGGCCAAAAAGCGCAGGAGAAATGGGAGGCACTCCTGGAAGGATACTGTAAAATATTTCCGGAGAAGGGTGCGCAGTTGATACGGGAGCTGGCCGGGACACTTCCCGAAGGCTGGGTAGACAGGCTGCCGGTCTTTGAAACAGGCACCAGTGCTATAGCCACACGGAGTGCTTCAGGGGAGATCATCAACACCGTTGCTCCGTTGATCGAGAACCTGGTCGGAGGTTCAGCCGACCTGACCCCTTCCAATAACACACTGATCGAGGGCGGCTCTAATCAATCGTTCGAATCCCCTGAGGGCCGCTACCTTCACTTCGGTGTTCGCGAGCACGCAATGGGCGCAATATGCAACGGCCTCGCCCTTCACGGCGGGCTGCGCCCTTACGGAGCGACCTTTCATGTATTCAGCGATTATATGAGGCCGAGCATCCGCCTTGCCGCAATGATGGGTCTGCCGGTCATCTACATCTTCACACACGATTCAATCGGACTGGGCGAAGATGGTCCTACTCACCAGCCTGTCGAACAGACGATGAGTCTGCGGCTGATACCCAACATGCATGTCATCCGCCCGGCCGATGCAAACGAAACCACCCAGGCGTGGCGGCTTGCGCTGGAACGCACCGACGGTCCCACAGCCCTTCTCCTCTCACGCCAGAAACTTCCGGTTCTCGACCCCGACCGGACCACCGGCGCTCTTCAGGGCGGGTACATCCTGAGCAGGACTTCCGGCAACCCGCAGGTTGTTCTCATTGCCACCGGCTCCGAAGTGCACCTGGCTCTTGAAGCCAAGGCGCTGCTGGAGGAGGAGAAGATCGGCACACAGGTGACCAGCCTTCCATGCTGGGAGGTATTCCAGAAGCAGAACCCGGAGTACCGCGAGGAAGTACTTCCTTCCGGCAGCATGAAGTTTGCTCTGGAGGCGGGTGTCACCCTGGGGTGGGAGCGGTGGACGGGCACCCCGGCGCACGTGCACGGGCTCGATCGCTTCGGCGCTTCCGCTCCCTACGAGACCATCTTTGAAGAACTGGGATTTACGGCTGAAGCCGTAGTAGACAGGGTGAAGATACTGCTGGAGGAGTGATCTCATGCGCGTAGCTCTTGCCTGCGATCATGCAGGCTTTCCGCTGAAAGCATCTGTGGCCAAAGTCATTACTGATATGGGGCACGAAGTAATCAACCTGGGTACAGACACTCCGGATGTACCCACCGACTATCCCGATGTCGCCCAGGCGCTGGGCAGGGTGATACAGCTCGAAGAGGCTGATCGAGGAGTATTGATCTGCGGGAGCGGGGTTGGGACCAGTATTACGGCCAACAAGTTGAAAGGGGTGCGCGCTGCCGTCTGTCACGACGTCTACTCCGCTACCCAGGGTGTCGAGCACGACTATATGAATGTGATCTGCTTTGGAGGCCGTGTGATCGGGTCGGCACTGGCGGCCGAACTTGTGAAGGCCTTCCTGAACGCCAATTTCAGCGAAGAGGAGAGGCACGTCCGCCGCCTCAACAAGGTCAAGGAACTAGAGCAGAAATGGATCTGAAGGCATTTCTATTCCGATAGCACCAGTCTGACTAACCGGGCCGCCTCCGTTTCGATCCCGGGCACCTTACTCTCCCTAGGCCCTGCGACATTCAGAACTTCGACTGATTCGGCCCTCAGCCACTGCCTGACCTTTTCCACCCATTCTTCCTCTGCCCGGGATGAACCTTCCGTCTTGTCCAGATCCACCACCAGATACGGTTTTCCCAACTTCCGGGCAGCCTCGATCGTATAGGCCGTACCGCCAGTTGCCGGCAGATTTGTGATTACAAGCGTGCCGTCGGAATCGCGCACGTTCCACTCGGTGCGCTCCTCATACTCTGAAGAATGTGTTTCACGCAGGCAATAACGATCGGGGATCACACCATCCTCTGCTAACCTGCCTCTCGGGCACCATCCCCCAAACGGTATATTAAGGTCGAATGCCGTCTCAAGGGCAGCCCTGTCCACCCCTGTCTGTCCTCCCGATAATATTCTTTTAATCATTCCTCCAACTCTCGTACATCACGATCTCTTCGAGGGGCTTCCGCTCTCTTGGCCTGCCAGGTCCCGCTGGGTAGCCGAGTGTCAGGAGCTCCACTATGCGTATCTCCTCCGGTATTGCCAGGATCTCCTTAACCTGATCTTCGTAGAAGGAGCCGATCCAGCAGGTACCCAACCCGAGCTCGACTGCAGCCAGGGTCATATGATCGATCGCGATCGCCACGTCAATGGGGTAGGCAACCTGACCACACCGCATGACCCGGCCATCTGTTTGGGCACAGCAGGCGACCACTACCGGCGCCTCGGCGACGAAGAGCTGATGATTCGACGCGACCATCAATTTCTCGCGCGTGGCCTGATCCCGCACCACTACGAAACGCCATTCCTGCATGTTGCCGGCTGAAGGAGCGAGCCTGGCCGCCTCTAGCACAGCCAGCAGTTTCTCATTTTCTACCGGCTTGTCCTCATACGCGCGTATGCTCTTTCTGCGTTCGATCGCTTCGATGACGTTCATATGTAATCCCCCGCTCTCCTGTCGCTCACTACAGAAATGTGAATATCAGCGGTACTTCCTTCCTACATACTCTTCCAGAATCAGGATGAAATCTTCTACTATCCGGTCTCCCTCGAGGGTCGTGAACAGTTCGCCATTGATAAATACTGGTGCACGGGGATCCTCTGCCGTACCCGGTAGACTGATACCGATATCAGCGTGTCTGCTCTCGCCCGGGCCGTTGACCACACAGCCCATCACCGCGACCTCCATCTCCTCTACTCCAGGGTATCGATCGCCCCACTCAGGCATCCGCTCCCGCAGGTAGCTCTCCACTCTCGCAGCCATATTCTGGAAGAACGTGCTGGTGGTCCGGCCACAGCCCGGGCACGCAGTAACCTGCGGGGTAAACAGCCTCAACCCCATGCTCTGCAGGATCTGCCGGGCAACAAGAACCTCCCGTGTGCGATCTCCGTCAGGTTCCGGGGTCAGGCTTACCCGGATGGTGTCACCAATTCCCTCCTGAAGAAGCACAGCCATGCCGGCTGTTGACCCGATGATCCCTCTCTCCCCCATGCCGGCCTCTGTGAGACCGAGATGGATGGGGTAGTCGCACCGTGAAGCCAGCACACGGTTGACGGCTATCAGCTCCTGTACGTTCGATACCTTGCACGAAACCACGATCCGGTCGTGTTCAAGCCCGACCTCCTCGGCCAGTTGGGCCGAGCGGAGTACACTCTGTACCAGTGCCTCACGGATGACGGCCGACGACGAGGCAGGCTCCTCTGCTCCGGCGTTCTCCTCCATCAGACGGGACAGAAGTACCTGGTCGACCGACCCCCAGTTAGCCCCGATGCGTACCGGTTTCCCGTATTCGACAGCCTTACGGATAATGGCGGTATAGTTTTCGTCCCGGTGGTCACCTGTCCCCACATTGCCGGGGTTGATCCTGTACTTGGCCAGCGCTTCGGCACACCCGGGGTACTCTTCCAGCAGGAGGTGTCCGTTGTAGTGGAAATCACCGATAACGGGAGTGTTAAAACCCCTTTCGCGCAGCCGGCCGACGATCTCAGGTACTGCTGATGCAGCCTCCCCGGTGTTCACGGTAATACGCACCAGTTCGCTGCCCGCCCTGGCCAGTTCGGTCACTTGAGCCGCGGTGGCATCAACATCGGCGGTTGCAGTGTTCGTCATCGATTGGACAACAACAGGGGCATCGCTGCCGACTATTACCCCTCTTACATCAACGGGGACACTGCTTCTGCGCCGGTATCCGGAGATCACCTGCCGATCAATCCTCCTTTATCAACTTGCGCAACACCAGGTCGAGGATGCCGCCGTGACGGTAGATTTCGACTTCAATCGGGGTGTCGAGCCTGAGATCCAGAGTGGTTGATCCGCCCTGGCCGTCCGGCTTCTCCCACTCCAGCTTCACTTCGCCGGCCGGCCTCAGGTTCTCCTCGATATGACTGATGTGGAAAGACTCGGTTCCGTCCAGTCCCAGACTATCGAGGGTTTCTCCTTCTCTGAACTGCAGGGGCAGCACTCCCATACCGACCAGGTTGCTGCGGTGGATACGCTCGAAAGACCTTGCCACCACCGCCCTGACACCGAGCAGCTTGGTTCCCTTGGCCGCCCAGTCACGGCTTGAGCCGCTCCCGTAATTGACACCGGCCAGCACGATCAGCGGTATGCCTTCTTCAGCATATTGCATGGCCGCTTCGTAGACCGTCATCTCGGTCCCGTCGGGCTGATGCCTGGTGAAACCGCCTTCCCTGCCCTCCACCATCAGGTTTCTGACCCTGTTGTTGGCGAACGTTCCGCGGACCATAACCTGGTGGTTTCCCCGGCGGGAGCCATACGAGTTGAAATCTTTAGGCTCCACACCCTGCTCGCGAAGATAGCTGCCCGCGGGAGTGTCGGGTGCGAAACTTCCCGCCGGTGATATGTGGTCGGTAGTGATGTTGTCTCCAAGGAGCAGAAGAGACCGCGCACCCTCTATATCGGTGATCTCGGGAGGGGTAGATGGATTGAAGTCACCCGTGAAATAGGGCGGTTCCTGGATATAGGTGCTTTCCAGATCCCACTCAAATATCATCCCGCCGGGTGCTTCCAGCTCGTTCCATTCCACCGCCTGGGCCTCGATACCGGCGTATGTTTCCCTGAAGGCATCAGGACCCATACTCTCCTCCACCAGATCAAGGACTTCCCGGCTGTCAGGCCAGATATCCTTCAGGTAGACCGGTTGACCGTCGCTTCCGGTTCCTACTGGTTCGGATGTGAGATCTTTACGGACCGTGCCGGCAAGGGCGAACGCTACTACAAGCGGAGGTGATGCGAGGTAGCTTGCTCTAACATCCGGATGGATCCGCGCTTCGAAGTTCCGGTTGCCACTCAGCACACTGGCACACACAAGGCCCTTCTCGACAATCGAATTCCTCACCTCTTCCGATAAAGGTCCGCTGTTGCCGATGCAGGTGGTACATCCGTACCCAACCACATGGAAGCCGAGCTCTTCCAGGTACGGCAGCAGTCCCGCCTTCTCCAGATAGTCGGTCACCACCCTGCTCCCGGGAGCCAGGCTCGTCTTTACATAGGAGGGAACCCGCAGACCCTTCTCCACCGCTTTCCTGGCCAGAAGCCCGGCCCCTAGCATCACCATCGGGTTGGATGTATTTGTACACGAGGTGATCGCTGCCACCACCACATCGCCATCCCGGAGATTGTGTCCACCCTCTTCAACCGGCCTTGTGAGATTCTCCTCGAAGGTGCTCTTCAGATTCGACAGGGATCTGCGTTCCTGAGGCAGGCGGGGGCCCGCCAAACAGGGCTCTATCGAATCGAGGTCTATTTTGATCACCTGTGAATATTCAACCTCCCCACTCTTCGGAATGCCGAAGAGACCCTGGGCCGTGAAATACGAGCGGATGACTTCGACCTGCTCCTCACTCCGGCCGGTCAGGCGGTAGTAACGCAGGGTCTCCCCGTCAACAGGGAAAAATCCCATGGTCGCCCCGTATTCAGGGGCCATGTTGGCGATGGTAGCTCTGTCCGGGAGTGCGAGGGCCTCGGCGCCTTCACCGAAATACTCTACGAATTTGCCGACGACTCCGGTCTTGCGGAGCAGTTCCACAACGGTCAGGACGAGGTCGGTGGCCGTTACCCCTTCCCTCAGCTTGCCGGTCATGCAGACACCTACTACTTCCGGTGTCAGAAATGTTACCGGCTGACCCAGCAGGGCTGCCTCTGCCTCGATGCCACCCACCCCCCACCCGACGATGCCGATGCCGTTGATCATGGTGGTATGGGAATCGGTCCCTACCAGGGTATCCGGGTAGTAGAGTGTGTCGTTACCCAGAGGTTTCGAGAACACCCCTTTGGCCAGATACTCCAGGTTCACCTGATGCACGATCCCTATCGAGGGGGGTACCACATCGAAATTATCAAAGGCCTGCCTGCCCCATTTCAGGAACTTGTAGCGCTCCCTGTTCCGTTCGAACTCCAGACGGGTATTGATCTGAAGGGCATCGATTTCCCCGAAGGCATCGACCTGGACGGAGTGATCTATCACCATGTCAACGGGAATAAGCGGATTTATAATATCGGGCGATTTACCCGCCCTGGCGACCGCGGCACGCATCGCCGCCAGATCCACAACCGCCGGCACACCGGTGAAGTCCTGCATGATCACCCGGGTGACCGTAAAAGGTATCTCCACTTGTGCAGGCTTCTCGGCGTTCCAGTTCGCCAGAGCATGGACGTCATCCTCCGTAATCGATTCCCCGTCCTGGTTGCGCAGCACTGATTCGAGGACAACGCGAAGGCAGACGGGCAGGCGGGAGACCGGGCCCACACCCTTTTCCTCCAGATATGGAAGGCTGAAGAACGAGGCTTCGGAGCCGTCCGGCATAGTAAAAGTCTTGCATGCACCAAAGGGATCAGTAGGAGCAGTGTTCATCTTGGCAGTTCCATGTTGTCGCAGACGTCGTTTATTAACGGCAGGGTGAAATACCTGCTTCCAGTTTGTCGTGAAGCTGTGTTACGATAAGTGTTAGGCTTGAAGTTCGCGAGAGGAAGATGCGGAAGCTTTCAGCTTTCCACTCCCTATCCTCAAGGAAAGGAGTCTCATGCAGATGGGCAAGTTCGGTCAAATCGCTGTGATAATCGGACTGCTGGCAGTTCTCTACGGGCTGATCCTGTCGGTCGGGATAATCCCTGCCGGCTGGTTCCTGAGCATAACAGCAGGCGGTGCCTTCAACGGCGCAATTACCTTCTTCCTGATGGGAATTGCCTTCTTCCTCTGGCCAAAAGAGGAAGGCGGAGGCGTAGAGTAGGAACCCTGGTCCGGTAAACCATCATTCTCCCGTAAGCCGGTTCCCGGTATAAACGGGGGAATATTTCTCACCCATACCGTTCAGCGGGCGGTGTCCCGGTATGCCCGGATCATTCGCCCGCTTTCATATTTTCACCCAGATCGACACATATACTCCTCAATAAAAGCTATTGCATCACATTAGCTTGAAAACCTGACAGGTCGTGCTAGACTGGAATCCAATTCTGCCCGTGATATCCATGCACGCTCGGTAGTGACCACGACCCATAGCCAACCGGGGTGTGACAAGGTCCAATGGAAGGCACCACAGTTCTGCATTACGAAATCG
>Ga0114919_10001982_pt1 | contig 16506 bp, 11 predicted proteins | sample BlataG_FD_88682 | JGI IMG/M metagenome (GOLD analysis project Ga0114919, IMG submission 88682) | Deep subsurface microbial communities from Black Sea to uncover new lineages of life (NeLLi) - Black_00105 metaG | ecosystem: Environmental > Aquatic > Marine > Oceanic > Sediment | place: Atlantic... | reverse complement strand
TGTTAAAACTCTTTAGTTTTCGCTTCCACCTTTTCTCGTCCAGTGTGGGGCCAAGCGTGCTGCCGAGCGATGCAGTTTTCTCTTTCAGCGCAGTCATATCCAAACTCTTATATTTTTCGTTCACCGTCTTATAAGCATCCTGCGCCTTTTTCCAATCTGTCGTGAATTGTTTGACCAGTTCTTTTTCTTTTGCAGCATCCGGTTTGGTTTTTCTAGTTTTTTGCCGCAGCGTGATAATTTTAGCTTTCATGGATTCAAGTGTCTCAAGCGTGCCGAGCAAGGTTTGCTCATCCTCCAGAATCCAAACGGTTTGGTCGTCACCTTCCTGTTTGGGCTGCTCGCGAAGACCCTGCTGCCCAAGTTCGTCGCGAAACGTCTCCGGCCAAAACGGAAGATTTTTGCCAGTCGCTAACGTGCCCCCAAGCTGTTCAAGGCAGCTTTTTATCTCTTCGTCGTCTGCTAGTTCGGCATATCGCGCAAGCAGCGTATCATGGAGCGATTCAAGTTTTTCGATTTGCTCGCTGTCCTGCTGATCCTGTAACGCGACATACTCAATGGTTTGCTCATCCTCTAGAATCCAGACGATTTGATCGCCACTCTTCTGTTCGCGTCGCTTGAGTTTTCGCTCGGCCATCGCTTTCTCTGCATCACGACGTGCTACTTTTTCTTTTTCTTTCGCCTGCCGTTCTGCTTCTTCTTCTGCTATGCGTTCTGCTTTTGCTATGCGTTCTGCTTTTGCTATGTGTTCTGCTTTTGCTATGTGTTCTGCTTTTGCTTTTGCTTCGCGCTCAGATTCTTTCCGTCGCTTTACGGCTGCGGCTTCCTTTTTTGCTTTGCGTTCAGCTTCTTTTTTCGCTTTGCGATCGGCCTCTGCTTGGGCTTTCCGTTCGGTCTCTTTTTTTGCAATTGCTGCCTTACGCGCCGATTCTTTTTTGGCGTTATTGCTGGAAAATAAAAATACGATGCCCCCAAGCAACAACACCCCCACAACAGCTGTGCCGATATACATCAGCGTGCGGTCGGGTTTGCGACCGGTCTGCGTCTTCCTTGGTCGTCTGCTGACGGCAGGCACTTCGGGAACCGCTGCAGGACTCGATCCCAGATCGCCCACTTGCGGAGCCTCCACAGAATCGGGAGCCGAAGTGGGCACTGCCGCGGTTTTTGCGTCGACTGCCGGTTCTGCCGCCTCGCTGAGCAAGTCGAAGCTGTCCCGCAGTGTGTCGTCGTAGGCTTTTTTCTTTTCCTGATTCAGCAGACAGACGCGGGCCTTAGAAAGCTCGCCCAGGATTTTCTGGGCCTCATCAATGTGCTCGTCGCCGGCAGAGATCTCCTGCATGTAGGCCATCTGCCGGTTGGCCGCCGCCTCGATCACCTCACGGTTGCTCTCAAAGAGCGTGACGCCGAGCAGACGGTAATGATCCGGTGGCTGCGATTCAGACGGGATGCCCAACCAGATGTAATAGGGATCAAACGTGTCGCTCATCACGCACAGGCCCCGTAGTTTTTAAAAAGCCGAATTTGTCGGATCGAATGTGCTTTTAGTCTACTGCAGAGGGGGCGGGGCGCAAAGGAACAACCATCGGCAGGGATCGAATAGACGCAATAGAGGTTAACCCTACTTGGCCATCTTGGCTTGCTGGACGTTCAACCCTTTGCGGTATTTAGCTATTTTTTCCGCCAAGCTGTCGATCGAACCGGGCTTCTCTTGGTATTGGGGTGTACCTTCTATCTGTTTGAGCAGCTTCTCGGCTCGGCTGAGGTTACCCTCCATTGCAGCCGCATCAGGTTTGTTAAGGTTTTGTAGTTGTTTCTTAAGTTCGTTGAGTGGCTTGGTAACCTTCGCGTCCGTTTCCTGGCCGAATTCGGTTTTTTTCTCCGGATATTGGATTCCGTCTTGGATCTTAGCCCGCCGTGCATAGAGGGCTTCGCCGGCTTTGATTCGTTTGACAAGGTCCTTTTTCTGTTTGATGTATTCCTTCGCCCCTTTGTTGAAGGCACCCAAGGATAACTTGGTCTCTTTTTCCAAAGCGGTGAGTTGGTCTTTGAGTACAGCAAAGCTGGCAGCGGGTTCTTGGGGAGTTTCCTCTGCATCCGTTTCGCCACCTTCTTCAGCGGAAGCTGTTTCTTTTGCGGAGGCAATATCGTCTTGTACATCCGCATTATCTGCTGGAAGAGAAGCGGGTTGCTCTGGCGTATCCCGCGCCGCTTTGGGAACTTCAGGTGCTTCGGCTAGGGTGCCGCCCGCCTTCTCAAGCAGGCCGATCACTTCCGCCTTCTGAGTCAGTTCGGCGTAACGGGTGCGAATATCCTTGATCAGCCTTAACACCGCAGGGTTGGTCTTTGTCGGTTTGCGGGATGCGAATTCCTGTTCGACCTCTGCTCGAACGGACGTGATTTTGGGGATGTTGTCTTTCACCATTATTGCCTTCGGCGGACTCCACGGATTATGAATCTCTCTCTGAAGATCATTGTATTCCTGATCTAGTGCAACGCTTACACCCCCAGGTTGGGACTTTACATACAGCCATCGATCAATAATCTCTTTCTTCTTCGCATCGACACGTTGTTTCAACTCGGCTTCAAACTCAGCGCCTCCTGTGGTGCCGCTCGACCCCGATGTTTCTAACGCTTCCAGATTGCGTGTCTGCTCGTTTACGAGGTGCCAGGTATGCGAAAAATCCTCTTCCTCGAGCTTATATGTTTTCGTAAGTTGCAAGCGAGCTTTTTCTTCAGTCGATAATGTTTCGGGAGGTGACGGCGGCGTAGCGACCGCTGGCGGAGTAGGTGGTGCTTCTTTTTTTGTAACTTGCGACGCTGGTTGATTGTTGACTTGCTTGGCAGGAGAATTTGCTCTGGTGTCTTCTGTTTGGTTGCCAATTTGTTTAGTGGCAGTTGCTGCTAAGGGGTCTTTTTCATTACCTTGGTCTAGGCTTGCTCCGCTGCCAGTTTTGTTTTCTTTATTGTTCTTCTCGCCCTGCTTGGACGAGGAATCCCCTCCGGCAACCATCCAAACGATGCCGATCACGAGAATAACCACCGCCGGAGCCGCCGCTGCGATAATCTTGATCTGCAGGCTACTCGCACCGCTTGGTGTCGCAACTTCCTCCTCCTCCCGAGCGGCACCGCGGGAGGCATTTTTGGTTGGTGGGGAACGCCGCCCGCTCCGTCGTGCTGTGGATCCTCTTTTTTTTCCGCCGCTTCGCCGAGCAGCCGGTCGCCTCGGGGCTGCCGCACCGCGGTCCGCCGAATCAAATTTAGGAACGGCCACATTTTCTGGTGCGGTTTCCTCTGCCTCCGGCAGTGAATCGAGCGTGCTGACAAGCTCCGCATCGTAGCGCGCCTTGCTTTCGGCCGTCAAAAGACAAACCCTTGCACGGGCCACCTCGCCCAACAGACCCTGCGCTTCGTCGATATGGTCGTTGCCCGAGGAAAGCTCTTGCAGGTAGGCCATCTGCCGATTGGCCGCCGCTTCAATCACATCCGTGCTCTGTTCGAGCATCTGAATGCCCAGTAGCTGATAGTGGTTCGGTGGCTGTTCCTGCGGCGGAATCCCCAGCCACTTGTAGTAAGGATCAAAATCACTCATGACGCGCTCGACCGGCTTGTGCAAACAAAAGTCCGAGGGCCGTTCCGAAAAGCCCCGACTGCACCTCATCTTACAATTCGGCCGGCGGAGTGGCAATCAACATGGCCGCATTTATCGGTATCCGCAGCACTTGCTCGGGCGTAAAATCTTGCCCTAACCTAAAATTTCCCGTTTTCGTTCGAGATAATCCCACACCACAAAACGGTCCAGGTCGGAACCCGCGGTGAAGAACACCCGGCCCTGGGTCGATTCGGCCACGCGATAGGCAAAGCGGATGTCTTCCTCTGACTGCGACCAACTGGGAATTAAAAAGAAATTGATCGTGATTCCCGCTTGCTTGCACAGTAGTGCCTCGCGGAGTGTCGCCTCCTCGGTGAGCAGATCCGGTGGATAAAGTAAATACAACCACTCCCCCTCATAATGCGCGGTGGGCAGCCCATCGGTGATCAACACAATCTGCCGGTTGGGTGTGTCCCGATTGGCCAGATTGAGCCGCGCAAGCTGCAGCGCATGTTGAATGTTGGTGAAGTGGGGTGGCAATTGCATCTCGCTGATTTCAGGCCGCGACATGTCGATGCGGTAGCGGACCACCGGGTCGGTGATCGTGACCGGTTTGGGCAGCAGATCAATAATCTGATTCGGCTTGCACGCCGCTGCATGCGTAAACATCTCAAAGAAAGCGAGCCAGTCTCCAGGATACTCGCGGGTAATCAGCCCCTGCAGTGCGATCGCCATTTTTTTCACGTTGATGTACTGGCCCTCGTAGCGCATGCTGCCGCTCATATCCATAATCACCGCCGTGGCGCACTTTGGCGTATTGCGTGTGCGGTGCACCACAATATCTTCGCCCGAAAGGCGCAATGGTTCGTTGCGACTTCGGCTCCTCAGAATAGCGTTGGTGAACGACTGGGGAATGTCCATCTGCGTGACGCTATCACCAAACGTATAAGGGCAGGTGCTCTGCAACTCAACACTCCCCTCCCCTGCAACGGTCGTTTGATGACGGCCAGTTCGTGACGGCTCCAGCTTGGAAAAAATCCGCTCGAGCAACTTACTCTGAAAGATACGGTAGGCCTCTGGGCTTAACTCGATTTTGCCCTCGCGGTTGCCGAGTCCTTGTTCTTCGGCAGCCTGCCGCAGATAGTCGGCTACTTTCTGTTGCAGGCCTTCCAGTTCGTCGAGATCGGCCTCTTCGACAAACTCAGCAAGCGCCTCGGTGTCGATCAGATAGATCTGTCCATTTTTTTCCGCTTCTTCCAGTTGTTTGAGCAGCTGCTCAATCCGCTCAAGTTCCTGCTTGATTTCAATCGCTTGTTCGGGCGTTACTGTTTCGGTCCCGGTGAATTCATAGCGCGCGACTAGTTCCTCGATTTGATAAAATACCCCGAGTGATTCAATCAGCGAAACCAAGCGACCCGCCGCCGGATGCGTCTCGCGATCGAGCCGATACCAAAGCCGCTCAAGATCGTAGAGTTGGCGTTCCTGGATGGCTGTGTCGAAAAAGCGTCGCTCAGCAGCCGGCAGTCGCACACTCTCAGCCCCCCGGTCGCACTGTTCGGAAGTTTCCTGCAGCGCGGGTTCGATCTCGTAGGTTGCCAGAATTTTGGCCTTGCGCTCTTCGAGTAGCCGCCGCAACGCCTCGAGACTCGGTCCCAGGCCCGAGATCTGACTCGGGTCGATACGAATCGCACGAGCCAACTCCTCTTCGGTAAGCCGTCGCCGGTTGCCCCAGGCGAGCATGTGTTCAAACGCACCGGAGACCATATCGGGGGGCGGGCTGGTGGGGCTGGGAAAGCGACCGGGATCGTACCGCTGATACGTGTGAATCACACCGCCCGGGCCGCGTTGTCGACTCATGCGTCGTCCTCCCGGCCGACTTGATAAGAAATGCGGCCGTGCTGCTGGTGACGCGAAATTTTATCCATCGCATAAAGGCCCGCCAAAACAAATTCGACGCAGCTTGCCCGCACCGCCTCGCTCTCGGCGGCATTGACCTCAAACGCCTTTTCCCAAACCGGGGGAACCCGCGTGAGTCGCTCAGCATAAACCGACGAGGGAAGCATATCTCCCACCTCGATCCGCACGCCGCGCGAGAAAATTTCGGCGATCTCACCCAGTCCATGTGCTTCGACATACTCAGCAAACACCTTGCCGATGGCGGTGGCCACAATATGCTCAAGCACTTGCGACTCGCTCATTTGCTGGCTGCCCATCAGGTCGAGTTCAAGTTTGCCCAGGCCACTGCTCGCCAAATGTGCAAGATCACTGATTCTTGGCACGGCCGGTGCCTCTCCGTGCAGAATCGCCCGCCGCCTCGCACTGGCGATCATTATGCGATAATTGGCCAGCGAAAAGCGAACACTGACTCCCGATTGTTGATCGACATACTTGCTCCGGCGAGCCTCGAGTGTGACCTGCTCGATCAACTCACACATGAACCGGGGCACCGCGACCGGATGATCAGAATCAAGCGTATCGTCCGTTTCGCCTGCGGTGATTTCAAGGGCCAATTCGCGGTCTCTCGGATAGTGGGTGCGAATCTGCGAACCGATGCGATCCTTGAGTTGCGGGATGACCTTGCCGCTCCGGTTATAGGTCGCAGGGTTGGCCGAAAAGAGAACACACACATCGACTTCAAACCGGATCGGATAGCCGCGGATTTGTACGTCGCGTTCCTCTAAAATATTAAACAGACCGACTTGCACTAACTCGTCGAGTTCCGGTAGTTCGTTCATCGCAAAGATGCCCCGGTGCATCCGTGGAATCAGACCGAAGTGAAGTGCATCCTCGGCACCCATGGTGACCCCGGCTACTAGTTTCGCCGGGTCGATTTCGCCGATGATGTCGGCGAACTTCGTTCCCGGTGCGAGTCGCTCAGTGTAGCGGTCTTCTCGATGCCACCAATGGATCGGAATCTCGGTCTCCGTGCGGTCGGCAAGCCACGTCTTTGCCAGTTGCGTGATCGGCCGCAGCGGATCTTCATGTACGGGGCATCCGGGAATATCAAGATAGGGAATTGCCTCGTCGAGAAAACGGACGAGCATCCGCATGACGCGGCTTTTCGCTTGTCCTTTCTCGCCGAGAAAGAGCATGTCGTGTCCGGCGAGAACCGCCAGTACGACTTCTGGGGCGACCGTATCCTCATAGCCAACGATTCCCGGAAAGAGTGGTTCACCAGATTCGAGCGCGCGAATCATTCCGCGTCGAAGTTCTTCCTTTACAGAAACCGATTGCCATCCTGATGCGCGAAGTTCGGCCAACGTTTGCGGAAGTGTCGCTGTCGCCATAGATCTACCTTCTCTGAAAGATTCATTGCGGCCTGCTTTATTGTCTGTCACAAGCAATCAGTCCGCTGTTGTTAGTTTAGCAAAGTCGGCTGATTCAGCCAGAAATTATATTTCCGCTTTTCGAGAAAGCGTCTGCAAAAGTTGCTCGGCGACCTCCAACCCGCTCAGGTATGCCCCTTCGACTCTCGGTCCGCCGCACCAGTCACCGCAGGCAGCCAGTTGGAGCTGCGGATCAATCACAAAACGCTCCGAAAACGCTGAATCGACCAGAGCGTACCTCCAGCGATGGGCGGTCTGAAACGCAGTTTTGCTTGGATAATCTAGCTCGAGTAGCTGACAAAATGTTTCCCAGAGGTTTTGGGCAATCCACTCCGGTGGTTTTTCCCAATGCGTATTGCTCCACTCCGCACTCGCGTGCAGGACCCAGGTTTCCTGCCCTGCCTCTCGTCCCGGTTTGCTGCTATTGCGGGCGACCCAGCGGAGAGGGCCTGTGTTGACAAAGGCACCGTCAAAAGCTGCAGCGTCCAAGGGTTCGGTCGGTGCAATCATCACTCCCCAACAGGGTAGCATTTCCACGACGGAAGTCGCTTGCACGATACCTTGCGAGGGCCGCATCAAAGCAGCCGTTTGCCCGGCAGGTGCGGAACTGATCACCCAATCGGCCGTGCCGAGTGAATCCCCTTCGGTCGAAAAAAGTTCCCACCTCTTTTCGTGCGGCTCGAGTCGACCCACGTGCGCTTGCGTGTGCATGGTGAGTCCTTCGGCCAGATGTTTGCAGAGGGCGTTCATGGCAGGTACTGCCACAAACCGTTGATCGTTGGTTTTATCGATCGTGCCAGCAGAGGAGATTTCTACGATCGTTCCAGTCCACCGGGCGATCAGCCCCGTTTGTTTCCACGCTTCTGCTGCCGCCAGGAACCGCCGATCACGCAAGGTGAAATACTGGGCACCGTGATCGAATCGAAGGCCATCGGCCGTCCGCCGCGTGGCCATCCGGCCCCCTGCACCGCGGCTTTTCTCATAGAGCGAGACGTGTGCACCGGCCGCATGCAGTTGACCGCCGCAGGTCACGCCCGCAATGCCTGCTCCCACGACGGCAATTTTCATGGCGGACTTCCACTTGCTTGTTATTGCGTTTGTTTTTCCCTCTGCACTTTAACCCCAGCAGCGTTTTAGGGAAGTCGCCAGATTGCCTGTTGCAGCCAAACAAGGGGTTTGGACGGCGAGTGGAGAGTTTGTTGGTAAAGAGTAGCGGAGAAGAACCGCCACGTTTAGCGACGTCGCCGGCCTGCGGTGAGCAAGCCAAGGCAACCGAGAGCCAAGAGAGCCATCTATTTTGCGAGAGGATTCGACTTTGTGCGATCCGGTGCAACATCAACAAGTGGGCGACACTGGATTCGAACCAGTGACCTCTGCGGTGTGAACACAGCGCTCTAACCAACTGAGCTAGCCGCCCGATCTATAAAAGGCAGCAAAAAACTGCCCTGGGAGCCTATCGGACCAAGTCCGCCAGAGAACGTCAAGCGTGGACCGTGTGCAAGAGCATCCCAAAGGCACACACCATAGTGCCCCTTCTTAGGAGTTTGTTGACTCTTCAGTCGGCGGCCCTGCGGGCGGTTCGAATTTGGGCACCGCCGGTTCCGGGTAATCGTCGGCCATCTCCTCGTAGCTTGTCGATTGCGTGCCCGCATAGTCGACCGCTTGCCGCGCTCCCTGAATTTCTGATTCGATGCCCTGCATGCCTCGTTTGAATTCCATCAAGCTTTTGCCGACCGAGCGGCCGACCTCGGGGAGTCGCTTGCCGAAGAGCAGGACGCCGATCGCCCCGATGATGATCATCTCCTGTATGCCAATCCCGAACATCCGCACTGCTCCTCGTGTCTTCCCCGGTTGCGTCTTTTCCGTTGCCGATTCACCCGTCACGATCGCGTGTGCGAAACGACGAAACTAACTCTGGTTGCTGTCCACCGGTGCCGAATGCACCGTGTCTTCCGCAACGGTCTGTCCGACATCACCCGGATTCGATTGCGCAAGATCGGCCTCCGACTTGTCTTCGATTCCCTGGACACCTTTTTTAAACTCGACGATTCCCCGACCCATCGATCGCATGACGCTCGGCAGACGATTGCCGAAGAGTAAAAGCACGATGCCGGCAACGATGATCAGTTCAACGGGACCGGGCAAACCAAAATAGGCGAGGAGTACAGACATTTTTTTGATCCAAAGTTGCAAGTTCAAAAAGCAAGGAAACGCACTTTCAGGCAACTGTCGTAACTTCCGTGACTACCTTATTTTAGCCGATGGAAACGGCGTGTCAAACGCAGCATCGCCGCTGCGACAAATACGATGCTGCAAAACCCGGTGGTTCCGCAGGTCCTAGGGGTAGTTGGGATGCCTAGCGGGCCGGAAAAGTTTGTTTCTTTTTTGCCGTGACGCCTCCATAGATCGGCAGGAACCGATAATAGACTTCCAAACAGAGCGTGGCCATCGCGGTCGAGTAGACACGACCGCCGTGGGGACCCCATTCGGTATCGGCCGACCAACTGCCTTTGAGTTGTCCGCTTTGCTGTTGCGTTGCTAACAGTGTCGTTTGTAGGGCGTGATTCCATTCCTCCCAAAGTGCATCCTGTCGCTGGTACAGCGCAAGGGTCGCATAGTACCAGGCATATAAATTCATCCGTTCATCTGCGGAATAAACAGGCCGTGGTGGATTGGCGAGCAAAAATTCTGCCGCTTCGTTGGCAACCGGATCCAAAGGCCGTGTGCCCGTAAAGAGGCGACAGAAAAGTGCTTCGGCAGTCATTGCCACCGTCGGAGGCTTGCCGGGACGATAACTTGCCAGTCCTCCCCGCTGGCCCGAAGAGACATACGAGAGAAAACGCGTGACACCCTGCTTGGCTTTTTCGGAAACGGGCACACCGGCGAGTTCTGCGCTCTTGATTGCCATCACCTGCCAACCCAACTGACTCGTATCTCCGGTGTCGCTGGGTCGATACCGCCAGCCGCCCGTTTGGCGATTCTGACTTTGAAGTGTAAAGGCGATCGCTCGGTCCACGTAGGGACGTAAGCGTGCATCCCCTGTCATTCCGTAAGCTTCACTCATGGCGAAGCTGGCCATACCGTGGCAGTACATGGCCGCAAAGAGCGTTGATTCCCCAGCGAGCGAACCGTTGTTTTGCTGGTGTGCAGCGAGATACTCCAATCCTTGGCGGACACCACTCTGGTAGGGTCCGGGACTCATGTGGGTGTGACCACTGCCGAGAAAAGCTAAAAGCGCAAGGGCAGAAATTCCGGTTTTGGCCCTCGTGCCAGCCCGCCGTCGGTGATGATTGCTCGCAGGACGATCGCGACCGCCTTGCCAACGTACCGGATCCCAACTGCCATCTTCCTCTTGCGCAGCGGCCAGCCACGCGAGGCCTGCCTCAACCGCCACCTCTGCCTCCGGGCTTCCTCCAAAACGCCCGGCTTGTCGCGCGCGGTCGTCTGCTGACCGCAGGCGATACAATTCTGGGAGTTGATGACCGCCAGGAGTCCGGGGCGGTTGGGCACCCTCTCCCGCCGGCGGTCGTTCAATTTTTACCAGTTTGGGTCGATCATCTTGCGGCGATGCTTCGTTCGCTTTTTCGTTCTTTGCGTCGGCAAGTTCGAGCGGCGCTGCCGTCGGACTTGGCGCGGGTCGGAGGGTGGCAGCGAGTGGAGGATGATCGGCCACCAGTAACTCTTCGAGCGCTTCAAGAGGTAGCTGCTCGGGGAGTCGTTCAGCTATCCGATCAGGGCCACTCTTTGCGAGCGGTCGCGGTCGCGTAGGAGGAGCGGCGGCAGGTCGCTGCATCTCGGGAGCTGCTGCGGCGACCGGTGCCGCGGCTTCAAGTCGGGTGGGCACCAGGGGGCCTGCGACGGGACTCGGTTCGGCCGCTGCTGGCACATAATCTGTTTCAGGGATTTTGGTCTCGTCCATCCGCGGTACTTCAAGTGGCGGGATTTCCCCAGCACGCCCCGGAAACTGTTCCCAGGGTTTGTCCGGTCGTGCCGGTTCGATCGTTCCCATAAACGCATCGCCCAGCGCCACTTCAACCACTTTACCCTCCAGCCCGATAGCGGTTCCTGCGATGCGAATCGTGGCCGCATAGCCAAACAGAAGGAGGTGGGCGATGAGCGAGAGAATCACACAGATGCGCATCGGGCGGCTGCGGCCCCAGCGGGTGACGAGCAGTCCGGTCAACACGGCAACGGAGCCCAAAAGCAGCACGAGCCAAAGCACGATCCATGCGGCATGGATCGCACCGGTAGGTAGCGACAGGGCAACCAAGAAAATGTGGCTCATCCGACCTCTCTAATGAGGATGGGTTTTTTATCGACGTCGCGGAGGATCTTTGCCGGCATTGGTGATCCGCACTGAAACGCCCATTTTTCGTATTCCCGCTTTACTGCAAGCGGCCAGCACACTCGCCACGCTTTGAAAGCGACCGTTGGCATCGCCACGGACTAAAACGCCGAGGGCCGGATACTGGGCTGCTGCGGCGGATAACTCGGCCACCAACTCGGTGATGGAGACAGGTCGATTGTCGAGTTCGATCCGTCCATCCCGAAAAACATTGACCGTTTTCGCCTCCGGTGCGGCCGAAAGGGCTCCACTATCATTCACTTGCGGAGGTTGGAGACCAATTTTCCGTTCGAGTTCGGAAAATTTTGTCCCCACCATGAAAAAGATGATCAAGAGAAAAACGATATCGATCATCGGTGTCAGGTTGAGCGATGGTTGCTCGTCAGTATGCGTTTTGAGTGCCATCGAAATCTCCTACGTTTTTCTTGTTCCGCGTGAACAGTGGCGGTGCTTTACGCAGCTTTGGTCCGGGAAGTCTTTTTCGGACGACTCCCCGCTTCGGCGGAAATCTCGGCCACGACGTCCTGCGAAACCGCATCGATATCCATCACCAGTCGATCGACGCGTGAGAGGAAGAACATGTAGGCAATCAGTGCAGGAATCGCGACGGTGAGCCCGCCGGCGGTGGTAATCAGGGCCTGTCCGATTCCGGCGGCCAAAAGTTCCGGTTTACCCATCGCATCGGCAGTTGCGATGTCGTTGAATGCCTGAATCATTCCCACGACAGTACCGAGCAGACCGAGCAGTGGTGTGACGGTGGCGATTCCATTGATCAGCCGTAGGTAGCGACGCAGTCCCCCAGTGACCCGTTCGCCCGAGTCGATGATTGCCTGTTCCACTTCCACCGCAGGTCGCCCCCACTTCTGTACGGCTCCGGCGAAAACTTCCGCGACAGGGCTACCATTTTTTCGGCACATGGCGAGCGCCTCTTCCTGGTCGATAGAGCGTTCCCGCAACTGATGCAGGAATTGGCGCACAAACGGCCTGGGAATCACCCGACGACGGCGGAGGCTGATCAACCGTTCAAAAACAAACAGGAATAAAATAAACGAAGCAAAAAGGATGGGATATAGGAGGAGCCCACCCTGTTGGATAATCACAAACAGGTTGCGATCAGAAATTTCTCCAGAGCTTTCCGTATCGCCCTGCTGCACCGCGCTCGATTCAGTTGTCGTTTCCAGTGCGGTCGTCGCTTCGGCCCCGCTCGGTGGATCGGCTGACAGACAGTATTCTCTCGCAAGGAAAGTGAGCAGACAGAAGGCCAAAATAATTTGATACTTCTGAAGGCTTTGCTTTTTTGGAAAGGTTGACATCGACAGGGGTCCTTTATGATTGGGGCCTACGACTGGTAGACGTTAGCACCTTGAGTTGTGTACGGGCCCGAGAGGCAAAATCACTTTCGGGATAATTTTTGAGAATTTGACGATAAAGTTCCGCTGCTTCCTCCGGCTGGTGGCGACGTTCATAACAGTGGCCCGCCTGCAGTAAAGCGGCAGCCTGCCACCGGGGATGGGGGTACAGGGAGACGACGCGGAAATACTCTGCTGCCGCTTCGGCATAACGCTCCTGATGCATCAGCGATTCGCCCATCATCCATTGCGCCATTGCAGCGGTTTCCGTTTTTTCTGCCTGGTCTCTTTGCGCAGCCCGCAGGAATGCGGTGCGGGCTCCTTCAAGATCGGCATCCGCCATGCGACAGCGACCGAGCAGATAGTACAGTTCGTCTTCTGGAAGCAGTGATGAAGAATCAGCAAGCAGCGGAGTCACCATGTCTCGGGCAGCCTGCCAGTCTCCGCCCCGACCAAGCAATTGTCCGCGGCGCAATGCGACAATCGCAGCCCGCTCACTGGGAAGAGAACCTTTTGCAAGCTCTGCAAAGCGATTTTTTGCCTCCTCGTAGTTGCCCGACTGATAACGGGCCTCCGCGAGCCAGTACCCCGCAGACGGAGTGAGGGTGGAATCGGGAAATTGATCGATTAACCGCGTAAGCGGCTTGCAAGCAAGCTTCCAGTTCCCTTCGCGGACCGCAACCTGTCCGGAGAGATAGAGAGCATGGGGTGCCAATTCTCCATTCGGTTCACGCTTGATGAGTTTCGAGAGCAATGCACTGGCACGTTCTGTATCGCCTTCGATCGCAGCATAGTCCGCCAAACGATACGTCGCATCACCCCAGTAAGGGGATTCGACATAGTCGGCATGGAGAATATGGAACTGCTCCTTCGCCTGCTGCCGAAGTTCGGCATCGTGCAGTGCCCACCCGCGACGGTAGATGGCCTCGGCCCGCTCGGCGTGGGAGAGATTCACGGTTAAGAGCTGCGCATAAAGGGCGGCTCCTCTTTGATAGTCGCCCTGTTCTAGCACCAGCGATGCAGCGCGTCTGAGTGCAATTTTTGCCGATGGCGTGGCTGGCCAACGCTTTGCAACCAGCAGGTACGTGTCAAGACTTTGCTGGGGCTTTTCGAGTTGTTGATAGATGTTGGCCAGTTGAAGCGAGGCAACGGCGACCGCGGGATCTTTGGTTTCGTCAGTAAGCAGGTTCTCAAGTGTCTTCGCGGCCGCAGCTTCCTTTCCAGCCTCTACCTGCGCTGCAGCAAGTTGCTGAACGGCGGCCGGCCGAACTCCTTCCGCTTCAGCAACCAGTTGGGCGTAAAGTTGCAACGACCAATCGGTCTGGCCCTGTTCACCCGCTAAGCGGGCGAGATGTCGGATTTGCCCCGCGGACGGGCCACCCTTAGGCCCCTGCTGCCAACGCACCAGGCTGCGGCGAGCCTCTTCGAAACTGCCGGAAGAGAGGTGCGCGTGAGTAATTGCCCCATAGACCTCTTTCGCCCAGGGACTCTCCGGCCATTTCCCAAGGAGCGTTTCCCAGGTCGTTGCCGCGCGTTTTGTATCCCCTTGTTCCGCCGCAAGGCGGCCCAGATAGTAGTGCGTTTGAGCGGCAATGGTGGGCTCGGGATTTTCAAGCAATGCGGTATAAGCCTCTTTGGCTAACTGTGTCTGATCCTGAAGGTCATAGCAGCGGGCAAGTCCGAAACGGCAAGTGTCCGAAAGCTTTCCGGATGGTTCGCCATCGGCAACCGAGCGAAAAAGCGCGCTGGCCCTTTCGAGATCACGAGGATCAAGATCGTTTCCTGCTTTTTGTGTTTCTTCCGCCACCGCGAGTAACGCGCCTGCCAGATACGCCTGCGCGAGTGGAACCCGGGGCCCTTGCGCGTAGGTTGCGAGGAAAGGCTCAAAACGCTGGACCGCTTGCCGATAACGCGCGGCAAGGTAGGCCGCTTCGGCAGCACGAAATGTGGCGTCGCTCGTGCGTGGGTCCTCCTTGACCGCGTCAAGAAATTTTTGATACTTCTGCGCCGCCTCGGGATAACGACCGAGTTGCAGGAGGCTTTCCGCGTAATAGAAGAGCGCATCCGCGGTTCGCGCATCGTGCGGATGTTCTTTGAGAAATGCTTTGAAGGAAGCAGCCGCTAACTCCCACCGCTGCTGCGTGTAGTGGTCGGCGGCGAGGACGATTAAATCATCGCCCTCTGCAGCGATTGCGTTCCCGGGTGGCCCCAACAGCAAGCTTGCCAGGAGGACCAGGATCATCCCTCTCCGCATCGGACTGCCTCCCCTTCATTCGCGCGTCGAACGAATCGAGTGGGCCGCGCGGGTTGGCCCCCCAGAATGACCCGAAAGCCCAGGGAGCGACCTTAGTCTTGGCGACAAGACCTAGTCCGCACTCCCTGGGCAAGGTGTGATTAAATGCGACCCGGTGGGCCGCACATTGTGGTTTGGTGTGCCCGGCACCCTTGTTCCTTTAGTAGTTGGCGCCGGCTCCAGTATTGACGTTTCCGACCATGTGGAAATGGTTTTTGTCGATATAGATCACTTCGGCGGCATCATCGTCCCTCAGGGTATGGGGGATTGGCCATCCGACACGGACCTTCTCGCTGTAGTGCACCGTGCACTTGTAGTGCACGTGGTGCAGTTGGGCCGGTCCGATCAGAGGAATTTGTCTGGGCGGATCGATATAGTCTGCAATTTTGTCCTTGATGATTCGTACATCGTTGACCTGAACGGTGTAAAGCAACGGCCAGTTTCCCTCGACTTCTTTGATTTCGAGAAACTTTCGAAAGACCTCGTCGTCACTCGGCGGATCCATGCCAATGTCGGGTGTATCGGCGGTGAGCGGTCCCAGAATGGGTGCCCGGCCATAGCGTTCGTGGAACCAGTGCTCGTTTTCTTTGCTTTTCTGCCAGTGAGGAAGGACCGGAATCGGAATGCCGGCATATCCAAGGAATGGGCCTTGGCTCGTAATGCAGCCGGCGAATGCAGAGAGGAAAACCCCACATGCCACAAGCAATCCGCATCCAGCGAAAAGTTTGTATGCCATCGTAAAAACTCCGCAATTCTGTATTTGTCACCTAGTTTCGGGGGCCGTAGACCTTGCTACTGCCAGATTTATTTATCGTGTTAAACTAGGCAGAACTTGCGGAATTTTCCGGTCCTGCGGAAAAAATGTCGGCCCGGACGTGCTGGCATGCGATGACATAAGAACGCATGCAGCGGATATTGCGTGCGAAAACAGAGTTTTGGCAATGATTTTGGCAATGCTTGACCGGTTATAAAAAAAGACCCCACCTGCCGAAATCGGCAGATAGGGTCTTTAGGGGTGACGCAGCCGCACGGAAAACGTTGCGTCGAGTTTGCCACACGTAACGCACTTGCCGGTGGGTTACTTATCTTTGAAGTCGAGGAACCACCAGCCGTCATCCCATTCAAGGGTGACTTTCCTCCATCCAAGCGGTACCTGGGGGTACGGATAGAAGGGGCCAATATAAGGCCACGCTGTGGGGGAGTATTGCTTGGGATAGGTCAGCGCCGCATAGTTGGGATACGGCGCGTAGCTCGGCCAAGCGTAGGCCGGCAGTTGCGGCTGATCGTAGCCTACCGGAGCAACGCCACCACCGGTTCCCGGTACGTGCGCAGGCTGCGGACCGGGTCCCTGCCGTTGTCCTCCGGGAGCCAACGCGGCAAACGGAGCAGCCACCACCGCAAGGGGTGCCGCAAGCGCGGCCATCGCGGTACGCGCATAGGGCGACTGAGATGCCGATGGCACCGGGGCCGGACCGCCCATCGATTGAGGCGGTGGCATCCTCTGGGCCATCCGTGGATCCATCTGGGCCATCCGTGGATCCATCTGGGCCATCCGTGGATCCATCTGGGCCATGCGTGGATCCCTCTGGGCCATCCGTGGATCCATC
>Ga0114919_10001981_pt1 | contig 16506 bp, 15 predicted proteins | sample BlataG_FD_88682 | JGI IMG/M metagenome (GOLD analysis project Ga0114919, IMG submission 88682) | Deep subsurface microbial communities from Black Sea to uncover new lineages of life (NeLLi) - Black_00105 metaG | ecosystem: Environmental > Aquatic > Marine > Oceanic > Sediment | place: Atlantic... | reverse complement strand
GAAGAACTGTTAAAGGCAGGGATTCTTAAAGAATTGAAACCAGAGTTCACTGCAGTTTTTCAACGTAAACCCTCAACTTATTCTGGTCATCCTTTCATTGTGGAGACGGCGATAGTGTATGGCGGAGATGTACCGAAGAAGGATTACTTTCCTGTGTATCGATTTGCTAACAGGATTCCATTGTTATATGATGAAGCTAGTGACGTTTCAGTAAAAGTCATAAGATCCATCAACTGGCGAAGATACAAAGTTTTACCTGACATGCCCATTGCTATTCTAGTACATGTGTGTAGCACGAAGGTTCCCTACAAAACTGTAGGCAAAGAGTTCATAGCAGATAGACAAGAAGTGAAGAGGGAAATCTTGAATGGTATCCGCGAGGTGGCCCGCCAACTACAACGTTTTTTGACCAAGCAAGAACACGTTGAAAAAGAAAGGAGGCGACTATCCGTCTTTTCTAAGTATTTGCCCAAGATCGCTCGGTTCTCCACGGAACTAGCTGGGAAAGAAAAAACACCTGACATTAAAAAATTGTTAAGGACTGTGAGAAAACTTGAAGAAGAAAAAAAATGAAAGTTCAGTTACGGAGAAGCGAAAGAAAGTTCTAGCTGGTTTGGAAAACTTTGGAATGAAGCTCTATGACCAGATGGAAGAAGGCGTTTTCCCTTGGATTAAGATGCCAAGCCGATCCATCGAAAACATCTTTTACAGTCAAGAGGTTCGGCAATACATTTTAGGAGACAAAACTGTACGTAGAAGTTCTCGGAATATACGTCACATTCGTCCTCTTACGCGGCTGGTTTGGGCTGCCCGTTTTGTCCATGAACTTACGCAACATCGGAAGACTTCTACTCTTCGTGATGTGTATTATTCGGCGCAGGCATATGACATGTCGTTCAAGGACCAACCGGAATCCAACAATATCATAACTGACCTTGAAACCGTGGCCGGTCTCTCCCGAGAGGATTTTAACGTTTTTCCTGAAGAACGTTCAGCCATCTTCGGCGACTTAACCATCGAATACACAGTTCCCGGCTATGAAGGTAGACAACTAAATTTAACATCGCATCCCGACGGAATGATGATAGGCCCAGCGCTTACTTCTGCCAATTTTGTCAAAACCGGCGCAGACATGGTTATAGCTATCGAGAAAGGAGGCTTATTCACACGTTTCATAGAGGAGGCGGTTCACAAAAAATTCAATGCACTCCTTGTGCTTACGGCAGGTCAGGCCCCCCGTGCTACAAGACATTTTATTCATAGACTAAACAAAGAGTTAGACCTCCCAGTACACATATTCACTGACGGCGACCCGTGGGGAATGCACATTGCAATGGTTATTATTTCAGGATCGGCGAACGCAGCCCATCTCAGAGAGTTGACTACGCCTGATGCCACTTGGAGCGGTATGTGGGCAACCGATATCGTGGATTATAAGCTACCGAGTGATGTGTTGACTAACATAGACATCAAACGCCTCCACGAGCTGCAGAGGGACCCACGTTATAAAGGAAAGCTTTGGCAAAGAGAGGTGAAGAAATTTTTGAAGATCAAGAAGAAGGCAGAGCAAGAAGCTTTCAGCAGATACGGATTAACATACATTGTTGATGAATATCTGCCTGCGAAGCTGGAAGAGACTAGCTGATTTAATCTCCGTAAAGCGCCCTACTTATCGGTATTTTAATAAGGTTAAAATAACGCTTTCACAACCTAAAGTAAGCCTAGAATAGAGGGTAGGACATGAGCGAAGAGGTTGGTTCCGGATTAACTATAGCCGAGAAACTCTCTGGGTTAATAGCCATCCTCATAGGGGCGATAATCATCTATTTTACGTATACTAGTCCCCCTTCGGGATATGTTAAGCCTTTCTCTGGCATCTTTTTAGTCGCTGGCTTTGTATTAATAGTGGTTGGCATTGTTTTAGTGTTGGCAAGGGCTGAATAGATATAATTTTGGCGCCGCCGGACGGATTCGGACCGTCGACCAACTGGTTAACAGCTTCAACCTCTGATATAGACTCTATCAAAGTCAGTTGCTCTACCTAACTGAGCTTTCGCCCACGTTTGTGTTGCGTGTACGGCGGCTTGATTTTTCAGCGGCACCGTTTAATTTGACACTTTGTAGCGATATTTAAAGTTTGGTTGCAGAGATGCCGAACTTCAGATGCGCACGCATAATATACAAGTGGTTCCTTTAGCGGAAGAGGGATTAGAAAACCTTTTGATGTTAAAGAACTATTCAATTAACCAAAGGAGGTATCATCATGAGTTGGGGAATTAAAAACCGTTTGGCACGGCTAATACAACCTGATGGCCATTGCTTGTTTTTGCCTATAGATCACGGATATTTTCAAGGACCTACCACAAAATTAGAAAAGCCAGGCGAAACTGTCAAACCACTTCTCCCTTATTGCGACGCGATTTTTGTCACGAGAGGCGTACTGCGTTCATGTATAGACCCGAATAGTAAAACACCCATCATTCTAAGAGTATCTGGGGGTACGAGTATTGTTGGAGAAGATCTGGCCAATGAAGGAATAATCACATCTTTAAAAGAAGCTCTACGTCTTAATGCGTCAGCCGTAGGTCTTTCTATCTTTGTTGGCAGCAAATATGAACATCAGACATTATTAAATCTTGCAAGACTCGTTGATGAGGCTGAAGAATATGGAATTCCTGTAATGGCGGTTACTGCCGTAGGTAAGGAGTTGGGAAAAAGAGAAGCCCGTTATCTTGCTTTATCCTGTAGAATTGCTGCTGAACTGGGTGCCAGAGTAGTGAAAACTTACTGGTGTGAAAACTTTGAAAAGGTTGTAGAGGGCTGCCCTGTTCCAGTCGTTATGGCGGGTGGACCTAAAGTAGACACGGAACTTGAGGTATTTGAATTTGTTTATGATGGTATTCAGAAAGGCGCTATAGGTGTAAACTTAGGAAGAAACGTTTGGAAAAATGATTACCCAATTGCAATGATCAAGTCTATAAGAGCAGTAGTTCATGAAAATGCCACTGCAAAAGAAGCAAATGAATTGTTTGAGAGTCTCAAGAAAGAAGAAACAGGGTAGTTGCTGGTATCATGCGAGTAGCGATGTATTACAACAATAAGGACATTAGAATAGAGGAGATGCCAAAACCGAAAATTGGTCCCAATGAATTGCTGGTAAAAACTATGGCCTGTGGCATCTGTGGCAGCGATGTGATGGAGTGGTATCGCATCAAAAAGGCGCCGAGAGTCCTAGGACATGAGATGACTGGCGAAATTGGAGAAATTGGAGATAATGTGAAAGATTTCAAAGTTGGGGATAGAGTTTTTGTATCCCACCATGTTCCCTGTAATAAGTGCCTATATTGTTTAGACGGTCAACATACTGTATGCGAAACTCTACACAATACGAACCTTGATCCTGGCGGGTTCTCTGAATTTGTTCGTGTGCCAAAGATAAATGTTGAATATGGAACGTTTCTGTTACCTAATGAAATATCTTTCGAGGATGGAACTTTTATCGAGCCTTTAGGCTGTGTTATAAGAGGGCAAAGAAGAGCAAGCATAAAATCAAATCATACTATCCTCGTCATAGGCAGCGGTATCTCCGGATTACTTCACATAAAGCTTGCCCGTGCTAAAGGCGTTGAAAGAGTGATTGCAACCGATATCAATGAATACCATATGAATGCGGCAAAGAAATTTGGAGCAGACGATGTGATCAATGCTAGAGATGATGTACCCGCCCGTGTAAAAGAAGCTAACAAAGGTAGACTCGCTGATCGTATTGTTGTCTGCACAGGAGCTGTATCAGCTATCAAACAGGCTTTGAAATCTATAGATGCTGGAGGCACTATTCTTTTCTTTGCTCCTACTAAGCCTGGAGTCGATATTTCTCTATCCTTCAATGAGTTTTGGAGTAATCAGATAACTTTAACGACTACCTATGCCGCTGCTCCTAATGATCTTGAAAAAGCGATAGAATTGATTCGTTCTCGCAAAGTGAATGTACATGACATGATAACACATCGATTGAGTTTAGCAGAAATAAGTAAGGGCTTCCAGCTTGTTGCAGATGCAAATGAGTCTATCAAAGTGATAATAAAACCACGGAAAGAGATTGAGTTCGATTGATGCTAGTATGAATGGAGACTCATCGTATCCACGTATAACGTCGAAACTTGGAAATTCCATTGTCTAACTGCTTCCTTCCATTCGGTCGAAACAGCAAAGAAAGGATAGTCGTTCTTCTGTGCAGATTCTTTTTCAGTTTATTTAAAAGAGGCAATGATTCTTTCCGCAATCAATTTAGCTGCTGACTTCTGAGCCTCTTTGGTTTGGGCTCCTATGTGGGCGGTGCAAATAACATTGGGCAGTTTTATCAGCGTTGTGTCTCTTGGCGGTTCTACCTCATAGACATCTAACGCGGCATGCATGCATGTCAATGAGAAAGTCTAACTACGAGAAGGTTAAGTGGGTTTTCTTAAAGCATCAATAATCCACCAGAAGTTTCATTTATACGATGCGCTCATACAAACTGTGGGAAAAGCCTTGATGGTTGGCGTCGTTGGAAAACCCAACACCGGCAAGTCCACGTTCTTCTCCGCTGCAACGCTCGTTCCGGTGGAGATTGCAAGTTATCCGTTCACAACCATAAAGCCGAATCGAGGAATAGGCTACATACGAACCCCATGCGCGTGCAAAGAGTTCAATGTAAAAGATAATCCGAAAAACTCCATATGCATAGACGGGATACGGTTAATCCCAGTTGAGCTGATCGACTGCGCTGGTTTGGTGCCGGGTGCGTGGCAGGGAAGAGGGTTAGGAAACCAGTTTTTAGATGAAATTAGGAAGGCAGACGCCCTCATACACATTGTGGACGCAGCTGGAGCAACGGACTCTGAGGGAAAAATGTGCAAGCTGGGGTCTCATGATCCCGCAGAGGACGTACATTTCTTGGAGAAGGAGATGACGATGTGGCTTGCGCAGATATTGAAGAGAGAATGGTCTAAGATCGCTAGAACTGCTGAGTCGGGAACAAAAGATTTGCTCACTCTCCTCGAAGAACGGTTCAGCGGACTAGCCATAAAGAGAACACATGTCATCGAAGCGTTAAGGCAAACTCACCTCAACGCGGAAAAACCCACCCTATGGAGCGACGACGACCTCATCAAGTTTCTTGACGCTTTGAGGAGAATCTCCAAACCTATTCTGATTGCGGCGAACAAAATCGACCTCCCACCAGCGGAGGAAAATGCCAAACGAATGAAAGAGCTGGGCTACCCAGTTATCCAATGCTCCGCAGAAGCAGAACTGGTGCTGAGGAGAGCTGCAGAGAAGAAGCTGATCGACTACAAGCCTGGCGACTGCAATTTTAACGTCATTGAGCCTCAGAAACTGACGGAGGCTCAAAATGAAGCGTTAAAGGTGGTTCAAGAAAAAGTACTGCTGAAATTTGGGTCCACCGGCGTGCAAGAAGCCATCAACATGGCTTTCTTCCGGCTGTTGAACATGATTGTTGTCTATCCAGTGGAGGACCTTGAACATCTTAGCGACCATGAGGGCCAAGTGCTTCCAGATGCGTATATGGTTCCTTACGGCACCACCGCGCGCCAACTAGCCTACCTAGTTCACACCGAGTTGGGAGAAAGTTTCATACATGCAATAGAAGCTCATGAAAGAAAGAGGGTTGGAGAAGACTACGTTTTGAAAGACAGAGACGTATTGTCAATAGTGAGCGCGAAAAAGAGGGGTTAATTCCCTAAGCTCTTTGGCAACGCCGCAAATATGACTGTCTTCTGTATTATACTATGTCCAATATATCTAAACTTTCTTTTTTGCAAAAAACTTGTCAAGAATAAGCATTTGTATAAATTCAAGAGTTTGGAAAATTCCTGTTTCTAAATCAAATTTCCGTGGTCTAAGCCTCATTTTTCAGCTATTTTTTGTGAATAAAACGCTACATAGTTTCTTCCACTCTTACTTTGTTGGAGGCGCCTCCTTTTGGAGAGAAGAATTGAAAATGCCCTTTCGAAGCTAGACCCCGGGCTTAAAAGGGTTATAGAACGAATTCAGCCTTGCCAGCCTCATCCTAGATTACCAACCAACTGGCTTCACTGGCAAATCATTGAGAGATACATGGTTCTACGAGAGGTGGAAGTGAATAAAGGTTCTAACGTCTTAGAAATTGGTTGTGGTCCCCATGCCATAGCTACGATTGCCCTTGCCATACTCGTTGGTAAAGGCGGGAGGGTTGTTGCGCTGGATCGCGGAAGATGGGGAAGGTTCTGGGAAATCATTAAGGAGAGTGATCTGGAATCTAGGGTAATCCCTGTCGAGGAGGATGCTAGGAAACTTTCCTTTCCCTACTCGTGTTTTGATCTGGTTGTCTGTCTTCATGGAATACGAAGCTTTGCGAATCGCTTCGCGGTTGTTGCTACTGTTAATGAGATGCTGAGAGTAACCAAAGAAAGAATCTTTCTCGCCGAAAGCCCACCAATAGCAGGGAATTCAGCTCAGCAAGCTCATTTGACAATGTATAATCTGAGAAGACAAATATTCCTCGCTCTAGGCCATGCAGACTGGGGAGACATGCCTTACTTCCCACCTGAAGAGACAAAAAATATCGTCGAAGAAGCTGGCGCAACAAAAACTGAGGTGAAACTTATAGATGTGGACATGCCTCATCACCTCGCATATTTCCCACCAAAGTACATAGAAAAAATTAAAGATGAAAAAGCGCGAGAAGACTTGAAGAAGAAATGGAAGAAAGCTTTACAAATGCTGGAGAAATACGGAGAGGAACATCCGTCAGTAGTCATAGTAAACGCATGGAAATCCTAACGTAATGCAATGTCACTTTGCCGAAACAATCGTAAACAACACGTCACGCCAAATGTCTAATCAGCTTTATTGTATCATTCTCCACTTTGGCGAGGTCTTGTGAATTGGGCCGTCCTCGTATATCTCCGAGTTTGCCCTTTATACTGAACAGTTCGTGTCCATGAAATTCACCTACGATATACCATTCTGCTTTCACATCGAACCCAAGATGTTCAAAAAATTGACGCATATATTTTCCAACGGGAATTGCTTCATCTATTCCTGTATGTGGTCCGGAGTAGGTGCAGAACACAACGGCGTTCTTACCAAGAATTTTAGGAGCACATGGTTTGATGAATCCCCGCCGTGCGTATTCCCTCATCTTCTTTTTAACGAATTTTAGAACAGATTCGGCTGGAAGCCATCCATGTGAAGGTGAGCCCAGAAAGATTAGGTCATAATCGTAAAGCTCCTCTTCTCCCGCTTCTTCAACCCTCTTGATTGTTGGCTTTAGGCCTTCCTTCTCCATTCCTTTTCGAATAGCGTGTGCAACCTTCTCCGTGTTCCCTGTTCCTGACCAATAAATAATTAGTGCACAAAGTTTCTGGGAATTCAGGGCGTTTCCTTCCTATAATCAATGCCTTAGCTTACAATGAGCCTCTTCTAGCCAGCCAGCTCTGATATTTCCTTTTCGGTCATGCGATGTATACGGCTTTATGTCCACAATCGGTGTGCCGTCTAGCATGTCGACTCCTCTAACCTTCAATATGTTTCCTTTTCTTTCCAAAAGTTCTACAACAGTGAAACCTATAGGGTTAGGTCTATTAGGATGTCTTGTGGCAAAAACGCCGCGTAAGCCTTTGTACCAAAGAGGTTTTACATGAAGCGAATAACCTTTAGACTTATGAAATATCCACAAGATTATGAGATGGGAGAATCCTTCAACATCCTTTAAACCTTCCTGAATTCTTTAGAAACTCCAATCTCACAAACCGTAGAACTGACTCGATGCAACACATCTTCCTTACTTTTGTAAGGAGAATGCACTACCCCTATCGGCTTAAGTTCTAACTTCACTCCTACGTACCCCTCTATAGACTAGACCACACGCATATTCTACTGGCCAAAACGCCTCTTCCGCCTCTGATAGGTCCGAACAGCCCGCAAAAGATCGATACGCCGAAACTTAGGCCAATACACATCTAAGAAACAAAGTTCACTATACGCACACTGCCACAGCAAAAAACCACTCAGTCGTTCCTCCCCAGAAGTTCGAATAATCAGATCCGGATCCTGTTTAGGCATATGAGCCGTATACAAATACTGCTCAAAAACCTCTTCATCAATCTCGTCAGAATCCATGTCTCCCTTCTTCACTTTCTGAGCGATCTTTCTCGTTGCATCCACGATCTCAGCTCTTCCACCATAAGCCAAAGCTATATTCAAAAAATGCTCATCATAACCTTTCGTAGCCTTCTCTACCCGTCTAATTATCTCTTGGAGCTTCTTCGGCAAAAGACCGATCCTACCTATAACCTTAACTCGAACCTTTTGTTCATGAATACGTTTGTTTGTGAGAATTTCACTCAATTTTTCCTCAGCTAACTGCAGGATTTCACCCACTTCTTGTAAAGAGCGTTGAAAATTTTCGGTTGAAAACGCGTAAAGAGTAATCGATTTTACATCCAAATCCAAGCACCAGTCTAATAGCCCTTCAACCTTCTCGGCGCCGTACTGATGGCCAAACAAAGGATTTAACGACGACTCAGAAGCCCATCGACGATTTCCATCTAATATAATAGCGATGTGTTCAGGCTTCACACCATTCTTCACCTGCTGCCAGAGCCACTTCTCGTAAGCCTTATACACGCCGAGTAGAGACAACAACGTCTGCAGCATTATCTAACCTCGAATCTTGCAGCCCTAAGCGCATGCGCACACAAACAGTGACGTTCTGAGGGTAAGTGCTTGATAGTTTCTCTTAAAATTTGCTGAATAACTGGATTTTTCTTTTCTGCTACCTTAGCCACTTCATCAGCGGTTAACTGTTGTTGCATCCCCGCCGCCATGTTCGAAACAAAACATATGGTTGCGTAACACATTTCCAGCTCACGCGCAAGCATAGCTTCTGGCGCGCCCGTCATACCGACAATGTCACAGCTCAACCGTCTAAACATTTCAATCTCTGCAGGAGTTTCGTAACGGGGGCCCTCCGTGCAAACCAGAACAGCGCGATCCGATACTCGTGCACCTTTTTCCTTAGCCATTTTAATCAAAAGCGCACGAATCGTCGGACAGTACAACCGAGACATGTCCACGTGTGTAACAGGGGCGTCGTCGTAGAAGGTAAGCTGTCTGAGTTTAGTGAAGTCAACCAAATCATGTGGAACAACCAAGTCGCCTGGTTCAAAATCGGATTTTATGGCTCCAACCGCGTTTGTCGCAACGACTTGTTTGACACCAATTTTGTATAAAGCAAAGACGTTTGCTCGATAATTCACCTTGTGTGGAGGAACAGAGTGATGGATGCCGTGGCGAGGCAGAAACGCAACGGGTTTTCCGTTAACTTGACCTAGGAATATGGGAGGTGGGAGTCCGTAAGGGGTTCCAACTCGAATCTGCTCGGCGTCCTTCAACAAAGCTTCTAAACCAGTTCCGCCGATTATTGCCACATCAGCCTTCGCTAAACTCTTCAATTTCTTCTTTCTTCTCCCTGAAAAAACGAGCATATTTTCTATGCAGCAAAAAGGTGGCTAAGACGGCAGCCACGGTCAAAGGTATGCCAATAATAATAGTAGCTACAAGCCCTACGGTGTAAGTTTCTGCCTGTTCAGGATAAATAAGAATCTGTGATGCTTGGTAAAATATTGGCCACGACCATGCAATCGCAACCACAATGACAATGGTGCGCCACAGCCGAGGGTCATGCTCGAAATACCAGCGGATTGCCCTACCAGAAAGCAAGACACAGATGCCAACTATTATAAGAGCTATAGATCCTGAAATAAACCATCCTATTAGGCTGGGAAGTAAAGCGATCCATTGACCAAAATCTACTGGAGGTTGGAGTATCGAATTTGCAGCGTCGACTCCACCCAGATAGCAACCGACGAGACCTAATAAAACCCCAGCGACTGTAGAATAATTTGCTATTTGTATTGGAAGGGGTGGTGGCGAATATTCTCGAACGAATCTGTAGAACTTCAGTGCTGCTTTGTCAATTCTGAATCCTTTTATGAGAAGGAATGCGCCACAAACAATGAGAAAGGCTATTCCTGTATATCTTATCCAACCAGTTATGTATAGAATGCCTAAGATTATCATTAAAATTCCGGGTAAGCCAAGCAAAATCCGAGAATAACGTGGGTTCTCCCAAATCATTTTTAAATATCGAGAAAAAACTGCTGCTGTTTCTTCGATTGATTCACTATGCGTTACCACGATCCTTCGAACCGAGGTCACAGGCACCCGAGATTGAACTAACGGTAAAATCGCCTCATCACCGAAACCGTCGGTGACGAGGATAACGTCGCTTGCTGGAAAGCTTTCTAGCACTTCGGTGAGTTCAGATACGAGTTTTCTATCTGCTCCGACTCCACCCAGTTCGGAACCTGCTATAGTTGCAATTTGATGGTTCTCAGATGGTTTGCTCCCTTTTTTTAGATGGTCGTAGATTCGAACTGCTTCAAACATGGCGTTGGCATCTGGCTCCTCAGGATCCCGCAGAGCGAGGCTGACAGCTGCATCTATGTTTTCCTTTCTTCCAAGAACTGGTGTCTTTATCCTTCCTTTCACGCCCAGATCGTCATCTCTGTCAACGCAAAGGACGAGAATGCGTTCCGACTCTTTTTTTGTGGGCTTTGGCATCGCCTTCCGCTCGTTCATTTGCTAAATCTTTATCGTTTAACTTTTTGTCTTCCATCCTTCTTTAAAGTTCCGTAAATTGTGCACATGCAGAATTTTAAGAATCATAAATCCCCTTGTCAGTGAGAACCTTAAATTCCTGCCACGTTAACTTCTCACCACGTTTTAACTTTTCTAACGCTCTTTCTTCCAACTCTTTACGCAGTTCAAGTTGGCGTTTAGCTTCCATCTTCTCTTCTATCTGATGTAGCTCTTGTTTGAGAGATTTGATCTGACATGAAAATTCTATGTATTTTTGATGAGGATGTTGCGCTTTCTGTTTGGTCTCCAAAAATTTTTGATGCATATCATCTGCATCAGTTTGAAGGGTGCAAGTTTCATTCCGTGTATCGAGCATTTCTTCATGAAGCTTTTGACTTTGCCTAGCGAGTTTCGAGAGCTTTTCATGGCAAATATTTGCCTCAGTTTCAAGCGTTTTCTCTCCAGTTTGAAGCTCGGTGAGTTTTTCTCGTAGTTTCTGCATTTTTTTGTAAACTACCAATTTGTTCTCAAGCACTCGCACTTGATCAACCAACAACTTTTCCTCTTCTAGGGAGAGAGAACTAGTTTGAATCTTCCACTCAAGTTTTTCGATTTCTCTCTGTATGTTTTCCATGCTTTGAGAAGGCTTTTTTCTTACGAATTCTCTTATTTTTTCCCCTAGTCTCATGATTTGAACATGCTTTTGTTTACGTTTCACTCTTGTTTTTTCACGGTGGCTTTTGAGCTCTTGAACCTGCTCGTTTAATGCGTCACGTCTCTGTTTAAGGTCAGCGGCTTCTTGGCACAACTTTTTAATCTGTCTATGTATAGCGTTTCTTTTTTCAGCCCACTCTTTTGCTTCAGAGTATAGTCTATCGAGTTCTTTCTCAAGCGGGTCGAGTTCTTGGTTTAGTTCCGCGATCTTTTGTTTGAGGGGTTCAGACACGTTTTTTTCTTCCTATGCTTGGTTTGGCCCGTTCAAGGATTTTTGGAATCAAGTTGTTTCCTTTTGTTGATGAAAAGAGCAGGAGATCCCAGTTCTCTTTGATTTGTCGACGGGTTACGCTGTGGTTTTGCACCTCATGCATGCAGAGAATACTTCGTGCTCGGGATGGTTAGAACTCTTATTCCAGTATGATTCTTGCATCGACCGTTTTCGCACCTTTTTCGTAGACCATGACGGGGTTCAGATCAAGTTCTTTGATTTCCAGATGATCCATTACCAGTCTTGAGGTATTTAGCAAAATGCTTACGATGGCATCGATGTCTACGGAGGGTTGACCACGATAGCCTTTGAGAATTGGATATGCTTTTACTTCGGTGATCATCTCTTGGGCGTCTTGTCTAGTGATAGGTGCTATTCTAAACGTTACGTCTTTGAGAACCTCAACAAAGATTCCGCCGAGTCCGAACATCAGAGCTGGGCCAAACTGGGGGTCCTTTGTTGCTCCAACGATGACCTCGGTTGATTGAGGGGCCATCTCTTGAACGAGAATGCCTATAATCTTGGTGTCTGCCTTGTGTTTCTTCACATTTTCCAAGATTTTCTTGTAACCGTCTTTAACCTCTTGGGTGCTGTTCAAATCAAGGATAACGCCGCCTACATCAAACTTGTGAATAACGTCGGGAGAGACAATCTTGAGAACCACGGGATAACCTATTTCTTTGGCAAATTTCGCGGCTTCGTCAACGTTTTTTGCCACTTTGAACTTCGTTATGGGTATTCCATACTCTCTGCATACCGTTTTGGCTTCTGGTTCAAGTAGATAATTTCTCCTCTCTTCACGAGCCTTCTTAAATATCTGAGGAACTTTTCTCAATGAATTCAACAACCTTCGTTGCAGAAATCTACACTGCTTCTATCTTTCTAACTTTTCGTGTATTTTAACCTTAAGCATTTTCTAGTTCGTTTCAAAAATCAAAGACGCAATGACATTTAGCATGGAAATGGTGTCATCGTTTTTCTCGTTCGAGTTGGCGTACTCGTGTTTCAATGTATTCCGTGACTTGTTCTTGGTTCATTTTCTGGGCTTTGTGTTGTCTGTCAAGATGATCTTCGACCGTGGCCAGCATCTTGTCTATGTCGAAGGGTTTAATGATATAGGCGTCTGCTCCCTTGTTCAGGGCTTCGACGGCGTTTTGTAGAGACGGGTATCCGGTGATCATGATTTTGGCCATTTTAGGTTTCGTTTTCGTCATTCTAGTCAGAAGTTTTACACCTTCCATGTCAGGCAGTCGAATGTCTATCAGGGCCAGGTTGTAGAAGCTGGTCTTCGACTTTCTTATAGCCTCTTTTCCAGTCTCTACGGTTTCGACGTCGTATCCTTTCTCCTCTAGTATGGCTGTGAGGGTCTTTCGTATGCTGGGGTCGTCGTCGACAACGAGTATATTTGCTTTTTCACTCATATGCTTCCACCTCCTATTCTTTTTGTTTGTTCTTTTCCTCCTCAAGCGGGATGGTGACTGTGACTAGGGTGCCTGCTCCTTCCTCACTTTTGATGGCAATTGAGCCTCCGTGGGCGCTTATTATGCGTTTGCAGATGGCTAATCCCATACCTATGCCCTTCGCCTTTGTTGTGAAAAGTGGAGTGAAGAGTTTTTTCAGGTTCTTTCTGGTGATTCCCACACCTGTGTCTCTGAAGGTGATTTTGAGACAGTTTTTTGTCTTCTCAGATTTGATCTCAAGTTTTCCGCCTTCTGGCATGGCTTCAATTGCGTTTGTGATCAGATTTCCGAACGCCCTCATCATTTGACTGATGTCAACGAGCACCTTGGGAGTATTCACGGTTAAGTCTAAGATTTTCACTTTCTTAGGAACCTCGATTTTAGACAGAATCTTCCTTATCAGTGACTTGACGCCGATCTTAGTCTGGTGTAGGCGCACATTTCCAGAGAAGTCTAAAAGATCGTTCACAATTTTGTTCGAGTATTTTATGTCACTTTCAATGAGGTCCAACATCTCTCTTGATTTTTCGTCCATCTGGGATGCCATTTTCATTTTTAAGTAATACACTGCGCCGCTCATACCTGTCAAGGGGTTTCGCAGGTCATGGCCCACACTGGCAGCCAGCTCGCCGATAGTGGCTAGCTTCTCAGCTTTCATAAGTTCTCTAGTTCTTTCCTCAACCTTCAACTCAAGTTGATCCGCATACTCTTTCAGTTTGTTTCTCGCCGTCTCCAAATCCTTGATAAGCCTAGCGTTCTCAATGGCGACCGCCGCCTGGTGCACAAAGAGTTCTAATGGACCGAGAGAATCCTTGGTAGGTCGTCGACCATCCAAAGGGTCGTCTATGCTTATGATACCCACAATGCGCCCCTCACCTGGCAGGCGAAGAGGTGCGTAAAGCATGTCTTGGGGATGCCAGTCAATCATTTCTTCTGGCGGAATTTTGCTTGGAACCCCAGCGATGAATTCAATCATTTTTTCGGGTGGAGTTTTGCTTGAAATTCCGTGAATGTGTTCGCGAACCCATGAGTCTTTCCAAGGTAGATAATAAAACTCGCCAATCCTGAAGCGCTGAAACTTCGGGCCGAGACGTTCACGCCAAACATGTCCTGGTGCCTTCTTTGTCCAAAGAATCTTCACCTCTTCTGGTGCTAAGCCTGCCGTGAACATGTCGATCATCTCTAAATTCTGGTCCCTGTCTGAAATGACGACTCTTCTCCAGCCGAGTCCCTTGATTGCTTCTGCAATTAGCTTGAGTCGTTTACGCAAGTCCTTGGTTCGCATCATGTCGGTGGAGCTTTTCATCAGAGCGGCTAATTTGCTGGAGCGTTTTTCAACCTCTTGAATCAGTTCCTCCAAGTTCTTGGCGTATCGGAAGTTGCTTATGGCAGTAGCAGTATGTGAAGCCAAGACTTCTAGTAGCCTTTCATCTCTTTTGTGGAAGGAATCCAGTTCCTTTCTTTCCACGTTTAAAACTCCTAAAACCTTACCTCCAATTTTCATGGGTACGGCCAGCTCAGATCGGATGCTGGTTGAAGTTTCCACGAAGGCTTCTTCCTTCCTCACGTCTGGAACATAGACAGGTTTGCCCTTGTTCGCCGCTTTAACGGTCACGCCTCCCTTTGAGCCGTCCAGCGGCAACTCCACGGATAAGGATGCGGGGTATCCCGCTTGACCCCCTATGCGAAGCATATCCTCATCGACTATCAGAAAGGAGGCATATTCGAATCCCAGTGTCTTTTCCATGGCGCTCAATGTCAACTCATAAATCTCTTTCATGCTGTCTGCCATGTTAAGGTCCCGACTGAAAGTGTTTAACGCTAAAAGTTTTTCCTCGAAACGTTTTCTATCTTCTTCCATCCGTTTCCGTTGAGTGACATCGCGGTCGACGCCTCGATATCCAAGAAGCTGTCCGCCAAGACCGATTATCGGAACGCCGCTTGTCTCCAGAATGACAACGTGACCATCCTTGTGTATATTTCGATTGACGAAGTTAGCGAATGGCTCTCTTCTCCTAAAGACCTTAAACGCAGCAGATTTTAATTGCTCACGTTCATCCGTGTGGAAAAAGTCGTAGAAGAATTCTCCAAGTATTTCCTCAGCAGTATAGCCCAACACTCGCTCGACCACTGGGCTGGAGTAGGTGTAACGCCCTTCGGCGTCCACTTCCCATATCCACTCGCCGGTGTTCGCAGCTACATCGTGGAACCGCTTCTCTGACCGTCGTAGCTCTTCTTCCACCTTCTTGCGTTCAGTGACGTCTCGGATGATTCCGAGGGTGCCTATTATCTTGTTGTCTTTTTCTAGTGGAGCTAATGTTACTTCAACGGGAACAATGTTTCCACCTGCTTTCTTTATTTTCGTTTTAAGCATGGTTAATTCACCTTGCAATACGTTTTTGTGCGCTTTGATTGATTCAGGCAAATTTTTGGCAGGGATAAGTTTTCGAAAAGATTTTCCAATGTGATCTTCTCGTCTGAGTTCAGTGATTTCTTCGATTTTTTGGTTAACCGCTACAAATTTTCCTTGATTGTCAAGAACGTAAATCGCGTCGCCCGCATTATCAAACAGCCACTGGAGGGCTTCGCTTTCTGTTGTCTCTTTCATGATAGTTGGGGCAGTTAATTCACGAGAGCATCTGTCAATCTCGTTTTTTGAAAATACCAGTTTATTTTTGTTCAAGCCTAATTTACCCCCTTCTGTTTCATGTCGCTTACACTTTGTTCAGCCTGCCTCACATAGTCAGCAAATTCAAAACTCATCTTCTCTTCAAAGTTAAATTTGAGCCCACGATAAAGTTCTTTGACAATAAACTTCTCAATGAGTTCTGCTCCAGAGCCAAAAATGGCATTCAATGCTCGAGCAAATTCCTCAATTTCTTCAGGGATGTTTTCCCTTTCCAATTGAAATTTTTCGTTAAGATGATAGTATATGGCCTTTCTCGGAGTCTCTCCTAAGAGAAGCAATCCATCGTCAACCGCTCTAAGCAAAGTCTTCTCAAAATTCACTCCATTCACCTTAGGAAACCTTTAACCATCGACTGGAACGTCGGCAAATCCAAGAGAGACCTCCATAAGCACAGTATCTCTTAAATCTCGAGAACATTTAGGATAAGCCTTATGAACTTCAAGTGTAGATTTCAATTCCTATTTTCAAGTCAACAGGTAATGTCTCGTCTGCGTCAACTGTTGTGTTATGCCTCATGTTTTATTTACATAAATTCCCAGCAAGCTTCTTCTGAATATGCCCAAAAATGTTGGTGGTCGGGCGGGCAGGACTTTCATGAAGTGAAACCTTCATTTTGAAATCGCCGAGCTGAGATTAGCCCTGCAGCTCTCCTGCGACAATCCGGTGTCTGCATGTATGCTTGGTAG
>Ga0114919_10001980_pt1 | contig 16508 bp, 18 predicted proteins | sample BlataG_FD_88682 | JGI IMG/M metagenome (GOLD analysis project Ga0114919, IMG submission 88682) | Deep subsurface microbial communities from Black Sea to uncover new lineages of life (NeLLi) - Black_00105 metaG | ecosystem: Environmental > Aquatic > Marine > Oceanic > Sediment | place: Atlantic... | reverse complement strand
GCAGGTTGACGATCTCGGAGAACCGGCGGCAGGTGGTAAAGATGGTGTACAGCAGGGCCAGGTCCCGCTTGCCGCGCAGGCAGCTGGTATTGATGCAGTCCAGGATCGCCCTTACCTCGTCGGTGGTCGGGAACTTGGCCCGCCCGTACGGGTTGATACTCGGGCGGTCCACCGTCTGGAACGGGTTGACCTGGTCGGCGGGCCACAGCGTCTGGTCGCGGCCGTCGGGCGTGCGGAAGGTGTACTTGATCTGGCAAAAGCGGTAGAATGAAGACAGCGCCGCCAGCTTGAGGGCCACGGTCGACTCGGCGAGGCCCTGCTCGCGCAGGGAGGCGACCCAGTCGTGGGCCAGGTTGGCCCGTATCTGCCAGGGCGGCGCCTGGCAAAAGCGGAAAAATTGGGAGAGGGCGCACTCGTATGCTTTGCGCGTGTTCTTGCGCCCGCTGCGTGCCTCCAGCCCGTCGAGCCAGCGCTGCTTGGCCAGGTCCCACGCCATCCATAATGGCCCATCGTCGATGACGACCATCTCGCCCAGGGCGGCGGGGACCAGCGCGTGCTCGATGACGATCGTCTCTGTCTCGCGTGGTGTGGAATGTTGCATCTTATCCTCGTGGTTTCTACGGCCCGGGGGGCGGTGACAAGCCGCCCACCCGGACCGCATTGAAAGGAGGGGTGCGCATCCGACGCACCCCCTTTGCCCCCGACCGCACGGGTCAGGGACAAAAGGGATATGCGGGGACTAGCGCGTGATTTCTCCCAGAAGAGTAATGGCGATGGACTGCTCGGGAATGTCCGGGCGTGTGACGACCTGTCGCCACGAGGCGAGCAGATCGATCAGTCTCCCATCCCCTTCGAGCCAGGCGATGAGGACATAACAGAGTTCGATCAGTGCATACTTTGCGTGCTTTTTCATACTTGACCTCCTATGCGTGCTGCCAGATACTCTCGCTCGGCAACGTCGAGCGCTTCTAGAAGCGTCATATCGTACGTATAGCGCTGCACGCGCCCGATGGTGATATTGGCCCCCAGCCGCGCCCTGACGGCGCTCTCGGGCGTGCAGTCGTTGAAGGCGATCCCGGCGACGATGCGTACTCGGTCCTCTCCCCATACCTGGGCCACACAGGTAAAGATCGCCCCGTCCCCCACTATTGCACTGCCTCCACGATCGTGCCCAGGGAATGGAATCGCTCCACGAACCGGTCCCACTCCTGGCCCAGGTAAAACACGACCTGCGCCTGGCGCGGGCCATCGGCAGAGCGGCCCGGGTGCCAGAACGAAATGCGCCGGTCGAGGAAACAGGCGGGATAGCTGGCCAGCAGGCGCTGGAACCATCTCGTCTCTGTGGCATTGTTAACCAGAATGATGCACTGGTCGATCTTGCCTGCCTGGTACATCTCGATGGCGCGGTCCGTGAACGGAGATGGGTTGCTGTAGGGCGGATTGAGCCACACGCGGCCGGACCATTCGCTCTGCAGATGCAGGCCATCGTCCTGCTTGTCATAGTAGAGCACGGCGCGCACGACCTCTTGCGCTGCCGCGCAGCTCGCCGGGTCGAGATCGATCTCGCCCATCACCGCGCGCGCCGCCTCCACGTACTCGGCGGTGGTGTACCACTCGTCGCCGTCATAGTCGGGCTGGTAAGAGACTGGAGTCTCGGGCTCCGAGCCGCCGTGGGAACGGTACAAGAACCAGTCCTGGTCCTCGGCCGGCCGGTCCGAGGCTGGCGGCTCGGGCGCAGGCTCGACATCCGCATAAGCCCGATCGCAGTGCTCGCCCTGGCAATAGGCCCCGCCCTCAGCCTGGATCGCGAGGGACAGTTCGGCGCCGCAGAAACGGCAAAAGTGATCGCCCTGCGCTTCCTGATAGACCTCGTGCGAGCAGAGTCTCGCCCCGCTGGAAAGCTCACAGTAATAGTCGCAGCGCAGACAGTGATGCACCGGTCCCAGGGGGCACGGCTCGGGGAATCCCGTACGCGCCATTTGCTGGAAAATGTATTCGCCATTCACACGCTTATGATACTCGCCCGCGGTGGTCACAAACGGCAGCCAGATCTCGGGGATGGCAGTCACAGTTTCGCCCTTGGGCGAAAACTGGTCGACCACCTGCTGCACGTGCGCACCGGTCACCTTGCCCTCGGGCGCGGTCTCGACCGCCTGCTGCCAGGCCTCGCGCTGCCGCGCGGGTGCGAGGGACGTCAGGGGGCGGGCCTGGCGTTCGTTCTGAAGTGTTACCATGGTAACACTTTTGACATTCTCCATCACTTCAGCCGCACCAATGAGCTGGCGCGCCCGACTGCTCGCTATTTCCCATCGCTCGCGGCAATAGTCCTCAAATGTGTCGTACTGCTCTCGGTAGAGACGCCGATCTCGGATCCCGGCCAGCGCCGTGCCGACGTCGTAAAAGGTCTGCAATCCGATCTTGATAGTGCTCTCAAATTCAATCAGGTCGTGGCGATCAGTCTCGGTGAGAATGGCGGGTAGGTCGGTCATGCTATACTACCTCCTGGAATATGGCGGCCTGCTGCAAAATGGCCTGCCGGGAATACGGTTCCACGACGCCGGTGTCCGTGACCACCAGGTAGGCGATCTCGCCGGCGAGGTGCTGGCGGCGGATCACCTCCCAACCGAGCGCCGCGCAGGCCGCGCACACGTCGGCAGGAATATCGGGTATCTTGGCAACATCCGGCCGTGGACTACTGCGCGTCGTCATCGTCCTCTACCTCGTCATAGTCGCGCGCCACCTCGGCGAGCCGCTGGGCGAATTCTGCGGCGCGCTGTTTCTTAACCTGCTTGTAGTGCCGCCGGCAGCCGATGGAATCGGGGCCGATGGGCGCCTGGCAGATCGGGCAGCGGTTCGTCACGTCCTCGATCTGGGTCGCGCGCTTGGCCCGGGGCTTGGGCGGCGCCAGCCTGGCTTCCGGCGCAGCCGGTGCGTTCCGAGACGCGGGCAACTGCGGCTCCGGTTGTGTACCCGCCGCTACTGGACGAATATAGGGTTCAGGCGCAGGCACTGATAGGGCAGGCTCTGGCAGGCGGACGTAGGACTGGGTAACGGCCAGGTTGGCCGACTGGAGAAACTGGCGCAGCGTGGAGGGCTCCCCCGCGCCCGGCGGCAGGTTGAGGCTGCCCAGGATGATGATGCAGCCATGCAGGTGAATGGACGGTGTAGGGTCTATCGGTTGCTGTGTCATTGGTCCTCCTGAGTATCCATAACATCGATTATATCGACTGCCTGGTGCTGGGCGGAAATCATCTTTTCCTATTCGAGCCAGCGCCATTGTCGATATATGATTTGTACGTGGCCATTTCTGGCCTTCCAGACAGGTAGACACTCAAGAATCAGTATCCACTTGTCGTCGATCCATGCGGCAATGTGTGCCCAATCTCTTTTATAAGGGACAGTCCGCCCTGTATATTCAATCGCCGACTGGAGATCGGCAAAGGCACCGATGTATTCATGCATGCCGCCGCATGAGGCATATTCCCAGCCCTCGAATAGGAGAAATCTATCTGGAACTGAATCTGCTGGCTGGCGGTCGGCGCGGGAAGCGACGACACAGAGGGCCATAATGATCACGCCCAGGTTTGCGCCGATGAACAGGCCGAGGATCAAACCCATCCAGAACATTTCACGACTCCACTTCTGGCAAGTCTGGTATGGTCATCCAGTGCGTAACTTCCCAGTGCGACTTGATTCGACCGTATTCTGTGCGCCAGGTACAATCGCGGGGCTCGTAATAAGCCCGTAGAGCCCTGCGACATGAGCCAGGTTCATGGAAATCTACCACGACCAACACCCAATCATCGGGTAGTGATTGAGTAGAGGAGATAGGGATCCAATCATCCATCTCACGACTCCCAGGAATAGCGTGCGCGCTGGTCATCAGCCACAATGGCGGCATCTTGGCCATCGCCCTTGACAGACAGCTTGATCGCCTCCTTGCCGCTCTCGTACCAGTCGTGGAGGATGTGACTGAGGGCCTGGCCCGTGGTCAGGTGCAGCTCCTCGGCGACGATGTGCAGGATGGCGTGGTCGCTGAGGGTGAGGGGCTCATACAGATCGACCATGCGCTCGAACACGTCGACGATTTGGCGGCGCTCGCGCGCGGCGATGTCGCGGATGCGGGCGGCGTGCGCCGGGGGGAGATAGATACTCGTGCCTCCAGGGGTTGGCATTGGTTGCCTCCTTTAATCTAGATGAGGAGCGGTACCATCGGGGATGCCCAATGGCTCGATGATATTGTCCCAACGACCGCTTGGACCGAGGGCGATAGCATCCTCTTCCATCTGGTTGATCTGGCGATCGTTTAGGCCCTTGAGCCGCAAGGCCCACGCCAGCGCGTGAGCAGCAGCCTGCCAGTACATCACGGACTCGTGAACCCAGGGACTCTGTGCGGCAGAGTGCTTCCAACACGCTGCCTTGTAGAGATCTTCGATGGTGACCTGTGTGATGGATTCTTTAGACATTGGATGCCTTCCTGTCATTGATTGACCGTTTCTGTAAATACGCTTTCATTGTACCATAGATGCTCCGGTGCTGTCAATGGTTTACAGAATCTTTAAGGTTTCTTACAGAAAGGTGGGTTACAATAACAGCGAGATGACTTTCAACGAATGGTTATTGCAGGAAATTGAACGGAGCGGTCTCAGCAATAGCGAGATCGCCCGGCGTGGGGGTATCTCTCACGCACGGATCAGTCAGGTTCTTGCCGGTCAAAATCCGGGAGCTGACTTTTGTATTGGTATAGCTCGAGGCCTGGGGTTGATTCCAGAGGATGTCTTGCGGCGTGCAGGGATTCTCCCTCCTCTGCCTCCAGCGGTGGCCGAAGAACGCGAGGTGGTCGGGCTGCTGCGGCGGCTGGGGGCATCGATGCGCGAGACGGCGGTGGCCATTCTGCGCACGCTGGCCGGGCAGCCGCCAGAGATGTATACGCTCCGCGAGCGGGGCGCGAGATATGCGCCGCCAGACGAGGAAGATCCGGCCCACGCGCTCGCAGCGGAACAACTGGCGCGGCAGTTAATGAACCTGCGGGCGGAGGATCAGCAGAAAGTGATCGAGCTAATGGAACGGTTGCAGGCACAGGTAGAGGGGGAGACTGGACGAGAACCGGATGTCTCCCTATCCTCGTCCGCCATATAGCGGTTTCTCGACGGCGGTACTGTGGGGTGGGGTATGTTGCGCGCTGTGGCTGCGTCTGCGGCGCTGCTGGCAGATCGCGCGCAGGCAGATGGGGCGGACGTGGGTGGAGGTAGAGATATAGACTGGGTAGAAGCATGCGGGTGATCGGGGGGTAGGGGAACGACTTTGAGCCAGGAACACATCTATTTCCAGGATGAACACGCGGTGATCACCAACGCGCGCGCCATCATCCACGGCAAGACGTTCTCGATGGTCAATGTTACCAGCGTGGCGCAAAGCACGGAGGCACCCCAGACCACGATCCCTATGCTGCTGATCCTGGGCGGGATACTGATCATCCTGGTGGCGATATTTGTAGTCTTGGCTGGAGATGGCAGTTCTGCCTGGTGTGGCAGCGTTGGCTTTATCATGCTCGTCGTCGGCTGGCTACTCAAGCGTTCTGCCAAGGCAAAGCATTGGATGGTCATCGGTTCCGCCTCAGGAGAGACGCGGGCCTTGTGGGCATACGATCCGGCGTATATCGCCCAGATCGTGGCGGCCGTCAACCAGGCCATCGTGGAGCGGGGATAGAAGTCGAGGCAGTACGGATAAAAGTCATTATCCCTACAGCCTGAGTATCCAATAGCCGAAAAGAGGCACCGCAGTTCACATGGTTTTCGCTGAGATCGCGCTGCCCGCGTTCACACGGGTAGTGCCAAAAACGGCACCGTGTGCACTCTGGTAAAAGAACGGACTTCACACGGTTCGGGTCCGTGAGGTCCCGGGTTCAAGTCCCGGCTTCCCGACTCGGTTCACACGGTCAGGGTTCTAGCCCTAGCCGTGTGAACCGAGGCAAGATTAGGACTATGTCCCTTCTCAACCGCGATTCACACGGTGCCTCTCGTTCGGAGTAAAAAAACGCATTCCCCAATTATCCAAACTGTAGGTTCAGATTATCCCTACTATACGGGGGATACACAAATCATCACGAACCGGAGGTCACACGGATGAAAACCAAATCGATCACGCTGTCGCAGGCCATCGAGGGCTTTAATCTGGCCCGCCGCGCCGAGCAGCTCTCTCATCACACGCTGTCCGACTATAACACGTCCTTCCGTAAGCTGCAGCGCTGGTTTCGAGAACTGGATCCTCATCTCGACGAGCTGACTGTGGATGATATCCGCGAGTTTATGGATGGGATGGGCCGGATGACCGTCCATCCAGAGGGCATCGCACCCCGCCGGCCGCGCCGGCTGAGCAAAAAGAGCATCCTCAACATCCACACCGGGCTATCCTCTCTCTGGACGTGGGCCGTGCGCGAGGGATATGTCGAGCAGAATATCGTTCGCAGCATCCGTCCGCCCAGGCCGGAGCAAAAGGCCGTCGCTCCCTTCAGCAAGGAGGATGTCGGCCTGCTGTTAAGCGCGTGCGACTACTCGCGCGCCTACTCGAGGCCTGGCAAGGTCGAGAGCCGGCACACGCGCCTGACCGCAGAACGCGATAAGCTGATCATCAAGTTTTTGCTCGATACGGGCGTGCGCGTGTCCGAGCTGTGCGAGCTGCAGGTGCGGCACCTCGACCTGCGCAACCGCCGCGTGCGGATATTCGGCAAGGGTGCTCAGGAACGGATCGTGCCGCTCGGCCAGTCGCTGTCCAAGGCGGTCTGGCGCTACATGACTGACAGACCCGATGCGCAACCAGAGGAGCCGTTCATCGTCGACCAACGCGGCGAGGTGGGTATCAGCCGCTACGCCATCCGGCGGCTGCTCAAGCGGTTGGGCGACAAGGTGGGCGTGCCGAATGTCTATCCCCATCGCTTCCGGCACACGTTCGCCATCACATATCTGCGCAATGGCGGGCAGGAGCTGGCCCTGATGCGCACGCTCGGCCACAGCTCGATGGAGATGACGAGCCGCTATGCGCGGATCGCCCAGTCAGACATCGCGCGGAACCACCAGGAGGCCAGCCCGCTCGACAACTGGAAGCTCTAGCTACTCGCGCAGTTTTGCAGCCGCCGCCTCAAACGCCTGCGCCAGCCGCTCCGCCGATACGCCGCCACAGATAATCGGTGCGGGGCTCGGCTCCGGCTCGGGTTGTGGTGCGGCGCTGTCCGTATACTGCTCGATGGTCATCACATCGAAAATGCCCGCGCTGGAGTTGGCCCGGTCATCCGTGTTGAACTGGCAGATAAAGCGGATATAGTCCCCGCTCGGCACGATCTCGGGCGTTTCGAGCCTGGCCCATACCCGATTGGCGAGCTTGGCATAGGTGCTCTGCCAGCCACCCCAGGCGATGGCGGTTGATTCAAAGGGCGATGGCCCGGTCTTGGGCCAGCTATAGCGTCCGGCGCTGAACGGATCGCTGGCGCTGCCCACGACGATCCCCATCCGCGCACCGCCGTTGCCGCCATCGATCACGTGCTGGTACATGCTGGAGCCGCGCACGGGCTTGCCTGCCTCGACGTAGATCTTGTCCGAGACGAGCGCCGCGCTGCCCGTGCTGGATCTCCACATCAGCGCCGCGCTGCGAATCCCCTCATACACCTCTGGCTGTGGGCGCGTCTTGGCATCGGCCTCGACACGGTTAAAGTTGCCCTGCACGCTGCCCTGGAGCCAGTGCACCTTGGTCCCGACGGGGACAGTCAGCTCGCCGACGCCCTCTTGATCGTAAAATCCCAGCTCACAGTTGTTTTGATGCACTTTTTTCCATACTGGCATGGGTTCCTCCTCTTGCCTTTTCCACTGTACACCCAGGTCGCACGCCACCCGGATGTCATCATATACCGCCGACTTGCCATCGATGGCCCACTGGTCGTGCTTGGGCCACCGGTATAACACTGCTGCCCAGATCTGTTGCGCGCCTGGCTGCCGGTTCCAGGCGTCGATCTCATTCACGATCGCCGGCACGTATCCGTTACGCACATTCTCCCACGGCCCGTACTGGTCAATCTCGGTCATGTACACAGGCAGATCCCGGTACCGCGCCGGCAGATTCTCCAAGATGTCGCGGTAGACCCGGAACTGTGCCCGCCGATCCCCGAACGGCGCACCGAATGGATCCTCGCTCTTTGCCAGGGCCGGATCGCTGCCTCGCGTGTATGCGTGCAGCGTGATCGCGTCTGGCATCACGCCCCGATTCTGCAGCTCGGTGAGCACGTCGAGCTGGTATTGTACCCAGTCTCCGCGCTCGTTGCCTGGATACTGGACCACCGCCGCCCACGGCGCGACCGGCGCCAGCGCCAGTTGTGCGCCTGGTGCAAACGCCTGCTTGATGTCCCAGCACTGCGCATAGCACTCTGCATACTGCCCCGGCAGGATCGGCACGCCTCCCGGCCATTCGTTCGGGTGCTGCGACTCATTGCCCAGAATGAATATCTTGCAGTATGGCGATCCGACGATGAAATGCCCCACCCGCAGCGCAAAGCGGGGCCACTCGCTCTCCAGCGGGATCGTCCCGGCATTCGTCCCAAACCGGTACTGCAGCCGGGCCATCACGCCGTATCCCCGATTCACCCACGGGCGGTGGTCGAATCCTGTCCGGTTCTCCGGATCCGATCCGATCTCGTGCAGGGTCAGGATCCATCCCCGCGGCATGTATCGGGCCAGCCAGTCGTCTGGCGGCGGCTCGTGCATTCCCAGGATATATCTGGATTCCACTGTGCCTCCTACAATTTGTACCGTTCAGTTGATATAATCGCTCTTATCCGTACTGGAGATCAGAGCCAATATCCCCAGATCGCGATCCACACATCCATTGTCCCCGCGTCGCTGGCGGCCGCCTGGTAGTATACGTCTCCATCCACATTGCATGGTACGGTCACGCTGGCGTTGACTTTGGCATCAGTGGGGGCGGCATCACACCTTGGACCCAATCCCTGATCGGCGGTCTCGTTCGGCGATAGGATCAGGAACAGGTTCGCTGCCGGGCTGCCACTGTCGTTGATGATGATGTGCGCATCGATGGCCCGGATTCCTGCCGGCACGCCAAACACCGCCGAGAGGTCGATCAGCGTCTTTGCCGTGATGCTGTATGAGTCGCCATCCCAATCCGTCGAGGTCAGCGGCGTAGTGAGCGGGACGAAACCGCTGCTGGTCCAGATCGACCCATTCCACCACACGATGGCCCCGGTGTCCGTCTCAATCCATTGTGCGCCACTCGCCAATCCGGTCGTGTCCAGGGCCAACCGCTCCGCCTGGGTGCCGGTGAATAGCGGTCCTGCGTGATGCCGTGTGCTCATCCGACGCTCCGGCTCTCGATCAGCGCGTGGACGATCATATCGTCTGCCGCCGCAGCTATCGCCGCCTTATCATAGATGCGAATATCGTAGCCGGCCGGCAGGACCCACTCGGGCATAATCGTACTGAGATAGTCTGTGTCCCGGAACGCGGCCAGCTCGGTGACTGTGGGCGCGAATAAATAATACCGCGTCAAACTGGCCGCCTGCACGATCCCGGCCCGCACCTGCGCCACCACGTCGTCGCTGGCATCCTGGATCTCGACCATGATCTGGCGGTCTCCGGCCGTCGCCGTGGTGGTCAGCTCGACCCAGATCGATTTGACGCGCCATTCCGTCGAGGCCGGAACGGTCAGTTTCTTGTCGCTGTCGTCGGCAGCCGTGTCCGACGACAGGCCCGGCGTCCAGTCGTGATTGATCCGCAGGCGACCCAGCGTGTCGACGAGCTGCCAGTAGGGTGTACCCGATCCATCTTTCGCCGTGTTGCCATAACTCATCTTATCCCTCCACTACGTGTTTGCTGAGCGCAAAGTCGAGCTCAGCCTCGACCCACGCCAGTTGTCGATTCATATTTTCGCTGTCGCCGACGGCGCCGACGAGCCGCCGCGCATCCCACAGCATCGCATCGGTGACGGTCGTGCTGTCGCTGGCCAGGGCAACATAGGCGATGGGCACGGTTCCCATCGGCGCCGTCGGTGGATCGACGTCGTAGCGCAGGCTTGCCGGATGCGAGTCTCCCACGACGATGGCCAGGGCGCCGTCGCGCTGGAGATAGTGCGTGACCCATACCTCGCCGCTGGCCGGCTTCGAAGCAGTCAGATCCGGACCAAATCCGCCGTTCCAGTGCTGCGTTTCGTTGAAGGGCAGGTCTCCCTCCATCACGTAGACGCGCAGGGAGCCGTCCTCCGGCGTCTGAGGCCGCAGATTGACGATCATGCGCCGGTAGATCCATACCGGGTCGTGCCCCAGGTGGACCTCGTTAAACATGTGCTGCGCGGCGTGCTCGGTCACGTAGCGAAAGTCGAACGAATCAAAGTAGCCGGGCAGCGCATCCACGTCAGTCTGCGCCACCTCCCACTGCCCGACCTCGGGGTTGTACTCGCACAACACCGGCCAGCCGTGCCATCGCGGTACGCTCGAGGTCAAGTGCCGCACTTCCCACAGCTCCGCCGAGTTCAGTTTAGGGCGAAAGTAGACGTGGATCGTCGAGTCGGGCACTTCCACGCGCTTGGTCGTCGTGCCATCGCCCAGCGTGCCCGAGATGATCGCCTTGCGCCGCTGAAAGAGCCGTCCGGTCGACTCGTGAAATAGATTGGCCAGGTGTTGGTAGTCTGGCATTCGCTCTCCTAGTCGATCTCTACCAGCTCGAGATGGTGCACTGTGGTCACGCCATAGTCTGCCAGGTTGCGCGTCTGATTGGTCCAGATCCCTGCATTCTCTGCTGTCCAATGCAGCACCAGGTAGTCTGGATTGCTGCCGCCCTGGACTACAGCCGCCAAGACGTTGCCCCGCCAGTTGGCATACGCACAGGTCAGATCCAGCTCTGCTGGCGACGCATCCGTGAACAGCGGCAGATCCTGCCAGGCCACACCGCCGTCGACCGAATACTTGGTTGGCGCGCTGTCCAGCTCGTCGTTGGCCAGAAAGACGTTGAACTGCGAGATCCCCGCGCTCAACTTGATATAGTCTCCCGCCGTATTAGGCATATCCGTGAATGAGGCTCCCGCATTTACACTCTTGCGATACAGGCCAGGCGTAGCGACCGCGCCTCCCCGCCCCCAGTAGACGTACAGGTCAGGATTGGATGGGCTCACATAGGGCACGGAAACCGATGCTACCAGGCCCTTGTCATTCACGCTGAGCGTGCTTAGCAGACTGTAGGATCCTCCGCCATCGACGGACTTCCACAATTTGGCCTCGCTCGATCCGGCGTGCCCGGGTGCTCGATTCCCGACGACGTAGACTACCAGCCCGGCCCCATGCGGGGCAAAGAGAATATCTCCCCATCCACATCCATCGTTAGTCAGATATAGCTCGGTGAGATTCGAGATGACTGCGCCATTGAACACGGCTGCATACTGGCGCGCGTTGACGCCAGAGCCCTGATTCCAGAATACGGCAGCATAACGGTGTTCTACCTCGCTGGACAGATTCAGCCTGGCCCGATTTGGGCACCGGCCGCTGCTGATATCCATCCCCGCCGCTCCCAGTGCAGCCAGCGAAATGACCTGCGTCCAGGTGCCCAGCGGAAAATAGTCCATCCGGTAGATGCCGTCCTTAGTTATGATCCAGACGCGTTGCTGGCTATCGAATAACCAGGGATCCAACTTGAAATCCCATACGTACAGCGCATCGCCAGAGAGGCCGGCATTGTAAGGCCGCCAGATCTGCCCGCTGTCGGCCAGGTCGATGCCGTAGACGCCGGCGTCCGTGCTGGCCACGTAGTCGCTCAGCGATATGATGGGATCCACGACCGGGACCGGCTCGGGGCGGGCAGGGTTGGAGGGCGGCGGGGGCGAGGGCCAGTCGTCGTCGCCGGGGGCCGGGATGTTCACCGTCACGCCATCGACGCCGTCCGTCTCGTGTTCCAGGATCAGGTCGATCCCCTCGACGAATCCGCCGGCCACGTCCTCGTTCACAGAAACTTCACGCACCAGCCAGTAGTCCGACGCCGAGTAGATCAAGCCGCGGATATTGTCCGCTGCGGCGAGCGGAAACGTGACCCGCTCCTGCAGGGCGGCGTCGAACACATCCCAGTTCCCGACCAGCGAGATCCTGACGTTGGGCTCGCGATTGTTGTACTTGGCCGCCAGATCGCCGGCCAGGCGGTTGGCGCCGCTCTGCCCGTCCGTGGGGCTGAGGATCAGGCCGTCGTGCTGGGGCTCCTGCAGGGCGTCGGCCGGGACGCCAGGCGCCTTGGCCATCAGCGGCGTGGCCGTCGTACCGTCGAATGTGAATCCGCTGATGCGCACGTTCTGCACCTGTTGCCGCGGCCGCTCCACCAGGTCGACGCTGTAAAAGTCGGTCTGCGCCAGATCGAGCACCGTGGTCACGTTCCCGGCGCGGTCGGCCGTCTTCATCAGGCTCGGATCCTGACGGATTTCCAGGCCGCCCTGCACGGTCGCGCAGAGGTCGGCAAAGATGCCTTTCTGGTTGAGCACCAGGTTGCACTGCTGCAACAGGCTGCCCTTGCCCCAGCGCTGCTCGCGCATCCGGATCTCGCTGCTGGCCAGCGCCAGGCTGTAGCGCAGGTCGCAGATTTCCAGCGCAGTAGTGTGCCATTTGAGCAGCCAATAGACGGCCTTGATCGCGTTCAGCGTGGCCATCTCCATCCACGTCGCCGGGGTAGCTCTCTCCTTGAGCACGTTCCCAAAGCCGGGCATCAGGTTGAGCCACTGCGTAATGTCGATAGTCTCGAAGGAAATGGACGACATGTCGTCGGCGACGGTCAGGGTATCCGAGAGCAGGAAACCAGAATATTTGACGTGGCCACGGAATGGGTAGCGCGTATCGAGGCTCGTCTCAGTGCCCCCGTACCAGTCGCGGTTGAAACGCACGACCCACATCAGATCGGGCAGGTCGGTCTGCGCCGCGTCGCCGAAGACCTCGAACTGCTGCCGCGTGCCCTGCAGCGTGTTGCGTCGTGGCCCGGCTGCAAAATCGATGTAGGGCGGATGATCGTCGTCGAATATGAATACCGGGCGATAGCCGATCGCGTTCGCGCCGTTCGAGTCCGTGATCGACAGGCGGACCCAGTACGTGCCGGCGGCGGCATAGGTGACCACGTACGGGGCGGCGACCGTCCCGCTGCCGCCCGTCAGGCTGCCGCCATCATAGTTCCACGTCTTGGTGGACAGCGTCGCGCCGACGAGCGAATGGCTGAGCTCGTCCACGAAGCGGCACGTGGCCACGCCGCTGATGCTGTTGATGAACTGGCAGTCGGGAGGCCCGATCACGACCACGGGCGGGATATTCGTATTTTGATTGGTATACGCGTCTCCGTCCTTGGTGAACGAGACATCCGCGCCGCTGGTGTCGATGGCCGGCAGCTTGACCCTGGGCAGCCACATCTTTTTGCAGGTGATGTGGTTGCCTGCCGCCAGGTCGAGATCGTTTTCCTCGATCGTGACGACGTTCCCGCCGGCGTTGATGCTCTTGATCCGCGCCGTGCCGATGTCGCGCGCGCCGGCGGTGGACCCGAACCAGATGATCTGCCCGGCCAGCGCGTTGGCATCCGTGCCGACCACGCTGCCGTACTCGATCACGGTCGCGCCGCGCGCCTCGTTATTGGTGACCGTCGCCGTGAACACGTCGGCCGGGACCAGCACCGCCAGGTACATCTGGCTGCTGTGGTCGAACTTGCGCGCGTAGGTTTTCTGTCCCGAAGTGAGAGCGCTCATACTACTATCGATTCAGTCGCCATAATGTACCTTATTGCTACTGCTTGCTTACTGCTGCACACACCGTTTGAAGGTCAGTGCCAGGTCATCCCAGTGCGCGAACGACTCGTAATCGGCAGGGGGCAGCGGCCACTGCGCCACGCAGGCCCAGTTCTGGATGTTGCCGTCCTTGTCGGGTGAGGCGATGTAGATCGTCCCCGACATATTCGGATCGGTGAGCAGATCGCGCAGGGCGTTGATCGCCGCGAAAGGCACGTGGCGAAAGGTCCACGTGATCGTGGGCTTGCCCAGCCCGCGCACGTTGCCGTCGGCAGTCTCGCGCACCTTGGCGAACTGCTGGAAGCGGGTCGTAGGGGGCGGGCACCCGGCGTTCACGCCGCCGTACTGCAAGTCGGTCACGGCGCCCAGCCCTACCACCGACGCGCCAATCTTGATGTCGCTGTACGCTGAATATTGGGCCATCTGTCAACTCCCGATCGTGACCATCACCCGCTCGAACACGCGCCCGGCGGCCTCCTCGGCCATCGGCAGAAAGGCATTCAGCAGCATGGCCTGCGAGGCATCGTTCATCGTCGGCGCGTCGACGCGGATATTGAGGTCGAGCGCGCTGTGCGCCAGGCGATTGACCAGTCCCTGCTGGGTCAGTCCGCCGCCCAGGAGGCGCTCTGCCATCTGGGTGGCCTGATTGTTGAGTACAAATTCGCGCCCGCTCTCTCCGAGGTTATAGGCGCCTGGCCCTGCGTATCCACCCGCCTGTCGCCCGCCGATGACGCCATAGGTCGGGGTGGAACTCCATCCGGCATACGATCCGGTCCCTGTGACCCCGGTGGACGTGGCCCCTGCCGGGCTCGTGTTATACATTTTGTTGCGCATCGCCGCTGCGTTGCGGTCGAGCCACGAGTTCAGATCGGTGGTCATCTGCGCATAGTACGCGTTCTTGAGATTTCTTTCTCCCAGCAGGTTCTCGTCCAGGGCGGCGAGCTGCTCGGCCAGCCCCGTCTCCAGATCGGCCATCTCGCGCGCATGGGCGCGCTCTATCGCGCTCAGCTGCTCGGCCTGCGCGCGGTCTGCCTCGGCGAGCTGCTCCTGGTGCGCCTGAGCCATTTCATCCATCTGCTCGCGGTACTGCGCCGCACGCTCATCTTTGGCCTCCGCGTAATTCTCGGCCTGCTCTGCCATCTGCTCGGCCAGGTTCTGGCGGCGCATCTCGCGCTGCTCGGCGTAGGCGCTTTCCATCTCGGCAATCTGCCGGCCATAGTCCTGGTCGCGCCGCCCGGCGGTTACCTGGTAGTCCTGTTCGGCGCGCTGCCGGTCGGTCTCGTAGCCGCGCTGATTCTGCAGGTAGAGGTTGGCGTCGCGCTCGGCGACGGCGTCCTCCTGGCGCAGGTCATAGTCCTGGCGCAGGCGCAGCATATCTCGCTGGTGGTCCTCTTCCATCCGCGCTGTCTCGAGGCCCTGCTGCTCGGCCGTCTTCCGGCGCTGCTCGTAATACTCGGTCTCAGCGCGTTGTTCCTCTTTGTGAAAATTCTCCAGCGTCTGGCCGCGCGCCTTCTGGTACTGCTCCAGCGCGCGTTGCTCGCCCCTGGCGAACGCCACCGCCGCCTTGGCCTGCTGGCGCTCGAATCCCTGGACCATCTGCAGCCGCTGCCGGGCATACGTAGCGATCGTCTCGCTGCGGGCTTCCTGGTAGGTTTCCTCGGCGCGCTGAGCCTCGCGCTGGTAGGCGATGTAGGTGTCGACCGCCGCCTGGGAGACCATGCGCCCGCCGGTCGTGCCGCCGGCGCGCTGCTGGGCCTGGGCCATCCCCAACGCCGACTCGGCGGCCCGCTGCGTCGCCTCGTCCATCGCGCCCAGCGAGCCGGAGACCTTGACAAACCAGCGGTTGGCCGTGTCCGTCCCGCCGACCAGCCCGCCCAGTTTGTAGGCTGCCACCGCAGCCATCTGCTGCAGATTGGCCAGTCCTTGCGCCTGACCGGCCTTGCTCTGTGCGATGGCCTGATAGATGCCGCCGCCGAGCACCAGCCCTCCGACGGCAGTCAGCGCAAGTCCCCCGGCCGTCAACCCGCCCGCCGCCGCAGCACCTCCAGCAACCGCAGTACCGGCGCCCCCGGCCCCGGCAGCGCCAGCAGCCCCGGCAGCCGTCTTTGCGGCGGCCGCAGCCGCAGCCGTCTTGGCAGCCGCGCCCGCACCGGCGATTTTCAGGATCCCCAGCACGGCCTGCTTGAGCGCCGCTACCGTCGACACAGCGCGGGCTGCCACCGTGACGATCCCGCCGACCACGGCCAGCGTGCCGCCGATGCCCAGCGCGGCCTTGACCGCGCCGGGATGCTGCTCGGCAAACCCGGCGGCCTTTTCGGTCACCTCGGCCAGCTTTTCCATCACCGGCAGGATCGCCGTCGCCGCGACGCGCCCCACGCGCAGCGTCGCCTGGTTCAACCGCTGTTGACTGTCGAGCCACCGGCGGCTGACCGCGTCCGCGCGGCCGGCATACTGCACGTAGCTGTTCGCCGCCAGGGTCAAGGGCGCGAGGATCGCCGCGCCGCTGATCGCCGCGATCTGGCCGATCTGCTGGAATTTTTCGGCAGTATCGCGGACCTGGAGCAGCTTTTTCTCTACGCGCTCCAGCGAGGTCTCGACCGACTGTGCGCCTTCCTTGACCTGTTCGACGCTCTGCCGGTCGAGCAGGAACCTCAAGGTCGCATTCAGCTTGCGTTCGTCAGGCATCGCACGCTCCAGTATGGATAAAGCACATTATC
>Ga0114919_10001976_pt1 | contig 16536 bp, 13 predicted proteins | sample BlataG_FD_88682 | JGI IMG/M metagenome (GOLD analysis project Ga0114919, IMG submission 88682) | Deep subsurface microbial communities from Black Sea to uncover new lineages of life (NeLLi) - Black_00105 metaG | ecosystem: Environmental > Aquatic > Marine > Oceanic > Sediment | place: Atlantic... | reverse complement strand
TGATGCGATGTTGGGTCTGCTGAATCAAATTGAATCCGAAGTGCGCAAAAACATTACTGAATATCAAGGCACAGAAAGATTTCAACCGGGGGATATTTCTCATATTTTCCACGATAAAGAAATAAAACTTCTGCGAGATAGTGAAAGAGAAGATGGCGATGAGCAATTTGTTTCCGATAAGGGCTGGTATGTTTTCAACGCAAATTACGGCACCAGCGAAGAAAAAGCATTTGTCAGAATGCTCGACCGGCAGATAGATACACTAAAAAATAGTTATGATGGTATATATCTTATTCGCAACGAACGGCATTTCAAAATTTATAGCTTTTCCGACGGGCAGGCATTTGAGCCTGATTTTGTCCTGTTCCTGCGGGAGAAAAACGGTAATATACTGATCTATCAGATGTTTATTGAGCCGAAAGGGAAACATCTAAAAGAACATGATAAATGGAAACAGGACTTTCTCAAAGAAATAACTGACAAGTTTAAAGAGAAAGTTTTGGAATTTAAAACTCCGCGAAAGACACAAAAATATAAACTTGTTGGTGTGCCTTTTTATAATAATGAAGATGAAAATGAATTTAAGAGAAGTTTGTACGAAGCAATAGAATAAGATAGTTAATTTCCCCGCTTCGGCGGGGCATTCCTTTTTAGCACACTCCACACTACCCAAAATCTTCTAATCCGTCAACACAAGGAATTCCGCACACTTTAGGGAGATTATAGCGGATACAGTTCAGATTTCAATCAAAAACGCGGGTAGTTGAAGGGGAAAATCCCAAAATTTGAAAAATTTTTTAGTTGTTTCTAGATAAGCAGTTAGGCAAAAAGTTCTCGTTTAAAATCACACTTTTTTCAACCAAATGCGCAAGTTCGCCCAATTATAGAGGCACGTCTTTTTTGCCCCCGGCCGAAAACAGGCCCAAGTCAAATTTAATTGTTAGGAAATGGTTTATGATGAATAATCAACTACCATCTGTCATCTGTCATCTGCCCTCTGTCTTCTGTCCTCGGCCTTCTACATCTGTCGAGAGGCCTCTACAAATCGACCCTTTTTATGCAAAACAAAGCCAATTTCCCGGATGCTCAAATTAACGTAACTGTTTTCTATACAAAGGATTATGGAAACAAACCCAATTGGAAACTTGGAAAAAACAAAGCCAATACAAAGCCAATCAGACCCAATTTGCTGGATGCTTAAATGAACCTAAGCTCTGTTAAAACAATGAACTACGAACAAATAACTATGAACAATGCCAATAAAATACAAACCCAATCAAACCCAATTTTCACGAATTTCTGCCAAATTTTTACGATTTTTTACTCATTTTTTTCCCGCTCCTCACAAAAAACTTGCGCATTTGGTACGAACTTTTTGACCAAATCCCAAAAAACAAGCCAAGAACAAACTTTTCTTGCAGTTGGACGTAATTGGCGATATAATATAAATAGCGCAGTTGAAGATTTTTGAAAAGTGAATATGGGGGCGAACGGCTTCGACCGGATGGCGGAGAGCCAAGTCGCATGTCCAGGACGCCGGTTGGCCTGGTTAATCATCCGGCAACAAATTCTAATTGGCAACTATCAGTTAGCCATGGCTGCCTAATTTGGCAGCCCGTCCTGCTGAACTTCGCCTGTAAGTTTAGTAAGGGCGTCAGAAAAACAGGCTGCTCTCAAAGGTTGTTCGGGCCGGCGAGATAAGACTTATTCCGAAATAGCCGAGCCGAGAGCTTGTCGTTTGGCTTTCAGTAAGGCGAAAAAAGATAAAACGACTAAGCATGTAGAAGCTTGTTTTGAAGCATCTCGGGACGGGGGTTCGAATCCCCCCGCCTCCAGTCTTCGTTCGCTGCTTTGCGGGGAACGAAGACTGTCGCGGCGTAGCAGTGATAACTGCGCAGCCGGACATTTTACAGATTGATAAGGGCAGCGAACTACGCCTCGGCAGGCCGGTATGGAACATTACTACGTATATATATTACAATCTGAAAATGATTCTGAAAGATTCTACACAGGTTTTACTGATGATATTGAAAGCCGTTTAAGAGATCATAATCGAGGTAAATGTAAACATACCTCCAAGTGCATTCCATGGAAAATCAAGACGGCTGTTGCTTTTACTGATAAGGCAAGAGCTCTGGAATTTGAGAAGTATCTTAAAACAGCCTCTGGCCGAGCGTTTGCCAAAAAACGATTATAGAGTAACTCCCTTCGAGAAATATCTTAAATCCGGCTCTGGCCACGCATTTGCCAAACGACACTTCTGGTGACATTTGCGAGTCCCCTTCTCCATTCTACTTCTGTAGGTCAGTTTCTGCAGAGGCCTCATGTAAAAACCCTGTACCTCAAAAGGCTCTTTGGACCAAGAACCCAACGTATGTCTCCAAATTGCATGCTTGCCAGTTGCGGCGCAAAGAGTTAGGTTACTCTAAATTTGATGTATTGCCCTGTGCTGGCTAATTATGGAAGTTTCGTAAGATGGCAAGAAAGAGGGAGAGTTACGAAGGCTGGCTCTTTGATTATGGTGCCGCAGCGGAGCCGGTGCTTATTAGTGCGTGCCTACTTGGAATTCCGTGTCGCTGGCATGGACAAAGACCAAAGAAACGGGAGAAACTGATAGAACGTTTGAAGAAAAAGTACGTCCTCGTTCCTGTCTGTCCGGAACAACTCGGCGGCATGCCAACACCACGAACCAATGAAAAACTTCATGGCACCGGAGCAGAGGTTCTTGACGGCCGATTGCGAATTATCGCACCAGAAACGGGAAAGGATGTGACGCGATTTCACGTCAACGGTGCCAACTACACGTCGCAGATTGCAAAAATTGTGGGTGCTCGCCGAGCTTATTTAAAGGGAGGAAGTCCCTCATGTGATCGAAAAGGAGTAACCGGTGAAATACTGAAACGCAACGGCATAAAGGTCATCCGTGTGGGGTAAATACTAGAACGAATTTCGACAAGTGACCGACTCTCGGTTCAAAAGCAGACGTTGTATGAGCAATACCCAAAGCAAGAAACGACAAGCAAAGGTGGACTGTAGAATGGTTATTGTCGCGGTAGTAATACGGGAGCATTTTAAAGCCAAATTGTGATAAAACCTGATAAATTCTGAGAATGATTTAAGGTGTTGTTAGATAACAGCTTAGCATACATCTCCTTTCGTAACAAGTACTTATAAGAATGATAAATGTCCCAAGGATTGTGGGAGGATTCTTGGAATTTCCTCTAAACGCTGGCTGTTAAACCACTTTTCGTAAATCACACACTCCATCTGTCCCTCGTAAATGCTCAGGTAAGTAACAATGCCCCAAAACCTTATCCCAGGCCTTAAATCCTCGCATCGTTCTGGCCCTGATTTTACAATTCAAACCTATAATTCGCTCCGTTGTGTTGTTCGTCCGATTACCACAATCACTACTAACATGCTCCCAGGTCCTCTCGATGTGCTGCAACAACTGATTAATCTTTCAATGAAGCCCTCTACGACAGTTAATATATCGCCGCACCAGTGTCTCTAGTTTACCCGGCAATCTCGGCGGCCGAGATTCTTGCTTGAGCAGCTCCAGCAACTGTAGCATATTTTCTGACTCGAACCAAAAACCTTCAGCCTTCAACTGCCGATACAGTTGCCAAGCTCGCCTGCGCCGAACATTAAACATCTTCTACTAAGATTACTCTAACACGTCCGTCAGAGCTTTACTTTTGTGCTTGTGTTCCTCACGTGCCGGTATGAATACCCCGTCACCTGAGCCGAACACGGTAATTTCTCACCGGAATAAGCGCTCAAGGTCAGGCTAAAAACCTCAAAATGATTTTTTTGTAATATTCAGCAGCCTTTTCGATATCGCTGATTTCTATATATTCATCCGGCTTATGGCAAACATCGGACTTGCCCGGGCCAAAGATTACCACCGGTGCTCCCAAGATCGCAAAGTGAGGGCCATCTGTAGTAAAACCGACGGCCTTGGTCTCACCGATTCCAACGGCAGAGCAGAACTCCTTAACGAAGCCGCAGCCGTTGTCGGTCTGCAGCGCCTCGACTTCTCGCACGATGAAGACTTCGGCGTCAAACTTAGGATTTTTTTGTTTCAGCTTGGCAAAGATTTCTTGAAAATTCTCGACAATATCCTGATGGTTTTGCCCCGGCACAGTGCGAATGTCAATCCCGATACGGCATTTGTCCGGAACAACGTTCATCGCTTTACCGCCGGCAATGGTATTTATGCTCATAGAGCACCCGCCCAATAGTTCGTGGGGCTCGAAGACAATCTTATAATTTTCCAATTCGTCCAATACTGCCTTCATCGAAATTATCGCATTTACACCTAATTCCGGTGTCGAGCCGTGGGCGGCCTTACCTTTGGTTGCAACTTCAAGCCATAACATTCCGCGATGTGCCGTGACAATCTTAAAATCTGTCGGTTCAGGAATAACCACGCCGGCAAGGGTTGGTAGTTTGTCCTTGTAATTGCTGATAAATCTTTTTGCTCCGCAGCTATCAGTCTCCTCGCCCGCAGCAGCGACAAGAATAATATCGCCTTTTAACTTCATACCAGCCTCGATAATCTGCCTGAGGGCGGCAAGGATGGCAACAATCCCGCCTTTCATATCGGCCGAGCCTCTGCCGTAGATCTTGCCATTGCTCTCGAGACCTTCAAAAGCAGGGTATTTCCATTGTGCCTCGCCGGGCGGTACAACGTCGAGATGGCAGGCGAATAAAAGCGCACACCTCTGGCCAGCCGATTTTATGTGGACAACAAGATTTGCCCTGTCTCGGCCCCAGTTGTCTATTTGGGCGTCCATCCCTGTCCGGCCGAGCTCTTGCGAGATTATTTCCGCCACAGCCAATTCGCCCTTCTCGGCAGTGCTTTCAGCTTGAATCAGTTTTCTTAGCAGTTTCTTCATAGCACAGCAATTATACAACCAACGACAACAAAAGAAAAAATGGAAAAATTTTTGTTGCGGGTTAGTATACGAACAGTCATAATCGAAGGTTTGAAAATTTCATAGCTGGTCTGAAGGAGCATAAATGGGACCTGTATTGAATGGGTTGATAAAACTTCAGAGTGTTGAAAACCGGCTGCGGACAGTCAAAGCAAAACTTGCAAGGTGTAGAAGAAGCGTCATTATCCAGGAAAATCAGGTCAGAAGCCTTCAAAATGCCATCGAAGCCAAAAAGGAAGAGATTCAGCTAACCAAGATCCAGTCCGACCGTTTGGAGTTGGAACTCAAGACCAGAGACGAAGACATAGCCAAATTGCGAGCCTCCCTCAACGTCGCAAAAACAAACAAAGAATATGCCGCAGTCCTCACCCGACTTAATACAACCAAAGCTGATAATTCCAAACTTGAGAATCAGATATTGGGGCTGATGAAGGATATCGACGCTGATGAGAGCGAATATGAAGAAATGCAAAAACAAATAGATGAGCAAAAGCAAAAACTCGAGCAAATCCGAAAAGAAGCAGAGCTTTTGGCAACTAAGTATGAAGCTGAAATCAAAGATATCCAGGACGAATGGAACAAGAAAGCACAGGCCATACCGGCCGCGCCGTTGCAGATTTTCAAACGTGTTGCTGAAACATACGATGGTGAAGCACTGGCAGTTGTTGAGGTGCACGAGGGCAAGACTGAGGCCTACACTTGTGGCGGCTGCTTTATGGGCATCACCGCCGAGTGCGTCAATTTGCTTATGACCAAGGATGATATAATTCGCTGTCCAAATTGCACTCGAATACTCGTTCTCGGCGATTCGCAGGAAAGCTGAAAAGCAAAAAACGTAAACCGAAAATAATCAAAATTAGAATCAATAGACCTGTCGATTTCGATTTTACTTTCTATCTTGTGTGGAGTCGGTGCGTTGGCTGGTGAAATAATCATTCACACAGATGGCGGCAGCAGAGGCAATCCCGGACCGGCCGCTGCGGCATTCATACTCACGGACTCTGCCGGAAACGAATTAGACGCCAAGGGTTTCTTCCTCGGACAGACCACGAATAATGTGGCAGAGTACACCGGAATTGTAAAGGCCCTCGAAGCTGCGAAGCAACTTGGTGCGAACCGGCTGACGCTTTTCAGTGACAGTGAATTGCTCGTCAAGCAACTCAACGGCCGGTACAGAGTGAAGAGCGAGCAAATCAGACCGCTTTTCAGACAAGCAATTAATTTGCTTAATGAATTCGAAAGCTGGAAAGTTCAGCACATTACAAGAGAGAAAAACAAAGAAGCCGATAAGCTTATAAACCGGGTACTAAATCTCGAACAGGATGTCGGTGGGACGTCTGAGGCGGCACCGGCACGCCGAGCGAACCGCGAGAGACAAACCAGGAACCTTGATAGACCGATGCGGCTCGGTGTGCTCATCAGCGGCGGCGGCACAACATTGATGAATATCCTTGACTATATCAAACAAGGCAAATTAAACGCCCAGGTTGCCGTGGTTATAAGTTCACGCTCAACGGTAACCGGCGCCCAAAAAGCAAAAAACGCCGGCCTGGATGTAAAAATCATCCATAAAAAGGACTTTCCCGATATTGATGAGTTCAGCAGGCACATCGAAGAAGAACTCGTCGCTGCAAACGTTGACCTCGTCGTCCAGGGCGGCTGGCTTTGCCTCTGGAAAATACCAGCTCGATACGAAAACCGTGTGATGAACATACACCCTGCACTGCTGCCGAGCTTTGGCGGGCAAGGTATGTGGGGACGTCACGTCCACGAGGCGGTGTTAAAAACCGGCTGCAAAGTAACCGGCTGCACAGTGCATTTCTGCACAAACGAATATGACAAGGGCCCAATAATTGTTCAGCGAGCCTGTCAAGTCAAAGACGACGACACACCTGAAACCCTCGCGGCCAGGGTCTTCGTGCAGGAATGCATCGCTTACCCACAGGCGATAAAGATGTTTGCAGAAGGCAAATTAGTCGTTGAGAATGCAATCGTACGACACCTTTAGTCGGGCGAGTGATTGGCAGTGAGTAACAAGATATGAACAAGCGACAGCGAGCGATCCTGATTAAATTTGCAACCGTAGTGCTCCTTACGCTTGTTGCCGTAGTGGTAATGATTAATGCCAAAGATTGGTTCAACCGCTCGGAGGCAAAGCGGGCTATGAAAGAGCTTGGCCAAAAGGTCCTCCAATACCGAAAGGACCACGGCTCAGTCCCACCCGAAGCCTATGTCACTGGCATAAAAAAAAGTCTGGAAGGACACGTTCGGCTTGGTGACCTGAAATATAGGGGCCGATGGATTGACTTTGAACCAGCGCCTGACGAGATTGTGGCTTACACTGAAAAGAAATATCCTTCCTCACTGCTTAGTGACGGCTATATCGTTTTGAGGCTCAATGGTAACGTAGAGTGGCTGGGCAAACAGGAATTTGAGACTGAGTTGGCACGCCAACAGAGTCAAAAGGAAGTTGAAATCCTGCGGAATCAGTCCTCCAATTAGAGCTTTTTCATCGGACAGCCAATTGCCGGTGGCGAGGCATTTTCAGTCTTCTTGACTATCTGCGACCTTCGGAGATTGCGCTACAGGCTCGGTTTCTTCGCTCGGCTGCTCAACTTTGAGCCCCTCAAGCTTCATATGTTCCTCATCCTGCACGTCAACCTTTATAAGGTTTTTACCTTTGAACTCGCCTCGCAGCATAGATTCCGAAAGCGGGTCTTCTATATAATGCTCGATCGCCCTGCGTAAAGGCCTTGCTCCAAATTCGGGATTGTAACCTTTGTCGATTAGGAATTCCTTCGCCTGGTCGCTAAGTTCGAGTTTCAAACCGTGTTCCGTGAGCCGCTTGAACACTTTTGCAAGCTCGTAATTAACGATGGTTTGCAAATCCTCTCTGGTCAGGGCCCTGAAAACTATTGTGTCGTCAACGCGATTTAAGAACTCCGGTCTGAAGTGACGCTCGACCTCCTTAGTGAGCATCTCTTTCATCTTCTCATAGCTGGCCTCAGCCGTCTTCTTGCTGAAACCAAAGCCGCTACTGTTCTTGATCAATTCGGCCCCGATATTACTGGTCATAATAAGAACAACGTTTTTGAAGTCAATGTGTCGACCGAAGCTATCGGTCAATCGCCCTTCATCCATAATCTGCAGCAGCATATTGTAAACGTCCGGATGCGCCTTTTCTATTTCATCGAGAAGCAGAACAGCGTAAGGCCGACGCCTAATCCTCTCGGTCAACTGCCCGCCTTCCTCATAGCCGACATATCCCGGAGGGGCGCCCACCAATCGGCTCACATTATGCTTCTCCATAAACTCGCTCATATCTAACTGCACAAGAGCGTTCTCATCACCGAACATAAACTCGGCCAGAGCTCTTGCAAGCAACGTTTTTCCGACCCCGCTTGGGCCCAGGAATATGAAGCCGCCCATCGGGCGATTCGGGTCTTTCATACCGCTTCTGCTGCGCCTTACAGCCTTGGCCACGGCACTAATCGCCTCATCCTGCGACACAACTCGCTTATGCAGTTCGCCTTCCAGCTCCAGAAGCCGTTGTGCTTCTTTCTTCTCCAGCCTTGTCAGCGGAACGCCGGTCATATTACTAACGACCTCTGCGATAACTTCGGCGTCCACCGTGCCGGTCGCCTCTTTATTCTCTTCGTACCATTTCTTCTGCTTTTGTGTCTTCTCATCAAGAGCCTGCTGGGCCTGGTCCCTTAATGCCGCCGCCCGCTCATAGTCAGCGCTCTTAACCGCTTCATCTTTTTCTCTTTGCAGTTTCACTATTTTCTCTTCGAGCTTCGTCAAATCCGGCGGCGGAGTCAGATTCTTAAGCCGCACTCTCGCACCCGATTCATCAATCACATCTATCGCCTTATCAGGCAGGCACCTGCCCGTTATGTATCTCGTAGACAACTCTACCGCCTGATAAAGCGCCTCGTCAGTAAACCGAACTCTGTGGTGCGCTTCATAGCGGTCCTGCAGACCCCTAAGAATATCGAGAGTTTCATCTTTCGTAGGCGGCTCAACTATTATTGTCTGAAACCGTCTTTCAAGGGCACCATCTTTCTCAATATACTTCCTATACTCATCCAACGTCGTGGCACCAATGCACTGCACTTCACCCCGCGCAAGCGCGGGCTTTAGAACATTTGAAGCATCGATTGCACCCTCAGCCCCGCCGGCCCCCACAAGCGTGTGAAGCTCATCGATGAATAGGGTAACGTTCTTGGCTCTTTTAACCTCGTTAATGACCGCCTTGATTCGCTCTTCGAATTGTCCGCGATATTTCGTCCCCGCCACCATCATTGCCAAGTCGAGCACGACAATACGTTTGTCTTTGAGCAGTTCCGGCACCTGCTTGTTAACTATCTGCTGGCTCAGCCCTTCGACAATAGCGGTCTTTCCGACCCCCGCTTCTCCAAGAAGAACCGGATTGTTTTTCGTGCGCCTGCAGAGTATCTGAACCAGTCGCTCAATCTCATTCTTTCTGCCGATTACCGGGTCGAGTTCGTTACTTGCCGCCAACTCCGTCAGGTCCCTGCCGAAGCTGTCCAGCGCTGGCGTCTTGCTCTTCGGCTTACGGCCTAGCCCCGGCTCCATCTTCATCCCAAGCCCGGTTGGCTCGCTGTCAACGCCGGCTCCAAGCAAATTCAAAACCTCCTGACGCACCTCCTCAAGTTTTAGACCCAGATTCATTAGAACCTGAGCCGCTATCCCTTCGGTCTCTCGCAAAAGGCCGAGAAGAATATGTTCCGTGCCGACATAGTTATGATTAAGCGACCTGGCCTCTTCGATGGCGTACTCAATAACCTTTTTGGCTCGCGGCGTCTGCGGAAGTTTGCCCATCGTGACCATATCAGGCCCGCTCTTGACCATCTTCTCAACTTCAAACCGCAGCTTCTTTATGTCCACCTCAAGGTTTTTCAGAACCGTAGCTCCCACGCCGCTGCCTTCTTTAACCAGACCCAGAAGGATGTGCTCGGTCCCTATATAGTCCTGGTTAAACCGCTGGGCCTCCTGGTTAGCCAGCGCCATAACCTTTCGTGCTCTGTCTGTAAAACGCTCAAACATTTTTAAGTCCTTATTGCAACCTTTGACGCCTGCCTTATGGCTATATTATACCACGCCCAGCCCAGCCTGTCAAACCATCAAAAACGGCTAAATTCTCTCTTTAGCACTTCGAGTACCCTATTCTTATATGCTCAAGGCAAAACACAAGTTCGATTACCAGACCTATGTTTTTTCTTCAACCTCGTTTTTATCGACAAAAACAGAACATAACTTTGCTGTTGTTTGCAAAAGGTTGGTATCTGCACTCCATCACAGGCAGTGATACCGTGTTGGCCAAAAAGGGCTAAAACAGCGGGAAAAAGCAGAATCACAGGAACAGAAGGGAGTTCTCTTAAGCTCGGCCTTTTGTGCAGCGGACATCCTTATCTGCCTGCTTCCCATCGGCCCGCTGCCATAAAAGTCACCATCACGTCGTGGAGGTTCATTAGTGGTGTCCAGCCAGGCATCAATCCACATACTATCCAAAATCAGCAGTATGCTATCTGCACCTCTAACTGTTCACTTTCAGCGAAGAGTGGAACAGACAGGCTTCAACGAAAAGGAGACCGACGACTTTATCGAATACTGGATACCACGTCTGACGGAGCATGCCTACTATGCGATATACCCGCAGTATAACGACGAACTTGAGCAGATGATACAGCTTGAATTTTCCACACAACCTCAAAACGTTATCAGGCTTATTTACTCCGTGAGAGGCCTCGAAGAGAATAACCTCAACGTACAGGAACCGGCCATACCCCCATTTGTTAGGGAAGGTTTCACAGTCACCGAGTGGAGAGTTATTCTGAAATAGGGTTGTCTGGTCCGGTCAAGAAACCTCATAATCCCAGCCGAGGGAAGGGGTGTGCTCTCCTTACTACGACTATATCTCGTGGACTGTTCTTGTATCAATTCTTGACAGGCGTGAAAAACCAAATACGATTATGATGTCATACACAAGGCCGCGGGAAAAAACTTGTCCGGACTCGGAGATGAAATGAAATACTGCATGAAAACACCGGCATCCGGCCATATCAGCCTAAGCCGGTACCTTCCAAACAGTTCGAAGCAGGGGACTTATGGATATCGAAAGACGGTCGTTACCAGAGATTACAGTTAAGGCAGTTATTTTGGGGGTGATACTGTCGGTTGTGTTAGCGGCAGCGAATGCTTACCTCGGACTGTTCGCCGGTATGACGGTCTCCGCATCCATACCTGCGGCCGTAGTGTCGATGGGAGTGCTGAGGCTGTTTCGCAGAAGCAATATCCTCGAGAACAACATCGTTCAAACAGCAGCCTCGGCAGGAGAATCGCTGGCGGCAGGGGTGATTTTTACGCTCCCGGCACTGGTGTTACTGAATTTTTGGAGCGAATTTAGCTTTGTATGGGTGGTGGTGATTGCAGGTTTCGGAGGTGTTTTAGGCGTGCTGTTTACGATACCGCTACGGCGGGCGCTTATTATAGAAGCCAAACTTAAGTTTCCGGAAGGGGTGGCAACAGCAGAAGTTCTGAAAGCTGGTGAGCGTGGCGGTTCGGGTATCAAATATATCACGCAGGCAGCGATTGCAGGAGGACTATTCAAGTTTGCCCAGGCAGGGCTGCAAATCTGGAAAGGCACCTTTGAAGTGGCACGGCGAATCGGGGGAACTGTGGGATACTTTGGTTCGAGTCTAAGTCCGGCGCTGCTCGCCGTCGGATACATTGTGGGATTGAATATCGCGGTGCTGGTTTTTGTAGGCGGGCTTTGCAATTGGCTGATCGCGGTACCAATTTGTGCAGCGTTTGAAAACTCACCGATGGCGGATGAAAAGTCACTATTGGCACTGGAATGGGCCCATCAGATTTGGGCGACACGGACGAGGTATATCGGCGTTGGTGGAATGGTGGTCGGCGGGTTGTGGACGATTTTCAAGATGCGAACATCTATATTGAGCGGGATCAAAAGTGGACTGAGGGCTTATCGAGGTGTGAAGGGCCAGCCGGTGGAACTTCCCAGGACGGAAAAAGATATGCCGATGAAGTGGATATTGGTATTGATTGCGGCCTCGGCAGCACCTTTATTCTTATTGTATCAAACATTCGTTGGTCAAGTGACTGTCTCGCTGCCTATGGCGTTGACTATGTTGGTGATGGGCTTTGTCTTTTCTGCGGTGGCAGGATATATGGGAGGACTGGTGGGCTCGTCGAACAACCCTATATCGGGAGTGACGATAGCAACGGTGTTGTTTTCGTCGCTGCTTTTGTTTTTGCTGATGGGCACGGATGCGGAGAACGGTCCAGCGGCGGCGATAATCATCGGGAGCGTTGTTTGCTGTGCAGCTTCTATTGCGGGCGATAATCTGCAGGATTTGAAAGCAGGCTACATTGTGGGGGCAACGCCTTGGAGACAACAGGTGATGCAGATAGTAGGCACTGTATCAGCGGCCCTTGTAATGGCGCCCGTACTGACATTGTTGTTAAAGGCGTATGGTTTCGCGGGACACTCGTCAGCGACAGAAAATGCGCTTGCTGCGCCGCAGGCAAACCTGATGGCGTCCGTAGCACAGGGAGTGTTCGCAGGCAGGCTGCCGTGGAGTTATGTTTTCATAGGAATGGTCGTGGCAGTGGCGGTGATATTGCTCGATAATTATCTGGAGCATAAGGGCAGTTCATTTCGGGCGCCCGTTTTGGCCGTAGCGATAGGTTTTTACCTGCCCTTTAAATTGGAAGTGCCGATTTTTGTGGGAGGGATCATTCATGAGATTGTCAGACGGCGCCATGCAGTAAAAGACGCGAGTAAAGTCGCAAATGAAAACTCCGGTCAGCAAGGCTTGCTTTTCGCATCTGGTTTGATTACCGGCGAAGCACTGGTTGGTGTTGCCCTGGCGATACCAATTGTCATCAGCGCCAGGCAGGATGTGTTAGCGGTGCTGGATAAACCGCTGGGGGCTTGGCTGGGTATATGTTTGCTGGTGGGCGTCGGCTACTGGCTGTATCGGACAGCGTTGAGGTACACAAAAAGTTAAGCTCACCGACACTTTAGGCTACTTACAAGCCTTTTCTCAGGATTTCTATTAGTTCGTCATCTATTAATGTAATTGGGTTGCCTTTCATACTGCTTGACTTTTGGGACTTCGCCACTACAGCGGGGAAATCTTGTTCCTTCAAACCAAACTCGGCCAGCGGAGGCACTTTTAACGCCTCGCAAAGATTTTGTACCCACGCGACCCCATCGGTCGCCGACGCCCTCACCTCTCCAGTCAAGAGTTGGGCAACCTCATCATACCGGGCCAACGCAGGTGAGTCGGCTGCGCGCTTCTGCAATGCCTGCACATTAGTTTCCATAACATAGGGCAAAAGCTTAGCACATATAACACCGTGTGGAGCGGAAAGCATACCGCCTAATGGCCCGGCGAAACCATGCACCGCTCCTAATCTCGCATTGGCCAGAGCTAATCCTCCCAGGAGACTTGCTAAGGCCATATCCTCACGGGCGGTCGCGTTGCTGCCATCCTCGTAAGCTTGTCGTAAAGAACGGGCAGCCCGTTTTATACCCTCCCGGCAGATGCCATCTGTTAGTGGGTTTGCTTTGTTGGAGACATAAACTTCCATAAGCTGGGTCAGGGCATCCAAGCCGGTGCTGGCGGTTATGGATGCTGGCATCGAATGAGTCAGCTCAGGGTCAACCACAGCTAAACGTGGAAGCATCAGGGGGCTGCGCATGCTCACTTTGACGCCATGTTCCGGTACGCCAAGTACCGAATTGCGCGTGACCTCAGCGCCTGTCCCCGCTGTGGTTGGAATCGCGATATAGGGTACGGGAGGCTGAGTCAATGGTTTGCCGCGGCCAACAACCTCAAGATAATCCTCCAGTTCGCCGCTACTGGTCAGCATCGCTGCAATCGCTTTGCCGGTATCCAGCACACTTCCGCCGCCAATGCCAATGACCAAATCACTTTTGGCCTGCCGGGCCTCTCTCACACCTGCCTTTACAATAGCTGCGGTCGGCTCGCTATGCACACTAAACGTGACACATTCTATTGCCTGCTTGTTCAAGTGTTGGACAAGCGGCTCGGCCCGTTTAGTGGTTCGGCCTGTAACAACAAAGGCACAGCTTCCCATCTTGGCTGCCAAGGGCGCAACTTCCTGGAGCGTCCCGGTGCCGAAGATGATGCGCGTGGCTGTCGCAAATTCAAATCTCATAATTCCCCTTGCACAATAGGCAAAATGCTGCAGCTAATGCCAGCCCTGCTCGTCAGGGAAAACATTAGTATATTTCACGCTCCTGCGCGGTTCAGCCATCATATCGGCGACTGTATCGCGCCATTTCTGATAATGCGGCGTTTCCTTGTGCCGGGCCGGGTCATCCGAAGTACGATAGACCTCAACAAGTACAAAACGTGCAGCATCATCCTGTTGTTGGATGACCTCGAAGCGGGCAACACCCGGTTCCTGCAAACTGTCGTGTGCGTTCTCAATTGTGGCGGCCTGGAAGGCTTCAACCTGGTCCGGCTTAACACGGGTAAAAACATGCACTATAAACATAATAACTCTCCTTACACGTTTCAAAATTCAAGCTGAAGTTTACCAGACAGTCTGTGTATAGACAAGCGGTTCCTGGAGCCTGAAAAAGATGACTGCAGGCATTGAATTTTGTCTAAATAGGAGCGTGGCCGGTACAGTCAAAAAATGGACTCGGTAAGGGACCTCGAAAGCGGCTTATCGCAACAATCAATCGACACTTTTGTCAGGTATCTGAGCTCGCCCACCGGAAGCCCTGTTCTTGGTTATAGGTCACGCATAAAGTGGCAGATAACCGCCAAAATCAAGCCAGAGGTTATCGGAGACGAGTCAAAAAAGCTTTTTTGCACCAATGGAATAAAAGGAGCACCTCACGGGGTGCCTGGTGAGTGTCTATTGTTCGGCTCAGCAATGTTTTTGTCTTTGGTTGAGGAAAAACAAAGAAATCTTCGCATTTTTTCCGTTTGCTTAGAAAAATTTTGGCTGCCGATGTTCTTCGTTATCGGGGTTAAGCAGGGAAAATTGTCGGGTAGGGGAGAAAAAGGTAGTGGTCGTGTGTTGGAGTTTAGGGAAAGCCAAGAAAGAGCGAGAAGATTTTAGACTTGTTGGCTGTTTTCCTTGTGTGAAGCAGCGGCATACGGAAGGGACAAGGGAACAACCGGAAATACTGAAGATTAGCAGCAAAATGTGCCGATGCGCTATAGTAGAAAGAAAAGCAAGAAGGAAGGAGCTAAAGCCGATTTAATCTTGCCCCTGTGAAGCGCAAGGCGAGTATTTCAAACATAACTTAAACAAGTCAATAAAGGAATATCCTCGTTCCTGCCGCCACAGGGGTTTTTTACTTACTTTTCTTGCACCGTCATCGCCCCAAGCCGAATGGCAATGCAGCCACATTAGTGTTCAATTATAGCTTTCCACAAGAACGGGCTGGGGGGAGGAGAGTGGTGAGAAAGAACGCCCCAGCCCGTTTGAATCCCTTCTAACAATTGATACGATTGTCATCAGAGTGTGTTCTTCGAAAAAACCGGATTTTGGAGATCGTTATGCCCCACGCAAGGTTGAATCAGCAAAAACTCCGGTGCGGATAACGCTTTACTCTGTCCGAGAGCGAAACAGGAACCAACAGGGGCGACTGCAAGAACGCATCAACCAAACGCCTGATAAGGAGTCTCTCAAATCATCACTGACGCTAACCTGACGTCGCCACTTGACAATCCAACAAAAGACTGGGCCGGGTTGGATTTGAACCAACGTAGGCTTACGCCAACGGGTTTACAGCCCGTCCCCTTTAGCCACTCGGGCACCGACCCAAACATCTCATTAAATTCTACTTTCTGTGTGCCTTTGTTGCAAGAGAAATTCTCCGCGATGTAAGTTCCGGATGTCCGCGAAGTGCAGGCGTGTTGGTGCAGAGCTATGCCGCCTCACGGTGCTTTCACAGGAGGTTTGAATTGCGTAATAACCGCCGCCGGCTATAATGGCAAACAGTCTAAAGTGTTTCGTTAGAAATATTCGCTCATTTTGGATTGTAATTTTTTCTGCCAGAGGCAGCACACGAAATTTTTTGAAAGGAAGTTGCAGGTATGACAACAGCAGGTTTGGCAATAGCGGCAATTATGGCCTTGATAGGGTATCGACCATCTGAAGCGGTTGATATGCCGATTGGAAAGGAGTTTACGAATTCTATTGGTATGAAGTTTGTCTGCCTTGAGCCGGGGATTTTTTCTATGGGCGGCTTGCAAAAACCACTGCCGGCTGAGTTGACAAGAAAGCGGCATCTTCGCAACGGTGACCCCGATGAACAGCTGGCGCACAAGGTCACCATCAGTAAAGCATTTTATATAGGTGTTTACGAGGTTACCAACGCCCAATACGAAAAATTTGACCCGACGCAGCGGTGTCTCACGACAACTGTAAAACGTGGTCCAACATTCGCCTGGTCAGCCATGACGGGCCTGATACAACAGTGGAAGCGATGGATGGACGCGAGTTTACATTGGGCTTTAGCAGCGCCGAGCCCGGAGGCTATTTGTCTATCTGCCAG
>Ga0114919_10001975_pt1 | contig 16536 bp, 33 predicted proteins | sample BlataG_FD_88682 | JGI IMG/M metagenome (GOLD analysis project Ga0114919, IMG submission 88682) | Deep subsurface microbial communities from Black Sea to uncover new lineages of life (NeLLi) - Black_00105 metaG | ecosystem: Environmental > Aquatic > Marine > Oceanic > Sediment | place: Atlantic... | reverse complement strand
ACCTAATTTTCATAATTATTGTAAAAGTCAATTTGGGTTAAGTAGTGATGAAATGAAATTTGTACACGATAAACTAAATTTTATTTTTAAAGATAAACTTAAAAATTTATATGACTTACCCGTTAGTAGATTTAATCGACTTAATGAATCTATTGAGAATAATAAATATTTAGATAAGGAATTAGATTTTTATGTTAGGAACACTAAAATAGATTTTGATAATAGAACTATTTTTACCCCTTTCATTGATAAAATAAAGTTTGAAGCTTATATGTTCGGAAATCTTATGTTTGGATATTACAGTGAAAAACATTTTGGTTTAACGGAAGACGAGATAGAATATTTATGGAAAGTATATAGAAATATTATTAAAGGTAAAATAGAAGATGGAGAATAAGAAATATTTAGATAAGGTATTGGATCATATGTTAAAGAATACCAAAATAAAGGGGTCAGTGGCAGATACACCCTTTATATTAACTAACCACCTTCATTCTCCATTTCATCACCATCAAACACAATATATGGATTCCCCAAAAGGTATTACTTTTATGCCACAGTTTAATAAACTTTTCTACGACTATTGTGGTAATTATTTTGGTTTAACTCATGATGAAATAATATATGTATGGAATCAGTATAAAGATATTATAGAAAATGGACAATAAGAAGTATTTAGATAAGGTATTGGATCATCTATTAAAAGGTACTAAAGTAAAACCAACACATGAGAGTATTTATGAAGGTATTCTTGTTTATATGCCTTTTGACTCATCCCCGCCAGAATTTATGTCGGTAAATGATTATCACGAAACAACTTCTTTATCGTTAATTTTTTCTGCAATACCGTCTTATATGTTTCATAATTATTGTGTCAATCAGTTTGGGTTGATTACAGAAGAAATAGATTATCTATGGGAGAAGTACGGTAATATAATGAGTTTGAAATTTAGGGATGAATTAAAAAAAATAAAATAATATTTATTAATATGAACAGATACATAGAAAGGGTAGTAAAACACATAGATAAGTTTCCAATAACCGACAGATATGATATATGGTGTTGGAAAAGAAGAGTATCTACAACTAATGGAGTACGAAAAGTCTTTAATAGATAAAACTCTATTAGGTAATCTTTATGATACTGTTTATAGTACTTCTGATTTTGATGTAAATACTGGTTCTTACGATTTTCAATTTGAAATTACTGAGACACAAATTATAGATATGAACTCCAGTAAATCTGGCAGTTATGGTGGATTGGATTCGGGTTGGTTTGTTAATGATGTAGTAAATTCTGTTTTTCTATTAGATATTCCTTTAAGAATTTATATTGATATACTTCCTGGTGGTTTGGTGGATATTATTAGTGATGATGATAAAACTTATGATGTAAATGTTGATCTTATTAATAATAGTGACTGGGGGTGGGAAGTAGAAACTGAAATTAAAGACATATTTTATAATTTTATAGAGGCAAAAGTTCCATTCATTAAAAAATCTTGTGCGTATCAAGTTTTTGAAATCTACCCTATTTACCCTAGTGTTTAATTAACTATTTTACTTTTCTCTATATTTATTAAAAAACAACATAATGAAAACTTTATTAAAACACATATTTCACCTTTTACCAGTTTTAGGTTTAGGTATTTGTTGTTTTCTTTTCCCATTATGGATTATAGATGGGTATCTATATGAATGGTACCCTATAATTGGGTCAGCAATTGCGATATATGGTGGTTTTCCTGCATCTTTAATTTGGTACATAAAAAATAGAAAAAGTTTGTAATATGTTTTGGTTATTTTTGTCATTATCTTTTATATTTATTTCTCTATCTGGAATTTGTGAATCTATTATGGATAAACTAAACTTTCATTATGGTTGTAGTATCTTTGGTAGAAACAAAAAAACCTTTCCAGAATTGTTTTGGAACTCTGAAGTTAGTTGGAAAAATAAATATAAATGTGGAGATATTGGAACACCTAAGTTCTTAGGTTCTACCACTATTTTTGTTTTTTGTACGGATGGTTGGCACCTATTTAAATTTTTCAGAAACGTATTTGCGTTACTCTCTACAGGATTCGCAGTTTATACAACGTTTTTTATACCTGAGTGTATAACATTAGCCCCATTATTATATACTTTCTGTTTAGTATTAATATTGAGAGGTTTATATTCCCTACTATTTAACATATTTTTTGATTTTGTACTTTAGGAAGTAGATTTTATCTCTATCAATATACCCGCACCACCACTAGAAATTTCATAACTATTGTATCTATTATCATTTATAAAACCGTAATCTCTAAATTTAAAAACAATTACTTCCTCATCTTCTAACCACCCATGAATAGAATTTGTTGCATAATCTATTGATAAAGACTTTATTAGATTTAAACCAAAAGGTTTTTTGTAATCCCCCAAAAGTTCGTCAACCCCTATTTGTATTAACATTATTTTAATTAAAGTTATGTTGGTACATTAAATGTAATAAACTTATCTACCATACAAATTATAAATATTTAAGTTTTACTTAATTTATTATATTTATAGTAAAAAGATAATATGGGACGTATAGGAAAAATAAAAAGACTATTAATAGAAGAAACCAATAAAAAACTGTTGGGTGAAAGTATAGTAGACATAGATACTGTATTAACAGATATGAAATATAAATTTGGGTATGGTGATATGTCACCCATGTGGTTAGAGGAATTTGAAGAACATATGGGTGAAGATTTAATTAATCAGTTATCTACAAATGAATATACCGACTTATTTTCTGACTGGATGAATTCTAAAAGAATTGGATCAGATGAAGAGGGTGAAACTGAATTTTTAAATATATAGGATGAAAATTATAGTAACTGAAAGACAATTAAATAAAATCGGTAAAATATTTAAAGGGTTTTAACTATGGGTAGAATTGCGAAAATAAAAAGATTATTAATAGAAGAATCCAATAAAAGAATATTGAGTGAACAAGATCCTGTTGGGGACGGCCCAAACGCTGGTGAAATACAAAAATATTTAGTGGATAATGGTTACCTACCTAGATATAGTACAGAAAATGGTGTAAAGAAGGATAATATTGATTGGGATTTTGGTGATACATCTTCGAAGGCTTTTGGTGATTTCATTAAAGATAAATTGGGGGTTGATGTGGGTATTCAGTCACTTCAAGATTTACAAGATTATTTAGATTTATTAGGTTTTGATACAGGTAGTCTTGGTTTTGGAGAAAAAGTATATAATGCAATTAAATGGGTTATTGATTTTACTGAGAAAGGTATGAGTGATTTGGTTAATAATCCTAAAATTAACGAAATAACTAAAATAGTTATTAATATTATCTCAAAAAACCTTATAGGTAAAGAGATAACAAAAATAGATAAGTATTCAGAAAGCGATTATTGTGACACACATGTAAATTACTTTTCTAAACTTACGGATATTGAAATAAGTGAAATAACAGATAAAACTTTTAAAATAAAAGGTAGTGTAATTGGTGATTTAAAGATTGGGGCATGTGAGTGATTTAATATAAAAGATAATTATGGGATAAATAAAAATTTTAAAGATTTTGCCGTTGATTTTGAGTCTGAATTTAAATATCATTTTGCAATTAAAGATGGAAGTTTTTGTTTTTTAGTTGATGTAGTTGATGCTTCAATAAATACCCCAGATGCCACATATTTTGGTAAGTTGCCTGGTATTAACGAAATATATTTTTATCTAAAGATATATATGAATAATGTCAAAATTAGTAATTATATGACTTATTTTCCATCTAAAAATAAACAATTTGGAGGTTCAGATAGTATCTACAAGGTAGACACTGTAGGTGAAATAAAAAAATCTATTTGTAGTAAAGGTTATTGTATAGAAATGGGTGATATTATAAAAATAGTAAAAGGTAGTGAAAATGTTTCTAATATAAAAAATTTAGTAATAGACAGTTGTAGAACACTAAAAAAACTACCTGGTATTGATTCTCCCTTACCTCCCGACCCTAATAAACCACCACAAAGACACTTTATGGGTTAATATTTGGTAATTTGACATATTTTTTTTATATTTGTATTATGAAAAATGACATACATACACTATCAAAATTACTAATCGCAATACTTTTATTCTTTTCATTAATAATTTTTATTTCACAAAAAATGTCTAACTTTAGATTAGGTGATGATTTTCTAGGTGATCACCCGATAGTAAATTTTTATGAATTATTTAATTCAGATACTATAAAATAAATCGTTCATATTTATTTTCACAAAAAATCTCTAACTATATATTATTTGTTGATTTTCTATGTAGTCAACCGATAATAAATTTTTACCATTCTTTTTATATTATTTATATATTTATAATAAAAAGATACTATGGGAAGAATTGAAAGAATGAAACGTCTTATTATTGAAGAAGCCAATAAAAGAATATTAAATGAAGTATATGAAGGTGGTTCAATACAAGTAGGTGATGATTCTTGTGAGATTCATTGTAAAAGAAAACTAGCAAAATCTGGTTCTAATGGTGATGTGGTTAAATACATACAACATCTTTTAGCTGCGAATGGTTTTAACTCTAAATACAAAGGCGGTGGTATAGGTAAAGAATGTAGTGATTTATATCAAGGGTGTGATGGTAAATATAGGAGACACACTAAAGATGCAGTTATAGAGTTCCAAAGAAAGTATAAGTTAAGTGTGGATGGTGTAGTTGGATATAATACTTTAATGAAAATGTGTGAAGTATTTAAACCAGTTACTGCAACAAGTAGAGAGACTGTTGAAGCTTATGATTTATTATGTAAAGATTGTAATTGTAATCAACAAGATGAACCTATAGGTAGTGAAGATAGGGATGAAAAAGATATGCCATTACCTACAGATGATTTTCTTGAGAACGAATTAGAATTAATCGATTGTGAAGATTTAAAGTATTGTGTCGGTAAACACCTTTACCAAACATCTCCAGACATTTTAGCCTTTTATAGATGTGTTAGTGAAAAAGTTAATTTACCTGATCCCAAAGATAAACGTGATGATTGTAAGGATTGCCCACCACAAGCATATGGGAATAGTACTGGTGGATATAGTCCATACAAATGGGGAAAAGACATAAGACAAAGTGATCTTCGTAAATGTATAGATAAAGGATGTACTAAAATGCTTCCGTTGAGAGATGATATTGACGTATAATGAAAATTATTATAAATGAAAAACAATATAAAACCATTTTAAGTGAATCTTATTACGATTCAGATAAATTGTATTCAAAACAATATATAGAGAATATCACAAGAAACGCAAATAGAGATATTAAAAATATTGTTAATAGTTTAGAGGTAATTGGTTGTAATGATAGTAATGGTAATATGACACAGTGTGTTAGAATACCTGAAGTATTATTTGTTTATATTAGTGGGAGATATTAATTATGAAAATCAAATTAACAGAGAAACAATTTAATAAACTTATCCTTAAAGAAGATTACTATAAATGTGGTGGTGAGTGGAATCCTGTTTGTGGTAGAAATACCCAAAACGGTGACACTATAATATATCAAAACGAATGTTTTGCTGAAACATCCGCATCAGAAGTTTTATATGTTTTTGACGATTCTCAAAAAAATATTGTTAAAGAAGGTGATTTTTGTTCTGCAGATTTAAATATTGAAAAGAGCGTTGCTATTGATCATTTCATAGAAAACGTAATAGAAGAATTAAGAGAATTCCAAACTAAAATGACTAAAGGTAAGGAGGAATTGTGTGATTTCTTAGAAAATGTATGTTATGGAATAGAAGGTGGTGGTGAAAAAGTAGAAAAACAATTAACACCTACAATTGACTGTGCAATGACAGAGGGGGATATAAATAGTGGTAGTATTATAAGAAAAGGTTGTTATAATGACTTAGTTGGTGAAATACAGACAATGTTAGTTGGGTTAGGAAAGGATATTGGGGACTTCGGACCTAAAAAAGATGGTGTTGACTCTAAATATGGTAAGTATACTATGAATGGTATTAGGGAATTCCAAAAAGAAAACGGACTAAAAGAGGATGGTATTACAGAAAAAAATACATATAAAAAATTAAAAGATGTTTTTGGTGTATCTGAAAAATAAAGTTACAAAATGGGTAGGTTAGAAAAATTAAAAAGACGATTAATAGAAGAATCTAATAAAAAATTATTAAAAGAAACTATTACTGACAATTTAGAACTTGAGGTTTCTGATAATTACTCTGATTATGGTACTGATATTATATCTGTCGCTAATAAATTTAGTGGAGGTGGATATCAATGGGGGGGTGTATCTGGTGTTTGTATACCACTATACCATAATGGTAAGTTAATAAGGAGTTATGATGAAGGTGGACCTTCACATTGTTGTGGATATACATTGTCAATTGCTTTTATTGCTGCGACTAATAGAGGTTTGTTTGATAATAAAAGTCAAAATGAGGTTAGTAAATTTTCTTCTGACTGGTATAGTGCTGGTGGTGCCAATGGTAAATTATGTGTACAAGCTTTAGAAAACATTGGTATTGGTTCAGAAGTTACACTAGAAGAATCTATAGAAGGAGATTTTTGTCAAATATGGAGAACTAATGGTAGTGGGCATAGTGTGATACTAATTTCCCATATTTATGGTGATAATAATGAGATTATCGGTATTAATTATAGAAGTTCACAAAAATCTACTGATGGTATAGGAAATACAAAAGAATATTTTTCTGATAGTGGTAGAGGTAAAATGAGTAAAGAACATACTTACTTTGGTAGGATGAATTATTAAATAAAAGATTTATTCCCCACACATTGTAACTTACTGTCATCATCCCATAAATTTTTATTAGTACCCTTTATTTTCATATGACAATTATGTTTCTTACCCCATTTTTTAGAATGGTTAATGATTGTGTCATTATTTTTATTCCTAACAACCCAAGGACACTCTTTACAACTTTTCATTAATCTCTTTTATTGATTTCATCATCTATTAGTGACATCATATATAAAAACGCCACTGAAATAACTCCCAAAATTATATAGTAAACCATATAAATAAATATGGGGGTAACAACTTTAAAAGTTTTGTACTAATCTTAATAGGTATCTCTCATCAAACTTCTTAGGTTCACACCTAGAACATGAATAATCTTGTCTAGGTCTTCTATGCCTTGGATTCTCACCACCACATGTATCACAGACTAAAGTATACTTATGTTCTATACTTTTAACCTGACTACTATCATAACATCTTATACCATTACATCCAATAGACTTTGCCACATGAACCCATCTCTTACAGTGACCAGAACCTCTATCACCATGTATCTTATAAGAAAGTGCGTGTGCTATCTCATGTAGTATGGTATCATTAATCTGAAAGAAGTTATCTAAGTTATTAGAGGCGAGTGGTTTTGATAGACTTATCTCTTTTCTTCTATAAGAACATAGTCCGAATCGTCTCTTAGCATTATCAAACTTAAAACGATAACCTATTTTATTGGGGGTTATCCTGTGAACCTTTCCATTAACTTCCACACTATACTCTGTTTCCATTAACTGTTTTGCGTGTGACTCAACGTCTTTAATTGATTTGAAACTCATAATTGTTTAATTTTGTTATACAAATATACGAAAAATATTTTAAACCACCAAATAAAATTTTTATAAAAATCTATATATTTATTAAATAAAGTAATAATGGAGGACGATTACGATTGGTATCCAGATCAAGAAATATAAAATTATGAAAATTAAAAAGAACGGAGAGGTTATTAACTTAACAGAATCTGATTTAAAAAGAATTGTAGAACACTCTAATAGATTAGATGAGGGTTTAGGTAGAAAATTTATGTCTAACCTTAAAGGTATTGGTGGTGCATTTAAAGGTACAGGTTACAGTTACACCAAATACGCTTACCAACTAAGTGGTGCAATTAATGAGTTAAACGAAGAATTAGAGGAAACTAAAAAGGAGTTGACTAGGGTAATAGATAAATCTAATAAATCTAAAATGAGTAATGTTGCTTATGATAGATTGTCTAAACATATTGCAGACGCAATGGACGCTTATCAAATGGTAATAGAGACCAATGAAATTATTATGGAAGATTTAGACTCTTCAGTAACCAATCAAAGAGATGAAGTAAGACCATCTTCAGATTCAGGTGAACAATTCACCCGATAATTTCGTAATAAAAATATAAATCATTACCGTCAACACCTACATAAAGTTGTCGGTAATTTTTTTTACTTAATAGATTTAAATTTTTATTGACTTCACTTTCTTTAAATCTTACTATTTCACCCTTAACACCTTTAACTTTATCCCACTTTAATTTATAGTTACTTGGTAGTGTGGTTATAGGACTTTTTTTATTTGTAACTTCACTTCTTTTCTTCGGTGTGGTTTCGTTAACTGTTTGACTTCTTACTTTTTTTCTTCCCATAAGACAAATATACAAATTTTTATATTAAAATCCAATATTTATTAAATAAATGTTTAGTTAATGGATTTAATTAGAAAAATATTAAGGGAATATGATGAAGATGATAAAACCATCTTCGAAAAACAAATGTTTTCTGAAAAGGTGTATCAAAAGATATTCAGAATCTTTGATAAACATATAGAATCTAACCCTAATTTTATTTTTAACTTTTTAGAGGGTTTAAACCTTTTTGATGAAAATATTAGGAGTGAAGATTTAGAATCTAATATAATTTATAAATATTTAACTGAACATAAAGATAGACCCAATTCATATATGAAAATTACTTTTATACCTTCAGAAATGTCGACTTTCTTTTGTGATGATGGAGATTATGATATCCAAAGTATGGCTAGAGATTATTTTAGATTTGAGTACGATTATGGTGCAGATTACGGTTGTTATGATTTTGAAGATTATTATTTTGACAAAATAGATAAACAGAATTTAGATTTATTGAGGGAATATTATTTAAGAGATTTAGAGGGTGAACCTTCAGAAGAAGGGTTTAAAGAATTTGTTGAAGAAGGATTTGGTGATGATATAGGTTGTGCTGCGGGAGACGCTCAACATAGTGCAGATATAAATGTATTACACTCAGACTTTGAGGATGGTATAATAGATTATTTATCCAATTTTAATGGGGGGTTACAAAATCAAACAGATAAAGAAGGAAATAAGGGTGCTAGTTTAGAATATGTTGGACATATAGAATTAGGTGATCTTGTATCATCTCCAGAATTTAAAGAAACTCTACACGCAGAATTAACGCATGGATACCCAAACTTCACCATAATTTTTGATAGTATAATAAATGTTGAACAAGAGGGGGGTGCAGAATATAATTATTTTCTACCTGAAGACTGCATATCAATAGACACCTATAAACATTTTAGATATGGTGGTGCTGGAGATGTTGATTGGGAGTTTTTTAATGAAATATTACTGGATAGGATAAATAATTATTAAAAATTTTGTATATTTATAGAATATGAGAACAAAAGACAAAAGAAATAATGTAAAAAAAGTTAATCTTCTAATGGAGATGAGGGGACATTTAATAAATGAAACCCCACCTTACTATCCAGATATGAGTGATCCTGTTGTCGCACCAAAAGCACAACATGGTTATTTAGAAGGTGATTCACCAGAGTTGATGGGGAAAGAAGTTTGGTTTCATACAAATAGACACAATATAATGCACAATAAGAATGGTGCATTTGGCGTTTATGGTAGAAATCGGAGGGGTAGAAAAGATAGTACTCCAGGTATCATAGGATATACTAATGATTTATTATTAGGTGGGGATATAAATTTCGATATAAGTTCAGGTTACCATAAAATTATGAGAACTACCAAAGACGCTGGTGAGATGTCAAAACGTTCACAAGTTGTGGGTGTTGGTGGTGTGGTACAACAATTACCAGATGATCCTGTAACATTAAAAGATATATCAGAAGAAATAAAATATAACCCTTTTATTTCTGATTTCTTTCATACCTCAGATGGGGCGAATAAAGTGGTAGGTGCAGAGTTTGTGTACGCTGAATATCGTCCAGATGGTAGTTATTCGTTACACGCAATTAATCCTATTTTAGAACCATTTAAAATGGGTGAATACAACCCAATCTAATATGGAAAAAGGTGTAAGTAAAATATTAGATAGATTAAATAAAAGATTTAATAGGGTAACACAACCTACAAAATCTTATGATTTATATGATGACGTAATTAGTTTATCAGTTAAATATATTTCACCAGAAATTCTAAGATATGGTATAGATGAACGTAGTGATATTTATTATTACCTATTAAAAAATTGGGTTAGAGATAATTATGGTAATGGTAAATTAGCTTTACCTGGTGATAGAATAAGACTTATTAATATGCCTAATGACCCCAACCCTATCGAATCTGATGCAACTGGAACAGTTAAAGAAGTAAACTCAGTTCAAATGTTTGGTGAGGATCATTTAATTGTTGACTGGGATAATGGTAGAAGTTTAGGGTTATTAGTTGGTGTAGATGAATTTGAAGTTATTGAAAAGGGACAAGAATGAAACGATTAATAAAAAATATATTAAAAGAAGAGTTTAAAACTGAAACTAGAGATATTACTGAGATTAGTATTGATTTACTACATAAGGCTGCAGATAGTTTCGCAGAGGGATTAAGGTATATAGAGTCCGCAATACAATACGCATATCAGACTAATAATGAAGATATGATAAGAGACTTAGAGAACTTAAGAATGACAATACAAAGTGGTAATGATAAGGTTTGGACGGAAAGAGACGAAAGTATGAACATAGTTAATAAAATAAACGAAATTATAAAAAAATACGGTTAAATGAAAAATAGAATTAAAAAAATATTAAAAGAGGAAAACATATCACTTAATGAACAATCTTTCGGTGATAAAGAGCTAGTAAAGAATGAATTAGTTAATACCATTACATCTGAAATAATAAGTACGTTAGATTATACAGATAGAATGGGTTTTGATGGTACACTTAACTATGATGATTTAACTGAGATACTTGAAGAGGTATTTAGAAATACTGACTACTTATTTAGAGAAGAGTAGTATAAATTTAATTAAATGAAAAGATTAATTAGGAAAATATTAAAAGAGGAAATGAGTAACAATATTTCCGATCAAGATAAAATAATCACCATAAAGAAGTTATTAAAATCTAAAGAATATCTACCACCATCTTATCACGAAAAAATTGATGAACTGATTAGAGAACTATTAGATAAAATTAATTAAATGAAAAGATTAATTAGGAAAATATTAAAAGAGGAGTTACAAGTAGTTGATAAAAAATTCTGTGATAAAGTTACAGATAAATTATTATCATATGTTTTTATTAAAGAAGTTAAAGACGATAGTAGACATTATACTTTTGGTACTATAGGTGAACTTTATGATAGTTACTTATTAGACGAAGAAATAGATGATATTAGAAATAATAACGAAGTTATTAATGAATTGGGTTGGGGATATGAATACGATGAAGAAGACCCATACGATGAAGGATATTACTATAAAGTGGAGAATCCTGACGAACACTTTGATTACGATGAATTTTCATTGGAAATAGTCTATGATTGGTTAAAACATCAAACTGAAAGGGGTAAAATTGAGTTCGATGAAAATTTAGGTGATAGTGGGGAATGGATTTTACCAAACAAAGATATTTTAGTTAGAATGAAACATTGTAATTTTGGTTGTGGGTTAGAATATAATTATATAAATGAGTCTTACACAATAGGTGGTTGTTCTGGACGAGGTAATCGGATTCAAATTATGAAAGTTATTAACAAAGATTATGGTATAGAAGATAGTGACTTAATAGAATGTGTGGTAGAATCTTTTATGTATAAATTACCACAAAGAATAAGTGAATTAGGGGCGATATCAGACTACTCACCTATTGCACAAAAAAGTATAAAAAAAATTAATGAGTCAGTTATTGATGATTTTATTGAGTTTGGTAAGAAGGAACTATCTTTAGATGATGACTTTAGAGTCAATTTAACAAGTAATGGTGACGATATTGAGACTCTTGCGAGTTATGATATGATAGACAACGAAATAAACGTTTTAACGAAAGATAGGGCGGAGGCAGATATTATTAGATCTATTGCTCACGAAATGGTACACCATAAACAAAACGAAAGGGGAGATTTAAGAGGTAATCCAGAAGAGGGTGAAGATGGTTCTCCTTGGGAAGATGAAGCTAACGCCAAAGCGGGTGTGTTAGTTAGAAGATTTGGTAAAATTAATCCAGATATTTACGACCTGTAAACTTTATCCCCTACAGATATATCATTAGATTCACAAAAACCTTCGTTAACTTCTAAGTTACCGTCAGATTCTACAGATGGTTGAATAGAGGTTTCATCGTGTGGTAACGCTTTTTGAATATCTACAATTTCATCACCATTAATAAAAACCATCTCAATTGGGAAATTAACATTTTTCATCCAAAAACCACCATCAACATAATCGTAGAACATACCACAATCATTACATAGACTATCTCTATACATTAAACCCGTCATTTTCTCTTCATCAGTAGAGGGTACCTCACAATTAACAACAACTTCTTTTCCATTAGAGTTAGTTATTGTTAACACACAAGTGTCTTTAAATGGTACAGAAACATCTTTTAATAATAAATCTAATAATTTCATATTAATAAATATTGACATTATTGTAAAATTTCATTATTATTAACTTATAAAAAATTAAAATTATGCCAAAGAGTAAACACAGAAAAAATCAAAAACAAAAATCTAGAGCGAGAACTGAAAGAATTAAGGGTGAACAAAAAAGAGCACAAAAAATGTTTCAAGAGGAGTTTATGAAAGAAATGGAAAAAATAAAAGATCGTCAGATGGAAATAGAAGAGGTTGAGGTACAAGATAAACCCGATAATTAATATTTATCGGTTTTATAGTTAAACATAGGTAATTTATCATATGTAACATTAGTGAATGAATAATCTTTATGTTTGTATACCATATAGAAACTATGTTCTATTTCAGTATCTTTAAATATAAAATAATATCTATCTTTACCTTTTTTACCTTTAACATAAAATTCACCTAAATCTATTTTATTACCCACCATTTTTTTCGATTTAGTAATTTTAATTATATCAATAACCTCATTTTTAAATTCATCGAATATAGTTATTTGTTTTTTTGTAAAATCAAACCATAAACTAATATAACTAGTAGTGTCACAATTAACATCCATATAGGGTGTAAATCTTTCGACTTTATTTGGGGTAATCTTATCGTATGGGATAAAAAATGATTTAGGGTTTAATAATCCTATAACAAAACCTTTACTTATAGGAATGTTTCCATAACCATCCATTTTTTTCCAAGGTCTTTGAGTGTAAACTAAATTAGTTATTAAAAGTAAAAATGATATTATTATATGTTTTTTCATATCACTAATATACGAATAATAATTTAAGTATACAAATTTTTACTATTTTTTTTATATTTATTGTTAAATAATAAGATGAAAATAAGGATAACAGAATCACAATTGTCTAAGGTACTCAACGAAGTGGGCGGATATGATGATAAAGACATTATGAATGCACACGCACAGAGTATACAGTCACCTTTATTACAAACACTTACATCTACAGTAGAAGTATTAAAATCTTTTGTAGAAATGGCAGGAAAGGGTAAATTAGAAAATAAAGAAATGGTTACTAATTTCATATCTAATTTAACTATGAAAATTGATTTGGATGTAGATATGATAGATAGATTAAAAGGTGAGATTTATTTAGATAATGATTTTAAAGAATTAGTTACTGAGTATAGATTATCTTTAAAAAGAATACAAAATTATTTAAGACTACTTTATTCGGATAAAATAGGTATGTCTTATGATATGACTAAAACGGAATTGATTAAATCAGTTTTAAGTCAGATAGAGAGTATTGAATCTATGATAGAAAAAATGTCATTAATGTTTCAATCAGTTCATGGTAGGTACCGAAGTAGGTTAAACATGAATTAATAACGTTTTTAAAAAATAAAATTATGAATAACGAACAAAAAGCACAATTATACCATTCTTTATTGTTAAGTCACGATAAGTTAGACGGACAAGTGGCAGATATTAAATCAGAATCTGCTGGTATGGAATTAAATGAAGTACAAAAAGGTAAGTTAAAGTTACTTGAACAACAAAAAGATGAGATAGTTAGAAAGGCAATGTCTCTAATGAATTCGTAAAATGAAATTAAGTGAGTCTATAAGAAATATCTTAAAAGAAGAAGTATCTAAAGAGGTACAAAAAAAACTCGCCAATTCTTTATTAAAAAGGAGTTATAATTTAAGATATAAACAACTCACTAACCTCAGAAACGATGGTGGTAAGTTAGCCAACAACGTATTAGGTGAAAGCTACGAAAAATTCTTAGACAATTTGTATGGATATTTTAAAAACGATAAATTAGATGATTTATCTAACGCATTAAGAAATGCATTATCTACTGATAGAACTTATATTGAAGAATTAGGTAAAGATAAGTATTTTAATATGTTGTTATCTGAGATGGGTATTCGTAGACCAGAAGCAATTAAATATTTTATAGAGTTTATTTTAAGTCATGGTGGTGACGATATGAAGGTTGATGTAATTAACACTGATTCTCGTTTATGGGATTACGTATATAATAAAGTGAATGATATAAGATGTAATGACGACTTTTTTAGGTATTTTTGGGACGTATATTTAGAGAATAAGACTGATCATTGGTATCAGACTGCAAAAGAACGCCTTTGGAGGGATATACAACCAGACGTAGAGGAAAAAATGGAAGATGAGGAATTTCAGGAGGAGTGGGGAGTTTCTTTTGATAGTTTGGATAGCGAAAAAAGTTATTTTTACACATATTGGCACTACCCAATAGACTCTTTAGGTTGGGATAGAGATGATTTATGTGAATGGTATAAAGAAAATTTGGACAATAGCGATTTCTATGAAATGATTAAAACCTATAAAGGTAAATCAATAAAACAATTAAATGTTTTAGGTGTTCCTGATAGTCAAAATAGTAATATGTTCTATGTAATAGATAAAGGTTTATTTTTTTAAACGTTTAATCCTTCTTAATGCATTCCTAGACTCATTTGTTATCTTAGAACCTTTATCTAAATTCTCTGTATAGTGAATAAATCGTAGATTTTTGATGTTTCCTACCTTTTCAGGTGGGATTTTTTCTTTATAACCCATAGAAATGGGGTAAATATGGTCTAAATGGTGGTTTTTCCACCCTCTTTTGTCAGAATTCTCCAAAATATATAAAGGTTGTTGTTCTGTAACCTCCCAAACCATCGCATAATACAATTTTTTATCTAAATCCTTAATATTTTTGATTTTTTGTTTGATTTTTGGGTATTTTTTTGTAATTTTACGAATTAAATACCTAATTTTATCCGTTTTTCTTTTATGCAGACTACTTTTAGTGGTATTTTTACCATTTTTACGTTTATTTTTATTGTTTTTTATTGGAATTCCCATATATTTATAAATATGAAAATTATTATAACGGAAAACCAATTAAAAAGGTTGATATTAGAATCGGACACACCTTGCCCTAGTAATAAAGAAGAAGATAAGTTAATAACTGTTAGTGACCTTAAAAATGGGGAAAAGATTAGTTTAGGATATTGTAATGTGTCTAGTAAATCCGCAATTGTATTTGTTCAGAAAAAGTTAAAAGAAATGGGACATTTAAAATGGGGTGGTGATTTAGGTTATTTTGGTAAATTAACATTAAATTCTCTTTGTGAGTTTTTAGGGTATAAAGAATGTGAAGAATCTATAAAAATAGGTAAAAAAACTATTGAGAAATTAAAAAATGAAAAAGATTCGGCAAAATCATTGTTTGATAAGTTAGATAAAACAGAGAGAGTATTGGTTTGTACCTTATTGGGTGAAGCAGGAGGTGAAGATAACCCATATGAAGGAATGCAGTCAGTTGCAAATGTTTTAAATAATAGGGCGAAAATAAATCATGAAAAACGTGGTAATACACCATATAAACAAGCATTAAACCCTTCACAATATAGTATGTGGAACACATATAATAGTGGTAAAAAGAAGATAGAGGATATTTATAAATTGTATGAAAATCACGATGAAATGAAAAACGCTATTAAAATTACCAATTCAATTAATTCTATTAAAGATATCACAGGAGGGTCAACACATTATTACAACTCAAATAAAACTGGTGGGTTCCCAAAGAGATGGAAAAAAGAAGTTTCTTATGGGAAATATAAGACTAAGGTTTGGAAAGAAATAAAGAAAATAGGGAAACATACTTTTGGGAAATATATACTTAAGAGTAAATAAGTAAATTTTTAATAAAAACGATATATTTATATAATAAAGAAAAAAATGAAATATATAATTTCCGAAAATCAATACAAAATATTATTAAAAGAAGATAGAGTAACTTTTTTGAAGAATCAAAATGTT
>Ga0114919_10001972_pt1 | contig 16550 bp, 14 predicted proteins | sample BlataG_FD_88682 | JGI IMG/M metagenome (GOLD analysis project Ga0114919, IMG submission 88682) | Deep subsurface microbial communities from Black Sea to uncover new lineages of life (NeLLi) - Black_00105 metaG | ecosystem: Environmental > Aquatic > Marine > Oceanic > Sediment | place: Atlantic... | reverse complement strand
TACCCTCGCGTCGTTGGCGGCTCGCCGGCGGCCAGGCCGATCTCTCGCTGGGCCTGGGCGAATCGCGTGATTGAGTCCATCAGCATCAGCACGTCTCGCCCCTGGTCGCGGAAGTACTCCGCCACGCAGATGGCCGTGAAGGCCGACTTGACCCGCTGAATGGGTGAGACGTCCGACGTGGCCACGACGACGACGCTGCGGGCCAGCCCCTCAGGGCCCAGCGATTCTTCCAGGAAGTGCTTGACCTCCCGCCCGCGCTCACCGACCAGGCAGACCACGTTCACGTCGGCTCGGGAGGACTTGGCAATCTCGCCGAGCAGCGTGCTTTTGCCGACGCCGCTGCCGGCGAATATGCCGACGCGCTGCCCCTTGCCGCACGTCAGCAGCCCGTCGAACGCGCGGATGCCCAGTTCCAGCGGCTCGGTTATGCGGCGGCGGCTCAACGGCGGCGGGGCCGGGCTGTCCAGCGCCCGGCGGTCTTCGCCGACCAGCGGGCCCTTGCCGTCGATGCACCTGCCCAGCCCGTCGATAACGCGACCCAGTATCGATTCGCCCAGCGGAATGTGTCGTGGGGCGGTCCTCGCCAGGACCGTGTCGCCGGGGCTTATGCCGTCCACGCCTTCCAGCGGAAGCAGGATGCGGTTCTGCTCGTTGAAGCCCACCACCTCAGCCAGCACCCGCCGGCCGGTGCTGAGGCGGATTTCGCACAGCTCGCCCACGCCCACGGGCGGGCCCTTGGACTCGACGGTAAGACCCGTTACGCGGACCACCGCCCCACGGCACGGCAGCAGGTCCACGCGGTTGAGCCTTACCAAGTACTTGTCGAGGTCCATCAGTCCCATAATTACTCGGTTCCTTGCAGGGCCTTGCTGATTTCGTCGAGGTGCCCGTCCACGGACGATTCGACGACTCCCTGAGACGTCTCCAGCACGCACGCAGCCCGGGGCACCATCGGATCGGCGATGAAGTGCAGGTCGCCGGCATTGGGCGCCACGCCGCCGGACTGCTGGGCCATTTCGCAGACGGCGTAGTCCTCGGGATTCAGGCGCACGACGACGTTCTTGCGGACGGACACGTGCAGCAGCGCTTCCTTGATTATTGGCTCGATCTGGTAGTTGCCGGCCTGCACTTCCTGCATGAGCACTTTGTGGGCGACTTTCAGGGCCAGTTTTACCACGTTCTGCTCAAGTTCGCCGACAAGCTGCTCCTGGGCCCGCTTGAACTCGTCGGCCGCGGCCGCGAGCGCCTGCCTGGCCGAGCTGATCCGGGCCATTCCGCCGGCCAGTTGCTGCTGCATCTCCGTCTGCATGACAGTCAGTGCGGCTTCGTGCATCGGGCTGGCAAGGTCGCCTATGGCGGCCTGTCGCCGGTCAGCCGTGTGCACGGCGATGATCGGGGCTGTCAGCTTGATTATCGGTCTACTCATCAGACAGGTCCCTATCGCGCCTCGAATCTCAGTTTGCCGTTTGCGTTCATCTCGCGGAGAGAGTCCAGAATGACCTCTCTGGCTTCGAGAATGGCTTCGGGCTCAGGCTCGGAGATCAGCATCGACTCTTCCTCGAGCATCCCGCAGGCGCGTTCGGAGATGTTGCCCTTAATCTTGTTGGCAATGGCTTCGCTTGCGTCGACGAGCGCCATTGCAAGGCTCTTGGACTCCACGGCTCGCAGAACTACCTGCATGCACTTGTCGGAAATCCTCGCCAAATCGTCCCAGATCACCATCAGGCTGCGAATGCGGGCGCCGGCCTCTTCGTCGCGCTCCATCAACCCTTCAAGCAGCTTTTCGCACAGGGCCGATGACAGCCCCTGAAGCACGACAGCCACCTTGCGCAGTTGCTCGTCACGTTCCTCGGGCTGTTCAAGCTCGTCCACCTTCGTCAGGCGATCACGGACCGCCAGAGCGATTCGCGTGCGGGCGCCGGGGGCGATCTCCTCGCCGGCGGCCATGCAACGGACGGCCTCGGTGCGAACGTCGTCTTCCAGCATGGGCAGCAGCCTGCTGGACTTGTCCGGCGGCAGTTCCGCCAGTATCAGCGCAGCTACCTGGGCGGCCTCTCCCCGCAGGGCGCGGGCGACATCCTCGGGGTCGGCGGCGCGAATCTGAATGAACGGGTCGCGGACGCGCAGGTCGTCACGTATCTGCCCGACCACCTCCTGGGCCTTGACCTCGCCGAGCACCTTGTCGAGAATCGCCTTGAGGAACACGTCGCCCTGTAGGCCCTTTCGGCCCTTGTTGATCAGGCCGTAGAACTCTTCCATGCACTCGCTGCCGGACTTGCTTTTGCCCCGCAGCCCCGTCGCGTCTATGTACGCCAACTCACCGGCGATCGCGTTGATCGTGCTGGAGTTGGCGGACTTGAGCAGCTCCGCCGACGCTCGCGGGTCGAGTTCCATCAGTAGCATTGCCGCCTTGCGGGCCTTACCGCTGTCCACTTGCGTTACTCCTTGGTGTCGTCAGTTCTGACTTTCGACCCAACTGAGGAACAGTTGCTTGACCTCGTCGGGGTTGTCTTCCAGTGCGTGCGTAATCTGCGTTCGCAGCAGGTCCGGGTCCAGTTGAGGCTTGGCGGTGACCCGCTCGGTCTCGTCCGTCAGTTCGCCCGGCAGGGCTGCCTGGGCGGCCCGCTTGGCTGTCTTGGCCCCTGCCCCGCCGAACATCTTCAGCGCCAGTAGCGCCCCGACCACCAGCAGGCCGAGTGATATCCGCTTGCCCATCTCCAGCAGGAAGTCTTTGCTGAACATGCCCCCCTCGGCCAACGGCTCGACATCCCCGCTGCCGTCGTTGAAGAACCGCTGATTGACGACGGTCAGCGAGTCGCTCTCGGTCAGGCCGACCGCATCGGCGATTAGGGCCTTGACCTGCTCCTCGGTCATTAGCAGTTCACCGGCGCCGGTTTCGGCTTCGGCCTCATCTCCGGGGGGGTACAGGTCTACGACGGCGGCGACGTTGCGGCTCTTGATCTCGCCCGCCTTGACCGTCCGCTCGGTGAACGTCATACCGGTGTCATACTCGGTGACGATGTTCTCCGACTTTCGGTCGCCGCTGCTCGAGCTGCCGCCGCCGGTTTCGGTTTCCGAGATGATCTCCTCGCGGGAGGGTGTGCCTTTCGGCTCGTACTGTCTGGAGACGGTGAGCGTGTCTTCGTTTGTCAGTTCGACGCTGACTTCCACCTTCGCCCGGCCCGGGCCCAGCACCTGGGTGAGCACGGCCTCGGCCTTGCGGGCGAGCTCCTGCTCCACCTGCGTCCTGCGCGTGGCCGTCGCCCCGCCGACCTGGCCGTCCTCGCCGTCGGTTAGGGGCATGTTGCTGTTGGCGTCGATCACGACGACCTTCTCAGGCCTGAGCGACTCGACTGCACCCGAAACCAGGTGCACGATCGCAGCCACGTTCGATCCGCTCAGCCGGTATCCGCTGCGCGTCTTGACGACGACGGTGGCGGTGGCTTCGTCCCGTCGGCCCGTGAATATCAGCGCCTCCGGCCGCACGACGTGCACGCGGCAGGCGCTCACGCCGTTGAGAGTTTGGATCGTCTTGGCCAACTCGCCCTCGGTCGCCCGAATGACGTTTATCCGCTGGACGGCCGGGCTCTGGCCGATCGGCTGGTCCTGGAGCACCTCGTAGCCGGCCTGGGTCTGCCCGACGGGCATGCCCTCAGCCGCCAGCATCAGACGGACCGAGTAGACCCTCTCCTGGGGCACGTAGACGCTCGTGCCGCCGTCCTTGAGGTCGTAAGGGATGTCCTGGTCGCGGACCTTCTCCACGATGGACGCCGCTTCTTCAGGCGCCAGCCCGGCATAAAGCAGGGCCAGGCTCGGCTGCGTGGACCAGTAGATAAGTCCGCCGCCGGCCACCAGCAGCGCCAGGAGTATCCCGAGCAGCATCACTCGGTGAATGAGCGGTGCTCGGTTCCAGACATCACCGATGTTTTGAAATATCGAAGCCACGGTTCACCTGATCTGTCTTTGCGAAGGCCTAGACCTGCATGTTCATCGTCTGCTTGTACGCCTCGATGACCTTGTTACGGACGCCTATGAGCAGCTTGAAGCTCATGTCGGCCTTGGCTACGGCCATCACGACCGGCAGCACGTCCTGTGTCTTGCCGGTCAGTAGGTCCTGCATGGCCGTGTGCGACGCCTGTTGCTTGTCATCCACGCCGTTTACCACGTCCATAAGCGTCTTGGAGAAGTTGCCGCCTTCGCCCGGCCCTGACTTCTGAAGGTCCGCCGTCGGTCGCGGAACATGTCCGACGCCGCCTGATATTGGATTTATGGCCGCCATGGCTCGTTCTCCTATCGCAGCAGTTCGAGTGTTACGTCCACGTTTCGTTGGTATCGCTTGAGGATGGCCGCGTTCGCCTGGTACGCCCTCGAGGCCGTCACCATGTCAATCATTTCTCTCGGCAGCGACACGTTGGGCATCTCGACGTACCCCTGGTCGTCAGCGTCCGGGTGGCCCGGCATGAGGACGTGCCGGAACGGACTGTCCTTGTCGCTGACAACGTCTTCGATCCTCACGCCGGCCAGCAGGTCATCGTCGGTCGAAACGACCAGCTCCTTGCGGCGATAGGGCTGGCCCGTTTCCGTGCGGGATGTTTGCGCGTTGGCGATGTTGTTGGCGATGATGTCCATGCGCCGGCTTTCGGCGCGCAGGCCGGATATCGCTATGTCGACCGACCCGATACTGTTGACTCGTCCTAGTGACATGTCCGTTTACCTTCCCTTCTACTTGCCGCCGATGGCGGCTTCCATTTGCTGATAGATTTTGCCCAACATCTTCATGTAGGCGCGGTACATTGCGCTGTTCTTGGCCATCTGGCCCACCTCTCGCTCCAGCTCCACGTCGTTGCCGTTGGGCCCGACGGGCGTGTCCATCGGCTGGTAGGTGCGTGGGGTGATGTCGGCCAGATTCACCTTGCCGTCGCGGTTGAGCTGGCGGGCGAGGACCTCCTCGAACTCGACCTCGTAGCGACGGTAGCCGTCGGTGTTCATGTTGGCGATGTTGTTGGCGATCGCCCTGCCTCGCAGGGCCGTGGCGCTCAGTGCCGCGGCCAGCAGGTCGGTAATCGGTGTTTCCTTTATCATTGCGGTTCTACGGCAGTTTGGGCCTCGGCGTTGTCACGGTAGCGGCGAAGCTTCGTTCGCAGCGTGCGGTCGGTGATCCCCAGCATGTCGGCGGCCCTGGCGTGGTGGCTGTTCGTGCGGCGCAGGGCCTCCAAAATCGCCCGCCGCTCGACGTCGTCCAGGGACAGGCTGCCGTCGCTGTCGTCGCCCGCGGCGGCGGCGTACGCGCCGATCATCACCGGGGGGAGATCCTCAGCCGACAGCACCGGGCCCTCGCCGAGAATCAGCGACGTGCGAACGACGTTGCGAAGCTGGCGGACGTTCCCGGGCCAAACGTGGTTGCGGAACTGCACGAGCATGTTCCCGTCCAGCTCCTTGATGTTGCGCCTGGCCTCTTGTGCGTACTTGTTCACGAAGTGCCACACGAGCACCTCGATGTCCTCGGCACGCTCCCGCAGCGGCGCCACCACCAGGTGCACGCCGCTGATTCGGTGGTACAGGTCCGACCGGAACCTGCCTCGCGCTACATCGCCCGCCAGATCGCGGTTGGACGTGCTGACCACACGGACGTCGACCCGGACGGACTCGTCGCCGCCGACGCGCTCGAAGTCCTGCTGCTCCAGCACTCGCAGCAGCTCGGCCTGAAGCCTGGGGCCGGTCTCGGATATCTCGTCCAGCAGGATCGTCCCGCCGTTGGCGCGTTCGAACCGCCCGAGTCTGCGAGCGTGCGCGCCGGTGAAGGCGCCGCGCTCGTGGCCGAACAGCTCGCTCTCCAGCAGCGATTCGCTCAGCGACGCGCAGTTGACTCGAATGTAGGGCCCGTTGGCGCGATTGGACTGCCGGTGAATCAGGTAGCTGATGAGCTCCTTGCCGGTCCCGCTCTCCCCGGTTATCAGCACGGGCACGGATGTCGGCGCGACCTTGCGCGCCAGTTGGATCGTTTCCATCAGCTTGGGCGACCGCCCGGCGATCTCGCATCGGCCATGGTGCACGTCATCGTCGCCCGCAGCCAGGGCCACCTCGTGGGCCGGCAGCAGAAGCTCGAACAGCTCCTGTAGGCGCTCGGCGGTAACGGGCCGAACGAGGAAATCCTCGCAGCCGGCTCGGACGGCCCTGATCGCCTGCTCGATGGAGTCGTCCCCGCTGATCGCAACGACCGGAAGTGACGCGGACACCCGCCTGATGAGGTCCACGAACTCGTAGCCGTCGTCTTCGAAGATGTCCTGGTCGAAGATGACCATGTCCCACCGGCGGGCCTGGAGGCGCTCGGCGGCCTCGACGTCGCAGTCCGTGACCACTCCGCGCACGCCCCTGCCGGCCAGCAGCTTCAGCAGTTGGCGGGTGGTCCGCGGGTCCTTGTTAACGATCAACACAGCCTGGTGCACCTTCTTTGCCATGGCTCTTCCAGTATCTCTCCTAGTCGGCCGTCGCGTTTCGGCCGGTGTCTTCCATTGCTGCCGGGGCGGTCGTTTCGCCGGGGCTGGCTTCGCCGGTCGTGGCGCCGTCGGTTGTCGGGTCCTCGCCGGCCGGCGCCGTCTGCGTAGCGGCCTGTGCGCCTGTCATCTGCGAGACCGATCTGATCAGCTCTTCCGGGCGGTTCATGTCGTACCACTGCTGCATTTCACTGCGAACTCGGGCTACCTCGCTGAAAGGGCTATCCGGGTAGGCCGCCTGGAACTTGGCGTAGGTCCCCGCGGCGGCGGCTGGGTCTGCTACGGCCTGGCAGTGGGCGGTCTGAAGCAGCACCCAGGCGGCGTCTTCCTCGGACAGCTCAGTCTTGGCGGCCAGGTCGTAGAAGATCAACGCTTCGGCGCAGTTGCCGGCCAGGTGGAGCGTGTCCCCCAAGGCGACCGGGTCACTGACGAGGTCCGTGGGCGCCTCCTTCAGCTTGGCCAGCAGTTGGGGGGCCAGCACTCGCAGCTCATCCGTCGTGATCGCAGGCTCGGCGGCGACTTCGTCTGCGATGTCAGGCTCCGACAGGACGGGCTCGGGCAGCGGCTCGGGCTCGGTCGGCAGGAAGACTTCAGGGGTCAGTTGCGTGGCATCGAGCTGGCGAATGGCCTCGGCGAGTGTGGCGGCTGCGCCGCCGTCGTGGTCGTCGGCGGGTGCGGCGACGTTGGTCCGAGCGATCTTCTCCATGAGGTACCCGGTGCGCACCTTGCTGCCGACGTCATTGGAGGCCGCTTGCGTGGTCTCGCCCTCGGCAACTGAAGCGCCCGCCGAGGCCTCCGCGGGGGGCGGGTCCCGCGGGGCGGGCCTGCCGGCGTCCGGATCGGCTGCCGCCGTCGCGGCACACAGCAGGATAGCCGCCGTAATGCACCTAACGATTCGACCCGTCATTGCGGTCTCCCGTGTTGTACCTGGGCGACAGGCCCGACAGGACCTGCGCCGCCTCGTTGTAGTTCTGGTTCATCAGGTAGGCCCCGCCCAAAACGTTGCGGGCCCGGCGGTGAATCGTGTCGCTCGTTTCCAGGCGCGCCACCTTGTCCGCCACGGCTATTGCGCCCTCCACGTCGCCCGCCCTCAGGCAGGCCTCGGCCAGGTCCAGGGCCGTCACCTGTGCATCGGGGCCGGGAGACATGTGCAGAAGGGCGCCGGTGAGCAGTTGTTTGGCTGTCTTCAGTTCGTTCAGCTCGGCGTAGCAACGGGCGCGCTCTACGGTCACTCGGGCGCACTGGTGGACGTCGGTGACCATGTCCTCGTTGTTGCCCAGGAACGTCAGGGCTCGTTCGGTGATGCCCATCGCCCGGTGCACGCGCGAGTAGAGCAGCAGGTACTCAAATGCCTGATCCCCCGTCAGCTCGCGCACGTCCAGCGATTCGAGCATGCCGGCGACCTTGACAAGCTGATCGCGATCTATCTCCAGGCCGGCTGTTGCAAGCACGATGTCCGCTCGAAGCTCATCGCTAGGCCCCGCCGACAGGGCGCAGTAGTGAGCTGCGGCCGCCTCCTCCATGGAGCCCATTGCATGCTTTGTGCGGCCCAAGAGGTAGTAGGCCTCGGCCAGTCGACCGGTCGAGGACTTGTCGGCCATCTGAATGTGCCGCCCAAGCCACTTGTCGGCCTCTTCGTAAGCGCCCTTGGCGAAGTGGCACTTGCCGGCGCCGAAGCTGGCGGCCGCCCGGGACGCGTCCGACAGGCCCAGGAAATAGAGCTTGGAGTAGGCGTGGATCGCTTCGTCCCACAGGCTTGCCTCGGCCGTCGCATCGCCCAGAGCCTCGTAGATCTCCTCGATCGCGTTGGTGTCCGGGTAGCTGTTGAGGACCTCCAGCAAGTCGTTGCGGGCGCCGGCGTAGTCCAATAGCTGAATGCGGAGTCTGGCGCTTCGCAGCAATGACTCCGGAGCGACGGGATCTCTGGGAAAACGCCGGTAGTTGATGAGGTGCTCGCGCATCGCCCCAGCCAGGTCGCCCGAACACTCACACAGTGACGCCAGAGCATAGTAGCCTATCGCCAGGCGCCCGTCTCCAGGATGCCGAAGGAACAGTCTCCGCCAGGCCGACATGCCTTCACGGACGATCAGGTCCCGCTGTTGCTCGAGGGAATCGCCGCTGAACGGGTCCCAAACGATAATCTCTTCCCCGGTGAATCGCGCGACCAGGCCCGTCGAGCCGCATGCGATCTCAGCCAGCCGGTTCGGCGAGACGACCCATGCCGACATCGTCACGGCCCGCCTGCGGGCCCGGGGGTCCACCGACTCCCACCTTATCTTCGCCTGTGACGCCGCCGCGAACCGCTGCAACAGGGCCTCAAGCTCCGACCCCGTGCACATCACCGACCATCGGCTGCCTATGGCGCCGTCCTCTACGCGCTCGACGACCGCGCCCAGGCTTGCCCCGCCTTGGCGGCCCATGCCATCGGTCAACATGCCCGTCAACTCGATGTCGTCGAGGCCCTCCAGAGGATCCGACCATTCGTCACTCCACAGGATCGTCAGGTCCAGGGGATGGAACGCCAGCGCCTTCTCGGTCAGCGCCCGGGCGATCAGGAAATCTACGTCCCGAACCATCGCCACCTGCCGCTTCATTGCGCCCAGCGCCGCCAGGGCCAAGTACCCACGAGTGCGGGCCCGCATGAACCGTCCGGCCTTCAGGTCGACAACGCCGGCTCGGTAGTTGGCCACCGCGCGAAGCACGGGCGAGCGGCTCGCCAGCACGCCGGCCATCTCCCCCTGGGCCGCGCCCACCTGCCCCAACTCAACAAGGCACTGGGCTGCCCGCAAGCGGAAGAAGTCTCCGAAAAAGGTCCACTCCTCGCTCATTCGACTAGTCTGCAACAAATGACGAAACTGGGCCAATGCCGTCAGGTAGTCGTCTTGACGGTAGGCATCCTCCGCCATCTGCCAGGTCAGCCCGGCTTCAATCTCCACGTTGCTATCAATTACCTCGGGCTCCTCGACCGGGCCGGGCAACCCGGACATCGGACTCACACTGGCGACGACCCTCTGCGGCCGGTTCGACATGCTGAGAAACACGCCGACCACCATTAGCACGATCGTGCCGTTCATGATCAACAGCACGTGCATCATGGACAGCCGGCCGAGCGCGCCCTTCCCGCGGGGCGCGGTGCCCGCGCCCTCAGCGGCGGGCGGCTCATCGCCATCGGTGCCCGCTCCGGTGTCCGTCGCGTCGGCCTGCAGGCCGGCCTTTCGCTTCGCGATGATCTCCTGCAGCGTCCCGCCGGCATCTTGGTCTGCCTGCGGGGCCCCCCCGCCGCCCGCTGCTCTTCCGTCGGGTACGTCGCCCCCGCCTGTGTCGTCGTTGCCGGCGGTTGCTGACTCGCCCTTCGCCGCCAGATCTGTGCGCACGCGCGCCTTTTGCTTGGCGATAATGTCCTGGAGCGTTTGGCCCGCATCCTGGCCTGCCTGCGGCCCCCCGCCGTCGTCCGCTACTTTTCCGTCAGGCGCGTCGTCCTTCTCGATCTCCGTCTTCTGTCGAGCGACGACCTCCTGAAGACTGGCCCCGCCATCATCCTTGCCGCTTTCATCCCGGCCTGCCTCGTCGGGAGTATCGGCCTGACCGGCGTCGTTCGCGAGGTCTTCCGCTCTTTCGGCGGCCCCCGCCTTCATGATCTCAGCCCGCTGCCTGATAATTTCTTGTTCTTCAGGCGACAGCCGGGCCATTTCTTCGGGCGACAGTTCGAAGTCGGGCCCTCCAGCATTCGGGTCTTCGTCCTTGGCCATGCCTTATTGCCTTAGTCCGCGCTATCTCTAAGTTCACGTCACCGGTCTGCGCAATGCGACTGCGCCGGACAACAGCCCTCACAGGAGCAACTAACGTGCCAAATCTCTGTATACTGACAATAGTCCGAGTGTCCCGTTGGGCTCCCCATCACGCCGTAAGCGCTGCGCACGGCCCAGCCCAACAGGCCACGCCGCGACCCGCGTCACACAACCTCGCGAGTTTGCACGTGTTACGCCCGCCCGCTTCCCCCCCTCGCGCCGGCCTGGACGTCCCCGGCCGCCGCCGACGGGTCGTGGTTCTTCCAACTCCCTTCTTCTATCAGCCCCTGCCGACCAATGCGTGCGGCCCCGTGAGGCGCGCGGATTCTTGACGGCCATCCGATGGATTTTGTCCGTCGGATCTCGACAGTACCCCCCATTCTCTTTATTCCCCGCATTTTCACATTGGAGCTACCCACAGCCGGAATATTTCTCCGGCCGGACGGGAAAGCTCTTCCGGCCACGCACTGCGGGCCACTACGGGCCCTCCGGCCGCCTCTTTCGCCAATTCGACGCTAACCCTCTAGTCTTTAACGGCTTATCCCTCTCGCCGGATCGTTGCTCCGGCCTTGGCACGGGTCTTGCAAGACGCAGGGCACGAATTGGATTCCGCAATGATAGCATTACCGATAACATTTGCCTCGCCGACTCCCGCAGTTGCAGCGGCACCGACCAAGCTGGCCGCAGGCACCAATGCCTCGGCCGATCGGTCGATTGATGGTGCCGAATCGGTCGTACGCGGCCGCGGCGGGCAGGGAGTGGCCAGTGGCGGCAAGAGTCATCGGGCACCGGATGGCGCCGTCCAGCCTGGGGGTGCCCCGCCAGGCAAGAAGGAGTCCGATGTCGCCCCCGCCCCCGCCGGGCTCACGGCGATGCTAGCCCATGCTGATGCGACCTATCAGTGCACGCCGCTCATTGCAACGGCCGTCACGTTCCCGCAGGTGATGGCCCACCAACGCGCCGCCCTTGGTAAGACGGCCAGCAACGGCCAGCCCAGCGGCGAGCTTGCCCTGCGGCACGGCCCAGCCGATGCCGGCGCGACCGATCAGCGTGCCCCGCTCATTGCAGCGGCCCTGACGTTCCCGCCCGTGATGGCCCACCAACGGGCCGCCATGGCTGTGACGACCAGCAACGGCCAGCCCAGCGGCGAGCCGACGGCGATGCCAGCCCATGCCGACGCGACCGATCAGCGTGCCCCGCTCATTGCAGCGGCCCCGACGTTCCCGCCCGTGATGGCCCACCAACGGGCCGCCATTGGTGAGACGGCCAGCAACGCCCAACCCAATGGCGAGCCCGCGCTCCCGGACGGCCCAGCCGATGCCGCAATGCCCGCCGCTGTCATGCCGATGGCGGTCGCCCTCGGGCTGAAACGCCCTGTGGCCGGCGCCAAGGGCGCTGAGGCGTCGGCCGCTTCTGCAAAGGCCGAGCCCCTTGCCGCCCGAACACTCACCGACGACGCCGCTTTGGTCCAGCCCAAGCAGCCCCCCGGCCAGGCGCTAACTGACGAGGTCGTGACTGCTCCTGATAGCGCCGCACGGCCCGCCGGGCCCTTGCGTTCGGCACATGCGCCCACTGTTGGCGAAGCGACGGCAAGCGCCCCCGGCGGGTCCCATGGCATGCCCAAGGTCGAGCCGCCCGTGGCGCGCGTTGACCTCGCCGACGTCACTGGGACCTACGACGGCACCGGCCAGGCCGTGCGAACGCTTCACGTTGGCGGCGTGGAAATGACATTCTCCGGCCCGGCCAGTCAGGCGCACGTCCGTCCCGGCTCTGCCGATCGCATTCTTCAGCAGGTGTCCGCGTCGTTGGCGGCCAGTCGCGCCCGCGGCAACCAAGAGGTGGTGGTCCGTCTTTCGCCGCCGGAGCTCGGCCGAATCCGCCTGCAGGTGACATCTGACGGCAGGGAGCTTCGGGCCGTCCTGGAAGTAGACAACGCTCGCACTTTCGAAGAGATCCATCGCCAGGCCCCGGCCCTTGTCCAGCGCCTCATCGACAGTGGCCTGCAGGTCAAGGGCATAGACGTATCGTTGAACAACTCGGACGCCGGCCAGCAGCACGCCGACGGCTCGGACAACATGCTGCGCGACCCGGCTCACACCGGCGAGCACGCTGATGGCCCCAGCGGCGACCAGCGCAACGAGCGGCGGGGCGGTGAGGACGACCAGGCCGATGCGTCGGCCGTCTTTGTCGAGCGCGTCAGCGACGAATCGATAGACGTGATGATGTAGGAGACACTCGATGAGCCAGATAGGCGGCGTACAATCAGCAGCCAGCATCAAGGGAGACTACCTGAAGCTTCTGGTGACGCAATTGTCGAACCAGAACCCCCTCGACCCGATGGACAACCAGGACATGGCCGCCCAGTTGGCGCAGTTGTCCCAGTTGGAGCAGATTGAGGGCATCCGTCAGAGCTTCGACCAGGTGTTGGCCGACCAGCAGCGTGTGGAGGCGGCCTCGTTGATCGGCAAGCAGGTGACGTTCTACGCTGAAGGCGTGGCCGAGCCGATCAGCGGCGAGGTGGAGAGCGTGGACCTCTCCGCCGGCGGGGTTAAGCTGCGCGTGGGCGAGTGGGTCGTTTCATTGGAGGCCATTCAGGAGATTCGCGAATAGGCCGCAGGCAACTATTTAGATAGAAGGACGCAATCATGGGCAACGCATTACTATCGGGCGTATCGGGCATGAAGGCCCACCAGACGATGATCGACGTGGCGGGCAACAACCTGGCGAACATGAACACCGCCGCGTTCAAGGCCAGCCGGGTGACATTCGCAACGATGCTGGCTCAGACGTTGCGGGAGGCCACGCAACCCACCTCGGCCATGGGCGGCACGAGCCCCATGCAGATCGGCAGCGGCATGCGGATCAACAGCATCGACCGCAACATGGCCCAGGGCAGCCTGACCAACACGGGCAAGCCCCTGGACATGGCCATTGAGGGCAACGGATATTTTGTCCTCAACGACGGTCAGACCGACGTCTACACCCGCATGGGCTCGTTTGCGATCGACGCGAATTTCAATCTCGTCGACCCGGCCAGTGGCTATCGCGTGCAGCGTATCGGCAGCATCGGCGTTGATGACGGGTTTCAGATCGCCTCGAGCAAGAACATCCGTATTCCATACGACGTGGCTTTGCCTGCCAACGAGACCTCGTTGATCAGCATGTCCGGCAATCTCAGCGCCGACGACAGCGCGGTCACCACGACGCTGCTGTCGGGCGGAATAATCTACACGGTCAGTGGCGGGCAGGTGGCCGCCGGCACCGACACCATCGACCAGTTGGACCAGGCTAGCGGCATAGGCGTGGACGATGACATTCGCATTCGCGGGGTGGATTGGGACCCGGTCGCCGAGACTGCCACGGCCGTCGACACGACCATCGCCGTCCACACCGGCGCGGCGTATAAGACGTTGGCCACGATTCTCACCGAGATCTCTGCCTTGTTCACCAATGCAACCGCCACGCTGGTCAACGGGAACGTTCGCCTCACCGAGGACAGCAGCGGGTACACGCAAACGGACATTCGGATGGATTTTGTGCCCGACGCGGGCAACCCTGACGCCACGCTGACGACGCCGTCGTATTTTGAGATGCTCGAGGCAGGCGGCGAGGCCAGCCGGGAAACCAGCATCGAGATATACGACACGCAGGGCATCAGCCACGTTCTCAGCGGAGTGTTCGTCCGCCAGGGCAACAGCATGTGGGACTTCGTGACCATGTCCATCAGCGGAGAGATCGCGGGCATGGATAAGCGTCGCGTAACGGACATTACCTTCAACTCGGACGGCGCCTATATCGGTGTCGGCACGGGCGAGAACCGCCAGTTGGAGGTCGAGTTCCCCGCGGACGCCGGCAACCCGCAGATCGTCACGCTGGACCTCGGCACGAACGGTGAGTACGACGGACTGAGCCAGTTCGGAGGCGCGTCCACGGCGACTGCGGCGACGCAAGACGGGTTCGCGTCGGGCTGGCTGTCCAGCCTGTCGGTGTCGCGTGAAGGCGTGTTGGAGGGCATCTTCACCAACGGTCAGCGTAAGGACATCGCCGCGATCAAGCTGGCTACGTTCCAGAACGCCTCTGCCCTGCAGAGCCTGGGCGGCAACTACTTCGAGGCGTCGGCCAATTCCGGCGAGCCGCAGGAAACCCAGGGCCTCGTCGGCGGCACCGGCGCGGTTACGGGCGGCGGGCTTGAAGGCTCGAACACCGACGTCGCCGGCGAGTTCGTCACGATGATTCAGGCCCAGAACGGCTTCCAGGCCAATGCCAGGACCATTCGAGTCGCCAACGACATACTCAAGGAGCTCACCAACCTAATCAGGTAGAGCTGGGCGCTGACATGCTAGCATGCTGGAATATCTACGTTTCCTGGTCGCCCCTGGTGGCCCAAATAGATGCGGCCGATCGGTTCCGGGCCGTTCAGAACCTTACCAGCAGCACCAGCTTGATATGGGCGGTTCCGATCGCGGCCGTGATATCCGTACTGGGGGTGGTGCTGGCGGTATCCTTTGCTCGGCGCCAGATGGCCGCTCGCAATGACCGTGTGCTCTTTGCAACTCACGCGACTCATCGAGGCCTGAGCGACGCCGAGCGACAGTGCCTCCTGCAGGTCACTGAGGCGGTCGACATCAAGCAGGCCAGTAGCATCTTCACACTGCCCAGAGCTTTCGGCCGCGGCGAGGAGCAACTCCTCCGCCAGGGCGCCGCCAGCATGAGCGAAGCGGACCGCAACCGCATGCGAACGCAACTGGCCAGCCTGCGCGAGAAGCTCGGGTTCACCGGGCGGACGGGGCAGAAAAGTGACCGCCCCTCGCTTGTTGACACCATCGAGACGGGCTCGCATCTCACAGCAGTCCACCCCGACACCGGCGAGGTCACGGACGTGACCGTTGCGGGCATGGCTTCGGCGGAGCTGACGATCCACGTTGCCGGCGCCGCCAACGTCCAGCCGGGACAGCAGTGGATACTGCGCTACTCTCACGGCCAGATAATATGGGAATTCGACGCCACCGTGGTGGCCCACGCCGACGGCAAGGCGGTACTGCACTACTGCGGAGAGGTGCGGTTCGTCAATCGCCGGCGGTACCGGCGCACGGAAACGGCGCTGTCCGCACAGATATGCGACTACGGCTTCGCCAGCGGCAATGACGACTCGCAGCCGCAGTTCAGTCCGGCGACGGTCGTGGAAATCGGCGGCCCGGGGCTGATGATGGTCGAGACGACTCACTCGGCGGCGGTGGACGACAAGGTGCTGATCATCGTCAAGTTCCGCAACCGCTCGGTCGTTCAGTCGCTGGCGAAAGTTCGGTGGACTGGCCGATCGCTCGGCGGGCTGATGATAATGGGCGTGGAGATGATCGGCCTGTCCGACCGCGACCTGAACATCCTGATTCACGAGTCCACCCTTGCCCAGCGAGCGCTGGCCGCCGATGCAGCCGGCGACCGGTTCCGCGGCAACGATGAGGCGGCATCCATCAATAGGGAGCACGAGCATGATAGGGCCAGGTGAGTCCACAATCAGCGGCCTGGACGCGCTGACCGGGCAGTACGTGAACATCACGAACAATCTGGCCAACGCGTCGATGGCGGGCTATAAGCGCCGCCAGAGCACGTTCGGCCACGAACTGTCGCAGGCGGCGGGCGCAGGCGAGCAGACGGCGGTTGGCTCGAGCAGGCTGCTGCTGCAATCGTCGATTGACTGGACACAGGGCAGGCTGCGGCACACGGGTCGGCCTCTGGACTGCGCGTTGACCGGCCAGGGCTTCTTTGTAATCGAAACACCCGACGGGCCCCTGTACACGCGCAACGGCGTGTTCGTCACCAACGGCAAGCGCCAATTGACCGACCTGCTGGGGCGGACGGTCGCAGGCAAGGCGGGGCCGATTACGATCCCCTCCGATGTCAGCGCGGCGGACATCCACATCGCCGACGACGGCTCGTTGTCAGCGGCCGGCCGATCCATCGGGCGGCTGCGGATCGTCAAATTCGACAAGCCCGACGATCTGGAGACGGTGGGGACGAACACCTTCCGCGCGCCGGACAGGCTAACCGCCGAGGACGCCGACGACGTGACGGTCTCTCAGGGCTTTCAGGAAGGATCGAACGTCAACATGGTCAACGAGCTGGTCAGCCTGATCAGCGTCGCGCGGATGTACGAGTCAAACTTTAAATCGATCAGCAAGTACGACGAACGGCTCGGCGAGCTGATGAAGGTCGTTTCGCAATAGTCTGAGGAGACAGCAATGTTAAGAGCATTCTCGACCGCCGCCAC
>Ga0114919_10001969_pt1 | contig 16557 bp, 14 predicted proteins | sample BlataG_FD_88682 | JGI IMG/M metagenome (GOLD analysis project Ga0114919, IMG submission 88682) | Deep subsurface microbial communities from Black Sea to uncover new lineages of life (NeLLi) - Black_00105 metaG | ecosystem: Environmental > Aquatic > Marine > Oceanic > Sediment | place: Atlantic... | reverse complement strand
GAGGCGAAGGCGAGATAACTTTTAAAGAGATTGTAAATGGCAAACCTAAAAGTGAGATTCTTGGTTTATCTTATCGTGAGAATGGGAAAGTGTATCATAATCCTGACAGACCATTTATAAAAAATTTAGATGATTTACCCTTTCCGCGAAATGATCTTGTGGATAATAGTCCTTACAATTATTTATGGATCCAAGCTTGGGTTTGTGAATCATCGAGAGGATGTCCATTTACTTGTGAATTTTGTTGCGTTACGAAATTTTATAATCAGACCTATAGAATGAAATCACCAGAACGTGTTATTAAGGAATTAATGCGGGTTCCTAAAGGAACGAAACTTGTCTTTTTTGTTGACGATAATTTCACTTTGAATAAAAAAAGGGTTATGCGAATCTGTGAGTTGCTCCAAAAGACTCATCTTAATGAACATTTAGTGTTTGTATGTCAAGCTAGGGTTGATGATATTGCAAATAACCCTGATATGGTTGAGGCAATGCATAAAAGTGGATTCATTTGCTTTTTCTTAGGATTTGAGAGTTTCAAACAGATGGCCTTAGACCGCATGCAAAAAGGATATTCGTTAGATAAAGTACGTAAATGTGTTAACATCTGTCATGAGAATGGAATTATGGTGTTCGGATCATTTATAATTGGCAACATTGGAGAAACAAAAGAAGACACTCGAAAAACTTTTAGATTAATGAAAGATCTTGATATAGATTTTATTATGACTATGCCTATTACCCCGTTTCCAGGAACTAAGCTTCACGATGAAGCCATAGAAAAAGGTTGGTTTCCCAAAGATACGAAATGGGAAGAAATGAAGACGGGCGAATCAAAACCATTAATGAGAACACCTACTTTAACACAAAATGACATTCAAACTTTATTGTCAGAGAGCTATCGTTCTTTCTATCAGGATAAGGGATTTCTTTATAGGAAATTCGCATCAAAAAAGGGGTCAATCAGATCCAATCCAGAATTTAGGTGGGCGAGAAAATTTATGTGGACATTTATTAGAAACGGAATTACGAAATTCATTATGAAACTGGATAAAATTGTCGATGAAGTATATGAAGCTACTTAGACTGATTTTGAATCTTTAGAATATTAAGATTTCACTTTTATTTTTTCTTTTGCTTTAAGAGATTAATATAATTCATTAATTCAAATTTTAAAGATTTCATTGAAGAATGCAGATGAGCATTATCGGTTGATGAGATTACTTAAATTTAACAATGAATATTCAATAACAAGAGAAATAGATAATTTATTGGTATTAATTACAGATTAGTGTGTAGTTAAATTTTACAATTTTATAATATATGCTTTTACTTACTCTGAAAATTTATTAAGAAATAATTAAATACTTCTTAGTAACTAAATTCAGTTCAATTTTTAATATGTTAATATATTTCACTGTATTTATTGTAACTTTTATTGTCATATTTATCTTAAGTTTTATATGTCTCATTAGAAAGGATTTTATAAGAGCACACTATCATCAAGTTATACCTACATTTTGCATAACTTTTTGGGCATTATATCTTCTGTTTACATTAGGGCTCGACCATAATGGTGGTGATTTTTCAGCTTTTTATGATGCGGGTCAACGAGTTTGGTTAGATCCGGAAAATCTCTATAATTGGAAAATAGAAGGTTCCTATTTATATCTACCAAGTTTTGCGATATCTTTTAGTGTTACTCTTTCACTGCTGCCATTTCTTCAAGCATATTATATATTTTTCATAATTAATTATCTGGCAGGGGTCATATCGATCATAGAATTCAATAAAATTCTAAAAATGATGAATGTAAAGGAAAATAAGCATAGACTGATATTTCTTTTAATAATTGCAAACGGTTACTTTGTATATGTTCAATTTTATTTCAATCAATTTAAGTATTTAATTTTTATAATCTTTTTAATCATCATAAGAAGAGAAATGCAATTTAGATTAGAAGAAAGAGTAAAAGATCTTAGGTTCTATATAATAAATTATGCCCTTTTTGTTTATGCTATTGGATTAGCACCCTATTTCATTTTTACATTATTTATTTATGTATTTAATGATATTAGTTTTCAAAATATGATAAAAAAAGAAAATTTCAAGAAATATTGTTTGGTTTTTGTTTTATTTGTAATTGAAAATTTCTTATTTTTGATATACCCTAATTTGATATTTGATTTTCTGAGAGGCTTTAATCACCCTAAAAAAACACCTGTTAAAATTAAAATGCTCTTTCTAAAAGGTTTGTATGATGTATCCGCGAGTAGAATGGTAATGATTACTTATATATCTATTGCGATTTTAGCCACTGTTACTGTTCTTTTAATATTAATTAAGCAGTTAAAAATCGAAGAAAAGTTTAGTTATTTTTTCCTTACCTATCTTTTTGTAGGAGTTTTTTCTTATCCACAACTATTAGGATTAATGTTACTTTCTTTTGTTCTTTTATTATTTGTACCATTTTTAAATGAAAAAGCCAGAGGTAAAGAGTTTATTATGGAAAATAAAATCTTATTAATTGGTTTGCTCTCAATAGCAATAATGTTTTTCATAACAAATAATTTTGTATTTCATCAATTCTTTCCAGGTTATTTCGAGTTTGAACTTGGCATGCTTATACTACATATTATAATGATGACTTGTCTTACAACTCTTTATGTTCAGAAGCATAAAACCTCTAAAATTGAAAAAGAAAGACAATTTCGTATAATAAGTATTAAAGAGCTTATTTAATAAACAATTTCTGATATATATTTTTCAGGGAACTCTCAAAAAAAAGCTACATTTTCCGAATTGATTGATTATTTGTTCCCAGCAATGTCCGTGTTATGCATGCTCACAATGTGGGCAAGAAGTATTACACGATTCTGGGCCAGCAATTTTCGTTGAACATGTAGGGCATTTTAAGTTATGGCATATTACACAGGAAACTGCTGAAAGCTCAAATATTTTTGTTGAAATTAAACTGAATAAATCAATTAAATAACTAAACGGAGTCCATTCATTAAAGAATTCTTTAAGTGCAGTTTGAAGGTCATCCTTTATTTTTTCTTGAGATTCCAATTCAAATTCATTTTAAAACCTTTATTTCTAGTATTTTCATTGGATATTCTCTTGGTAGGTCTATTTAAAATTTAAATGTTAAATCCTCTGTCTTCATTTTTCCCTTCATGTCAAGATTATTTCTTTCTTTTTTGAATTACATGATGAATCCATTAAGAATACTTGTTCAAAAAGGGGATTCTGATCCCTCAAATTTAACGGTTCCACAGTTAAAAGAAATATTAAAACGGAACGATTTTAGTTTTAGATGGAATTCGACGAAAACAATGCTTTTGCTCATTTTAAAGACGCACAATATTCAATTATCTGAGAGGGAGGCTTTTTTTGCATTGAAATTTGAGACGAAGGAGGTTGCTAGAAATCTTTGACAATTTTATTGTCAGAGAGTTATCGTTCATTTTATTTAGATAAAAAATTTCATTTCAGGAAATACTTAAGTTTAGATCATGGGCCGATCAGATCGAATCCAAACTTCAGGTGGACTTGGTGATATTTTTTAAAATTTTTCACTAAAGGTATTACAAAATTTATGATGCAGTTAGACAAAATAGTTGACGATGTTTATGAAATTAAAGAAGAAGTTACAGAAACGGAGTTATCTTTAAATTATTAAGAATAAACTTTTATTTTTTCTTTTACTTTAAGATATTAATATAATTCACTAATTCAAATTTTATAATCTAAAAGGAAAAGATATGTCTCAACAAATTATGGTACCAGGAGCTGCAGGTATCGCTATAAAATGTAAAGAGGGTGTAGTGCTCGGAAATGATAATCGAGCAACGTGGGGATATACGGTCGCAAATAAATCCACGAAGAAGGTTTTTAAAATTACAGAATATATTGGTTTAACGGCCTATGGGCTTATAGGCGACTTTCAGGTATTAACCAAGATAATGAGAGCGCAAGCTAATTTATATTTGTTAGATGCAGGAGATAGGATTTCAACACAGAGCATGGGAAAATTAGTTTCTAATTATTTATATTCGAGAAAAATGTATCCATTATATACTAACATCGTGGTTGCTGGTATGGATAAAGATGGGGCAAAACTCTTTACACTCGATGCTATTGGTTCACTTATGCCTGATGATTATGGTACTATTGGAACAGGGATGCTAATATCGATTGGAATCTTAGAAGCAGAATATAAACCTGATATGAGCGTTGAGGCAGGCGAGAAACTGGCTGAAAAGGCAATAAAAGCAGCAATTTCAAGGGATGCAATGTCAGGTAATGGAATAGATATCCTAACGATAACTAAAGATGGAGCAAAAGAGAAGCATATTGAAATTAAAGAATTAGGAGAATAAATTTTTAAATCGCTTTTTTTTACCGTAGTATTAAAAATTTTCCAATATTATCTTTATATATTCATAAGGTTAATTCTCACTATGTTTAACCTTTATCTAAAGGTGTTTAATTTTTGAAGCTTATTAATAATGATTATGCGAATGTTCGGGAGATCAATGGATTTAATAAAGATGAGATATTAGACATCAAAAAAACACTAACTAAATTAAGAACAGAACGGGCAGACAAGGAAGAGATTGATAATTATTTAGATTCAATGTTTTCAAGCGATATTTTACTGAAATATTCAGATTATATTCATGAAATAAAAGAATTCATTGACAACTATTTAATTATAGCAGTCGACAATCAAAATAAGAATTATTTTAATTATTATAATCTTAAATCTGGAGTTTTAGACGAAATTAAACTAATTTCGAATAATATTGTTAATTTAAAGTTAAATTGTCGAAATACAAGGAGATTTTTTAAGGAAAGTACTTATTTAGATGATTATTTATCAACAATTCAAACAATTACCAATGAGACTGAGGATTTAACTACAAGGCTTGAAACTTCAATTCAAAAAGGTGAAGGTTTGTATGATAATATCGGCCATATCTGGATAGAAGCAAATAAAATCAAGAATATAATGTATAAAATAAATGAATTTCCGAGTAAACTTATAAAATGGGACGATTTAAGTGAATTGAATGATTTTATCGAGAACCTTAATCTAGATGATCTTAAAAAAAGGCAGAAGAAAAAGGTAGTAATCCAAACATCTCATTTCAATAAAGTGTTTCAATTTTATAAAAATAAACATGATGAAAATATTGAATTCTATTCTGAGTTGATTTTTCTATTATTTCAGAACAATTTAATTGACGAAATTATGGAGAACGATGGAATAGAAGGAGAGTTTTTAAATGTTCTAGAAAGAAAAGACATTATTGAGAAGTTAAGAAAATTTTTAAACCCAATATTACACAGTTTAATTGTTGGTAAACTAAATGAAGTTATAGTAGAAATAAAGGTCTTAGATAAAAACTTCAACTTAGAACCAGATAAAAAAGAAATTAATTTAAAATCACTCATAGAGCAAAAATTTAGTGTTTATTTACCTAAAATTTCGGAATATTACTTAAATGGTTTAGAGAAAAAATACCAAGCAACTATTAGCGATCTTAAAGAGTATGACGAGTTTAAAAACATCCGAAAGTTTTACGAAGATAAAACTGAAATATTTGAATCCCTAATAAAAGATGTCGAAACATATATTAAAAATCTTGAATGGTGTATGTATCCCTATGAGGAGACAACAAGTTCTTATAAAAAGATTATTGATAATGTGCTTTCTGAATTAACTCGGAGAAAAGATGAATATTTATCTTATCTAAAATCAATTAGAAAAGAAAGATTACGTGATAATGTAAGAAATTTTATCTATGATAAAATCGGTGAAGTCAACGATTTAATGAGTAAATATCAAGACGAAACTTCTTTAATGGTCCGAGAAGAATTCCCACAGTTAAAACAAATGCGTGATATAATTAGTAGATATAGAAAAAGTGTTCAGAATATCAAAGATGAAATATATAAGAAGCTAGATTCATACAAGGAAAAGGATATTGATATCTATCAAATAATCAAACAGTGGGAAGATAATTTCAATCTTAAAAGGCAACAATTAAGTTTCTTATTCTCAATGATGCTCAATAAATTATTTAAAAGCTTTAAAGATATCATTGAAGAGGAAAATATAATGTTTGATCATTTGTCAGAAATAACAGATCAAACAGAAGGATCGGCAGATGAAGTACCTTTAAATTTCGCTTTAACAAACTTTTTACTAGATAAGCTATCTGAAAGTGAATTAAATGAGAGAATTGCTGAAGTTAAAGCTAAAATTGAAAACCTTAGTAATGAATTGGACCTCTATAGATCAGAATTATCGAATTTTGAAAAGACATTATCAGATCGAGTAAAAATTAGAGAAGGAATATCTTCTGACAAGATAAAATGCGGCGTCTGCCATAAACATTTTGATTTCGCTAAAGACCAAATTATTAAGTGCCCGTTTTGTGAAGCAGTCTATCATTATTTATGTGTGGCGTTCTGGTTAACTAAATATAATGCGTGTCCTGCTTGCCAAAATACGTTTTTAGATCCCGGTTCTGGAATGTACGAGGATCAAGACTAAAGAATCATAAAAAAACTTGATTTAATATTATTTAGACCTTTTTACTTCTTTTCTTTTTATATGAAATTTCCTCAAATGATCCTTCTTTTTCAGAAATTTTTACAGACTTTTTTATAATCTCAATAATATATTTAATACCGTTTTGGGGTTTTAGATTTTATAGAAGGAGTTTTAGATTTTATTGGTTGTTTAGGAATAGATTTGAGTTTTCTAATTTCAGCTTGTAGTTTTTCACGTTCTTGTCTTAATTTATCTTTCTCATTATTAAGCTTATCTCTTTCACGCTTTATTGCATTTTTCTCGCTATTAATCTGAGCTCTTTCGTTTTCAAGTTTCCTTTTCTCGTTTCGACTCTGGGACTCAAGTTTTTGTTTTTCGTTTTCAATTTTACCTTTTTCATTATCGATTTTTTTTTTTCACCTTGAATATAGGAATTCAGTTTACTTTTTTGGTTTTCTAATTTGCTTACTTCATTCTTTAAATCTTGTCTTTTATTGTCTAAATTCCTAGCTTTATTTTCCAGATTGTGTATTGTTTTTTCTAACATTGGAATTTTGGATCTAATATTTTTTACCAGAGCCTCCTCATTTTTTCTATCCAGATCTAGATGTTTTCTTTCAGTTTCTATATCACTTTGTTGCTTTTTTAAGTCATTTTCTCTTTTCTTAAGATCTTTTATTCTTTTGTTTATATCATTATTCTGTTTTTGTAATCTATCTTTATTATCCTCAATACTACGCTTTTCATTAAGAATTTGCTTTTTTTCGTCAGCAATACCATTTTTCAAACTGTTTAAAAACCGATTGAGTTTGTCCTTTTCACTGATTAGATTTTTAATTTCATTTTCAATATTTTTTCTCTTTCCTTCCAAATCTTTAATTGAAGCTTGATAAGCTTGAAGTTTTTTAAGTGTAGATTCCCATTCAGCTTTCTCTCTTTCTAAATTTTTACGTTCATCTATAATTTTTTTGAGTAAAGCTTTGTCTGGAATAAGGGTTTCTTCTTTAGGGGGTGTTTTATCTCTTATTTCGTATTTAGGAGGAATCTTATCTGGCATTTTTTTCAAACCACACTATTAAGTTCATTAAGTGAATGTATTATTTTTATATAAAATTATTTATAGGCAAAATGATTAAATACATATTGTAAATATTAAATTTTAATATAAAAAATTAATATAAAAATTATAGAGTTTGAATATTATGGGAGAATTTGATTTTGATGAAGATTTAGGAGAAGAAGAGCCAGCGGATAAAATTCCAGCGAAATCTAAGACTCCTGCGTCAACACCAAGTGCAGGAGGTCGAAAGATGAATCTTTTCTTCTTATCAACTATAGGTCCAGGCGAAAAACGTCAAAAATTACTTGTGGATGATGGAAATAATGTTAATGCCATTAAGCAAACAGTAGGCAATATATTCGGTTTAGATCCGAATGATTTTCATTTGTCTTCTGGAGGGGTAACAATGGATGAAGGGACCCCATTAAGGCAATACAATGTCAATGACGGAGACGAAGTCCTTTTAATTCCTGCAAGTACAGCTGGTTAAACATTTTTAGAATTTAATTTTTTTCTATTTTTTTTTATTATATTATTTATAAAATTCTTTTAAATTCTATAATATATTATATTGTAATTATTAGATTTTAATAGGTGATTAGATGAGTTCAGATTTTTTTAGTAAAGATTTATCTTCTGAAGAAAGAGATTTATATGATAGACAATTTCGCCTTGAAGGATGGTCGCAAAAATTAGTTAAGAATTCACGAGTTTTAATTGCTGGTATAGGCGGTCTTGGATGCGAAATTGCAAAGAATTTAGCTATGTTAGGTGTTGGTCACCTCGATCTTGTGGATTTAGATATCATAGAACACTCAAATTTAAATCGGCAAATCCTTTTTTCGGGCGCAAAAATGGGATCTTCGAAAGCTATTATTGCTGCAAAAAGATTAAAAGATATTAATCCAAACATCATAATTAAAGGATATCATTCTACTCTTGAACGGTTAGATCCTGAAGTATACAATTCCGCGGATGTTATTGTGGGTGGACTCGACTCGATGAATGCAAGGCTCAATTTAAATGCTCAAGCGATAAGATTTAAAAAACCATTGGTAGATGGCGGTGTTGCGGGTTATCATGGACATATATATACGATATTTCCTTATGAAAATGCATGTTATGAGTGCAATCCTCTTCCTGTTGGAGAATCAGATGAAATGGCAGCTTGTACGGTGGTAGGCATCCCAAGGAAGAGAATACATTGTGTATTTAAGGGAAATATGACTTACCAAGAAAAATTTGATAGAAATCCTAACCCGAAAAATGTTAAGGATGTAAGTTTTATACAAGATATAGCTAATGACCTTGCTGAAAAACATAATTTTTTACCTCTATTCTCTAAAGCTGATATAGTAAAAGTAATAGATGCTCATGATCCAGGAATTATTACAATAAACGCAGTAATTTCAGCGATTCAATCACATGAGACCATCAAGATTATACATTGGTTAAATGGAAATGAAGCATTAGGGGAGCCAATTAAATCATACGTCGTATTTAATGCAATGACTCTTAAATTTTATCCTATAGAAAAAACTAGACGCTCTAATTGTTTTCAGTGTGGAGATAATGTAAGAAGAATTAATGTATCAATTAAAAAGAAGGATAATTGTGAGCAAATTATCCGTTCCCTTGAAAATCAGGGTTTTGAAATAGATCCTGATATGGAACCAACTTTAACATTAATGGATTTTGATGATGTTCGAATGATTGATCCAGAACGCTCAGCTAATAAAAATAAATTGAGAAATTTAGAACTGATAACTGCAGTTGGTTTCGTGGGTGGTGAAATTTTTGTAAATCTAAATTTAAAAGGTTAGGTTTCGATTTAATTATTAATATAAATTATAATTTTTTATTATAATTACAATAAAAGAAATAAAAATAACAAGCTGATTAAGGGAAGAAAATATGAGTTTAAGAAGTACTAGAATTTCTCAAGATTTTGCAGCATTAAAAAAATTATTAAAAAGTGGTGTTATATCACAATTAAAACCATTCGATCCTCATAAAAAAAGTATTGATCATTTAGCTGTATTATTAAAAGGACCGAAAGGCACAGCCTATCAGGGCGGTCTTTTCAGACTTGAAATTAAATACCCACCTACTTATCCGAATCATCCTCCTTTTGTACGGCTTCACACTGCCATTTGGCACCCGAATTTTTGGGCAAAACCAACCGAGTATCAAGGGCAGCGAAACATTTGCTTAGCCCTAGTAGATCCTAACTTTGTAGGAAAAAAAGGTGGTTGGTCACCAAGTAAGACAATAACAACGGTAATACAAGCAATAACTGCGATGCTGAATACACGAGGGAAATTTTTTAATCCGACAGATGTATTTAATAAGAAAGCAGCCATTGAGACAATGAAAGATCCAAAAGAGTTTGAAAAAAAAGTAAAGTTTTTAGTCAAGAAATATGCCAATAAGAAATGGTAAATTGTGAAGAGGACACCCAAATGCATGATGATGATTTAAACGAACAAATAATAAAAGAAAATATGAAACAGAGAATAAAAGAGAAATTAAAAAAAGAAATTCTCGAAGAAATCTATAGTGAATTAAAATCCGAAGAGGATGACATAAAAGATAAAGTTGCTGCTCGACTTAAAGAGCAAGAAATAACAACTCCAACAGAACACAAGAGGACAGAACCCATAAAAGCTATGCCGGTTACTGAACTAAAGATTGAGCAATCCGTGAGTATATCAGTTAAAGCGATTCTAAAAATTGCGAGCCATGCTCTGAAATATGCACACGCTAAAATTCCAAGAGAGAAATGGGTTGAGGTGATTGGACTTCTAGCAGGAAAAGAATACGATTTTGGACCTCAACTCCACATAGAAGATGCCTATCCAATGGGCCATGGGACGGCAATTTATGCTGAAATCAAGGATTATAATAATTATGTTAGAGCCTTTAAAGATATCAAAAAGAAAAAATTATTTATTTGTGGGTGGTATCATTCTCATCCTTCTTATGGTACTTGGATGAGTCCAGAAGATATTGGTACTCAAGAGAGATACCAGAAATTATGGGAAAAGGCAATAGCATTGGTGATTGATCCATACCAAATTGATGGAACATCAGCAGGTTTTGAGATTTTTAGAGCATCTTTAAGAACAAGAAAATGGTACCGAGTGCCTTTTGATATAGAAGGAGCATTAGATGTAAAAATGCTACCAGAAATATTAAACTTTATGAATCCCATCATAGAAGGAAAGCCTGCATATCTTGAATATGACGAAGAATGAATCATAAATTTTTTTTATTCTGGCATATTTTAAATAAATACACGTTGGTTAGGACAAATTGATTAAAAAGCATACAGCAATAATTTTATTAATATTTGCCGCAATCGCCATAATTCACGGATTTATCATTTTTCTATCAGCGAATATCTTCTTCTCCTGGTTGTTAGTGGGATTTTGGGTTGTTTTTACTGTCAAAGTTTTTCAAAAGAGAAAAGAATACAATGAATACAACTCTCAAAAAAATACCTCCTTTTTTATCTTGTGTCCTTTAGGAGTTGGTCTATTTTATAATTTCTGGGGTTATTTTACTGGATTATTGGGTGATAATCTCTTTGAAGATACTCTTCCATATCTATATGTTAGCTGGTGGACACTTATTTTCGCATTTCCATATATTATATATGGATTAATCATACTTCGAGCATGTTTCATAAAATATGATGTGATTTATATCATACGCACAAGGTCCCTTAATGCTCGTAAATTCGTTATAGTGTATTCAATTTTGATTTTAATCGGAATTCTTTCCTATATAATTTCTTTTAACGTTATTATTTATTATTTTTTTATATTTGTTGTGCGAACTTATTATTATGAATTTGACATAATTCTCTTGCTCTTTAGTCTTGTTTTAATATATTTATTTGTCAGACACGCACTTCTTGGTTCTGCTCGTGCCGTTCCTGAAGTCTCAGCTGATTTTCTTGCTCGACGTAGAAAGCGTTTAGAAGGCATCACATCAGCACCAATAAGAACCACACCTAAAAGAGCGCCTATACCTACACCGGCAAGAGTCAGAACACCACGCCCAACAACACCAACTCCTTCGAGATCAGCTGCACCTAGAGCGAGATCTACCAGTACCTCAAAACCATCAACCAGTAAACCTGCAGCAAAAAGAGTATCAAGACCAGCAGCCACTCGACAGAGAGCAGTAGCAAAACCTAGTTATGAGAAGTTAATGCCAAAGGCAGGAATATTATCATTAGAAGATTTTAAATGTATTTTTTGTTTTGAATTGCCTAGTATTCCTGCTGATGAGAGGCGGGGAATTATTCTATGTCCTAATTGCAGACATCCTGCTCACGCTGATGAATTTAAGGGTTGGGCACAAGCATCGCCTCTCTGTTCTCGTTGTGATGCTCCGATTCCGCCTTCATTTCTCCGAAATCCTAAGGTGATACCGATTAAAACTTATCTAGAAGTAATAAAGGAGTATAAACGAAAAGGCTAATTGAAAGATATTCAATTATTATATATTGATTACAAAGATCAAATATTTTTTGAATGAGTAATCTCTTTCTTTAACGAATGAGTAATCAAAGTACAAACGATAAATTTCTAAAGATAAAATTTGTGGTATTTAGTACTGTTATCCCTTTCTTTTCTGGTCTCTTATTCATGTTGTTTACCTTTTTCTTAGCATTTAAAATGTGGAGCGGGTTGGCAGCAGCTGCTTATACAGCAGGTTTAATGGTTTTATTTTCAGTAATTTATTCTTTCATATATAGTTATAAATTTTTTAAGACACGGCAATATATTTTTGCATATATTATTTTATTTCCTGTAAGTTTTGGTTTACCTGGACTTATTTATACATTCCTACATCATTTAACTCTTTCTCAGTCAATTTCATCCCTTATCAGTTATATAATGCTTATGCTTTTTTTTATTACTATTCCTTTAATTCTTGGATATTTAATTGCTAAAAATAAAACAGAGAATTTCTATAATAAAACTTCGAGTGGGATAGAAACTCAAAACATAACTATCATTTGCCCATTTTGTAGAGAAAGAATCAACAAAATAACAAATTTCTGTCCTAATTGTGGAAAATCTTTAGAAAAATTTGTATGAGTAAATGTATTTATTCACTTTATTACAATAATTGAAAACTCAATGACTTATAATTCGGGTGGAAAGAAAATAATATTTGCAGCTAAATAAACTCCAAAACCAATCATAAAAGTTCCGCACGCAATCAGGACATACTTAAATACCTTAGGTTTGATTGATTTTCCTCCGTAATAAGCAAAAATTGAAATTGGAACGTACCACACAAAATCACCTAATATATGCCCTAAATAGAAGAGTAAGAGCCCCGTTGGATTATTAAAACTTATATTAAAATTAATCATGAAACTTAAGCCAATAACAGCCCACCATAAAGCCCAAAAGGGGTTAGATAATGATACTAGAATGCCCCCGATAAAACTATTTCCTTTGAATCCTTTAATATCTTCTTCAGAAACGGAAAAATCAATTTCATATTTCCCCTTATAAACATCTCTTATGACTAAACCGCCAAATATTACAAGAAGAATTCCACCAACGATGCCAATTACAGTAAGGACAATAATATTTTGAAAAAATAAGTAAGCTCCCAATAAGAGAAGCGTTATGAGTATAAGTTCTAATGTCGCATGACCTAAAATTATAAAGAATCCTGCTAAATACCCTCTTTTTTCATTGAGCGATTTATATATGGTGAATGTTAATACAGGACCTGGAGATAACGCTCCGGTTAGAGCTATTAAAAAGGAAAACAAAAAAATCTCAAGCATATTAATTTTGATGTATGTTATCTCATTTATAATTTAGTTGATTTTGAGTAGTTTGCAAAAATATTTCAAACATTAGATTTTTATTATAATTTATTTATTATGAATATATTAATATAAACATTGAATTATCACTTGGAAGAATTATTATAATATGGAGTCAAGCGACCAAGAATATATATCAAGGATTTATAATTGTCCTAGATGTAGATTAACTCATAATATAAAATTACCAAAAAATTTAGCTGAAGATAAACCCGTATATCCATTTCCCTATGTTTTCCTTCATTCATCTGAAGAATTTCAGAATTTAGATGATTTACTTACCATTCTCTATATTGATAGTGAAATGCATATTCGAGCGGTTGAGATCGTTGAAGTTGAAAATAGCAACATTTTTTCTGAAGAACTCACGAAGCGAATAACACAAAAATTAATGGATAAAATCGTTAGTTTAGAAGAGGAAAATCTACAACTAAAAGAACTCTTGAGCAAGTTGGAAGTAGAAAAATTAAGTGAAATAGAAGGGGAAAAACCTATAGTTTCATCGATTCCGTCATTGAAACCGCAAATTGAAAGAGTAAAGGAAATAACATCTAAAAAACCTCTGATTATTGATGGTAACTTAAAAGAACTAGATTTTACATCTAAGGAACCAGAATTCACATCTAAAGAGCCTCAAAATGGAATTGCATATGTTAAAACACCAGAAATTACATCTAAAGAGCCTCAAAATGGAATTGCATATGTTAAAACACCAGAAATTACATCTAAAGAACCTGTTCAGGAATTGTTCGAAATTGATACAACTATCAATGTTTTTATTATATCAACTATAGGACCAGGAGAGAAAAAGCAGGATTTAAGAGTTGATTTAAAAAATAGAGTTGGTGATCTTAAGGAAACAATTGGGAACTTGTATGGTTTGGAACCGGCAAATTTTCATTTATCTTCAGGAGGTTTGACTCTTGATGAAAATTTAGATTTGGGGGATTACAATGTGGAAGATGGTGATGATATTCTTATTATTCCATCAAGTACAGCTGGAATTAATTAATATATTAACTTAATAATTTTCAAAAAAATATTAATAATGAAAGAGTTACTTTAACTAGTTTTGAGATATGACTTAATTTTATTCTCTGATTTGTCCATCTCCGTAGATAATATATTTAGTTGTGGTTAGTTGGTTAACTCCCATAGGGCCTCTTGCATGTAATTTCTGAGTTGATATACCAATCTCCGCTCCAAGACCAAATACACCTCCATCAGTTAAGCGTGTGGCAGCATTTACGTACACAGCAGCAGCATCTACTTCATATAAAAACTTTCTAGCATCATCATAATTATTTGTAATAATAGATTCAGTATGCTTTGAATCGTATTTAGTAATTAGTTCAATTGATTCATCAATATCTTTCACAACTCGAATACATATTTTTAAAGAGAGGTATTCTGCACTCCAATCTTCTTCTGTTGCTGGGATGAGATTTGAAGCCATTTTTTGAGTGGCTTCACAGCCCCTAACCTCAACATTATTCTGTTCTAATGCATCGACGATAAATGGAACAAATTTTTCTTTGATTTTCTCATGAACAAGAATCTTATCTAATGCATTACAAACCGCAGGATAAGAGCATTTAGAGTTAATTATTAATTTCTTAGCCATATCAAAATCAGCATCATAATTTACGAAAATACTCACAATTCCAATACCCGTTTCAATAGTTGGAACTGTTGATTCTTGGATAACACGCCGTATTAAGGATTTCCCTCCTCTTGGGATGATAACGTCGATATAATCTTTTAGCTTTAGCATCGCGCTAACATATTCTCTGTTTGTATCTCTGATAATTTGAATACAATTTTCAGGTAATCCTTCTTTGACGGCCGCTTCGTGTAAAATATCTGCTATTACAATATTAGAATTTATAGCTTCACTCCCGCCTCTTAAAATAATGGCATTACCAGCTTTTAAGCATAGACCAGCTGCATCAGCTGTAACATTTGGCCGTGATTCATATATGATTCCGATTACACCTAAAGGTACTCTTATCAATCCTACATCCATGCCATTTGGTCTCCTCCACATCGAGATAATTTCATTTATTGGATCTGGCTGTGCTGCAATCTCTCTTAATCCTTCTGCGATTTTATGGATTTTTTCTGAATTTAGTATGAGACGATCAATTTTGGCTTGCTCGAGATTATTTTTTTTAGCATTATTTAAGTCTTTTTTATTCGCTTCAACGATTTTTTCGTTTTGTTTTTCCAATTCATCAGCCATACATAATAAAGCATTGCTTTTTGATGTTATTGAAGCATTCTTTAATATGAATGCCGCACGTTGAGCCTTTTTTCCAATTTTTCTCATATTTTCTTCTATTGACATAAGAAACCAATATTTTTTTTTTAATCCTAATAAAGTAGATTAACGTAGAGCATTAATTTTTTTGCAAAAAAATGAAAAGAAGATTAAAAAAAAATTTATGAATATTTTCTCAATATGAATCATCAAGAAAATCTCTACCATTTTTCTCTAAACAAAATATTTTAAAAATCTTGTATTCGATAGATTTCAAATACTCTATCAATTAAATACCCGGAATTTCTAAAGGAACCTAGTTCGCCTCTCCAACGCTTCAATTGATTTACAAATTTTTTCTCAAATTCTTCTACAAATAATTGAGTTTTATTGCGTAACCATTCAGTTTCTTTCCCATCAATAATTAATGCAGTGATGACATATTTTCCTTGTTCTAAAATAATCTCAAAATCGTGATATTGTAAACTTTTAATTGGAATCCTTTTATTCTTGATTTCTGAACTAAAATCTTGTATAGCAGTTAGAAATCCACCTATTAAATCTGAGTCCATATGCCAATCTCCTAATTTTCTATTATAAACTGAACCACCCGCATTAGAATGGATTACAATTAGATATCGCAGTTTTAAAATATCACGATTAATAGGATCCATCATCTCTTCAGATAAACCTCCCTCTATTAGCTCAAACCCATCACTAGAAAATTTTTCAGGAAGATGGTCTTCTTCTAGAATGAATTTATTAGCACTAGGATCTAGTTTTCCTTTTAATTTTAAATCTGAAAT
>Ga0114919_10001968_pt1 | contig 16562 bp, 7 predicted proteins | sample BlataG_FD_88682 | JGI IMG/M metagenome (GOLD analysis project Ga0114919, IMG submission 88682) | Deep subsurface microbial communities from Black Sea to uncover new lineages of life (NeLLi) - Black_00105 metaG | ecosystem: Environmental > Aquatic > Marine > Oceanic > Sediment | place: Atlantic... | reverse complement strand
TCGTGTCGGTATCTTCCGGAAGCGAACTCACCGTATTGGCAAGGGCCACGCCGGTCGGAGCCTCGTTCACATCGCTGACCGAAAGGGTCATATTGACCGTGACCGGTGTACTGCCAGAGACGCTGCTGTCTTCCACACTCACCGTGACGTCATAGCTGGTCTGTGATTCGTAATCGAGCGAGATGCCAGCAGCCAGGTAAAGCTCGGTACCGACGACAGTAAAGCTGGCCGCATCGGTTCCGCTCAGACTGATCGCATTGCTGCCCAGAGCATCGTCGGTGATTTGAACATCAGCCACCTTCACGGCACTGCTCGTGTCGGTATCTTCTGGCAGCGAGCTGACCGTATTAGCAAGCGCCACCCCGGTGGGTGCTTCGTTCACGTCGCTGACCGAAAGGGTCATATTGACCGTGACGGGTGTACTGCCGGCCACGCTGCTGTCCTCCACACTCACCGTGACGTCGTAGCTGCTTTGCGTTTCGTAATCGAGCGAGGTGCCAGCCTTGAGTTTTAATTCCGTGCCGACCACCTCAAAGCTGGCCGCATCAGCACCAGAGAGGCTGATCACATTCGTGCCCAGCGCATCGTCGGTGATTTGAACATCGGCCACCTTCACGGCACTTGTTGTATCGGTGTCTTCGGGCAGTGAGGTGGTAGTATTGGCCAGTGCCACTCCGGTTGGCGCTTCGTTTTCGTCGGTGATTGCAAGCGTGTGATTGACCGTGACCGGCACGCTACCGGCAACACTGCTATCTTCCACATTCACTACAACGTCGTAACTGGTCTGATTCTCGTAATCGAGCGCTGTGCCAGCGGCCAGGAACAGTTCAGTACCATCCACTTCAAAGCTTATTAGATCAGCACCGCTGAGACTGATCGCGTTGCTGCCAAGGGCGTCATCGGTGACGTCGATATCGGCAATCTTTACCCGGCTGGAGGTGTCGGTATCTTCAGGAAGCGAAATAACCACATTGGTAAGTGCCACGCCGGTGGGTGCTTCGTTCACATCGCTGATCGCCAGGCTGTAATTGACCGTGACCGGTGTACTGCCTGCAACGCTGCTATCTTCCACACTCACAGTCACGTCGTAGCTGGCCTGGGTCTCGTAATCGAGCGAGGTGCCAGCAGCCAGGAACAGTTCGGTTCCGACGACTGCGAAGCTGGCCGCATCGGTGCCCGAGAGGCTGATCGTATTGGCACTCTCAGCGTGGCCATCGTCGGTCACCTGAATATCAGCCACCTTCACTGCACTGCTCGTGTCAGTATCTTCCGGTAGCGAAGTCACCGCGTTGGAGAGTGCAACGCCGGTCGGAGCCTGGTTGGTGGCACTGAGCAGAAACTGCGGCTTGGGCGCTGCAAAGTCGACGAATCCCGTCCCTGCCGGTGCACCGCTCCCTCCATAGGTTCCATCACCCCAAGCGGTCATCGAACCATCCGGCGACACCGCCACAAACGCGTACGTGTTTCCGTAAACTTGCACATAACCGCTATCTCCCGGTGCCCCACTGCCACCTTTGCTCGCATTGCCCCAGGCAGTGAGCGATCCATCGGCTTTCATCGCCACAAAGGCTGACCCGGCAGAAAACAGATGCACATAGCCGCCATCAACCGGTGCCCCTGAGCCCCCGTAGCTGCCATCGCCCCACGATTGCACGGTTCCATCTTCATTCAGTGCAGCAAAAGCACGCTCACTGCCAATCAACTGGACGTAACCGCTGTCGACCGGCGCTCCGCTTCCGCCATATACGTTCGATCCCCAGCTTGTCACGGTGCCGTCACCATTGAGCGCTGCAAACGCATAGTGACCGGGCACGATCGTTGTGTAGCCGGTCCCTGCCGGAGCCGCGCCCGATCCACCGTATCCGTCATATCCCCAACTGGCGATTGTGCCATCGGTTTTCAGCGCAGCCGATGCATAGGGATTTGAATAAATTCTTTCATAACCGGTATCGCCGGGAAGCCCATCGCCACGGCTGACTTCACCCCAGAGAACGAGCGAGCCATCGGCTTTCATCGCCGTAAAAGCATCTTTGTTTGCTGTGACCTGAGTGTAGCCGCCGTCTTGGGGTGCTCCACTGAGCGAGCTCCAGAGCGTGCCGTCAGCTCGGATGGCGGTGAAATCTTCGGCATTCGCGACCACCCGGACAAAACCCTGATTGTTGCTCGGTGTCTGCCCGGCCGCGTGTCCTGCGTGTCCCCAGATTGTCAGCGAGCCATCCGACTTCATCGCCGCAAACGCGGCTTCATTGCTGAAGAGGGCGACGTAACCACTATCGACCGGTGCTCCCCCGCCTCCGCCGCGGCCACTGCGACCCCAGCACTCGATCGTGCCATCGTCTTTGAGCCCGGCAAACGCGTAGGCATTCGGCACCACCTGCGTGAACCCACTCCCGGCTGGCGCGGCATTGGAGCTAGCCCCCCAGTCCATCTCGCCCCACGCGCTGACGGTGCCATCGGTATTGAGCGCCGTGAACGCACCAATGTTGGTCGCCTGCGAAGCACCGGGCGTAAAACCGTCATCTGCTTTGACGCCGCTGCTCGAGTGCGCCGAATCGAGCATACTGAGTTCCACAGCAACGCCCTCGGCGCCCAGATAAACAGTTCCCCGATCTTGCGCTGGGGCAATGCTGTATCCTGTGCCCGGTTGCAGGATTGCCTGAATCGATTCGAGCGGATCAATCACCGCATCGGAAAGCGTTTGCAGATCGATGGTGGTCGTCGACTCACCATCGGCAAAACTCACTGCCAGCGTATTGTCGACACCAAGCCCTGCCGGTGCGGTGTAGTCGACTCCGGCCTTTGCCGATCCGAGCAGCAGCAGATTCACGGCCAGGGCCCCACTCGTATCGCCAGCACGGGTCAGCGTGAAGATGGAACTAGAATTGTCTGATTCATCACCTTGTTCGGTCACTGCAACGGCGACCGTTGCCGGCGTGTCGGTGACCGAGAGGGTCATATTGGCGGTGACCGGTGTGCTACCAGAGACGCTGCTGTCCTCGACGCTCACGGTCACATCAAAACTGCTTTTGGTTTCGTAATCGAGCAGAGTGCCGGCGGCCAGGAATAGTTCTGTTCCGACAAGGGTAAAGCTGGCCGCATCTGCACCGGTTAGGCTGATCACGTTCGTGCCGAGCGCATCGTCATTGACCTGAATATCGGCCAGCTTGATGGCGCTGCTGGTGTCGGTATTTTCCGGCAGCGAGCTGGTACTGATGACCAGCCCCACACCACTCGGTGCGTCATTGGCATCGGTCAGATCCACGGTGAGTATTGAAAAATTGGAAATATCTATTCCATCGAAGGCATAAGCAATCACAAAAATTTGCGAATCGGTTTCATAATCGAGATCTGCCGGGTCGTTGACGATCAGCTGATCGCCCTCAATCCGAAAAGGATTCACGCCATTAAGATTTGGATCTTCCTGCGAATAAACTGCCGTTATGACAAACTGCAGCGAATCCCCATCAAAGTCAGCGGCGGTGAGTGTGCCAACCACCGTGCCGTCGGTCGCATTCTCGGCGACTGTGAAGCTCTGATTGTCCATTTCCGGCGCGGTATTCGCGTAAGAAGGAAAACCAGCCACGCTGCTCTTGGCAATGATCGTTTCAAGCTCTGATGTGGTCCACTGCTGCGACCAGGCGCTCTGGGCCGAGAGCAAAATGGCGGCTGCGCCCGAAATGTGCGGCGCGGCCATCGAGGTGCCTGTGATCGCGTGGACGACGGCGGGAGAAGAATTAACAAATGAGCCTATAGGTAATGTCGACCAGATATCGACACCCGGTGCATTGGTGTAGTTGTGATCAATAAGTCCAGCTTTCGAGCTTCCGTATGGACTATCGCTCCAAACCGACAGGGTCGAATCATAGGCACCGACGGCGATACCCGCACCGAGGGTGGCCACCATGTCTGCCGGTGGTTCCGGGGAATCCGCTGCAGCATTTCCGGCAGCGTGCACAACGACCACATTATTGGCTGCCGCATTGTTTAAAGCATCAATAACAACGCTCGGGGTTGGGAACGGATAGCCGAGCGAGAGATTGATAACATCGGCCTCGTTATTAACGGCGTAGTTGATGCTGCTTGCGACATCAGCCAAACCGCGCACAGGCATGATCGTGGCCTGCGGGGCAACACCCATGGCCACGGAGAATCCACCGGACGAGGCAATTGTGCCCGCGACATGGGTTCCATGGCCGCCGCTACCAAAATTTTCTTGGCCTATAAAATTAGCCGTTGAATCAATCGGATCGTTATCGCCACTGGTAAAGTCCCAGCCGAACAGGTCATCGACATACCCGTTGGCATCGGTATCGATGCCGTTAGCAAAGGCGTTGTAATAGAGCGCATCCTGCAGGTTGCAGAAACCATCGAAGTTTGCATCAATTTGATTTACATAGAATACGTAATTGATCTCCATCGCAGTCCAGATACCATCGCCATTACCGCCATAGAAACCGTCCTGTCCGGCCATACTTGCGGGAATCTCATCCTGATTGACCCAAATACTGGACATGAGATCCGGGTGGCGGTAATCGACCCCGGTGTCGATGACCGCGACCGTGACTCCCAGGCCTTCATAGCCGGCGGCCCACGCATCATTTGCGCCAATCATATTGACGTTCCAGTTGTATTGGCCGTTTCCATCGCCGTAGTCCGCGGCAGTCGGCAGGGTTGTGCCGGTCGCCGCACCAAACGCGTTGTTGATTAATGCCGCACCCCAACCGACGCTATTGTCCCAGTCTGTGCGATTGAACGGATAGGTACCGGCGTTGCTGGTTTGCACCGAGCTTGATTCAAAATCGAGTGTAGAAAACGATTCAATAGTCACAGCCGCATCCGTCACAGCCGCATCCGCACTTCCACTCTCAGCCATGCTTGCCACGGTGCTCTCAGACGCGGTGTCGTTTTGGCTTACGAGTGAGGGCGCAGCGAGAAGTGCTTCGATCGCTCCGACAGAGTCAAACGGATCGGACTCGCCCACAGAAACGGTGAGCATCTGACGCGCTTCGAGTGTTTCTTGCCCGAGTTGTCGTGCGCGATGTTGCGAACGCGAGGTGGTGAGTGAAGAGGTGCGCGAGCGTCGCCTGCCCGCGAGGTGAGGGAAAAAGCTCTCGGCGAGCTTTTGCAACCAATTTCTGTTACGCATCATTAGCACCTGCAAATAAATAGGCATGAAGCAAAAGCCGGTCGATAGACTCCATGTCTAAAGACCCAAGCCTCTTCTACCACAAATAGGGGGTGCGTCAATAGCGGGAACCCTCAATGTGGTTGACCACTACAGGAGGGGATGCATGAATATTTAACGGTTAAATTGACAGAAAGAGGTAGCTTTTGAACGCCACATTCAATGAGATGGATCGGTTAAATTTATCAGATAGTTAGCTTTCCATTGGTATGCGAGAGGTACTCATGAGAGTACACCCTGTCACAACCGAACCTCCTCTTTGGTTCCGCGGACTGACGGTCAGACGACCACGACCCCATTCTCCGGCGCCTGGCGAAAGATCCGAAAAACCACAATTGAACACCCGGTAACTACTGGATTTTGCGGCGGCACAGAAAAGCTGGCCGCGAGAGGCGATGCAAGTAAACGGTTCGATCTCACGGAGTTAAAAAATACACCTCAGAGAAAGGAACCTCTTCTTTCGGCCGAGTAGTCGCTCTGGAGATACCGCCCGCACACTCAAAAACTGTGTGTCAAATGCACCTTAGGCGAAAGCACTTTTTTGCAAGTGCACGCGATCAATGTTAACCATCCGCGAGTGAAGGCAGTAAAGGCTAAGACGATCCGGCAGTAAGATTTAGTTATTGACAACTAAATCTCCATTAATGGGAATGTCATCGGGTAAATCAATTTTGCTTACCTAGCTCTCATCCCAAGCCTCCACGAAGAGCCACTCACCAATCTGGCACGCATTTGCCTCCTGGTAGTTGATTACTGTCTTGCCATCCCACTTTTCATTTACGATGTCTTCCGGCCCCCTTATCCAGACTTCGTTCGCCTCCGGTGGCCCGTCGAGGATCTGGGGGATGATATGGCCAGCTTGGATCGAATATCGCAAGGGGTAGCCATCGCCGCCCAAATCGATCCCCTTTCCAGATTTGACAAGTTGATCGATCCATTGGAGCCCACGGAAACCGGTCTGCCATACCGCCACACGGGTTCCATAGGAAATGTCACCTGACGGATCAGAATCATCCGCCTTCCGGTAAACGCTGATATGCCAACCTAGCATGCCGGAAAGCCCCGGATTGTCGAATGATTTTTACAGCGACCACACAACTCTTTTGCAACTGTAAACACAAATTCGTTCAGACTGCCGCGTAAATGCTTCGGCCTTCGCCTTGGTAACTGTCGTAAACGTGCTGGTACACTGTGTCGCACTTCTGCTGGTACAGTTCCGGCGTGTAGGCTCGTGGCAATTCGTCGAGGACCTTCTTGACCGTGGTGTAAACGTCAGCACGCGTGCGTTGTTTCTTCCGCCAGTCGAGGACCAGCTTGGCCTCTTTCAGTGTTTGCAGGAGCATCCGAGCGACCTTTTTGACCCCTTCCTTCTCCTTATCGGTGATGTCGAACTCGGGCTTGGTCAGGATGTCGAACAGGGCCAGCTCTTCTTCGGAGAGTTGTTCGGCGACCCCGCGCTGCTCTTCGGCGCTGAGTTCCTTTACGAAGTCGGTCAGTTTGGCAAAGAAGCCATCAACATCCAGCCCCTTGTTGTACTCGTCGATCAGCTTTTTGAACTTCTCGATGAGGTCTGCCCGTGTCTTGTTCAACTGCACCATGCTTTGCAGCTTGTCACCGACGGCTTGCTTCAGCTTCTCGGCCTCGGTTCGCTTACGACCCTTCTCGAAATGCGCCTTGAGTGCGTCGAAGTCAACTTGGCTCAAGTCAATTAGGGAGGTCGTTTCCGTGGAGTGGATGACGTAGCCCTTGGTAGCGATGGATTCGTCGAGCAGCTCGCCAACCTCTCCCATGATGTCATCAATGTTGGCTTCCTCGGTGAAGTTGCGGATCTTGTCGGCTAGCACCGCAAGGCACGTCTTCACTGGGGCAAACTCATTCGCGGACGGATCAGGCAGGATCGCCTTGTAGAGTCGTATCACCTGATTGGCGAGCGACATGTACTTCTTCTTGAGGTCATCGTTGACGATGACCTGTTCGACCGCATCGTCTACGGCATCCTCAACCTGCTTATCGACGAGACTGTTCGCGGCGTCGTCAAGGAACGCAATCTTGTCAAAGCCTTTGGCTTCCAGGATTGCATCAAGATCCACGCCACGGTCTTTGCAGAAGTCCATCGCTGCGGCGATGGCGAGCCGGAGGTCTTCGACCAGCTCCTCTTTCTTCTCAATAGGGCACTCGCCTTCGTCAACACCGCCGTTGGAGGACGACCCGTAAATTGCCAGTGCCTTTTCCAGATTGCGGAAGACGCCCACGTAATCGACGATCAGGCCATTGTTCTTTTCGCCAAAGACGCGATTCGCCCGCGCAATGGTCTGCATCAGCGTATGGTTCTTCATTGGCTTGTCGAGATAGAGCGTCGAAAGAGACGGAGCATCAAATCCCGTCATCCACATGGCACAAACAAAGACCAAGCGAAACGGGTCGTCGGCGTCTTTGAACTTGGTCTCCATGTCCTCTTTGACCATGCGGACCCGGTGTTTTTCGATGTCGAGTCCCTTCTCCTTGAAGTCTTCGATCTCGTTCTGCTGCTGCGACACGACAACGGCCATGTCGGTCTGTTCCATGAAGTCAATTTGCTTTTGTAGCTCCCGACGCTTGGCGGCATTGAAATCGGCGGGTTGTTCCGCTGCCAGCGACAGGCCCTCTGTGCGGCCCGTTACCGTCGCTCCAGAGGCGGTGCTGGCTGGAGGACCGGGCATCGCAGCCAATTGTCCCTTGAGATCGCCTAGGTACGCCTTCCAGTACTTCTGCACCTTGTCGTACATCTTCACCGCGGTCACCTTGTCGATGCAGATGACCATGCCTTTACCGCTTTGCTTGCGGCCCATGAAGTGCGAAACAAGGTCTTCGGCAACCTTCTCCAGCCGGTCGTCTCGTGTGATCAGGTGGTACTCTCGGGCGAACTCTCGTTCCAGTTTCTGCTCTTGCTCGTCATCCAGTTCTGCCGCCTCGACCAGTGCCTCCAAGTCCTCTTTGAAGTTCTCGTTGGCAAGCTGGAGTTCGGGGATGCGGTTTTCGTAGAACAACGGTACCGTCGCACCGTCCTCGATGGACTGCTGGAAGTTGTAGATGCTGACGTAATCGCCAAAGACTTCCTTGGTCTTCTCTTCGCCTGCCATCAACGGCGTGCCGGTAAAGCCAATGAACGCGGCGTTGGGCAGGGCATTCCGCATGTTGAGAGCCAGCGTGTCGTACTGGCTGCGGTGTGCCTCGTCGGTCATCACGATGATGTCGCTGCGGTCGGACAGCTTGGGGTACTTTTCGCCCGGCTTGGTGCCGAACTTTTGAATCAGCGTGAAGATGAAGCGATGATCTTCACTGAGCAGTTGTTTAAGGTGGGTACCGTTTTCGGCTTGGCAGTCTTCGGTCACGACTCCCGTGTTGGAAAAGTTCGTGTAAATCTGTCTTTCAAGATCTTTACGGTCGGTGATAACCACAAACGTCCAGTTGCCAGTCAATTTTCGCAGCACCTTCTGCGAAAAGAACGCCATCGAAAAGCTCTTGCCGCTTCCCTGCGTGTGCCAGAATACTCCGAGTTTTCCTTGATTCTTTTTGATCGCTTTTAGCGCATCGACGGAATTATTCACACCGAGTAATTGGTGATTTTTCGCGGTGATTTTGGCCAAGCCGCCTTTTGCTTCTTCGTAAAGCGTGAAATTCTCGACCAGATCAATCAGTTGCTGTTTGCCGCAGGTGCCTCGGATCAGCGTCTCCAGCGAGATGACGCCCTGTTCGCCCTCGGAGTTGATTCGTTTCCAGTCGGCAAAATGTTCCCAGCCTGCCGTCACGCTGCCGACCTTGGCGCGGGAGCCGTTGGAGAGGATGACGAGGGCGTTGTACCAGAACACCTGCGGAATCGTGTCCTTGTAGTCTTTCAGGTTGTGCTGGTAGGCGTGCTGGATCTTGCCGTGGCTCTTCTTTAGTTCGATAAAGACGAGCGGCAGGCCGTTGACGAAGCCGATCAGATCGGGCCTGCGTTTGTAGATACCACTGGGCGATGAAACCCAGAACTGCGAGGCCAGAAAATAGTCGTTGTTCTCCGGGGTGTTCCAGTCGATGATGCGAACCGTCGCGTCGGTCTCTTCGCCCTCGTCGTTCTCGAAAGCGACCTTCACGCCATCCTTGAGCAGCTTGTAAACCTCACGATTCGCCTGCACCAAACTCATCGCTCCGCGATCACGGGTTAATTCCTCGATGGCCAGATTGATCGCCTCGCCATTACCATTGACACCGGCCAGATCAGGATTGAGTTTCGCAAGCGCCGCCCGCAGCTTCGGAACCAGCACGACTTCTTCGGTCGTTTCCCTACCCAGCGTCGAATCACTGGTGCCGGTCTTTTCGTAGAAACAGTTGGCCGTCTCGTAGCCAAGTTCCGCAAACAGGGCGATGGCCGGTTGTTCGACGAGGGAGTCTTCGGAGTAGTCGTTTGGAGGATTCATCAAAACCTTTGCTTGATATATTCTGGAGTTTGACTTGCGGTAAGTTCTGTCGATGACGGCCCGGTGCGAATATAAAACTTCTCTAGTTTTTCATCTTTCACAAAGACCGGCGATGTCGCCATCTCACATTTAACAACCAAAACACGAGCGTCATCTTTATCATCAAAATGAATGTGCAATCGGGTCATAGCCTGCACCCCTAAACGTGACTTAATAATATTGACCAGATGTAGGGCCATTTTATCTTCATTTGGAAAGTTGTCAGGCTTTAATCCGACCGCTGTCCCATCGTCAGTCACACCGACAACAAGCGTGCCACCTTTCGTATTTAAAAAACCTGCCAACGTTTTCAGAACGGCGTGCTCCATCCGCGGGTCTTGCTTTCCGGTGTGCAGATTCGTGCGTAGCGTTGACTTGAATTCAATTCCATCTGACTCGCCAACAGCTATGAGATCTTCCAGGCTTAACTCTCTCTGATCGCCTGCGTTCGGTGACGCCCCGGAACAAAGTACTGAAAATCCGTCTGCGATAACCTTTGCCATCAATTCACGTCGACGGATCAAAAAGTCGCTATATTCCATCTCTTCCCAATTCGCAGGCAAAGCGTGCCATCGACTCATTTGCTCCATTTCACTTTGACTAAATCGGTCTTTCATGACCGGCACATAGTCACTCGGTGGACTCTCTGAGATATCTAAATTATCGCCCCATTCAAGCCACGCATAGTTTGCAATTTGATTGGTATCCCGTGTCTCTGAAATCCCAATTTTTTTTAAGTAAGACTTGGGGAACAGATGGTGCCGTTCTGCGGCAGAGCGATTCGCCTGCGTGGTGGGGTCAAAGAGGTCTGATAGTTTCTGTTTTGAATACAAGGCCCGAGCATCAAGCAGCACCAAAGAAGCTTGGTATGCAAACAACGAAGGACTACGTGGCGAAGAGGTCGCCAAATCGTTCGGCAGCGTCACCGCCCAATAGTCGTTTGTCAGCGTGATATCGCAAACCGAATTGAGTTCCGCGATGAATTCGTCCCCGGTTTTTACATCACGCAATCTTGCAAGATCAGACTCCATGGCCGACTCGGGCGAACCAGTGAAGCGACCCGTCACGGCGGACATAAAAAACCATTTTGCGATGATCGCCCGCAACTCAAATTCAGGAATTGAATATTCTGTCCGTCCGATGAGGTACAAAACATAAGAAAACAATAGGTTGTTGTTTGAGCTGATCATCTTGCCACTACGAAATCCAGCTTGACGAATACAGTTCAAAAAATCGTGCCAGTACTGCAAATCAAGAGCCTTGTCTTGGGCCGCTTCTAGCTTTTTGAACTGTTCGTCTCGACGTTCATCACTAAATGTCCCTGTCTCTAGATCTTTACCTCGCAAGATCGAATAAACGTATTTAAGTACGGCGCGCTTGAAGGCCACGCTAACGCCAACCCGTAACATTTGATCGGGGGATGGCTCGATAAAGTGGTTAAATGGGGACGCTTGGCCTTTGGATGGTATGCGTGATTCACGACAAAAGGTCTCGAGCGAAGCCCGTCCCTCATCCCAGAAAACCGACATCAGCGTGAGAATAAAGTCTGCCTGGTTGAGCGGCGTTCCCTTGCTGTTGATCCGCACAAACACATCAGAGACCGCTTCCTCATCAATATCCGCCGCCAGTTCCAGGGCGGTGAACGGGAAACTCAGCAGATTTTGCAAATCGATTATTGATTTCTGGATCTTCGTTTTTTCCTCGGCAGTCACTTCCCGAGTGCTACCAAGTCCTTCCAGATATTTTCCCACAATTTCGAACACGTCAGTTTTGTCGCTCCAGAGCACCGAAATATCCGGAAGAAATGCTTTGTCGCGAAGAATCGCAGCATCGACGACGTCGAATATTTCTTCCCTTGGATTGAAGGCGATTTGGATTCGCTCCGATTCAAAATTCTTACGAATGACCGGAATGCCTCGAACCACGGCATAGAGTGAAGTCAGCCGCTGTTGGCCATCGACAACAACCAGCTTGGGCGGCCTCTGTTTCGAATCGGTGCCGATGGCATGCGTGTCGGTTGCCAGGGCGTTTTGCCAAAACAGGAAGTAGCCAACCGGGTAACCTTTGTACATGGAATCAAACAGGTCACGGACTTTGGCGTTTTTCCACACGAAAGGACGCTGGATGTCGGGCAAGCCGATCTCACCGAGTCCAATCAACTTCATCAGCGCACCGAGGTCATAATCTACTTTATTGAAAACTGTCTTACTCATAGTCTTCCTAATTCAGTTCGATGATAAAAACGTTGGCGATGGCGGGTTGTTCGACGAGCGTGTCTTCGGAGTAGTCGGTACTCACTGCTATTAATCCTCTCGCCAAATAAGGTCGCCTTCGTATCCCAACACGTCGCGACGAATGGCTCCGTTGATGGCCGACTTGATGGGTTCGCGCACGGATTCGGTCAGTCGGCGGAAGCCCAGGTAGTTGGCCAGGGACCGGATAACTTCGTCTCGTTCATACTCTTCGTTCTTTCGCATGACGCTCTTGAACGTGTCAATCAGGTCGTCGCGTTCGTAATCGTCCATCGACGGAGTTTCCGGCCACACCTCATCACCGCTTGCACCGATGATCTTGCGTCGAATGGCAGCTCGCTGGTGGCCCTTCAGTACCTCCTCGATGTTGCTGCTCAGTCGCTGATAACCAAGCTCCTGGGAGACAGCTTTCAGTAACTCGTCACGGGAAGTCGTGCCCAGTTTTCTAGATTCCTGCCTGAACTCGGCCATCACTTGATCAGTGTCCAGTTCATCAGGGGGAAGCCGTTCTTGGGTTCTGGCGGTTGCTGATTTGGGGCGACCGTTGGTGGTTGCGGCAACTCGATTCACTGGTTCAGGTTCAGCGACTGTTGCGGTCGACTCCGCCAAAGCCTCGGCGACCATGCCCACGTCGATGTCGAGGTCTTCCACGTCCAGCTTGCCGGAGATCAGTTTGGGGAGCAGCAGGTCACGGGTGGTGCGGATGTTCGCATTCTTGCGATCAAGTGAATCAATCTGCCGTAGTAGTGTGCCAACGTAGTCGTGAAAGCGGCTAGCCAACTCGACAGTGGGAACGCAGATCATTATGTTTTTTGCATCGGTCTGCGCAATAAACGGTTGAGCCGCCCCCCTCTTCGGCCAGAACTCTTTTCCGTAGGTTGCATAGAAAAGAAATGCTGTTGTAGCTCGGTCTGACGTTGACCAGAATCGAATCGTATTCTTAATGCACGACCATTTGCCTGAAGCGAACCACGTTCGCCCACAGTTTGCTCCAATGGCACTAAGCACGACCCCGTCTCTTTCAAAATCAAAGTGATCAAGCATCCCATCTTTTCCGGCAGCACTGTATGCGTCGTATCCTTCCTCGACATAAGACTTCTTAGTTGTCTTCGTGTCACCCCATTTAATGTCGGTCACATCCTTCATTTTCACGGCCCCCCACCCCTCAGGAATCTGGCCGAGTGGTGAATCGACGAGCTTGACGTTTTCGTGGCCGGGGAAGCGGAAGTTGACGAACCATTCCCGGTAAATCGCCTGAGCCATCTCTTCCAGAATGGCAATGCGGCGGGTGTTGTTCTCGATCAGATCGTCATACGCCGACAGGATCGAAGCGATCTTCCGTTGGGTCAGGAGGTCGGGAAACGCGATGGGCGAATTTTTGATCACGCCGGTCGAGAGATTGACTTGAACTCCGCTGTTTGCCCGTGCACGCAAGTAGTCAATGTAGTCTGGGCTATTCGTGTAGTAGTACAAATACCGTGTGTCGAGTACGTCTGTCTGGGAGACTGTGATCCGTCCAACACGTTGATTGACGAGATACTTTTCACCAATCGGCAATAGTGCAGTGTGCCCAAGCAATGCCATGCTTGCCTTCATGTCCGTCATGGACATCAGGATGTCGTGCTTGTCCAGAACAAAGCGACCGAGTGATTCGGCGACTTCGGAACCTACAAAAACCTTGGAGGCATTTGGGTTAAATCCGCCACCTCGGGAAATGTTGCCCATACGAAAGATTTCATATCTGCCTTCAGTTTCTTCGACGTAGTCTTTGTTCCTGAACGCATATCCGTTCTGGAACTCACAAAGTTCTTGGAGAGGTCGCGTTGTCCACTGTTTAGTCATCAGGCTACGCTTCCAAAATCCGTGCGACGTTGTTCGCAATCCGCTCTTCCAGCTCGCTCGCTTCGCTATTGAGCACAGTCAGTTCCTCGTTGAGTTCCTCCAGCCTTTCCGAAAACACAAAGTCATCTTCTTCGCGATCCGCCACACCGACATACCGACCGGGGTTCAGACTCCAGCCCTGTTCTTCGATCTCGGCGAGCGTGGCCACTTTGCAAAGTCCCGCCACGTCCGCGTATTTCAGCTTCGGGAAGGTGGCCTTCAAATCCGGCTCGGCTGTGTTTTCTCCGGCGGGAACTTCTTCATCTTCACCCGCCACGAACTCCGGCTTCTCTCCCCGATACAGCCGCACGATGTTGGCCAGATACTCGATCTGCCGAGGACTGAACTTGCGGTGTGCCCGGTCGACCTGCCGGAACGTGTGCCGGGCGTCGATGAACAGCACTTGGTCCTTTCGTTTGGTCTTCGCCTTGCCTTTGTCAAAGAACCAGAGCGTGCAAGGGAGCGTCACCGTGTAGAAGAAGTTTGGCCCGATGGCGACCATCACATCGACGGCGTGCGACTGGAGCAGTTGCTTGCGAATCTCCATCTCCGACTGGCGAGCGTCGGCGGCAGAGTTTGCCATGACAAAACCGGCTCGGCCCGTGTCGCTGAGGCTGCTGTAAAACCGTTGTATCCAGAGGTAGTTGGCGTTGTCGGGCCGTGGCATCCCGAACGGGTAGCCGGGATCGTCTTTGATTTTCTCCTTATCCACCTTGTCCACGTTGAACGGGGGATTGGCCATCACGAAGTCGAATTTGCCGAGACTCTCGTGCGGGTCTTCGTAGTAGCTGTTCCCCAAGCGAATGTCGCCGGACAGCGAATGCACGGCGAGGTTCATCATGCACAGTTGCCGCGTCTCCCCGACTCGCTCCTGACCGTAGCAGGAGATTTCCACCGAGGGTTTGTTCTGGTGGGCTTTGATGAACTCGGCACTCTGGGCAAACATACCGCCCGATCCACACGCCGGGTCGTAGATGCGACCATGGTAAGGCTCAATGATCTCGACGATCAGCTTGACCAGCGAGGTCGGCGTGAAGAACTCACCGCCCCGCTGTCCTTCGGCACGGGCGAAGTTGCCGAGGAAGTATTCGTAAATCTTGCCGAACGTGTCGCCTTCGGCATCCATCGCGATCTGGGAGAAGTTCTTCAGCAGCGAGACCAGAATGGCGTTGTCGATCTTAGTGTAGGTTCGCGGCAGCACGCCCTTGAGATCGACGTTCTCAGCCTCGACCGCCTTCATCGCCTCGTTGATCGCCTTGCCGATGTTCTCGCCTTCAGGGAGCGATAGGAGGTGCGAGAACCGGGCTTCCGGCGGCACGTACATCACGCCCCTGGCTTGGTAGTCTTCTTTGCCGATCTTGCGACGCCCTGAGCCTTTGCCTTTCAGTTCCTTTTCGGCGATTGTGAATCGGTGGTCGGCGTATCGCAGAAAGATCAGCCCGAGGACGGGTACCGCATATTCAGATGACTTGAGGTCGGAGTTGGCCCGAAATTCATCGGCAGCTTCCCAAAGTCGCTTTTCTGTATCTGAATGATTGTTGGCCATGATAATTCCTTGTTTGAACCGCTATTTTATTTTGCCTTGCGACGAGACACCGGTTGCTCAATCAGACTTCGCAGTTTCTCCACGTCCTTGAGCTTAAAGAGCCGGTAGTTATTGACCGGGTGTCGATGCTCAGGCAGCTTGCCCGAGTCCGCCCAGGACCTCACGGTGTTCGGCGAAACCTTCAGTAGCCTTGCTACTTCTTTGACTAGCAAAAAATCCTGCATCGTCTTCATGATCCGCCCCCACTTAGCAAGAAAGCCGTGTCGAAGAGTGAACCCAAACATTACCAAGGGCTATAGCCGCTCACAAGATGCCAAATCCGTCGCATGATGGCTCGGAGAGCTAAAAAAACAACATAAACGTGTCATATTAAATTGAGCAGGGTCATAACTATCACAAGGTGACCCACTCGCCCCATTTTTTTGATTGGGGCTTCTTTTTTGCGCAGTCCGCTCGGCTGTGTTTCCTTTAACCCAAGAAGGAGATTTTCATGTCTGTTTTTCCGTACCGACTGATCAATCCAGAAGACATTGACCGCATCACCAATGCCATCACCGGCCACGAGGTCTTGGACCTCACAGCCATCAACCGTAGCCTCGCCACGTTCGGCGAAAACATTTAAGGAGCTCCACTATGAATTTACTTCTTCACTGTGGTTCCCGTCGTGTCGAACGGGAGCAACTTAAGGCGGCAAGTACGCCAGCATCTACAAAAACATGGCAGCCTATTCCCCATCACACTTTTCTCAAGCAAGTTGAATCAGCCATCACATCACACGGGCTCGCGCTTGGCAATCAAGCGCACGCACTTTGGCGCGATGGTAAGCGTTATTTTGGCCTGATGGAAATAACTGATTTGCGCCGTAGAGATTATGGTTTGGTAATCGGCTTACGAAACAGCCACGACAAGGCTCTAGCAGCCGGTGTAAGTCTCGGAAGTTGCGTCACGGTTTGTGACAATCTTCTATTTACTGGCGATGTGGTGATTGCACGCAAGCACACACGGTTTGTAACGCGAGATTTACCAGAGTTAATTGATGGTGCCATCGTGCATTTGATGCAACTACGCAAGTTGCAGGACGAGCGAATTCAGACCTATAAAGCGCACTTTTTAAGTGATCGCATAGCGCATGATTTGGCGGTATGTGCCCTTGATGAAAAAGTGATTCCGGTCACGCGAATGCCGCTTTTGCTTGAGGAGTGGCGACGTCCGCGGCATCG